>Ga0310810_10005219_pt1 | contig 14499 bp, 15 predicted proteins | sample NCmetagenome_FD_207641 | JGI IMG/M metagenome (GOLD analysis project Ga0310810, IMG submission 207641) | Soil microbial communities from experimental microcosm in Duke University, North Carolina, United States - NC | ecosystem: Engineered > Artificial ecosystem > Soil microcosm > Unclassified ... | reverse complement strand
ATCTTCACGTCGACCTCGAGCGTCGTCGCGAACACGACGTTACGCACCCGCTGCGCGACTTCGTCGGCCGCCGCCTTGTCGGCGCTCACGAGCAACACGATGAACTCGTCGCCGCCGAAGCGAGCGACCGCGTCCGTCGAACGAGTGAGCCGCTGCAGCGCCTCGGCGACGAGCTTCACGGCGCGGTTGCCCGCCTCGTGGCCGTAAGTGTCGTTGAGCGCTTTCAGGTGCTCGATATCGACCATCAAGACGGAGTAAGGGCGCTCGGTGCGGCTCGCGATCTCGTGCTCCTGCTCCGCGAGACGCGTGAATGCGCGCATGTTGTAGATCGCGGTCAGCTCGTCACGGTCGGACAAAGCGCGGATCCGCTGCTTCGCCGTGTTGATGTTCTCGACCAACAGCGTCGTGCAGAACGCGACGAGCAGAAACGGCGCCAGCACGCCGACCGCAGTCACCGCGAAATCGGGCGTCAACCGTTCGACGCCTCCGTTCAGCACCTCGAGGAGCGGGTAGCACACACAAACGAGCACGACGACGAGCGCCGTCGCGCGCTTGCCGAGCGCGAGCGCGGCCGTGACGATCGGCAAGAGATAGAGATTGATCAGCGGGCTGCGCACGCCGCCCGCGAACGCGAGCACCGCGGTGAGGAACGCGAACATCCCGAGGATCTCGATCGTGAGCTTGATGTGCGTGTTCGCAGCGAAGGGCCGCGCGTAGCGGAAGACGAGCACGAACGCTGCGAACCCGAGCAGCACCCCGAGCACGCTCGGGCTTCGCGCGAGCGCGGGGTTGACGAAGAAGAGATACAGGACGACGAGAATCAGCAGCAGCCACTCGATCTCGGAGACGCTACGCGCGAATCCGCGCAGCTGCGCCTTTTCGATCTCGAGTCCGCGCTCGAATGGGTCGCCGCTCATGCTCGCTCCGGCCGTCCTGCGACGGCCGCAGGCCCGGGCAGGATAGCGCGCCGCGGACTCTCGCGCCTACCGTGCGGCGCTGAGCGAGGGCGAGTCGTTGTTGACGAGCCGCAGAGCTTCGAGCAGTTGTTGGTCGTCCGCCATCGGGACCGGGCTGCCCGGGCCGCGATACTGACGCTGCGGATCCTTGTTGTGCACCACGACGTCCGGATCGATGCCGACGCCGTTGATGGAACGCCCCGAGGGCGTGAGATAGAGCGACGTAGTGAGCTTGAGCGCGCTGCCTTCGCCGAGCGGCATCACCGTTTGCACGGAGCCCTTGCCGTACGTGCGCTCGCCGACGATCCGCGCACGCTGATGATCCTGCAGCGCGCCCGCGACGATCTCGGACGCCGACGCCGAGCCGCCGTTCACGAGCAGCACGACGGATACGTTCTCGAGCTCGTCGCCGGCCGACGCGTATTGCTCGAAGCGCGCCTGCTTCACGCGCCCCGTGCCGCTGACGATCACGCCGTCGGCGAGGAACTCGTCCGCGACCTGCACGGCCGCGTCGAGCACTCCGCCCGGGTTGTTGCGCAGGTCGAGCACGACGCCGTGCAGCTTGCCGTTCGCCTTCTCGATCACGGCGTGCGCGGCCGTGGCAAGGTCGCGAGGCGTGCTCTCGGCGAACGTGGACAGGCGGAAATACGCGAGACCCTGACCCAGATACTCGCTGCTCACCGTCCGCACTTGTACCGGCGCACGCGTGAGGGCGAAGCGCAGCGGCTTGCCGCTTCCGCCCCGCATGACGCCGACCGTGACCGGCGTGCCGGCTGCGCCGCGCATCCTGTTGACGGTTTCCGCGACGTTGCCCTGCTCGACAGGCATGTCGTCGACGGACACGACGACGTCGCCCGGCAGGATTCCCGCGGCGGCGGCGGGCGCGCCCGCGAGCGGCTCGACGACCGTGACCTTGCCGTCGTCGACACTCACATCGAGGCCGACGCCGGTGTAGTTGCCCGAGGTGCTGATCCGGATCTCCTCGTACTGAGTCGGATCGAGATAGCTCGAATGCGCGTCGAGCTCCTTGACGATGCCGCGGATCGCGCCCTCGACGAGCTGACGATCGTCGATGCGGGTGACGTACTCGCGGCGCACGCGTTCCATGACCTCGGCGACGAGGGCCATCGCGTCCGGCGAGACGGCATCAGCGACCTTGGGATGCACACGATGCTCGACGCCGAGTGCCGTCCAGACCGTGGCGCTCACAGCCAAACCCAAACCCAGCACGATACCGACGGAGAGAATCAGGAGAGAGCGCAGAGCGAGCATAGTTTTTGTTGTTATTCGACTTCGCTTCTAGTGCGCTCGAACCTTAGCACAGTCCAATCGAGGCCGGATACGCTGCGGCTTTATGTCATTCGCGCCGACCGACGGCCGGTCCCAAGCTAGCGGCCGACGGGCTTCTTGATCCAGTCGTGCGGGTTCACGGGCTCGCCTTTTGCGCGGATCTCGAAATAGAGCGCGGGACGTGCCTGGCCGCCCGTGTCGCCGACTTGCGCGATCGTCTCGCCGGGCGAGACGGAGTCGCCGGGCTCCTTCAAAAGAGACTGGTTGTGTCCGTAGAGACTCATGTAGCCGTCGCCATGATCGAGCACGAGCAGCAGCCCGAGCCCCGGCAGCCAGTCGGCGAACGCGACGCGGCCGCGATAGATCGCGCGCACCGGCGTGCCTTGGCTAGCCTCGATCAGCACGCCGTTCCATTTCACGGTTCCGCCGTCGCGCGGCTGGCCATATTCGCCCGCGAGGCGGCCCGCGACCGGCCATGCGAGCTTGCCCTTGAAGCGCGCGAACGGCTCCTTGCCGTCGACCGGGAACCCCGCCATCAGCTTCGTGAGCTCGGCCACGAGATCCGTTAGGCGCTTCTCGTCGGCGCGCGCCTTGTTGATCTTCTCGTTCGAATCCGCGATGCCGGCATCGAGCTTCGCGACCACCGCGCGGCGCTCGTCGCGCGCGTGCTCGAGCGAGGCGACTTGCGCCGATTCGGCCGCCTCGAGCGACGCGAGCTCCGCCGTCGCGCGCTCGGATCGGGAGCCCAAGTCCGTGAGCTCAGCGACCTCGGCGCTCACGGTGCTGATCCGTGCGCTGCGCGCGCGATTGAAATAATCGAAGTAGACGAGCATTCGCCCGAGCCTCGCGGGACTCTGCTGCGACAAGACCAGCTTGAGCAGCTCCGCTTGGCCGCCTTCCGCTCGGACAGCTCCGACGCGAGCCGGCCGCGCAGGTCGGCGAGCTTGCGTGCCTCGCCGGCCGCGTCGAGCTCCGCCGCGCGCAGCGCGCGTGCGCTCTCATCGCGCTGAGCGGTCTGGCTCGCCACCCGTCCCTCGAGCGCCTTGATCTCCTTACGAACGGCTTGGAGCTCCGCGTCGCGCTCGCGAACGCTTTGCGCGAAACCGAGCGCCGCGCCGAACGCCGTGACGACCGCGAGCCCGAAGATGAGCGGAAGCCCCGCGCGGCGTGCCGCGATCCGTTCGACGTCGTCCATACGGGGCGGCAGTGTAGTCCGTTGGATCCGTCGATTTCACGCCGGCGGCACGGGCCGGTTCTAGGGCGCTGTTATACTTGCGCGTCCTGTAACCGGCCGCCGAGAGCTTCGTGGGTCAACTGATCGAGTTCGTGGGTCATCACCCGTATCTGATCGGGGCGTTGCTCGTCTCGTTGGCGGCCGTGCTGCTGTACGAGCTCCGGCTGCGGGCCGGCGGCGTCACCCACGTGTCGGCTGCCGATGCGGTGCGGCTCATCAACAAGGGCGCGCTCGTGATCGACGTGCGCAAGCCCACGGAATTCGACGCTGGCCACATCGTGAACGCCCGCAACATCGAGCTCGACAAGCTCCAGCAAGAGAATGACGCGATCGCGAAGAAGAAGGACAAGATTCTGCTCGCCGTCTGCGAGAACGGCGGGCTCTCCGGCAAGGCCGCGGGCTTGTTGCGCAAAGCCGGCTACGTGAACTCGTTCAGCCTGCGTGGCGGCATCCTCGGCTGGCGCGCCGACAACTTGCCGCTCGTGAAGTGACCGTGGCGGACGCCGACCGAATCGTCGTGTATTCGACGCCGTTTTGCGGCTACTGTGGCGCCGCGAAGCGCTTGCTCGCGAGCAAGGGCGTCGAAGTCACCGAGATCGACGTGATGTTCGACCCCGAGCAGCGCCAGAAGATGATGGAGAAGAGCGGCGGTCGCCGCACCGTGCCGCAGATCTTCATCGACGGCCAGCACATCGGCGGCTTCGAGGACTTGAGCGCGCTCGACGCGAATGGCGAGCTCGATCGGCTGCTCGAGAACAAGCCGAGCACCCAACCCTAGTTCCAAAACGACAACAGTCAGACCGGATTCAATATGGCAGATGAGCAACCCCAAACCACGGCTGCGAAGCAGCTGCTTCTCCAAAAGATCTACGTGAAGGATTTGTCCTTCGAGTCGCCGAAGGCGCCGGCCGTGTTCACGACCAACGCCTCGCCGCAGACTCAGATCAGCATCCGCACGGGCTCGCAAAGCGTCGCGCCTAGCACGTTCGAGGTCACGCTCACGCTGACCGTCGAGGCCAAAGAGCAGGATGCGACGATCTTCTTGGTCGAGATCGCGCAAGCCGGGATCTTCTACATCGAGGGCTACAACGCCGAAGAGCAGGGAGTGCTGATCGGCACGTTCTGCCCGAACACGCTGTACCCGTTCGCGCGCGAGGCGATCGCGGACGTAATCGGCCGCGGCGGCTTCCCCCAGTTCTTGCTCCAGCCGATCAACTTCGACGGGCTCTACGCGCAGGCGGTACAAGAGCGCGCGAAACGCGGCGACGGGCAACCGGCCGGCACGGTGCCGAGCGCCGGGGAGACTCATTAGCGCCGACCGGATCGCGGTGCTTGGCGCCGGCTCCTGGGGTACGGCGCTCGCCATACAGTTCGCGCGCGCGGGCCACTCGGCCGTGCTCTGGGCACGCGATCGTGCTCAGGCCGAAGCGTTGGCCGCCGCTCGGCGCAACGTCCGCTATCTTCGCGACGCGCCGTTCCCCGCGCAGCTCGAGGTCGCGAGCGATTTGCGAGCAGCGGTGGAGCGCGCCGAGATCACGCTCGTGGCCGTCCCGAGCCAAGGGTTTCGCACGCTGCTCGAAGCGCTCCGGCCCCTGCGCGTGACGCGGCTCGCGTGGGCGACGAAGGGCTTCGAGCTCGACACCGGCCTCTTGCCCTATCAAGTCGTCGCCGAGCTCTTTGCCGACGGGATACCTACCGCTGTGCTCTCGGGTCCGACGTTCGCGCGCGAGGTCGGCGCCGGGTTACCGAGCGCGATGACGGTGGCCTCGACGAACCGCGCCTACGCGCAGCAGCTCGCCGCGTCGATCAGCACCGACACGTTTCGAGCCTACACGTCGGACGACGTGATCGGCGTCGAGGTCGGCGGCGCGACGAAGAACGTGTACGCGATCGGCGCCGGCATCTGCGACGGCCTCGGCTTCGGCGCGAACACGCGAATCGCATTGATTGCGCGCGGGCTCGCCGAGATGACGCGGCTCGGGCTCGCGCTCGGCGCGCGCGCGCAAACGTTCATGGGCCTCGCGGGCATGGGCGACCTCGTGCTGACCTGCACGGACGACCAATCGCGGAATCGGCGCTTCGGGCTCGCGCTCGCGCGCGGCGCGAGCGTCGCGGACGCGCTGCGCGAGATCGGGCAGGTCGTCGAAGGGTACAACGGCGCGCTCGCGGTGCACCGCGTCGCGGGCCGCGTCGGAGTCGCGATGCCGATCGTCGAGCAGCTGTACCAGGTGCTGCACGAGGGGCGCGATCCGCGCGACGCGGTCACGGCGCTGATGCGGCGGCCGCTCGCGCAAGAGCTCGTCTGACGGTCGGGCGTTCGTGGTTAGGCGCCGTTTGGGAAGCCGAGCTGGCGCCAGGCTTCGAAGACGGTGACTGCGGCGGCGTTCGAGAGGTTCAGGCTGCGGTTGCCGGCGCGCATTGGGAGGCGCAGGCGCGATTCGGGCGCGAAGGTCGCGAGCACGTCGTCGGGGAGGCCGCTCGTCTCGGGGCCGAACACGAACGCATCGCCGGCGGCGAATCGCTCCGTGTAGACCGAGCGCGTAGCACGCGTCGTGATTGCGAAGACGCGCGCGCTGCCGAGCGCCGCGAGGCAAGCGTCGAGGTTCGGGTGCTCGCGCACGCAGGCTAGCTCGTGGTAGTCGAGGCCTGCGCGGCGGACGCGCGGCTCGTCGAGCTCGAAGCCGAGCGGATGCACGAGGTGCAGCGTCGCGCCGACGTTGGCGCAGAGCCGGATCACGTTGCCCGTGTTCGGCGGGATCTCGGGCTGGAACAACACGACGTGAAACACGCTCGCGATCATAGAGCCGCCCGCGCGCCGAGTGGAGTTCGTGGCGGCGCTCGCGGATAATCGCCCGCAATCCCGGAACCCTGCATGACGGACGACTCCTCGACGCTCAAGCACCGCCCGAGCCGCCTCGCGCTCGAGTTCTGCGGCTTGAAGCTCAACTCGCCGATCGTGCTGCTCTCGGGCTGCGTCGGCTTCGGCGAGGAGTACACGCGGATCGAGGGGTTCTCGAACACCGACGTCGGCGCGATCGTGCTCAAGGGCACGACGCTCGCGCCGCGGCTCGGCAACCCCGCGCACCGGGTCTGGGAGACGCCGGCCGGGATGCTGAACGCGATCGGCTTGCAAAATCCCGGCGTCGACTACGTCGTGCGCAACATCCTGCCCGAGCTCGACTTCACCGAGACCCGGTTCATCGCGAACGTCTGCGGCTCGACGATCGAGGAATACGCAGAGGTCACTCGGCGCTTCGACGACTCGCCCATAGACGCGATGGAAATCAACATCTCGTGCCCGAACGTCAAAGAGGGCGGCGTCGCGTTCGGCAACTATCCCGAGATGTCGGCGCGCGTGGTCGACGCCTGCCGCAAAGCCACGAAGAAGCCGCTGATCACGAAGATGTCGCCGAATCAGACCGACATCGCGGCGAACGCGCGCGCATGCATCGACGCAGGCACCGATGCTTTCGCGGTCATCAACACGTTGATGGGCATGGCGATCGACGTCGACTCGCGCCGGCCGATCATCGGCAACATCCAGGGCGGGCTCTCGGGTCCCGCGATCAAGCCGATCGCGCTGCTCAAGGTGCATCAGGTCTATCGCGAGTGCCGGGAGCGGGGCATCCCGATCATCGGCCAGGGTGGTATCGAGACCGCGCACGACGCGCTCGAGTTCGTGCTCGCGGGCGCGACGACCGTGGGGCTCGGCACCGCGCTCTTCTACGACCCGCTCGCGCCGCAGAAGGTGAACGCGGGGCTCGACGAGCACCTGCGCAAATGCGGGGCAGCGTCGATCTCCGACCTCGTCGGCGGCGTGGAAACGGCCAAGACCGCGAACCAGGCGGCGAGCGGCTAGCCGATGAGCGTCCATCCGAGCGCGGTGGTCGGCAGCCGCGCCAGCATCGCGACCGACGCAGAGATCGGCCCGTTTTGCGTGATCGACGGCGAGGTCGAGATCGGGGCGGGCACCGTGATCGAGTCGAACGCGCGGATCGGCAGCCGTTACGGCCGCGTGAAGATCGGCGCCCACAACTACATCCAGCACGGCGCCGTGCTCGGCGGCCCGCCGCAGGACCATAGCTATCAAGCCGGCGCGTACACCGCGCTCGAGATCGGCGACCACAACCGGATCGGCGAGTTCGTGAGCATCAACTTGGGCACGCAGAAGGGCGGCGGCGTCACGCGCCTGCGCGACCACAACTTCGTGATGGCGTACACGCACATCGGCCACGACTGCCAGATTGCAGAGCACGTCGTGATCGTGAACGGCGCGCAGTTCGCAGGCCACGTGACGATCGAGCATCACGCGCTCGTGAGCGGCCTCACCGGCTTCACGCAGTTCACGCGGATCGGCGCGTACGCGTTCCTCGCGGCGGGCGCGTTCGCGAACAAGGACATCCCGCCGTTTACGATCGCCGAGGGCCACTGGGCCGTGCCGCGCGCGGTGAACCGCGTGGGCCTCAAGCGCGCGGGCTTCGACGCGGCCGAGCGCCGAAACATCGATCGCGCAGTCCGTGCGCTGCTCGACCGCGCGCTCACGATCGACGAGGTGCTCGCGCAGATCGAGCGCGAGTGCACGCCGAGCCCTCAGATCGAGCATCTCGTGGGGTTCGTGAAGAGCTCCGAGCGCGGCGTCGCTCGCCCATGAAGAAGCTCCGCGCGGCGGTCGTCGGTGTCGGTTATCTCGGCCGGTTTCACGCGCAGAAGTACCGCGCGCTCGAAGACGTGGAGCTCGTCGGCGTGTGCGACCTCGATGCCTCGGCGGGCCGTGCGGTGGCCGAAAGCGTCGCGGCGCGCTACTTCGCCGATTACCGAGACCTCGCCGGGCTCGTCGACGCGGTCACGATCGCGGCGAGCACCAGCGCGCACTATGCGCTCGCGAAATTCTTCCTCGAGCGCGACGTCCACGTGCTCGTCGAGAAGCCGATGACGCGCACGAGCCGCGAGTCCGCCGAGCTCAACGCGCTCGCCGCGCGCCGCGGCCTCAAGCTCCAAGTCGGCCACGTCGAGCGCTTCAACACGGCGCTCTTGTCGGCGCGCGAGAACCTCACGGGCGTGCGCTTCATCGAGTGCCACCGGCTCGCGCCGTTCAAGGGCCGCGGCGCCGACGTGAACGTGGTGCTCGACTTGATGATCCACGACCTCGACGTGATCCTGTCGCTCGTCGGCGCCAGACCCGTGAACGTCTCCGCGGTCGGCATCCCGGTGCTGACGGACGATGTCGACATCGCAAACGCGAGGATCGAGTTCGCGAACAACGCGATCGCGAACGTGACCGCGTCGCGCGCTTCGACGAGCGCGCAACGGATGGTGCGCGTATTCCAACCAAACCAATACGTCGCGATCGACTTCGGCGGCGGCGAGGTGCGGCGAGTGACGCGCACCGGAAGCCCGAGCGACGGCATGGCGGCTCTGAAGTCCGAGAGCTGGAACCTGGAAAAGGGCGACGCGCTGCTCGCCGAGACGCGCTCGTTCGTCGACGCGATCGTGGCGGACAAACCGTGCGAAGTCTCGGGCGAGGACGGCTACGCGGCGCTCGAGCTCGCGGAGCGGATCGTTGCCGAGATCGAGAAGCGCTCCGCCAGCGCTCGGCCAGTGGCCTAGACCCGACCCTCGAGGCCGAGCTCTTTGATCTTGCGCGTGAGCGTGTTGCGGCCCCAGCCGAGCAACTTCGCGGCCTCGAGCCGCTTGCCGCGCGCGCGGCGCAGCGCGGTCACGATCAGCGTGCGCTCGAACGCGGGCAGGGCCTCGTCGAGCAGCGGCGGCGCGGCCGTGACGGCGAGCTGGCCTTCGGCCCACTGCGCGAGACCCATCGTCCAGTCCGCGGTCGCCTGAGTGGCGCTGCCGCCGAGCTCGTGCGGCAGATCTTGGCCCCCGATCTCGCGGCCTGCCGCCGTGACCGTGAGCCGCCGGCAGACGTTCACGAGCTCCCGCACGTTGCCGGGCCAGTCGTACTTCAGGAGCACCTCCGCTGCGTCGGGGCTCAACGTCTTCGGCGCGACGCCGAGCTCGTTCGCGGCCTGCTCGAGATAGAAGCGCGTGAGCTCGCGGATGTCCTCGCGCCGTTGCCGCAACGGCGGGACCTCGATCCGCATCACGTTCAGACGGTGATAGAGGTCTTCGCGGAACCGGCTGACCGAGACGGCTTGCGCGAGGTCCTGGTGCGTTGCAGCGATGACCCGCACGTCGACGCGGATCGCCGTCTGGCCGCCGACGCGGAAGAATTCGCTTTCGGCGAGCACGCGCAGCAAACGCGTCTGGAGCGCGAGCGACATGTCGCCGATCTCGTCCAGGAACAACGTGCCGCCGTTCGCCTGCTCGAAGCGGCCGATCCGCCGCTCGGTCGCGCCCGTGAACGCGCCCTTCTCGTGACCGAAGAGCTCGGACTCGAGTAGCTCCGCGGCGATCGCGGACGTGTTGAGCGCGATGAACGGCGCCGTCGCGCGCGGCGAGTTGTCGTGCAACGCGCGCGCGACGAGCTCCTTGCCGGTGCCCGACTCGCCGGTGATCAGCACCGTCATGCTCGAGCGCGACAGCCGGCCGATCGCCTTGAACACGTCCTGCATCGCGGGCGCCTGGCCGATGATGCGCGGCGTCGGCTTCGTCTGGGTCTGCTCTGCGGCGCCGCGCGTTCGTTGCCGCGCCGCACGCGACACGAGCTCCATCGCCTCGTCGATGTCGAACGGCTTCGGCAGGTACTCGAACGCGCCGCCCTGGTACGCGGACACCGCGCTGTCCAAGTCGGAGTGCGCGGTGATCACGATCACGGGGATGTCGGGATCGGTTTGCGCGAGCCGTTCCATGAGCTCGAGGCCGCTCATGTCCGGCATCCGAATGTCGGTGACGAGCACGTCGGGCCGGTCGCGCTCGAGCGCGGAGAAGAACTGCCGCCCGGAATCGAACGCACGCGGGATCATGTGCGCCTGCTTCAGCGCCTGCTCGAGCACCCAGCGCACCGACTCGTCGTCGTCGACGACCCAAACGCTCAATCCGGGAGTCGCCATCAGCCGCGTCCCGCCGAATGACCCGAATGACCATTGGACGTCGCGACGGGCAGGCGCAGCTGAAACACCGTTCGACCGGGTTGGCTCGTGAACTCGATCAGGCCGCCGTGCCTGCCGACGAGATCCTGCGGCTTGCCGGTTACGAGCGGATAGAAAATGGTTTCCTTGAGCTCCTCGGGGATGCCGGGGCCGTTGTCCTCGACCTCGGCCGACAGCACGAGGCGGTGTTGCTCGCCGCCGAGCGTGAAGTTCGACAGCGCACGGGTCCTGAAGATCACTCGGCCGTTAGCGCCGACCGCTTGCATCGCGTTGCGCGCGATGTTGAGGAACGCCTGGATCAGCTGATTCCGGTCGGCCTGAAGCGGCGGCAGGCTCGGATCGTAGTCGCGAACGAGCTCGACCCCGGCGGGCTTCTCGGCCTCGATGAGCTGCGCGACGTGCTCGGTGATCCGGTGCAGGTTCAGCTCCTCGATCTTCGGGGCGCCGCCCGCGCGCAGGATCCCATCGACGAGCGACGCAAGGCGGTCCGCTTCCTCGATGATCACTCGCGTGTAGGCGCGCAGCTCGGGACCCTGCAGCTGCCGCTCGAGCAGCTGCGCGGCTCCACGCAACCCGCCGAGCGGATTCTTCACCTCGTGCGCGAGCTGACGAATGATCCGGCGCGACAGCTGCTGCTGCGCGACGAGTGCTTCGTCGCGGCGCACTTTGCGATCGCGCCCGGTATCGAACAATTCGAGCAACAAGAACCGGTCATGCTCGAGCGGCGCGGCGCGGCAGTCGAGCACGACCTCGTGATCGCCGACGCGCGCCGTGAGCTCGCGAAGACTGAACGTGAGCCCGGTCGCGAGCGCGCGCCGGCACAACGCGACGAGCTCTGCGGACGGATGCACGAGCTCGCCGATCGCACGCCCCGTCACTCGGCGCACGCTCACGCCGAGCAACGTCTCGGCGGCCGTGTTCATCTGCGTGATCAGCAGCGTCTCGTCGAGCACGACGAGAGCGGTCGTGAGGCCTTGGAGTATCTGGCCGGAGTCGGGAGCCGGCCGCGCTCTTCGCAGTCCCCCGACCGCGTCGGCTGCCGGCGGCGGTGCGCGCGGGACGTCCGCGGCCGCGGAGACTACGGTCGCTTCGGTTGCGGCCTGTTCGGACTGTTCGGGTTGTTCGGGTTCTGGATGCTCGACTGCTGAACCATGAACGTAGTCGCGAGCGAGCGGATCACTTCCGCCCCACCCTGATCCACGACCACGGCTTGAATAGTGTGGGTGCCGCGATAGACGTCTTCGAGCGTGAGATCCGTGCTCGGCGTGTTCAAATTGCGCCGCTGACCGTCGACGAACAAATCGATCAGATGACTCGGCTGCAACGGCGGATCCAATTCGACCTGCACGTTCACGGCCGTGCCGACGTTCCACAGCGTCTCTTGCTGCTTCGGGCTCACGATGTTGAACGCGCGATAGCGCTCGGTGCCGCCCGTCCCTCTTTGCGCTCCCGGTTGGCTCGCCGATTTGGTCGCCGCCGCGGGCTGGCGTGCGCTCGACCCGAACGTCTGCGCGCCCGACAGCTCGATCTGCGTCGCGCCCGGCACGGGCGTGTCGGAATAGTGGACTTGACCGTTCGCGTCGACCCATCGCCAAGCCGGTGCCGCGTGCACCCAACTCGTCGTTAACGCAAAGAGTAAGATCAGGCACTTACGCATGCTCCAAGCTTAGCGCCGCAAGGCATTCCGTGCCAACCGCGTGGCGGGATTCTGTGAACCCCGCCACGGTTCGGTAGTTGACAAAACGCCTGAAGATCTCGCCCCGGTCAGAGGCTGTAGTACATGTCGAACTCGACCGGGTGCGGCGTCATCGAGAAGCGCGTGATCTCCTGCTCCTTGAGACCGATGTACGCGTCGATCAAAGAGTCGCTGAGCACGCCGCCGGCCTTGAGGAAGCCGCGATCCTTGTCGAGCGCCTCGAGCGACTGCATCAACGAGTACGACACGGTCGGGATCTTCTTCTCCTCCTCGGGCTCGAGGTCGTAGAGATCCTTGTCCGACGGCGGGCCGGGGTTGATCTTGTTCTGGATACCGTCGAGACCCGCCATCATCATCGCGATGAAGCCGAAGTACGGGTTCGCCGTGCTGTCCGGGAAGCGGACCTCGATACGGCGGCCCTTCGGGCTCTGCACGTACGGCACGCGAATCGACGCAGACCGGTTGCGCGCCGAGTAGGCGAGCAGCGTCGGCGCCTCGAACCCTTTGACAAGCCGTTTGTAGCTATTGGTCGAAGCATTCGTGAACGCGTTGATCGCGTGCGCGTGCTTCATGATGCCGCCGATGTAGTTCAGCGCGAGCTGCGATAGCCCGCCGTAGCCGTCGCCGGTGAACAGGTTTTTGCCGCCTTTCGCGAGCGACTGGTGCACGTGCATGCCGCTGCCGTTGTCGCCGACGAGCGGCTTCGGCATGAACGTCGCGGTCTTGCCGTAGCTGTGCGCGACGTTCTGCACGACGTACTTCAGCATCAGCACGTCGTCGGCCTTCTTGACGAGCCCGCCGAACTTCACGCCGATCTCGCACTGACCTGCCTGCGCGACCTCGTGGTGGTGCACCTCGACCGTGAGGCCCATCTCCTCGAGCGCGAGGCACATCGCCGCGCGGATGTCGTTCAGCGAGTCGACCGGCTGCACCGGGAAATAGCCGCCCTTGATGCCCGGACGGTGGCCCATGTTGCCCTCGGGCAGCTCCTTGCCCGTCTGCCAGTAGCCTTCGCTCGAGTCGATCGAATAGAACGCGCCGCGCATCTCGGTCGCCCAGCGCACGTCGTCGAAGACGAAGAATTCGTTCTCGGGGCCGAAAAAAGCCTGGTCGGCTAGGCCGGTGCTCTTCAAGTATGCCTCGGCGCGTTTCGCCGCCGAGCGCGGGTCGCGCTCGTAGCCCTGCATCGTCGAAGGCTCGATCACGTCGCAGCGCAGGATCATCGTCGGCTCTTCGGTGAACACGTCGATCACCGCGGTCTCCGCGTCCGGCATCAGGATCATGTCGGAGTCGTTGATGCCCTTCCAACCCGCGATCGACGAGCCGTCGAACATCTTGCCGTCCGTGAAGAACGCTTCGTCGACGACGTGGTGTGGCACGCTCACGTGCTGCTCTTTGCCACGCGTGTCCGTGAGACGAAGGTCGACGAATTTGACCCCCTTTTCCTTCAAGAGCTTGAGTGCGTCGGCTACCGACATTGGATTTCCTCCGTTTTCTTTATCCGCAAGTCTTTCTAGCTGCCGGAGTCATCGTCGGATGGCCACGGTCAGTCGTTTTAGTTCGAGCCGCCAACTGTGCACTTCTTGTGCCAGAGCCGCATATGTCGTTAGTCGTTGTTTTTGCTGGGAGTACTGGGAAATTCGCGGCTCAGTACGCTCCAAGACAGTGCGCATCGCCGCGCATCATGCATCATCGCGGTGCGCGAATGAAAGACTGGGGCGTCGCGCTGGGTGTCGCCTCTCGCGAGCGCGACCGCCATTGGGAGCACCGCGTTGCGTCGCTATACTGCGCGCCTCTTTTTTGACGGACCGCGCCGGAGAAGCCAGTGGAGTCGATGGACAAGGTCGTGTCGCTGTGCAAACGACGGGGGTTCATATTCCCGTCGAGCGAGATCTACGGCGGCCTCAACGGTGCGTGGGATTACGGTCCGCTCGGCGTCGAGCTCAAGCGCAATTTGAAGCAAGCGTGGTGGGAGGACATGCTCCTGAACCACGACGAGACCGCGGCGCCGAACGGCGCGCCGGGCGCCTACGGCATGGTCGGCCTCGACTGCGCGCTGCTGATGAACGCCAAGGTCTGGGAAGCGAGCGGGCACGTCGGCGGCTTCAGCGATCCGATGGTCGACGATCGCGAGACTCGGGCGCGCTACCGAGCCGACCAGCTCGCGGTGTTTGCGCTCGAGTTCGTCGCGAGCGACGGCGCAGTCGAGCGAATCGACGACATCCTGTTCGCAGCGCCGGGCGAGGTCGGGAAGTCTGAGCTTGCCGAGCTGCTCGA
>Ga0310810_10005218_pt1 | contig 14500 bp, 12 predicted proteins | sample NCmetagenome_FD_207641 | JGI IMG/M metagenome (GOLD analysis project Ga0310810, IMG submission 207641) | Soil microbial communities from experimental microcosm in Duke University, North Carolina, United States - NC | ecosystem: Engineered > Artificial ecosystem > Soil microcosm > Unclassified ... | reverse complement strand
CAAGTACGACCTGGCACCAGCCGGCGGCGACCGGATGTTTCACACGTCGGTCGAGTATCGCTATTCCTACATCGCCGCCTTCTTCGACACCGGCTCCGTGTGGGATCGAGGGAGCGATTCAAAGATCCGGTATTCGACCGGTTTCGGTGTCCACGGCGACAACTTCTTCCTGACACTCGGCTTCCCGCTGAACACCGACGATACGAGCGCCACCTTCATGGCGGGGGTGCGCTTTTGAACGCCGTGATGCCGCGATCTTCGCTCCGGCACGCGGGTCTGCTGACGGCCGTCATCGTCGCCCTCTTCGCTCTCCGGCTATCGGCGCAAACGGTCACTGTGACCGCCGTCGCAGACGCGCTGCACGTGCAGGCACGCGGTCTCAATTTCATCGAGGGCACAGTCCTCTCGCGCCTGAAAGAAGGACGCTCGGTGCGAGTGGATTTCGACCTCAGCGTGCTGGGGAAGCCAGAGGGTCCGGTGCTCAAGCAGACGATGCAGAGTTTCATGTTGAGTTTCGATCTTTGGGAGGAGCGGTTTGCTGTTTCACGAGCCGGCACGGCGCCGAAGTCGATCTCGCATCTGGCCGCGCGCGACGCGGAACGCTGGTGCCTCGAGAACGTGACGATGCCGGTGTCGTCACTGGGGCTGGCTCGCGACGTGCCCTTCTGGATTCGGCTCGCGTACAAGATTCAGGACGTCGTATCGTCCACGGCAGAGGAGCCGGGGGAGAGGTTCACGATTCGCGGGCTGATCGATCGTCTGAGCCGCCGTCGCGAGGAGGACGTTTTGGCAAAATCGATCGACGCGGGCCCGTTTCGGCTCCCGTGAGCGGCGGCAAATGCGATCGTGAATACGACACACAGAGGCTCCGAGGCACCGAGGAAAGATCCAAAGAATTCTCTGTGTCTCTGTGCCTCTGTGTGACGTATTGAGCCCACGAAACTTCGAGTTTCAAGCGATTTCTGTGCATAGCCTTCGAAACAAGCTCATCCTCGCCTTCATCATCGCGACGCTCATGCCGCTGGGCGCCACGATCTGGATCACGACGTCGCTCCTCGAGCGCAGCCTCGGGTACGCGACGACGGAGGAGCTCGATCGTCTCTCGAGAACTCTGGAAGGGACGGTGCGGCAGTTCTACCAGCGCGAGCGCGATTCGCTCAAGCGGGACGCCCTCGATGGGCGTGTCGAGCCGATGTTGTACAGCTCGTCGGCCCTCGCCACATGGCCGGAGGAGGTTCGCACCTTCTGGGAGAGCGGTGAAGAAGAGCGCGCCAGCCTCTCCGGCCCGGGGGGCGATCACCTGGACTTCATGCGGAAGCGGGCAGACGGTGTCGATGTTTTCCGCAGAGATCTCGGCGGCATCCGCATGCAGGAGTTGTCCGCGGAATTCCGGCGGACACGCGAGCTGGTCGGCTCGATCGAATCGCGAGACCTGCGGCGTGGCTTCACGCTCACGCTGTTGCTGCTGGTGGCGGTGGTCTGGCTCATTTCGCTCGCGCCGCTTCTCTTCATCGCGCATCGCATCAGCAGCCCCATCCGACAGCTCACGGCCGGCCTGACGGACTTCGCGGCGGGCCAGTGGGATCGCCGGCTCGAACGAGGGCGCGACGATGAAGTGGGGCGCGCGGTGGATGCGTTCAACGAGATGGCGGAGCAGCTTCGCCGAAGCCGCGAGCGTCTGGTCTACCTCACGCAGATGTCGAGTTGGCAATCGCTGGCGCGCAAGACAGCGCACGAGCTGAAGAACTCACTGACGCCGATCCGTTTGACGGTGGAAGAAATGCTCGCGCGACAGCCGGTGGCCGATCGCGCTTTCATGGATCAGGCGGTGCAGATCGTCGTGAGCGAGATCGAGACGCTCGAGCGGCGCGTGCGCGCCTTCTCCGAGTTCGCGAGTGAGCCGCCAGTCAATCCCGAAGTCTTCGATCTCAATGTGCTCATCGCCGAGCGCGTCGCGCTGCTCAAGCCGGCGCATCCCGACACCTCATACACGTTCAAGCTGGACGTGCGCGGACCACGCGTCCATGCCGGGACGGATCTGGTCAAAGGCATCCTCACCAACCTGCTCGAAAACGCGGCGGAAGCGGCGGGACCAGGTGGTTCGGTGATGACCGTGTCGCACTCGCAGGGTGGACAGGTCGTTGTCGAAGTGCACGACTCGGGTCCCGGTCTCAGCGATGAAGCACGACGGACGCTGTTCGAGCCCACGATCACGTTCAAGAAGCGCGGCATGGGTCTGGGGCTTTCGATCGCCCGAAAGAACGCGCTCCTCCTCGGTGGTGACATCACGCTCGTCAAAGGGGAGCTCGGGGGTGCCGGGTTCAGGGTCATGCTGCCGGCGGCCCCCGAAACGAGCGCCCCGGCAAGGACCGCGTTTGAGCCTGCATAACGGGCTAACAGAAGATAGAGGCGTGCGTGCCTGCGATGCCCCCTAACCGCCACATCGTCGTCGTTGACGATGAACCGAATATCGGCCTGTCGCTGCGCCTGATCCTCGAGGGCGAGGGATACCGCGTGTCGATATGCGACTCGGTGGCGCAGTTTCACGCGCAGCGCATGGCCGGACGCGCGGACCTCTACGTGTTGGATGTCCGCTTGCCGGACGGAAGCGGCATCGATCTCCTGCGAGCGCTTCGCCACCGCGATGAGTCGGCGCTCGTCATCATGATCTCGGGCCACGGCACGATCCGCGACGCGGTTGAAGCGACACGCATCGGCGCGTTCGATTTTCTCGAGAAGCCGCTGGCGCGCGATCGCGTGCTGCTGGTCGTGAAGAATGCTCTCGAGCGGTCGGATTTGCAGCTCGAGAATCAGCGTTTCCGCGAGATGGTCGGCGATGGTCCACGGATGATCGGCCGGAGTGCAGCCTTTCAGCTTGCCGTTGGGCAGGCGACGCAGGTCGCGCGATCGGATGCCGGCGTTCTCTTGATGGGAGAGTCGGGGACCGGCAAAGAGCTCCTGGCCGAGCACATTCACCGCGAGAGCCGGGTCGCGTCGCGTCCGTTCGTGAAAGTGAATTGTGCGGCGATTCCGACCGATTTAATCGAGAGCGAATTGTTCGGACACGAGAAGGGGGCGTTCACCGGTGCGGCCGGCCTGCGCCGCGGCCGCTTCGAGCTGGCGGACGGCGGCAGCATCTTCCTGGACGAAGTCGGAGATCTCCACGAGGCCTCACAGGCCAAACTGCTGCGCGTCCTGCAGGACGGCGAGTTCCAGCGGCTGGGCGGCGAGCAGTCGATTCGCGTGTCCGTTCGGGTGATCTCTGCGACCAATCGCCGCCTCGACGAGCTGATTGCAGAGGGGAAGTTCCGGCAGGATCTCTTCTACCGCCTGAGCGTCGTCCCGATCAAAGTACCGGCGCTGCGTGAACGCCGCGGGGACGTGCGCGATCTGGCCGCCTACTTCCTCACCGACTTCTGCGCGCGCAACAACTTCAGGCCGAAGATCATCGACGATGACGTGCTGCCGGTGTTGGAGCAGTACGACTGGCCGGGCAACGTCCGCGAGTTGCGAAACGCCGTAGAGCGAATGGCGATCCTGACGCAGGGGACGCACATCACGCAGCAGTCCATCCCTCTGGAGATTCGGCTGCCGCCGTCCCAATCGGCGGCGGGGCTTCAGGGCGTGCGCGACGCCGCCGAACGGGAGCGCATCATGGAAGCGCTCGAGCAGACGAACTGGAACGTATCGGGGGCCGCGCGCATCCTTGGCATCGAGCGCACCAACCTGCACAAGCGTATCCGCGCGCTCGGGCTGAGCAGGGAGTAATTCAGAATTCAGAAGCTGCGTGAGCAGCCGGTCTGCTAGAATCCGCGCGTACTGCGAGCGTCGTGATGAGCAAATCTGGCGTCAAAACGAAACGCCGAGCCGCTGCGAAGAGGGCGCCCGTGACTCGCAAGCGAGCAGGAGGAGTCCGGGCAGCCGCGCCCACGCGCACGCCGAAGAGCACGCGCGGAAAGACTGCGATCGTCAAGAAGAGAACTGCGACGACGCCGCCGGCATCGAAGACCGGGATGCTCATTCGCAAGCCCGTCGCCGACGTGTTCGACGCTTTCGTCAATCCCGAGATTACGACGAGGTTCTGGTTCACGAAGAGCAGCGGACCGCTCGCAGCCGGCAAGCAGGTTCAGTGGGATTGGGAGATGTACAACCACTCGATCCCGGTGACGGTCAAAACGATCGAGCCAAATGCGCGAATCGTCGTCGAGTGGCCTGGATATAAAACGCCCACCAGAGTCGAGTGGACCTTCCGACCCATCGATGATGGAGCGACGTTTGTCGGCATCGTCGAATCAGGCTTCACCGGCGACAGCGACGAACTCCGCCAGCAGGTGAGCAGCTCGACGGAAGGGTTCTCGCTGGTTCTGGCGGGTCTCAAAGCGCTCCTCGAGCATGGCGTCCGGCTGAATCTGATCGGGGACCGCTTTCCAAAGGGAATCGAATGATGAAGAAGACTGCATTCGTAGCCGCCGTGATCTTCTCGATGTTCGTCGCCGGCGTGCCAATCGTCGCGGCACAGCCGCTCGCCAACCGTAACGTGGCCTCCACGGGCGCGGCGGGCGGTACCGGGAACTGCGAGGCGCTTGCGTCGCTTGCGCTTCCTCATGCGAAGGTGACGAGCGCCCAGCTCATCGCGGCGGGCGCGTTCGCGCCGCCCACATCCGGACGGGGAGCTGCGGCGTTCGCTCAGCTGCCGGCTTTCTGCCGCGTCGCCGCCACGTTGACGCCCGCCGCTGACTCGGACATCAAGATGGAGATCTGGTTGCCCGCCGAGAACTGGAACGGGAAGTTCCTTGCCGTCGGGAACGGTGGGTGGGCCGGCACCATCTCCCTGGATGCGATTGCCACGGGTCTGCGCCGCGGGTACGCCGCCGCGTCCAACGACACTGGTCATTCCGACGCCGGTGCACAGTTCGCATTGACGCACGACAAGCTCGTGGACTTCGCGTATCGCGCGATGCACGAGATGACCGTGCAATCGAAGTCGATTGTCGCCTCCTACTACAGTCGTGCGCCGAGACTGTCGTACTACCAGGGCTGCTCGACCGGCGGGCGCCAGGGCATGATGGAAGCGCAACGCTATCCAGACGACTTCGACGCCATCGTCGCAGGTGCGCCTGTGTACAACATGGTGCACCTCAATGTGTCGCAGACGGCGTTGCAAGTTCAGATGCTCAAGAGCCCGGAGCACATCGTGCCGGCGAACAAGATGACGCTGCTGGCCAATGCCGCCGTGGCGGCGTGCGATGTCAGCGACGGCGTCAAGGACAACATCATCAACAACCCGCGGTCGTGCAAGTTCGATCCCGGCACGCTCGCCTGCAAGGCCGGCGACGCGGCCGACTGCTTGACCCCTGCGCAAGTGGAGACGGCGAGGCAGTTCTACCTTCCGCTGAAGACAAAATCCGGCGATGCCGTCTATCCCGGGCGCTCACCTGGTGTCGAATCGGGCTACGCGGCGCGCATTCCGGAAGTCGGGAAACCGGTGAATTCGCTGTTTGGCGACATGCCGCGATTTGTCGGTCATCGCGATCCCAATTGGGACTTCATGTCGTTCGACCTCGAGAAGGACTTGCCGCTCACGTTGAAGAACGCGAGCTTTATCGAGGCCAGCGATCCCGATTTATCGAAGTTCAAGGCGCGCGGCGGGAAGCTCCTGCTCTGGCATGGGTGGGCCGACCCGGGACCCGCACCGGAAAACACGATCAACTACTACTCGCAGGCGTCGAAGGCCGTCGCCGGAAGGGCGGACGACTGGATGCGGCTATTCCTGATGCCGGGCGTGGCTCACTGTGGCGGCGGCGTCGGGCCCGATCAAGCCGACTTCCTCGGGGCGATGGAACGCTGGCGGGAGGAGGGCGTTGCGCCCGGACAGATCGTCGCCTCACGTAACGCCGGCCGCAGCGGTCTGACGCCGATGACGCGACCGCTCTGCCCGTTCCCGCAGATCGCGAAGTACAAGGGCTCGGGGAGCACGGACGATGCCGCGAGCTTCGTCTGCGCAGCGCCCTAAACCGCGTTTTTCACAGGACGAATGGCCGGCTTTAGCCGGCCGTTCGCGTCCGCCTGAAGGCGGACGCTACCGTGTTGTGAAGCGTGCCAGCACGCAAAAAGTTGGAGTCGCCCACCAATTTGTAAGCCCCCTCTGCCAAGACCCTCTCACTTCGGCGCGTAATGACGTGGCATATGGCTTGCCCTTTCTCGCCGGTGGACGTGTCTATGTCAGATCGTGATGTGAAGGACCAACACCCGTGTCCGCGTTGTGCGGCGCCGATGGACGAAGCGGCGAACCGGTGCGCGGCGTGTGGTCACGAGATCGAGGCCAGTGCGCCAATGCGCGAGGCAGCGCTTGATGCAGCGGACCAGATTCCGCTCATCGAGTGGAACGAACTAGGCAAGAAGCCTGTCGAAACGCCTGTTGCGATCCCTGCGCCGCCGGCACAAGAGGCATCGCCCAGCGTTCAGGCCAGAATGTCGCCGCTCATGATGATCGCTGCGGCCTGCGCCGTGGCGGGCGTGACGGCGATCATCGTCTTGAGCTCTCTGCAATCGACGAGCCCGCACCAGACGACTGCGGTATCGGTGCCTGCGGCTGCCGCCGCGCCAGCGCGAGCGATGCCGGCTCCGACGCCGAAGTGGGTCGGCCGCCGCGAGGCGCAATGGGCGAACGACGGATCCAAGACCATCTCCTTCGAACTGCAGGCGATCAACGACGTCAACGTCTGGATGTCGCGCGTTCGTCCGCTGCTCGTCGTTCGCTGCTTGTACAAGACCACCGAGGTCTTCGTGGCGATTCGTTCGTCAGCGAGCATCGAGGGGCGGACGGGCATTCACACGGTGCGGCTGCACATCGACAACGAGCAGGAACAGGTACAAGAGTGGACCGACTCGGTCAGCGGTCAGGAGCTCTTTGCGCCGGATAGCGTGGCGCTCGCACGCCGGCTGGCGAACGCACAGCGGTTGCGTTTCAGCTTCACGCCCTACAACGCGCAGCCGGTCACGGCAGACTTTTCGGTTGAGGGCTTCGAGACGCTCGCGCCGCTGGTGGGAAAGACCTGCGGCTGGAAGATGGATGGCCCAGTCTCACCGCAGATTCGCACCGCGGGCTTGAACTGAAGGCAACTCCAACTTCACAACTTCCAACTCCCAAGCGAGCGCGAAGTTGGAAGATGGAATGTCACTGGTTAGCGGGCAGCGGAGATCTCGCTGTTGACCGTGCGGCCGGGCAGGGTGCTGACGCTGGCGGGCCCCGAGCTCGGCGCGGAAAAAATGCGCCTCCGGCTGCCGATCCGCGGCCCACGTTTATCTTCCGTGCCAGGCCGCAACGCCGTAGCCAGGTGGTCCGCCTGCGGCTGCATTTTTACCCGCTTGCGATGATCGCGCCGCCTCGAGGGCACCGCCGTCGTCACCACCGCTGTCCGGCGCGCACGCGAGGTGACTCGCCGAGGCACGCGCCACGGACGTCCTGCCGGGACGGCGGCGCCTGCGCCAGCGCCACACCGTGCGGAGGGGGGAACACGGCGCAGCAGGAAATCGGGTGGAGCGATTCCTCGCGGCGAGTTCCGTCCGTGCGTTCTGGTGGCTGCGAGGCAGCTCGAGCACTTTGAGCCGGGGGCGCATGTCGCCGCGCGTCACCTCCTACTCGCCGCGGCACCGAAAGAATATGAGCGGAAACCGATTTCCGGCGTGCAGCGCCGGCGCCGACCGGACCGGCAGGCGTGCGTGGCCCACATCGCACCCCGCAGTCGCAGGCGCTAATCAAAGACATCGGGAGCTGGGAATTTGGGAGTTGGGGTTGACCGATCAGCGCACTTCGATCTCGACGACCTGCCCCTCGTCGGTGCCCAATCGCACCAGGTGATGCGAGTCGCCTGCCGGGACCAGCACCCATTGTCCCGGGCGATCGATCTGTTTGAGGCCGACCGGCGCCGGTGCATTCGCCTTGGCCTTCTCGTCCGGTCCCTCTGACATCACCTTCCCGCTCAAGAGCATCACGATCGTCGGCACATCATGCGTGTGCGAGGTCTGCGAGCGCTCCTTTCCGAGCGAGATCTTGTACACACGGAACGATCGGGACTCCTTCGTCAGCGTCGTGCCGGCTGCGGAGACCGCAGGTGTGGTCGACCAGCCGGTCGCTTTCAGGTTCTCCACCGCGAACAGGTTGTACGCCGTGTTGCCAAGGGTCTCGAATCGATGAGTGGTGGGCTTGCCGCTGTACTCGCTGGTCTCGACGTCGCCAATCGGACGGCGGGGACGCTCCGACCAGGGTTGTCCCGTGACCTGGAGCCTGGTCTCGGCGCCATTGCTCATGGATACCGTGACGACATCGCGGTCGTGCGAGTGGTCGAGCGTGGATTCGCCGGGCGGCACAGTCACGTCGAAGATTCGAAACTGAGCGTTTTCGAAGGTGACGCGATGATGGGGTTCTTTGGTCACGGGAATCTGAGCGCTGACGATGGCGGTGGTCAGAAGGATGAACAGAGCGGCGCAACGGGATGCAGTCATGGCTCACGGATTATTGCAGCTTTCACGGGCCGGCGGCGAACGACCGCGCGAGTGGCATAAAGCGTGCGCCCTCGACCGAGTCGTTCCTTCCGTGTAGAAATCGCCGCCATCGCGAAACGCTGACATGGCGCGGCTGCATCGTACGCAGTTGTCATAGAACGAAGCTGGGATGACATTTGCACGCTCGCGCGTCTTGAAGCCGTCCTGAACAACAGGCGACCACAAGATCCGAGGTGACCCGTGAGTGATGAGCTGCCTGTCGCGCTTGATGAAGAGGCTCCGCTCAACTTGAAGATCCATCGCGCTGAGTTCGGCAAGCGGAGTCGATCCCAGCCGCTGCGGCCCGTCCCTCTATTGGAGTTCATACTGCCAGGTGCGTTGCTCTGGACCGCCTGCCGTCGCAGCCGTTTCGCTGTTCCCGCCGCCGCTGCGCTGGTCGGTGGAAGTCTTGCGGCGCTCATCTCCGCCATCGTCAGCCACCGGCGAAATTCGGTGCGCGAGGCGGTGATCGATGCGCAGATCGAGCAGTCGTTTCCAGCCAGTGATCCGCCGTCGATTTGACGGACACGTCGGATATAGTCGGTGCCGTCGAACGGCCAGCGATCGATGAGTTCGTCAGCGCGTGCGCCGCGGAAGGCAGGCCTCATGAACACCCGACACCAATATGTGAAGCGGGTCACCCAGTTCGTCGTTGCCGTCCAAGTCAACCTCGACACGCCAGGGTTCACTTATCAGAAGTGGGGCGGCACGCAGACGTGTAAAGCCGGCGACTGGCTCATCAACAACGACGGTGAAACCTACACTGTCGATCGCGAGAGTTTTGCGCGAACCTATGAAAAGACCGGCCCCGGCACCTACGTCAAGCGAGCGCCGGTATGGGCAGAGGTCGCATCAGCCTCTGGTGATGTCGCCACGAAGGAGGGCGCGACCCACTACGAGGCGGGCGACTACCTCGTGTCAAACGAGCCGGATGGCCGCGACCCCTACGCCGTGGCCAGGGACACATTCGAACGGATGTACGAGCCGGTCTCGGACAGTGCTCAGTGACCTGCATGTAGAGACGGTCTTTCCTGGCCTGCGCGAGGTCGAAGGCAGACTTGCATGGCAACGCCCTCAGCGCCACGCCGTGAGCCGCTGCCAGAGCCCCGGCACGAACTGGGCGCGTTCAGCCTGAGTGAGTGAGCGCGTCACGAGTGTCGTCGCACGCGTCTGCAGCATATCGAGAGTCGCGATTGTCTCCCAGCGATGGACGCGCACCTTTCGAGTGCCGTTGGCGACGGCAACCCACGTGCCGTTGGGACTGAAGGCAGCCGCCAAAACCGGCTCCGTATCTTGTTTCAGCGTGCCGATGACGGCTCCTGTTGCCAGGACGACGTCACCGCTGCCGTCGCCGTCGCCGATGCGAACCATGAGCGTGCCGTCCGGACTCTTCACCTCTCGTGCCGACGACTCGGGCGCCGCCGCTGCGGCGATGTTCGTGCGCTGAGGCTCAGTCTCGTCGAGCCGCTTCCAGAACGGGGCCTGCCACAAGAGCACGTCTTCGTCCGTGTCGATGGTTGCGAGCACGTGCCCATCGGCGCTGAAGCCAAGACGCACCACACCAAGCACGCCTTCACCCGAGAAATCGAGTCCCGCTGCATCGATCTCGAAGGCTCCCCTGTCGAGATCGGGGGGGACGATGAGTCCGTTGGCGCCCCACGTTGCGATGACTTCTCCGGTACGCGGACTCCAGAGCTCCGAGCTTGCGCCGTCATATTCGATGAGGGCGAGGCGGCTGTCTGGGCTGAACGCCACGCTGTCGACCACCATGCCCGGGTCCGAGCGCGATCCGATCGATTTCCCGGTGCGAAGCTCCCATGCAGTCGCGGCCCGTTCGACCGGTACTCCGTACGAGTCAGTCTTGCTGCCGGTGATGACCGACGTGCCATCGGGGCTGATCGCCAGCAGGTCGGCCGATCCCCTCATGTCGCTGAACACCGCCACGCGTCGCCAGGTGTCTCGCTCCCATACCTGCGTCTGCGAATCCTGGCCGCCGGTCAGCAGCAGCCGTCCGTCCGGGCTCCACAGAGCACGCGCATACCCGTACCCATCCATCTCGGTTCGCATCGCGAAGACCACTTTGCCGGTACCCGAGTCCCACACGTATCCCTTGCCGTCCTGATCCACAGACGCCACGAGGCGGTTGTCCGGGCTGATGTCCACACCGTTGACCTCGTCACGATGCTCGCGAAACGTGACGGATTCCGCGATGCCTTTGCGCTCAACGCGCAGCTCGAAGCGATCGCCGGCTCGGACGATCAATGACCCGTCCCGGCTCGATACATCCGTGCCGAATGCGGTGGCGACCAAGCCGGAGCTGTCGGTGCGAATCGTGTCCTTCAGCCTTTCGAGCTCCAACCGAGTCGAGGCCTTGATCAGTACTTCACGCAGCGCCTTGACGGCGTCGATAGTCGCGGACTGGTTGACCGCCTCGAGTGCCAGCAGAATTGCGCGCTCAGCGTTGCTGGTCACCTCATCGCGTGCGGTGCCGGCCAATTGGCCCGCGATTGCGAGCCGGCGTTGCTGCGACGTCGCCATGGCCAACCCGCCCGACACGACAATAAGGAGGATGATGGCCGAGACGACCGACGCGATGACCTTGCGCAGACGCCGCTGTCGATCGAGATCCTCGCCGAGCATCTCGTGCTTTGGGCGACGATGCAGTGCTGCCGCCAGATCGGCAACGGCTTCACGGAAGCGTTGATCTTTCAGCGTCAGGTCGGCGGCCCCCCTTGCCCATCGCAAGTCGAGGTAGTGCGGCTCCTCGGCGTACACGCCGGCGAGGTTGGGCGGGAGCGCTGTGGTCGTGTTCCAATCGAAGTCTCCGCGAGGCTCGTCGTATGCGATCGAGCCGTCCGTGAGCACGATGAGCAGCGTCCGGCCAGAGGCGTGCGTCAGCCAGTAGTCCACCTCCTTGTGGACCCATTTGGATTTGGCAGCATCGGGCGACGCGAGCAGCACGAAGAACTCGGCATCGGCGAGCTCGCGCTCCACCGAAGACCACAGGCCTGGGCTCGTTGAGAGGTTGGTGCCGTCGCGGAAGACATTGATGGCGCGGGCCGCGAACAACGGCTTCGCAAAGCGGTGCAACGCCTTTTGAAGCGCGGGCGCGAGCTGGCCGTCGGCCGCGTGGCTGTAGGAGATGAACGCGCGATAACGCTTGGCGGCGTCGGGCATGAACCGCGCTTCGGATTATAGGAATCTTTGACGCGCTCCGCGATGCGAGATGCGAAGCCAGCTTCGACGAGATGCGGCTAGAGTAGGACCGAAATGGAGCTGATTCTCCCGGAGGGGATGTTACGGGGCTGGCAAGCTGCCGACGCATCCTCGCTCGCGCGGCACGCCAATGACCGGCGAATCTGGTTGAACCTGCGCGACAGGTTCCCTCATCCATACTCCCTAGCCGATGCAGAGAGTTTCATCGCGATGGCAACCTCGATGACACCGGTGACGTTCTTCGCCATCGCGATCGGCGGCGAGGCCGTAGGTGGCATAGGTTACACGCTGCACCAGGACGTAGAACGAGTATCGGCGGAAATCGGGTATTGGCTCGGAACCGCGTTCTGGGGCCGGGGCATCACGACATCCGCGCTCGTTGCGCTCACGCGGTTCGCGTTCGACCAGCACAGCGAGCTGCGGCGGATTTACGCCGTTCCGTACGCCTGGAGCGGAGCCTCGATGCGTGTGCTCGAGAAGGCCGGCTATCGCCTCGAGGGACGCATGCGGCAGAGCGCGATCAAGGACGGGAAGGTCACAGACCAGTTGCTCTACGCGATCCTGCGCGAGGAACTGCCCGAGCGCTGAACGAACTACTCGCTGCGCAGCGCTTCGAGCGGGTCGATGCGCGAGGCACGCTGCGTCGGCACCCAGCATGCGAGCAGCGCGACGACGGCAAACATTACTCCGACGGTGATCAGCGTGGCGACGTCAGTTGACTCGACGCCGAACAGGAATGTCGCAAGCGCGCGCGACAAAATAGTCGCCACGAGCACGCCCGCCACCACCCCGCCGGCGATGAGTCGGAACGCATCGGCGAAAACGAGCTTGCGAATGTGATTGCCCTGCGCGCCGATTGCACTTCGTACGGCGATCTCGCGTCGCCTCGACGCGACCGAGAGCGAGAGCACACCGTAGACGCCAACGAGCGACAGGATGCTGGCCACGATCGAGAACCCCACGAGCAGTTGCGCGGCGAACGTTCGCGTCGCAACCGAATCCGCGCGAACCTGATCGAGCGTCTTGACGTTCTCCACGGCAACGGTCGGATCGACACTGCGCAGCGTCCGTTGAACGTCGGCCATGACGGCGCGCGGGTCCGCGCTGGTGCGGACCACGAGGTCCTTCGAAAAGGCACCTGCCTGCCAGAGCGACAGGTAGATCTCAGGCTCTGGTGGGCGGGTCAGGTCGCCGGTCCGGCTGTTGGCGACGACCCCGATGATTTCGGTGGGCGGCTGCTGACGTCCTCCGAATCGCCACACCTTCTTGCCGATCGCGCTCGTGCCCGGGAAATATCGATCCGCGAGAGCACGGTTGACGATGGCGACGGCGGAAGCATCCCGAGTATCCGAGTCGCGAAAGTCGCGGCCTTCGGTGATGGCCATTCGCAGGATGTTGAAGTAGCCCGGTGTGACCGAGCGGACGGGCAGCGATGCGGCGTCGTTTGCCCGCGCAACGGGCGGTTGCCCCTCGAACTCGAATGTGCCTGGCCAGTTGTTGCCGGTCAACGGAACACCCCACGCAAACGCTGCGCCTTCAACGCCCGGAATGGCGGATACGCTCTGGAGCGCACGCGTGTGAAACGCATTCCAATCGCCCTGCACGGACGTGACGGTCATGTTCAGGATCTGTCCCGTGTTGTACCCGGAGTCGACCCGCGCGAGGTTGCTCGTAGTGCGCAGCAGTAGACCGGCGCCCATGAGCAGCGCCAGGGTCAGTGCCGTTTGGCCAATCGTGACGGCCCTCAGCAGCCGGCGTTCACCGCGTCCGGCACTGCTCTTCGGACCAGCGCTCTTGATAATGGCCATCGCGTCGAGCCGTGACGCGCGAAGCGCCGGCAGGAGTCCCGCGACGATGGCGCCGATGATGGCAACGGCAAATCCCGAGATCAGGACTGGCCAGACAGTCGTCACAGCATCGAGTCGTGGAATCGCGGTCCCGGCGATGATCTTGAACATTCTGACGATCCCGATCGCGAGGGTGACGCCAAGCGCGCCACCGAGGAGGGCTAGCAGCAAGCTCTCCATCGAGACCTGCCGGAACAGTACGACTCGACGGACGCCTAGCGCCGTGCGAACCGCGTACTCGTCCTGCCGCTGCAACCCCCGCACGAGCAGCAGCGCCGCGACATTGCCGCACGCGATCAGGAGAACCAATGCGGCGGCGCCGAAGAGCGGAAGCAGGATGTGCCTGGCATCTTCGTTGAAGTTGTCGGTCAGTGCCTGAAGCTGCGGCGTCATCCTGTCGAAGTCGGGGTCCGCCTTGGCCTGCCGCGCCGCGATGACTTGCAACTCGGCACGCGCCTCGTCGAGGGTCGCGCCGTCGCGCAGATGCCCCACGACATCCCAGAACGGCGCTTTCATCCGTTCGGGATTTCCCGCCATCGGCATCCAGAAGTCGACCAAGGCGTTGACGTTGTAGTTGGGCTCCTGCGCCGTCGCCGGAGACGGCAGAAAGCGAACGCCAGCAGGCATGACGCCGATGATCGTCGGCGGCGTGTCGCGGCGGCTGATGCGGACCTTCGTGCCGATGATGTTCGGATCGCCGCCGAACTTGCGTTGCCAGAGGTCATACCCGATGACCATGACGGACGCAGGAGGGAAACTGGCTTCCTTTGGACCCGGCGTCAGGCGGGTCTACGAGGCAAGACCCGCCGTTACCCAATCAGTCTGGAAGGACGACCGCCGACTCGGGGTCACGATGTGGGCACGGCGAGCCCTCGGCACGAACTGGAGCGCGT
>Ga0310810_10005217_pt1 | contig 14502 bp, 15 predicted proteins | sample NCmetagenome_FD_207641 | JGI IMG/M metagenome (GOLD analysis project Ga0310810, IMG submission 207641) | Soil microbial communities from experimental microcosm in Duke University, North Carolina, United States - NC | ecosystem: Engineered > Artificial ecosystem > Soil microcosm > Unclassified ... | reverse complement strand
GCACGTGCGTCAGCGTATTGGCCAGGTGAGCGTGCTCGCTTGCGGCGAGATGATGTTCGATCACGATCGCGCTGGCGCCGGCGCGCAGCTCGACGAGGTGCCGCGAGTGCCACGCCAGCTCGCCATCGGCCGGCGCGCCGACGAACACGAAATGGATGGGGCTTTCGACGTGGGTGCCTGCCTCGATGCGCAGCACCGCGCCTTCATCGGCGAGGGCGGCGTTGAGCCGCGCGAACGGCTCGTCGGCGCGTTCGAATCGTCGTTGCAGGAAGTTCGCTTCGCGTGGTTCGCCTGCGCGCAGGATCTCGGACAGCGGTGCCAGCGACACGCCGGGCGACAAACGTCCGACATCGGAATGTGCGGCATCGAATCGCCCATTGACGAACACCAGCCGCGGCGCCGGGATCGCGGCGACCAGCGCGGCATCGATCGGCGCAGGCAGCGCGGGAGGTACGCCGAACGTGCGCCGCTCCAGCGCGCGCAGTGGCGTGTATTTCCACGCTTCGCTGCGCGCGCCCGGAAGTCCGTCGCGCAGCGCATCGTCCAGCGCCACGCGGCGCGGGCCGTCGCCCTCGAATGCAAGCGCGAGCGAGTCGAGCAGCGCGGACATCAGGCGGCGGCCTCCGGCGCGATGCGTTCGCGGATCCAGGCGTAGCCGTGCTGCTCGAGTTCCAGCGCCAGCTCGGGGCCGCCAGTCTCGACGATGCGGCCGTCGGCCAGCACGTGCACGACGTCCGGGCGGATGTAGTCGAGCAGCCGCTGGTAATGGGTGATCACCAGGAACGCGCGATCGGGCGAGCGCAGCGCGTTGACGCCGTCGGCGACGTTCTTCAACGCATCGATGTCGAGCCCGGAATCGGTTTCGTCGAGGATCGCGAGCTTCGGTTCGAGCACCGCGAGCTGGAAGATCTCGTTGCGCTTCTTCTCGCCTCCGCTGAAGCCTTCGTTGACCCCGCGCTGCAGCAGGCGGTCGTCCAGGTGCAGCACCGCGAGCTTCTCGCGCACCTTCTTCAGGAACTGCATCGAGTCGAGTTCGGACTCGCCGCGCGCCTTGCGCTGCGCATTGAGCGCCGAACGCAGGAAGTAGGTGTTGTTCACCCCCGGAATCTCGACCGGGTACTGGAAGGCGAGGAACACACCGGCGGCCGCGCGTTCTTCCGGTTCCAGCGCCAGCAGGTCGCGATCGCCGAAGCGCACCGTGCCTTCGGTCACCGTGTAGCCGTCGCGCCCGGCGATGATGTTGCCCAGCGTCGACTTGCCGGCGCCGTTCGGGCCCATGATCGCGTGCACTTCGCCCGGCTGCACCTCGAGCGACAGGCCCTTGAGGATTTCGCGCCCCGCGATGCTGGCGTGTAGGTTGTCGATCTTCAGCATTTCGTTTTCCGTAGGGCGGGTCTGGACCCGCCGGGTTTCAATGGCATTGCAGAGCGGGCCGAGACCAGCCTTGCATCAACCGACTGCGCCTTCCAGGCTCACTTCCAGCAGCTTCTTCGCCTCCACCGCGAATTCCATCGGCAGTTCGCGGAAGACCTGCTTGCAGAAGCCGTCGACGATCAGCGACACCGCGTCCTCTTCGGAGATGCCGCGCGAGCGGCAATAGAACAGCTGGTCGTCGGAAATCTTCGAGGTCGTGGCTTCGTGTTCGACCGTTGCCGAGGGGTGCTTGACCTCGATGTACGGGAACGTGTGCGCGCCGCACTTCTTGCCGATCAGCAGCGAATCGCACTGGGTGTGGTTGCGGGCGCCCTCGGCGCTGCGCTCGACCTTGACCAGGCCGCGATAGGAATTCTGTCCACGCCCGGCGCTGATGCCCTTGCTGACGATCTTCGACTTGGTCCGCTTGCCGACGTGGATCATCTTGGTGCCGGTGTCGGCCTGCTGGCAGTGGTGGGTCAGCGCGACCGAATGGAACTCGCCGACCGAGTCGTCGCCCAGCAGCACGCAGCTCGGATATTTCCAGGTGATCGCCGAGCCGGTCTCGACCTGGGTCCAGGTGACCTTGCTGCGCGCACCGCGGCATTCGGCGCGCTTGGTGACGAAGTTGTAGATGCCGCCGCGGCCTTCCTCGTCGCCCGGATACCAGTTCTGCACGGTCGAATACTTGATCTCGGCGTCGTCCAGCGCGACCAGTTCGACGACCGCCGCGTGCAGCTGGTTCTCGTCGCGCATCGGCGCGGTGCAGCCTTCCAGGTAGGACACGTGCGCGCGTTCCTCGGCGACGATCAGGGTGCGCTCGAACTGGCCGGTGTGGCCGGCATTGATCCGGAAGTAGGTGCTCAGTTCCATCGGGCAGCGCACGCCCTTCGGAATGAACACGAAACTGCCGTCCGAGAACACCGCCGAATTCAAGGCCGCGAAGAAGTTGTCGCCGGTCGGGACGACGCTGCCCAGGTACTGCCGGACAAGCGCCGGATGTTCGCGGATCGCCTCCGACATCGAACAGAAGATGATTCCCTTGTCGGCCAGTTCCTTGCGGAACGTCGTGCCGACCGACACCGAGTCGAAGACCGCGTCCACGGCGACACCGGCGAGCTTGGCGCGCTCGTGCAGCGGCACGCCGAGCTTCTCGTAGGTGTCGAGCAGTTCCTGCGGCACTTCGTCGAGCGACGCGTACTTCGCCTTGGGTGCGCTGTAGTAGCTCAGCGCCTGGAAGTCGATCGGCGCGATCCTGAGTTTCGCCCAGTGCGGGACCGGCATCGTCAGCCAGTGGCGGTAGGCGGATAGCCGCCATTGCGTCATCCACTCGGGTTCGTCTTTCTTCGCCGACAGCGCGCGGATGATGTCCTCGTCCAGGCCCGGCGGCAGCGAATCGGATTCGATCTCGGTGATGAAGCCGGCGTCGTAGCGACGGCCGAGCTGCTCGATGATGTCGGCGTTGTCGGTCACGGTGGTTTCGATGGCCATGTGCGGTCCTCAGGCCGTCGCCAGCGTGGCGGGAATCGACCGGCGCGGCCGAGGCGGCGGCGCCAGCATCTGGGCCAGGGTGACGCCGCGCAGCGCATCGGAGACGACGTCGTTGATCCGGCGCCAGTTGGCACGCACGCCGCAGGAGTGTTCGATGCCGCAACTGCCGGCGTGGACGCTGCACTCGGTCATGCCGAGCGGTCCTTCCATGGCCTCGACGATCTCGACCAGCGAGATCTCACCGGCGGCGCGCGCCAGCCGGTAGCCGCCGTTGGTTCCGCGGAAGCCCGCCACCAGGCCTGCCTGGGCGAGGGGCTTGAGCAGCTTGGCGACGGTCGGGACTTCGAGGCCCGCCTGTTCGGCCAGCTCGGCCGCGCTGAGCACATCGTCGGGCCGCGCGGCGAGCACGGTCAGGACGACGGTGGCGTAATCGGTGAGCTTGGTGACGCGCAACATGAGCGGGATCCGGAAAGCGTACCGAAATTGTACGGTTTCCGGACCCCGCGGCCAAGCGCGGCCTGGCGCTGCGCTGCTGTGGCGTCAGCTGGCGGGCGGTTTCGCGGGGGCGGCCGGTGGCAGCACCCATTGCACGTACGGGACCGGAGGACGGGCGCCGGGCGGCAGATAGGCCGGGGCGGGGTGTCCCGCCGGTCCGAGCGAGCGCACGAACCGGTACAGCGCGCGCCGGTCGTTCTGGTCCATCGTCCGGATCGCGAAGTCGGGCATCGGCGGGCGCGTGTGCAGTTCGGCGGCATAGCCGAGCCATGCGGCCTCGTCCATTTCCTGCAGTTTCAGTCGCAGGTTGGCGGGGTAGGTCGTGCCCCATGGGCCGTTCCAGCCCAGCGGCGATCCGACCAGCCATTGCTGCTTCGGCACCGTGCCGCCGCTCTCGGCGTATCCGGGCGTGTGGCAGTCGTTGCAGCCTGCGATGCGGACGATGTACTCGCCGCGTGCAAGCAACTGCGCGTCGGTCATGGCGGCGGGCGCCGCCGCCGTGGCGGCGTTGGCCGGTTCGACGGCGCGACTGCAACCGAGGGCGGCGAAGGCGAAGGCGAATGCGATGCAGGGCAGGGCGAGGCGCGAGTTCATGGCGGCCGTGGTCGATGGGGACATGCGCATTTACGCAAGACCGCGCGCGGACCGGACAGGTGATGGCCGTCGAACACGCGCCGGGCGACAATGGCGATCCCCAACCGGAACCACCGCGCATGCCCCGCAAGATCGTTGCCCGCAAATCCGCCATCCACGGCAACGGCGTGTTCGCGCTGGAGCCGATCGCCAAGGGCGAGCGCATCGTCGAATACAAGGGGCAGCGCCGGACCCACGAAGAAGTCGACGCCGGCGACACCGGCGCCGCCGACAGCGGCCACACGTTCCTGTTCACGCTCGACGACAACTGGGTGATCGACGCCAATTTCGGTGGCAACAGCGCCCGCTGGATCAACTACAGCTGCAGTCCGAACTGCGAGGCGGTGCTCGACGAGAACGAGGACGATCCGAGGAAGTCGAGGGTTTTCATCGAGGCCAAGCGTGCGATCAAGCCGGGCGAGGAACTGACCTACGACTACGGCATCACCCTGGACGAACCGCACACCGCGCGGATGAAGAAGATCTGGGCCTGCCACTGCGGTTCGAAGAACTGCACGGGGACGATGCTCAAGCCCAAGCGTTGAGGCGTTGCATGCCATGCCGCCCGCGGGCGCGCGGCGATGCACGGCCCTGCGGAAGGTTGCCATGACTTCCGTCAGTCGGCTCCGGCGCCGCGGCCGCGTACGCTGCGCGCCACTCGCTGGAGCCGCCGCATGCACCGCCGCCTGTCGTTGATCGCGATCCTCGGCGCGCTGGCCTGCCCCGCGTGGGCCGCCGCGCCTGTCGTCGTCGATGGCCACATCGATCCGACCGAATGGGCCGGTGCGCGGCACATCACCGACTTCCGGCTGACCCAGCCGCTGTCGCGCGCGCCGTCGCCGTATCCGACCGAAGCCTGGATCCAGGCGACGCCGCAGGGACTGGCGGTCGCGTTCCGCAACATCCAGCCCGCGAACGTCCCGCGCACCCGCCAGGTCGCGTCGCGCGATGCCGGCGGCCCCTACGACCGCGTCAATCTCTACGTGGATTTCGACGGCGACGGGCGCGTCGGCTACAACTTCATGGTGATGCTCTCGGACAGCATCCAGGACGAGACGATCACCAACGAAAACCAGTTCAGCACCGACTGGGACGGCGTCTGGCAACACGCCGTCTCCGAGGATGCCGCCGGCTGGTCGGTGGAGATGCTCATCCCGTGGCACATCGCGCCGATGAAGGATGGACACGACGGCAAGCGCACGATCGCGGTGCAGCTGGATCGCGTCGTCGGCGCCACCGGCGAGCGCGTCGGCTGGCCGGCGATCTTCGGCGGCGAATCGCGCTTCCTCAGCGTGTTCAGCCGGATGGACATCCCGGCGTACAGCCAGTCGCTGCTTGCCGTCACTCCCTACGTCTCCGGGCTCTACGACAACGTCCGTTCGAAGGGAAACCTCGACACCGGCGCCGACGTGTTCTGGAAGCCCAACGGAAAATTCCAGCTCAGCGCGACGCTCAACCCGGATTTCGGCCAGGTCGAAAGCGACCAGCTCGTCGTCAACTTCAGCGCGGTCGAGACTTTCTTCAGCGACAAGCGGCCGTTCTTCACCGAGAACCAGGGCTTCTTCGACGTTCCCTTCGGGTCGCTCAACGGCGGCGACCGACTGATCTACACCCGCCGCGTCGGTGGTCCCGCCGACGATGGCAATGGCGCGGGCGACGTCACCGCGGCGGTCAAGCTCAACGGCAGCGCCGGCGCGTTCAACTACGGCGTGTTCGCGGCGACGGAAGCCGACGACGTCGGCCGCGACTTCTACGCCGTGCGCGCCACCCGCGACTTCGACGAACAGGGCGTCGGCGCGATGGTGACCCGCGTCGACCGGCCGTACCTGGACCGCGAGGCGACGGTCTACGAATTCGACCACCGCTGGAATCCGAGCCAGCAGCTCGGCATCCGCACCACGCTCGTCGGCAGCGACATCCAGCAGCTGGGCGATCGCGTGCAGGACACCGGTGCGCAGGTGCTCGTCGATTACGACATGGGTGACGCGAACCAAGGCAGCCGCTGGCGCCAGCAGTTCTATGGCGAACACCTGGGCGACCACCTGCAGCTCAACGATTTCGGCTACCTGCAGCGCAACAACTACAACTACGCGCGCTACCAGGTCGGCAACCGGCAGACGCAGCTGCCGGCGACGTCGATGTACGCCTCGCACGACATCCGCTATGCGGTCTCCAGCCGCTACAACGACCAGGGCGTGCACCTGTACGACGCCTGGCAGGTCGACAACGCCAGCGACCTGCGCGACGGCGGCAACGACTACATGCAGATCGCACAGTTCCTTCCGGGCCGCGACGACCTGATCACGCGCGGCAATGGCGTGGTCAAGGTGCCGTCGAAGTTCTACCTGTATTACGAGCGATCGCGCCCGCGCAAGGATCGCTGGTCGTTCTACTGGCACGCGCGCTACGCGGCCGAAGGCCTGGACGGACCGCGCCATGGTGCGCTGGAACTGGATTTCGAGCCGACCTATTTCGTCAACGACAGCCTGAGTTTCTCGGCTGGGTTGTTCGCGCTGCACAACCCCGACTGGCTGCTGCAGCCGCCGACGGCCGGCGATCCGGGCAACCTGCTGGCGAGTTATCGCGCCAACCAGCTGTCGCTCAACGGCGGCGTGCAATGGATCATCAGCAGCAAGCAGGAGCTGCGGGTGAAACTGGAAACGATCGCGCTCGACGCGCACATGCGCCAGGCCTGGCGGGTGGCGGCCGATGGCACGCCGGTCGCCAGCAGCGAACCCGTCGACGATTTCAGCCTGCGCAACCTCGGCTTCCAGATCCGCTACCGCTACGAGCTGGCGCCGCTGTCCAACCTGTACATCGCCTACGTGCGCGGCGGTTTCGCTTCACAGCCGTTCGGCCAGGAGGTCGGACCGCTGCTGGGCGACGCCTTCTCGCTGCGCGACAGCGAACAGCTGCTGGTGAAACTGAGCTACCGCTTCGAACTGTGATCGCTCATTCCCGCGCCGGCGGGAATCAAGCGCGCGACGTCATTGCGTCAGCTGGCGCAGGTCCGCCGAGGCGATCCGCCACGCGCGCTGCTCGGCGCTGGCGCCATCGACGACCGCCCGGCGCAGGGTGTAGCTGCCGGCGTAACGACGCACGCTGCCGTCGCGCTGCGCCGCCTCGACGGTGACCGGGATCTCGATGTAGCGAGATCCCGCGGCGGCATCCAGCCGTCCCGGCGCGCCTGCCTGGACCACGACATGCGCGGTATTGGCGAAGCCGTCGGCGAACTGCTGCGCCGTCTGGCCACTGCTGCGCCCGCCATCCGACCACAGGCTCCAGGCGTGCGCGTAGTCGTGCTGCTCGATCGCCGCGTAATAGTCGCGGACCACGGCGACGGCGTCCTGCACGCCGGGTTCGCTGCTGGCCGCGGGGACATCGGTGGCGACGGTGGCATCGCCGGCATCGGCGTCGGTGGCGGTGTCGGTGGGGATATCACCCGCGGCGGCATCCGCGACGCTCGCGGACGCGGGCGGTGCGACCAGCGCCGGACCGATGGGGCGCGGACCGGGCGTCGACGGCATGCCGGTGACCGAACCTTTGGCTGCCTCGGGTTTCGGCAATGCGACGTCGGCGGTGGCGCCGGCGGTTTCGCTGCCGTCCGCGGTGCCGGCGGCCTTGTGGCCGCATGCCGACAGCGACAGCAGTGCGAGCAGGCTTGACGCCGCAAGCGCGGCGCGGAAGGAACGCGGCATGTCAGTGATCCAGATGCACGACCACGAGGCCGTTGTCGATGGTGGTGGCGCCGATCCTGCGCGCGCCCAGGCGCTGCAGCAGGCTGTCGTCGAACTTGTACACCGGCTCGTCGCGCGCGTAATCGGCGAGCCAGCGGTTGATCAGTTCACGGCCGGTGGCGTTCATCGCGCCGCCCAATGTCGGCACGTCGACCGACTCAAGCGTCGGCTGGTCCAGGTGCAGGCCGAGCGTGCGCGGCTCGAAGCGCAGGCCGCTGGCGACGGCGAAATGCCCCGCCGGCGCTTGGCTGGCGCGGCCCAATGCACCGAATCCGACATCGAAATCCAGTCGCAAGCGATGGCTGCCCGGCGGAATGCTCAGGCGCGGGTGCAGCACGGTCAGCGTGACGAGCCCGCCGAGCTTGTCGTAATCGCGCGGAAAGCGCTTGTCGAGATAGCCCTGCAATTGCGGCGCCGTGAACGCGACCTGGTCGCCGAGCAGCGCGCCGAGCGCGCCGAGGCTCGAGCACGCCGCCAGCAGCGCGCAGAGCGCGACCAGGGCCATCCACCGTCGTAATCCGATCATCGCTGCACTCCGCGCGCTACCGTCGCGCACCATGCCGCGCGGCGGGTGAACCCGGGGTGGCCGCGGGTGCGTGGCGCTCAAAGCGTCTTGCGGCCCGGATTGAGCCAGGCCAGCAGCATGCCGAGCAGCAGCATCGCGATCGTGCTGTAGATCATCTGCTTGTGCACCAGCGCCGCCGGCAACGGCTGCACCGCGTAATAGATCAGGTAGCCGGGAATCGTCGCCATCACCGCGACCGCAGCGCCGAAGCGCAGTCCCTGGCCAATGGCGGTGCGCCCGCTGTCGATGCCCTTGCGGTACAGCCATGTCAGGCCGAAGCCGATCAGCAGGTGCGCGGCCAGCATGTAGGGCATGTAGTGCTGCGCATCGGCCGGGCTGCGCATGATGCCGCTGGCGACGAGCGCGTTGTAATCGCCCTGCAGCAGCCACCCGTGGACGACGAAGTCGAGCAGCATCGCGGCGATCGACACCAGGATGCCGCACACCCAGAAACGTTTGTCGAACGCGTGCCTGTCGATTCCTTCGTGTTGCATGGCCGGCTCCGTTGTCGAGGGTGACGAAGTCGCGGCGGCGACCGGCGACCGCGCGATGCTAGCGCGGCCGACTGGAGCGCGGAAGCCGTCTTCACGCCGGATGAGGCAGCGCCCGGGGTAGGTTCGGTGACGGCCATCGTTGTTCCGGAGGCGCGCCATGAAACCGATCCTTCCCATGATGCTGGCGATGGCGCTGGCCGCCAGCGGAGCGGCGCACGCCGCCGACCTGCGCCTGCATGCGCTGCTCGACGGCGCCAGCGTGGTGTCGTCGACCGATTCCAAGGGCACCGGCGAGGCGAGGGCGGTGCTGCAGGACGATGGAAAACTGCGGATCACGCTGATGTTCGGCGGCCTCGCCGCGAACGTCACCGGGGTCGAGCTGCACACCGGCGCCAGCAGCGACAACGGCCCGCAGGTCGCCGCGATCGACGCCAAACCCGGCGCGCAGGGCTGGGTGGGCAACACCGTGCTGACGCTGACGCCGGATGTCGCCGCCAACGTCCGCGCCGGCGATGCCTACCTGCTGGTGACCACCGCCGATTTTCCGGCGGGCGCACTGCGCGGGCAGCTGGTGCCGCAACCGGTGCGGCTGCCGCGAACACCCTGAGAACCGCTTCGAGCGGAATGATCAGCCCGACGCGCGCGCGCGATCGACCGCGGCGATGAACTGCTCGCTGCCGGGCCAGGGCGTGATGCGGCCGAGCTTCTTCGCGCCGCGGAAGACGATGAAGGTGGGAATGCCGTGCAGGCCGAAGCGGGTGGCCATCGCCCGGTCGTCGTAGACGTTGTCGTGCAGCCACTGCACGCCGGGCCAGGCGAAATCGGCGGGCGCCTGCAACATCTGCGTCTTGGCGACGTCGCAGTTGGGACAGTCGTGTCCCCACAGGAACAGGATGCGCAGCACCCCGTCGTCGCGCAGCTGCGCATCGAGGTCGGCGGACGTCACCGCCTGCATCGCCAACACCGAGAAGAACGGCCGGGTGTCAGGCATGCGCGCGGTATTCCGGGCCATGGCGATCCGACGCTGGCAAGACGGACATGCAGCGTGCCATGGCGTGCATGAGGCCGTCGTCGCCATAAAAAAGGGCCGGTCGAACCGGCCCTTTCCGCGGACGTCTGGCCGTCCGCAACGCGCTGCCTGATCGGATCAGGCGGCGGCGTCCTTGAGCTTCTTGAGCGGGCGCACCTTGACCTTGACGGTAGCCGGCTTGGCCGCGAACCACTGCTCTTCCTTGGTGAAGGGGTTGATGCCCTTGCGCTTCGGCTTGGCCGGAACGTTGACGGCGGTGATCTTCAGCAGGCCCGGCAGGGTGAACGAACCCGCGCCCTTCTTGTTGACCGAACCGTGCACCGCGCCTTCGAGCGACGACAGCACTGCGCGCACGTCGCGCGGCGCGACGCCGCTGTTCTCGGAAATGTGGGCGACCAGGCCGGACTTGCCCAGTGCTTCCTTGATCGGCTTCGGTGCGGCCGGCTTGGCGGCGGCCTTCGGAGCGGCCTTCGCCGACTTCTTCGTTGCGACTTTCTTCTTCGCCATATGTGTCCCGTGGTACTCGATGATGGATGGGTTCGCCAGGAATTCCCCCTCGGCACGCGGAATGTAGGCGATGACAATCCCCGCGCCAAGCCCCGCGAGGCGGTTTTTCGCGGGTTTTTTCATCGCTCTGACGAACGGGGCGCCGCCGGCGGCGGGCAACGCCCCGGAATCGCATCGTCATTCTTCCTCGTGGCGAGGCTTGTACGCCTCCACCAGCCGCTGCTGCACCTGCATCGGCACCGGCTCGTAATGGCTGAAATCCAGCGAATAGCGGCCGCGGCCGGCGGTGACCGACTTGAGCTCGGCCGCGTAGCCTTCCAGCTCCGACAGCGGTACCTGCGCCTTGACCACGATCTCGCCGCCGCGCGCCGAATCGGTGCCGTTGATGCGCGCGCGCTTGGACGCCAGTCCGCCGCTGATGTCGCCCATGTTCTGCTCCGGCGCGGCGACTTCCAGGTCGACGATCGGTTCAAGCACCTGCGGGTTGGCCTTGGCGATCGCGTCGAGGAACGCCTTCTTGCCGGCGGCGACGAAGGCCACTTCCTTGCTGTCGACCGGATGGTATTTGCCGTCGAACACGGTCACGCGCACGTCCTGCAGCGGATAGCCGGCGACCGCGCCGCTGGCCAGCACCTGGCGCACCCCTTTCTCGACGGCCGGGATGAATTGCCCGGGGATCGTGCCGCCCTTGACCTCGTCGCTGAACTCGAAGCCCGAGCCGCGCTTGAGCGGTTCGATGCGCAGGAACACCTCGCCGAACTGCCCGGCGCCGCCGGTCTGTTTCTTGTGCCGATGATGGCCTTCGGCCTTGCCGCTGACGGTTTCGCGATAAGCAATCCGCGGCGGGCGCGTCTTGACCTCGACGCCATATTTCTCCTTCAACCGGTCGAGCATCACCCGCAGGTGCAGGTCGGACAACCCGCGCAGCACGGTTTCGTTGAGCTCCATGTTGTGCTCGACCGCGAACGCCGGATCCTCCTCGGCCAGCTTGTGCAATGCAGTGGCGAGCTTCTGCTCGTGGCCCTTGTGCGCGGCCTCGACCGCGAGGCCGAACATCGGCTTCGGGAACGCCATCGGCGCAAGGTGGATCTGGTCCTCGTCGTGGCTGTCGTGCAGCACGGCGTCGAAATGCAGTTCGTCGACCTTGGCCACCGCGGCGATGTCGCCCGGGATCGCCTGCGCGATCTCGACATGGTCCTTGCCCTTGAGCTTGAACAGGTGCGCGACCTTGAACGGCTTCTTGCCGTCGTCGACGAACAGCTGCGTGTCCTTGCGCACGGTACCCTGGTACACGCGGAACACGCCGAGCTTGCCGACGAAGGGATCGTTGACGATCTTGAACACGTCGGCGATGACGTGCGCCGCGGGATCGGGTTGGGCTTCGATCGGCATCGCGCTGTCGCCGCTGCCTTTTACGAACGGCGGCGGATTGGCTTCGCCCGGATGCGGCAGCAGCGTCTCGAAAATGCCCAGCAGTTCGGTGACGCCGGCGCCCGAGCGCGCCGAGGCGAAGCACACCGGCACGAGGTGGCCTTCGCGCAGGCATTGTTCGAAGGCGTCGTGCAGTTCCTGGCCCTGCAGTCCGGACTCTCCCTGGTCGAGGTAGCGGTCCATCACCGTCTCGTTGATCTCGACGACCTGATCGATGATCTTCTGGTGCCAGTCGGCGACCGGTCCGAGGTCGCTGCCGCCTGCGGATTGCCGGAAGCAATCCACCACGCGCTTGCCGCCTTCGGCCGGCAGGTTGAGCGGCAGCACTTCGGGGCCGAACGCGCTGCGCAGGTCGTCGAGCAGCGCACCGAGCTTGGCGCCGGGATGGTCGATCTTGTTGACGACGACCAGGCGGCACAGCTTGCGCGCCTTGGCGTAGTCCATCATCCGGCGCGTGCCGTAACCGATGCCGACGTCGGCATCGACGACGATCGCGACGGTTTCCACCGCGGCCAGCGCCGACAGCGTCGGCCCGCGGAAATCGGGATATCCGGGCGTGTCGACCAGGTTCACGTGGATGCCTTCGTGATCGATGCTGGCGATCGCCGCGTCGATCGAATGGCCGCGATCCTTTTCGATCGGATCGAAATCGGACACGGTCGTGCCGCGTTCGATGGTGCCTGCCGTGGTGACGGCGCCGCCGGCATGCAGCAGGGCTTCGAACAGGATTGTTTTGCCGGCGCCGGGGTGGCCCGCCAAGGCCACGTTGCGGATCTGTTGCGTCGAATACGACATGAGGCCGTTTCTCCCGTGGTTGGGGAACAAGGCCGTCATGGCTGTCCGCTGCGGAAGCGCTGCCGTCCGAGCGGGCGCTCGGCGGGCGGTCATGGCGGGTGCCGGCGAATTCCGCCGGGAGGGCAAGACTCCCGCAGGCGGCGGTGGGGGTCAAGCGGTCGCCGCGCCGCGAGCTGCGCTGACCGAAAACTTACGTCGCCGGGGCTAGCCTGTGCGCCCACGCAGGAGACCCCCATGGCCATCACCCGTTTCGCCACCGCCCATTGGCAAGGCGACCTGAAGACCGGCACCGGCACGCTCGCGACGCCGGCCAGCGGACTGCTCGCCGACACGCCGTACGGATTCAACACCCGATTCGGCGACGCCAAGGGCACCAATCCGGAGGAACTCATCGCCGCCGCGCACGCAGGCTGCTTCACGATGGCGCTGTCGGCCAAGCTCACCGAGGCTGGCCATCCACCCGCCGCGCTGGACACGCGCGCGGAGGTGAAGCTGTCGATGGAAGGCGGGCCGTCGATCTCGTCGATCCACCTCAAGGTCGCGGCCGACGTGCCCGGCATCGACGCGGTGAAGTTCCGCTCGCTGGCCGAGGACGCGGAAAAGCACTGCCCGGTCTCGCGCGCATTGAGCGCGGTGCCGATCACCATGGAGGCGACGCTGTCCTGAGCGGGCAGCTGTCGGCGCGCTAAACGCTGCACGGGCGTCGCGGCGGATTCAGCCGCGTTTAACCGCCGCGAACCAAGGATGCCCCCGCGCCATCCCGGCGCGCGGAGTGCATCCATGAAACGCCTTGCCGTCTCGATCCTCGCCCTTGGCCTCGTGGCCGCCGCCGGTACCGCGTCGGCGCAGTCATCGGGATACGGTTCCACCAACGGTTACGGGTACGGCTACGGGCAGCCGACCGTCGATCGCTACGGCCAGGCCCGCGGCGCGTACTACGACTACGCGCGGGTGCTGCGCGTGGATCCGGTACTGGCACGCGGCTACGGCAATGGCCGCGACATGCGCTGCGAATCACCGCGCTACGGCAGCGACAGCTATGCCGGCAACGATGGCGATTACGGCGACGATCGCTATTACGGCAACGACGGCTATCGGGACGATGGCCGCTACCGCAATGACGGTTATCGCAACGATGGCTACCGCAGCGACGGCTACCGCAGCGACGGCTATTACCGCAACGATCCCTATCGCAATGAGGGTTACCGCGGCACGACCGCCGGTTCCAACGTCGCCACCGTGGTCGGCGGCCTGGTCGGCGCCGCGATCGGCAGCCAGATCGGTGGTGGCTCGGCGCGCTACGCCACCGCGGCGCTGGGCACGATGGTGGGCGGCATGGCCGGGCGCCAGGTGTACGAGAACAGCCATCGGCCGCGCCGGATGGGCAGCGTGCAGATCTGCGACGTGATTCCGGCGGGCAGCCGTTACGGCAGCTACCCGGGCAACCAGGTCACCGCGTACGACGTCACCTACGAATACGCCGGTCGCACCTACAGCACGCGCACCAGCTACAACCCGGGCGACCGCATCCGCGTGCGCGTCGACGTCAGCGCCGACTGAAGCGCAACGACGGGGGATCCGAGGGGCCGGCGACGGCCCCTCGTTTTTTCGGGCTCACTCCATCGCACGGCGCAGGAGCGCGTGCGGCATGGCTCACCGATCGATGTGGCCGTTGACGATGATGCAGGCGCGCCCGCCCGACCGCGCCGCGAGGACACGCATGTCCGCGCATGCACAACGCGCCGCAGCGCGCGACGACACCCGCCTACCAGTCGATTTTGCCGTTGACGATGATGCAGGCGCGTCCGCCTGACCACACTTCTCCCGACGCATCGACATTCAACTCGATGATCGCGTCGTGCCCGACCTCGCGGCCCTGGCTGACGCGATAGAAACCTGTGTCGCCCGGCA
>Ga0310810_10005216_pt1 | contig 14504 bp, 9 predicted proteins | sample NCmetagenome_FD_207641 | JGI IMG/M metagenome (GOLD analysis project Ga0310810, IMG submission 207641) | Soil microbial communities from experimental microcosm in Duke University, North Carolina, United States - NC | ecosystem: Engineered > Artificial ecosystem > Soil microcosm > Unclassified ... | reverse complement strand
CTGCCATCGATTGTTCACGCACGCGTCGCACCTTGTCTCTTCTCGACGACACGCGACCATCGCAGGTGACAGATCCTCGCACGCGCACGCGTTGACGGTCAGCGAGACGCCGTCGCAATTCTTGCCGAATACATTACGACTTCCAATCGACCGCAGGAGCACACTCGTACGAGTATCACAGCACGTCCGCGAGCATCTCAATTGCATGCCCGCGAGCACATGTCATCGCTTCAGACGACCGCGCGCCGGATGGTTGGCACAGCGATTGTTCCGCTCGCCGTTCTCGTTTCTTCTGTAGTCGGGGCGCAACCAGCATTCGCGCAGAGCAAGGTCGCCGGCGAAGTCCGCGCCGCCGATGGTTCGCCGATCGCCGGGGCGACGGTCCGGATCGAAAGCTCGAGTCTGCACTCACCGATCACAGGAATCACCGATGCCTCCGGGCACTACGACATCGACAAGGTCAAGCCCGGTATCTGGGTCGAGATCACCGCCTTCAATCAGAGCGGCCGCATCCTGGCCCGGACAGTCGCGCTCGTCACCGACGTCACCGAGACCGTGAATCTTCAGGCGCTGCCGGTGTCGGCTGTCGCGAAGAGCAGTCAGGATCTCAACCCGGTCGGGGGCCCGTCAGCCGACCTTCGAGGCATCGTGACGGCGCCTAATGGGTCGCCTGTCGCCGGGGCGAAAGTGTCGATTGCGGCCACGACGGTCGCCACAACCACCGATTCGGCCGGCCGTTATGCCTTCCCTGGCCTGCGCCCGGGAATGGGCGTCGAACTCGATGTCGCCGCGACGGGATTCGATGGGGGACACGCCACAGCCGTCATACCTGAAAAGGGACACGGCGACGTCAACATCGGGCTCGAGCCCACTCCCCCCGCAGAAACCGGCGGCACGAGTCTGCCGTCGTTTGTCACGACCTCCGACGATCTGACGCTTCAACTGCGGCGACGTGACCTGGCGCTCCTTCCGACCGTCGAACGACAGGATCTCTTTCGTGCGCTGCAATTTCTCCCGGCTGCTTCCGCCGCCCAGGAGGCTTCGTCTGAACTCTTCGTGGGGGGCGGAACGCCAGATCAGACAGGCGTCAGTCTTGATGGTTTCAGCGTGTATCCGCTTCCTCACGCCTGGGGCGTGTTCAGCGCCCTGAATATGGATGCCGTCGAAGACGGGAATTTCTCAGGGGTGAGTGTCGACGCCGCACAAGGAGGGCACCTTGCCGGGAACCTCCGGCTGACTGGCGCAACCGGTTCGGCGAAGCCGGAAGCTGTGATCGATCTGAGCGCCCTCGGAGGTGCGACAAAATTCTCGACCCCGATCGGTCGTCGCGCCTCGCTTCTTCTCGCCGGCCGCTGGTCACCGCCGTCGCAACTCTACGGCGATCTGCTGGACTACTTTTACGATCAGGACACGGAGAAGGCTCGCACCCGGCCGGCAGAATTCGCCGGCGGTTTGTTCGGCACTCCGGCGGCCGATCCCTCGTTCTACGATCTGAACGGCAAGCTGCAATTCCAGCCGTCGACGCATGACCACGTCTCGTTGACGCTGTACAACGCGCGCGACATTACGAACCGATCGCACGACGTTTCCGTTCCGTCGGACGACAGCATCAACGTGCCGAATCCACTGGCGCTTCCATCGGACGCCGTCGCGCAGGTGAGCAGCGTGATGACATGGAGAGGACACGCTGGCTCCGCGGTGTGGGACCGCCAATGGTCTCCAAAAGTCGGAACGGTCCTGACCGTCGCTCGATCGGAATTCTCGCGCGATGCAGACGGGGCATCGGTCCTCGCCAGCCCTTCGACGGGGACTGACTATTCCTTTGCCGACGGACGCGGAGGCAGTCAGGCTCTCACCGAACAGAACGTCATCCGCGACACGACGATTCGAGCGGTCAGCTCGATTGCGCTTGGGTTCGCCCACGTGGTGTCCGGCGGCGCGGAGATCGTGTCACTGGACTCCAACTACAACGCGTCCACCGAAGTGGCTCAGCCCGACGGCGCGTCGGGCCGTCCCACCTCTTCTCTGTCAGACTTGCTCCGGCGCGACGATGAGGGGCGTGTGTCAACCGTCTTCGCGCAGGACATCTGGCGTCCGTTCGGGCGCATGATCGTGACACCGGGCGTGCGCGTCACCGGGTACGATCTCACGAGCCAGACGTACTTCGATCCCCGAGTCAGCGCGACCTACTTCGTACTTCCGCAGTTTCGGGTGACCGGTGGATTCACTGTGGATCACCAGTTCGCCAACCGGATCGTCCGCGAGGATCCCGCTCGCGGCGACGGCGCGTTCTGGACGCTGGCAGACGGCAAAGCGATTGCCGTCCCGCGCGCGCGGCAAGGCTTCGTTGGAGCGACCTTCGAGCTGCCCGGCGTGCTCTGGTCCGTCCAGGGATACTACAAGCAGCTCGACGACCTGACCCTCTTCGTGCCCGCGCTCCTGCCGGGCATCGCCGCCGACCCGGCAAACATGATGCTCCACACCGGTTCCGGTCGCGCGCTCGGATTTGAGACCGTCGTCCAGTACGCCAACGAACGCAACGCGCTCTGGACAAGTCTCACGGCGGGTCGAACGGAGTACACGTATCCCTCGCTTCAAAGCGCGACATATCCCGCCTCGTTCGACCGTCCAGTCGAATTCAAGTTCACTGACACCATGCACATCTGGCGAGCCTGGTCGCTGAGCGGCGTGTGGGTCGCGGCAGGCGGTCGCCCGGTCACCCCGGCATTGAGCACTGAAGCTCTCTGGTTCCCTTCCGGCGAGGCGCTCTACCAGGTCAAGTTTGGTGACAGGAACTCGAGCCGACTGCCCGCGTACCATCGGCTGGATCTCTCCGGCCAACGCGACTTCAACCTCGGCGTGCTGAAAGCCACCGTTGGCGCCACGCTGTTCAACGTGTACGACCGCCAGAACGTCGCCTACACCGAATACCAGGTGGCCAATGAGGCGGTCGTGTCCAACGATGTCTTGCTCATGCGCCGTGCGGTCAACGTCTTCGCGCGGTTCTCTTTTTAACCGCGCTCGTAGATCAGAGAGGGAGTTTTCGATGATGTATGTAATGAGGCGACGCCTGGTCGCGTCGCTGGTCACCGCGGCATTGCCCCTTTGCGCGGCGTGCGGCTCCAGCAGCGGCACGTCCACCGTGGCGCCCAGTCCGGTGACGACGACCGAGTCGTTTACGGCAACGCTCGACCAGTTGGGATCCGTCACCAACGGATTCACAGTCGCCGCGGCCGGGACGGTGCAGGTGAAGCTCACCGACGTCGAGCCGCTCACGACCATGGCGCTCGGCGTTGCGGTGACCACGGTGGTCTCGGGAACTGTCTGCAGCAACGACATCGCGCAGAACACCAACGCCAAGTCCGGGACGACGGCGCTCAGCGGAAATGCGGCGGTGGGCAGCTACTGCGTCCGCGTGTTCGACGCGGGTAACATTCCGGCGGACACGTCAGTGACGTACACCGTGGAGGTCACCCACCCCTAGTCTTGACCGAGGGGCGTCGCCCCTCGGACTCCCTCACACGCGCGCTCGCTCGCGGCGCTGTTGTCCTGCTCCGAGATTCATGATCGACTTGAATTCAGGCAGGCACTTCAGGCTTTGACGTTCCACCCAGTCCTGAACTCGCGAGTCAGGTACTGATTGGCTTCGGGCTTTTCCGGAAATCGAAGCGCCTTCGCGTCGAACTTCAACGTCTCGCCTGTGAAACGCGCCGCGACGTTGCCGATGATCACTGATTCGGTAAGCGGACCAGCGTAGTCGAAGTTGGCCGAACACTTCTGCTTCCCGCCTCCGAGCACGACGTCGATGAACTCACCGTAGTGATCGCGATCGGTCAGCTCGACGGTCGGAAGTGTGGCCATCTTGGAATCGGGCAGCACGAACGGCTCGGCGGTCATGTGCGGCAGGACGATCATGCCGTCGGTGCCGACAACGATGCTGCCCTGTTCTGGAAAGCGGGAACCGACCGGCTCGCGAACCGCGTCGGGAGGCAGCTCGCCGCCGTCGTACCACCAGACGTCAACCGTCTTGTCCGCGGTGTACTCCGTGCCTGGATACGTCAGCCTGACTCGCGCCTTGGTGGCCCAGCTCTCTGAAGTAGGCGGCGGACCGTACGCGGTAACGGCAATTGGCGAGGTCAGCTTGAGCGCGCGATAGGGCGGGCTGTAGATGTGACAGCCCATGTCGCCGAGCGTGCCGGTTCCAAACCCGATTCGCCGCCGCCACTCGCTCGGGTGATACACCTTCTTCTTAAACGGACGTTCACTGCTGACGCCGAGCCAGTGATCCCAGTTGAGCGGCGCCGGGACCGGATCGCTTTCGGTCGGCAGCGGTTTGTCATCTCCCCAGCTCTTGTTCGAAAACGTGTGAACCTCGCGAATTTTGCCGACGATCCCGCTCCGCACCAGCGCTTCCCCGAAGCGCTGCGATTTGCTCGACGAGACCTGAATCCCCATCTGTGTAGGCAAACCCTTGCGGCGCGCGTACTCGGTCAAAAGCCGTGTTTCGTGAAGCGTGTTGCAGAGCGGCTTCTGGACGTACACCGCCTTGCCATGTCTCATTGCTTCGAGGGCAATGAGACAGTGCATGTGGTCCGGCGTTGACACATTCACCGAGTCGATGTTGCCCTGCTCCTTCTTGAGCAGTTCGCGCCAATCCTGATAGACGCGGATCTTCGGGAAGCGCTCCTGAACGCGCTCGAAGCGCGCGAGGTCGACATCGGCGACGGCGACGAGGTCGAACGCCGGATGTTTGGCAAACGACAACAAGTCGCTGAGCGCCTGGCCGGACGCGCCGATGGCGGCATGGCGCACCGTCGGCCCGGCCGCGCGTGCGTCGATGGATAGAAACGGACCCACAGCCGCGGCGGCGCCAACGGTCTGAAGAAACCTTCTGCGCGAGAGATGACGTTTGGACATCACTCGCAGAGTACCGCCATTGCGCAACTCATGCAATGAGTCGAATTACGATTCTGAAATACTCGCCGAAGAGTCCCCGCGACGCTGGTTGACGGAGCTGTCGCCGAGGCCCATACTGATGGCCCCCAGCTCACGCGACTCCGAGGGAGTTCTCATGACACATACGAAACTTGTCCGACTACTCGGTACCGTCGTCGCCGCACTGCTCGCGCTGTCTGTCAACGGATCCGCCCAGCGCGGTGGCGGTCCCAACAAGAACCCCAGTCACACCGCACGCCAGGCGCGCCCGATCGCGCTTGGAGTCTCTGGAGGAAATGCGAGCGACATTGCCAACGGTTACTGCTGCTCGGGCACCCTGGGCGCGCTGGTCACAAATGGGCAGAAGCAATTCATCCTCAGCAACACTCACGTCTTCGCAGGCGATTCCGCTTTGGGCGGCAACAATCGAGTCGCCGAAGTCGGGGACGATGTGAATCAGTCCGGGCTCGTCGACACCGGCTGTCAGTACATTGCCAATGACATCGTCGCGGACGTCAGCGATTGGGCGAGCTTCGGACAGTTCAATATCGATGCGGCGATCGCAGAAGTCCGCCCCGGACAGGTTCGTTCAGATGGTTCCATCCTGGAGATCGGACCGCTCGCAAGCACCACCGCGCCGGCGTTCGTCGGTCAGGCGGTCAAGAAGAGCGGCCGCACAACCGGCCTGACCCGCAGCTCAATCAGCTCGCTCAACGCGACGGTGACGGTCGGGTACACCGACGAGTGCGCAGGGAACAGTTTCAACGTGACTTATACGGGACAGATTCTGATCAGCAACAGGTCGAGCCGTTTCCTCAATAGCGGCGACTCGGGATCAGTGATGGTCGAGGACGTGGCAACGAACCCGCGTGCGGTCGGCTTGCTGTATGCAGGCAGCAGCAGCATCGCTGTCGCAAATCCGATCAACGATGTGCTCAATCATTTCGGCGTCTCGATGGTGGGTGGGACAGCCTCCGCTTCCGCGTCCACCGCCGAGACCGGGCCGACGAGCACGAGAGGACTCGGTCGGGCCATGGCGATTCAGCAGCGTCACGCTCGCGAGCTGCTCAACGTGCCCGGCGCCGTTGGTCACGCTGTCGGCGCGGGCAACAATCCCGAGATCCAGGTCCTCGTCCAGGAGCTGACACCGGGTGCCCAGGCGGCCGCGCCACGTCAGCTCGAGGGAGTCCCGGTCGTCCTCGTGGAAGTCGGCGAGATTCACGGCATGCCGTTCTGCAGCAAGCAGGCCGCTCACGGTAAGCGGTAAAGGACTGCGGCGGATTGATGAGGGGGGTGTCAGGCAGTGAATCGTGAAGGAGTCGCGTTCACGGTTCACTGCCTGACACCCCCTGGCTCGCCCTGGCTCGATCACACCGTCAATACGGGAGCGCCGGCTGAGTTGGTTGAATTGTCACAACCAATGAATGGAAAATGCGCTCATGACTCCAAAAAACACGATCTGCCTCTGGTTTGATAAGGACGCGCTCGACGCGGCGCGGTTCTACGCGGCGACGTTTCCGAATAGCGAAGTGACCGCTGTTCACCATGCGCCGAGTGACTACCCGGGCGGCAAGAAGGGCGATGTGCTGACGGTGAACTTCACCGTTTTGGGCATTCCATGTTTCGGCCTCAACGGCGGCCCGACCTTCAAGCACAGCGAAGCCTTTTCCTTCCAGGTCGCGACGGACACACAGGAAGAGACGGACCGTTACTGGAACGCGATCGTCGGCAATGGCGGCGCGGAGAGTCAGTGTGGGTGGTGCAAGGACCGCTGGGGTCTCTCCTGGCAGATCACCCCGCGCGTGCTCACTGACGCGCTTGCGGCAGGTGGCGACGAGGCGAAGCGTGCCTTCGAGGCGATGATGCCGATGAGGAAGATCGATATCGCCACGATCGAGGCCGCCCGGCGAGGCCGGCAGACAGTCGGATAAAAGAGGTGTCAGGCAGTGTCACGATTCACTGCCTGACACCACCGCCACGCCCCACCGCGACACAACGTTCACGTCTGCGGTATCCTGCGCGGCATGCGGCACCCTCTTTGCGCCCCGATACTGGTGGCGCTCGCGGCGGCCGGCGCGCCGCGGCTTCACGCCGACACCTACCCGCGACAGCCCGGCATCTCGATCACCCGCTACGCGTTTGACGTGACGCTGACCGACACGTCGAGCGAGATCTCGGTGACCGAGGTCGTCGACCTGCGTTTCACCACGAACGGCGTCACAAGCGTCGACCTCGATCTGTGCGGCATCAATCCGGCGCGAACGCCAGGCGCGATCGTCGATCCGTGCGTCGGTGCGCGCCAGGCTACGGGTGGCGCAGGCAGTGCCACAGCCAGCCCCGGTGGCGGGGAACTTTCGGGCGCGGCGAATCAGACGACCGCAACGGCGGGGATGAGCGTGACGTCGGTTACCGCGGACGGCGCACCGGTCACGTTTACGCATCGCGACGATCGGCTGCATGTCACGGTGCCGCGTCCGTCGCAGGCAGGCGCGGCGTGGACATTCACGGTCAGCTATCACGGCACGCCGGCAACCGGCCTGCAAATCGGCAACAACCGCTACGGCGATCGCGGCTTCTTCAGCAACGACTGGCCGCACCTCGCGCGCAACTGGCTGGCGACGATCGATCACCCCTCAATGAAGGCGCCGGTTTCGATGACGGTGACCGCGCCGTCGAAGTATCAGGTCATATCGAATGGCCGACTCGTCGAGGAAACGGACCTTGCCGACGGCCGACGCAAGACGAGCTGGCGCACGGACCTGCCCATTCCGACGTGGCAGATCGCGCTCGGCGCCGCTCCGTTCTCGGTCGTGCAGTTCGGCACCGTACGCGGGGTCCCGCTTTCGATGTGGGTGTATCCACAGGATCGCGACGACAGCTTCAAGGGCTTCGGCGACGCGACACAGCCGGTCCTCGAGTTTTTCAGCGACCATGTCGGCCCGTACTCGTACGAAAAGCTCGCGCAGGTCGAAGCGACGACGGTGTCAGGCGGGATGGAACTGGCATCGAGCATCTTTTATGGTTATCGGGGTGTGCCGGCCCGTCAGCTCGTCGCGCACGAGATGGCGCATCAATGGTTCGGCGATTCAGCGACCGAGCACGACTGGGACGACGTGTGGCTGAGCGAGGGATTTGCCACCTACTTCGCGCTGCTCTACCAGGAGCACGCCGACGGACGCGACGCGTTCATCGCCGGCATCCAGCGCAGCGCCGACAGTGCGCGCAAGTACGCGCTCTCGCATCCGGAGTCGGCAATCATCCACGACAACCTCGCCGATACCAGCACGGTCATCGCCAACAACGCGCAGATATATCAGGGTGGTGCGCAGGTCCTGCACATGCTGCGCGGCGTGCTCGGGGACGACCGCTTCTGGGCGGGCATCAGGCTGTACTACTCGCGCTATCGCAACAGCAACGCGTCGAGCGACGACTTCCGCCACGCGATGGAGGACGCCTGTCGATCAACCGCCGACTGCCCCACCGAGGTGCGCGATCTCTCGTGGTTCTTTCGCCAGTGGCTCAACCGCGGCGGCATCCTCAAGCTCGAGGGAACCTGGCGCTACGACGCGACGGCAAAACAGGTCGTCGTCTTGCTCGACCAGACCCAGACGACAGGTCCTTATCGCATGCCGATTGAAATTTCGGTGACTGCTGCACCGGCTGCATCGGGCCGTCAGGGCGGCGCCGGATCAGCATCGACTCGCATCTGGATCGATCAGGCACACACGACCGCGACGATTGCCGTCACGGCGGAGCCGACGGCGGTCGACCTCGATCCGCGTGTGTGGGTCACGATGATGCAGGGAACGCTGAAGAAGCAGTAGTGCACCGGAGATTGACCTCGTGGCGATTCCGACCGTTCAGATCGGCACGCTGAAGATCACGGGCGTTGCGGCACTGATCATTCAGCTGGCCGTCGGCGCCGCGATTGGCTGGCTGATCGCACGCGCTCGCCCGTCACCACCGATGATCGTCAGCGGCATCGTGTGGATGGGATTCCTCATCTTCTGGGGTGCGACGGCCGGCCGCGAAGGCACGGGGACACTCGCTGAAACGCGGCAGCAGCACGCCAGACGTCAATTCCTGACCAACCTCGGCCTCGTGCTGCTCTTCGTGCCCATCCCCGGGCTCCGCTGGCCGCTGTTTCCGGCGCGATCATGGACCATCGCGATCGGCCTCGGTCTCGAAGCGTTCGCAGTGCTGCTGCACATCTCAGCGCGGCGTCATCTGGGCCGGAACTGGAGCAGCTCGGTAATGATCAAAGCGGATCATCAGCTCGTGACGTCGGGACCGTATCGACTGATCCGTCATCCCATCTACACCGCGATCCTCGCGCTCGCGGGCGGCACGGCGATCGCCTCAGCCCAACTGCACGGCGCGCTGGGATTCGCCGTGTTCGCGTTCGTGTACTGGCGCAAGCTGCGGCTCGAAGAAGCGCGGCTTGCGGAGACGTTCGGCGTCGAGTGGAGTTCCTATCGCCAGCGATCGTGGGCGTTAGTGCCAGGAGTCGTGTGACGACGCGAAGAGGTCGCAGCGGTGATTACGGCGCCTCTAGCACCTTCAAGGTGAAGCTCTGCGTCGTCGTTCCGCCAGGGTCGCTCGCGGTCAGCGTGATCGGGTAAAGACCCGCTGCGTTTGCCGCCGGTGGTCCCGACAGCGTGGGGTGCCGTCGTGGTTATCGACGAAGTTCACGCCGACCGGCAGGGGGCCGACTTGCGTAATCGAGCCGATCGCCGGCGTCGCCGCTGTCGTAATGTTGAAGCTGCCTGCCGCGCCGATGGTGAACGCGGCCGATGGTGCGCTGGTGAAGCGTGGCGTCGGTGTGACGTTGTTGGCGATCGACAGAACGAAATGCTGAGTCGCCACTTCCGCGCCATTCGCCATCAGTGGCCGTCAACGTCAGGTCGTAGAAGCCATCGGATCCCGCCGTCGGCGTTCCGGTCAGCGTCGCGGTGCGGTTGCCATTGCCCGTAAACGTAAGGCCGACTGGAAGCGCCCCTGTTTCCGTCAGTGTTACCGTTCCGCTGCCACCGACCGCCGTGACGTGGAACGCGCCTAGCCCCGACCGTGAACAACTGGGAGAGTGCGCTCGTGAAGCGAAGCGCGTCGCTGCGCCCTGCAAGGGATCCCACAAAGACGCCACCTGTGAAGTTTCTCGATGCAGAACGCGCACGATCGGCGGCGATCCTTCGCCCGGCGCGAGGACGACATCTTGCGCGGCGACAGCGGCAGCCGGCAAGAAAGCCAGGACGAGAATACCGCCAGACTCCTCGGCGCGACGGCCGCCACCAAAGGAACAGACAGTGGCGCGGCGAGTTTTGCGCCTACAATCCCGAAAGCCCTCGATGTCACGAGAACGCCGCGATCTGATTTCGGAGGTGTACCACGACGCGCTGGCCCTGGCGCCGGAGCAGCGCGCCGCGTTCCTGACTGAGGCGTGCAGCGGAGACGACGCGCTCCGCCGCGAAGTGGAATCGCTACTCGCATTCGAGTCGGCGTCGTCGCCGTTCCTCGAGCTACCGGCCGCTGGTGTGGCCACCGTGACAACGAGTGTGACCTCGATGATCGATCGTCAGCTCGGCCCCTACAGAATCGTGGGGCTGCTCGGCGCCGGCGGCATGGGTGAGGTCTACAAAGCCCTGGACACGCGCCTTGATCGCGTCGTCGCCGTGAAAGTCGCCGGCAAACGGTTTTCGGAGCGTTTTGACCGGGAAGCGCGGGCTGTCGCGCTCCTCAATCACCCGAACATCTGCCAGTTGTACGACGTCGGGCCCGACTATCTCGTCATGGAGTTCGTCGAGGGAACGCGGGTCGCGCCCGTCGACAACGTGCGCAGCCTGATGGACGTCGCCGTGCAGATTGCCGACGGCATGGCGGCCGCCCATGCCGCGGGCATCGTCCATCGCGACCTGAAACCGGACAACATCCTCGTCACCCACGACGGCAGGGCAAAGATTCTCGACTTCGGGTTGGCGAAGGCCGCGCACGAATGGGTCGGCGAGGCCGACCCCACGCGCTCGGCACATGGACACGACGAGCTGACGCGTCCCGGGACAATCGTGGGCACCGTCGCGTACATGAGTCCCGAGCAGGCCCGCGGGAGTCCGAAGCTGACGCCGCAATCCGATCAGTTTTCCTTCGGCCTGGTGCTGTTCGAACTCGCCACGGGCAGACGCGCGTTCCACCGCGACAGTGCGGCCGGGACGATGTCGGCAATCATTCATGACGACGCGCCGCCGATGCCGGAGTCGTTCCCCGCGCCGCTCCGCTGGATCGTCGAGCGCCTGCTGTCAAAGGATCCCGCCGAACGCTACGAGTCGTCGCGCGATCTCTACCGGGAGTTGCGCCAGCTGCGGGATCGGTTGTCTGAGGCGACGCGGGCGCGATCGGTGGTCGACGCGAAGCCCGTCAACCGAATCAGGCGGCTTCTGTGGCCCGCCGTCGCGGTCACAACGATTGCCGCCGGCATGCTCGCCGCATCTTGGCTAGGGCGGGCGCCGACGGACGAGACGTCGACGTTCCGCTTTTCGCCGCTCACCACCGAGCAAGGGTCCGAACAGGCCCCCGAGTTTTCGCCCGACGGCAAGAGCATCGTCTATGTCGCGCGGGTGCGTGGAATCTCACAGGCCTTCGTCAAAGCCGTCGGGTCTACGGACTCCGTGCAGATAACGCGCGCTACAGAAGACGTCGCAGAGCCGTTCTGGTCCCGAGACGGCTCGACGATCTACTTCCGATCGGCCAGTTCCCTGTGGGCGGTCGCCGTTTCTGGCGGCGCGTCCAGACGCGTGATGGATGACCTTTCGGCCGCGTCGATCCTTCCGGACGAGTCGACGGTGGTCTTCGTGCGAAGTGGCCGGCTGTGGATCGGTCAGTCCGGTGGCAAGCCGCACGCGTTCGGCGAGCCGCCGTTTCCCGCTTCGCCAAACGTGACGTTCGTGAGGGTCTCGCCGGATGGATCGCGCGTGGCCGTCATTGAAGGCCCGGATCTGTGGCTGCTGTCCTATCCGAAAGGCGAGGCGAGGAAATTGGGAACGGGCTATTCGCTCTATTCCTGGTGGAGCTGGTATTCAGACAGCCGTTACGCCCTCGTCACGAACCGGCTCGACGCGCACAACTTTCAGATCTCAGTGTGCGACAGCGCGACGGGTTCGAGCCGCGTTGTGTATGCCAGCGCGATCCATACACTTCACGCCAGCCCCTCGCCTGATGGCCGGCGCATCGCTTACTCTGCCGGCGAGCCGAACTGGAAAGTCGAGGAGGTCGAGGTCGCGTCAGGACGTCTGAGCACCCTCGTGTCCACGACGTCGTCGGCCTGGCAGCCGGACTGGAATCCCTCTGGCAGCCACTTCATTTTCGCGTCGGCCGGCGAAGGGCAGTTTGCCATCCAGGAGTGGTCGCGAACAGACGGTCCGAAGCGGCGGCTCCGCGAAGAAGCAGGTGTCCTGCACCTTTCCACGCCCCGTTGGACGCCGGACGGGACGCGGTTCGCGTACGAGAAGTACTCAGCCGGCGGAGGGAAGCTATGGGTCTCGAATGCATCGGGCGGCCAGGCTGAACCAGTCGATCCCGAGTCGATTGCATATCAACTGGTCGCCTGGTCACCTGACAGCCAGTGGCTGGTATACGTTCGCCAGGTTGCGGGCAAGATGGAACTCGCCAAGATCCGCCCGGGCTCACGAGAGCCGGCGGTGATCCTGACTGCGGGCCTGACCAATGCCTTCAGCCAGTCGCTGGCCTGGTCTCCGAAGAACGACTGGATCCTTTATCCAGGTGGGGACGGTCTCTGGCTGATTGCGCCTGACGGGACCGGCGCCCACATGCTGACGAGCCGCCAGTCTGCTGCGGTGGGTTTCTCCAAGGACGGCCGCCGCGTCGTCGGTGTCTTCCACAATCCGTCGGACCAAGGTACGCCGTGGCAGTTGTGGTCTATCGACGTGAACACCGGCGCGGAGTCGCTGCTCGCGCCCCTCGATTGGCCGGCGTCGATCGACAATGTCCTCGGCTTCAGTCTCCACCCCGACGGAACACGTTTTCTGACCTCGACTATCGTGAGTTACTCCGACATCTGGATGCTCGATGGCCTGAACCCGCCGTCACCGTCGCTGCTTGGACGTTGATTGCTCGAGAGGCTGAATTCGAGTCGCGGCCCCCGACCAGCTCCTAGTCGGTCGCCACCAGCGACGCACCAGGTGGACCGCTCGGTTGGACGGAGTACAACCTCGTTGTTCAGGACATCGATCAAGCGGCACACTGGGCACGTAAGAGTATCGAGCAGCGGCGTGCGCCTACCGCGGCCAGTTATAGACGACGGTCATCTGAGTTGGTGCATCGTCGTCGGGCGATCTCAAGATCATCAGGAAGCGCTGGCCGTCCGCCGTAACGTCGAACTGTCGAGTGACGTTGTCAGGGCGGATGCGGATGTCGGGACCGAACAGTGCGCGCGCCTTGTCGCCACGCACGCCGCTCGGGTCGATGTGGATCGTCATCCCCATCGGTGCGCCATTCAAGCCCGTAAAGAAGAACTCGCCGCCGTCGGCACGCCACTTTCCGCCGTATCCGCCGTCGCTCGATATTCGTTGCGGTGAGACGCCGGCTCCGCCGGGAAACGGCTGCACGTAAATTTCGAAGCGGCCCGTGTAGTTTGCGGCAAACGACACCCATCGTCCGTCAGGCGAAATGGCAGGCGTCGTCTCGGTGAATTCGGTCTGTGCGACTGGAATTGACGTCGGGTCACCATCGAGGCGCAGTGCCATCACGTCGCCGAGCTGAGTGTACAGAATGTACCTGCCGTCGCGGCTCCAGTCATACGGGAGCGTGTACCCACCCGTCAGACGCTGCATGGAAGCTTCGTCGCTGCTGGCTGGCCGTCGGTACAGTCCTGCACCCCCTTCGCGACCCGACCCGTGGACGATCTCGCGCCCATCCGGCGACCAGATGGGTGCGGCGTCTCGCGCGGGCGAGAACGTGATGCGCTCCTCGGTGGCACGAGCGATGTCCCAGATCCAGACGTCAAGGTTTGCTGCGTCCCCACTGGTGGCGTCGCCGAATCGACCCAACGCGATGCGCTCGCCATCCGGCGCGAGCGACAGATTCCAATACATCGCCTCTGGAGCGGCGGGGACCGGAGCCGGATCGCCACGACGCATCCAGACCATCCGCCGTTTGGTCGGCGCCTGGCCCTCGACGTAGGCAAGCGTTCCGGTCTCGGACACCGAAAACATCGGGCGCCCGTTGTAGATACTGACATTGACGTTCTGGGCGACGGTTGACGGATCGCCCACAAGCTGAAGCGAGCGCGCGTCGATGCGCTGGGCGAGCAGCGTCCGCTCCTGCATCCAGAGGAGGTAGGCGGGATGCCCGTCATGCTCCGGAACAAACACGGCCTTCGACGGCGTTCGCAGCAGCCGCGTTCGGCGGCCCGGCGCGCTCAGCGATGATGCGTAGACGCCCTGCACATTGCTGTCGTCGCTCCAGATGAAGTAGAGGAAGCGGTCGCCATCAGGCAGGAATTGGGGAAAGCCGTGCGCCAGCTCGCGTCGGGCTACGTCGGCTACCGTCACAGGCCGGAC
>Ga0310810_10005215_pt1 | contig 14504 bp, 19 predicted proteins | sample NCmetagenome_FD_207641 | JGI IMG/M metagenome (GOLD analysis project Ga0310810, IMG submission 207641) | Soil microbial communities from experimental microcosm in Duke University, North Carolina, United States - NC | ecosystem: Engineered > Artificial ecosystem > Soil microcosm > Unclassified ... | reverse complement strand
CCCGCGTCCCTCGCGGACGGACGTCGAGAACATCGGCCTCTGGGAGGGCAAGCCGTACCTGATCTACTCGCTCCGGGAAGACGACCTGGCCGCGTGGACGATCCGGGACGGCCGGATCGCTCCCCTCCAGCTCGACTAACGCGTCACCCGGAAGCTTCCCAGCATGCCCGCCAGGGCGTGCGGGTCGCACTTGTACGTGTACTTGCCGGGCTTGAGCGTGATCGTCCAGGTCTTCTCGCCCACGAACGGCACCGACGTCGTCTTGTTGAGGCCCGGGCCGACGAGATGGAAGTCGTGGCTCGATGCCCTGTCCTCGATCTTGATCCTGTAGGTGCCGGCCTTGATCGTCTTCAGATCCTTGCCGGCCAGCTTGACCTCGATCGTGTACTCGGGGCCAACCTCACCGGTCAGGCCTGCGCTCTTCGAGGTGCCTGCACTGCCGGCCGCGGCGACGGCCAGCGAGATCCCGGCGAGCGCGAGGGGAAGCAGAAGACGTCGCAGCATGCGTTTCCTTTCCTTGGAGACCGTGTCGGGGGGAATACGGCGCTCCCCGGACGGCGGATTCCTATTCGAGGTCGTCTTCGGGCGCCAGGAGCTCGTCGTTCGCGCGGCGCGGGCTCGGATGCTCGAGGAAGTTCACGACGATCTTCTCGATCCGGTTCCCGTCGACCTCGAGCACGTCGAAGCGCATGCCGTCGTACTCGGTGTCGTCCCCGGGCTGCGGCGCCCGGCCGAGCTGCCCGAACACGAAGCCCGCCAGCGTGTGGAAGTCGTCGTCGGGGAGCTCCGTGCCGAAGCGCTCGTTGAACTCGTCGATCGGAAACATGCCGTCGATGCGGTACGTGTCGTCGTCGACCTGCTCGATCTGCACCTCGGGCACGTCGAACTCGTCTTCGATCTCGCCGACGATCTCCTCGAGCAGGTCCTCGAGCGTGCAGATCCCCGCCATGCCGCCGTACTCGTCGCCGACGACCGCGAAATGGTTGTTCGTCTTCCGGAACTCCTGGAGGAGCGACGCGAGATCCTTGGTCTCGGGGACGATGTACGCGGGCCGCACGATCTCCTCGAGCCGCACCGCCGCGAGACCGCGGTCGTGCACCGCGGTGAAGAGATCGCGCACGTGGAGCACGCCGACGATGTCGTCGAGCGACTCGCGGTACACCGGGTAGCGGGTGTAGGGGGAGTCGAGCACCGCGGCGAGCGCGTCCTCGGGGGGGAGCTCCGCGGAGACCGCGACCACCTCTGGGCGCGGCACCATCACGTCGGCGACGTCCTTGTCGCCGAACACGAAGACCTTGTCGATCATCTGCTGCTCTTCGTGCTCGATCTCGCCCTGCTCGCTCGAGCGCGAGAGGAGCATGCGAAGCTCGGCCTCCGACAGGGGCTCGCGCTCGGCGCTCGGGGGCTCGAGCCCGAGCGTGTGCAGCACGCCGTCGGTCGACTTGCGGAGAACCCAGACGAAGGGTGCAAACGCGGTGAAGAACGCGCGCACCGGGGCCGACACCCAGAGCGCCGTGCCCTCCGCGTGGCCGAGCGCGACGCCCTTCGGCACGAGCTCGCCGAGCACGACGTGGAAGAACGTGAGCAGGAGATAGGCGAGGATCACGGCGAGCACGGTCGCCATCCAGGACTCGAACCCGTGGGCGAGCGCCTGCTCGCCGAGCGCCCCGATACCGAGGGAGGTGAGCGTGACTCCGAGCTGCATCGCCGCGATGAACTGCTGCGGGTCGCTCGTGATGCGCAGCACCGCCCGGGCGCGCCGGTTCCCCTGGTGGTGCAGCTCGATGATGCGCGTCCGCCGGGCAGTCACGAGGGCGTACTCGGCCGCGACGAAGAAGGCGTTCAGCAGGATCAGGATCCCGACGCCGACGAGTTCGAGGGTGAGTGTCACGCCCCGACCCCCGGGGCGTATGTACTAGAGGGGAGCTCGTCCACCAGCGGAGCGGCCAGTATAGGTAACGCCCCGGTCGTCCTCGTGACGCGCGGCGCGCTCGAGCGCGACGAGCCGCTCGAGATGGGAGAGCGTCTCGGCGACGGCGAACCGGCGCTGGATCGGGGCGAGGTCGCCTCCGAAGAGGTCGTGCGAGACCTGAAAGCCGGAGCGCGGCTCGGCGCCGAGCGCCGCCTCGGTGCGGTCGAGGCGCAGGTCGTGATGCGCCGCGATCTCGGCCGAGCGGCCGGCGGGGTCCTCCACCGGCTGACCGTGCCCTCCGTACGAGACCCGGGGTGCGAGCTCCGAGACGAGCCGAAGCGACGCCAGGTAGTCGCCGAGCGGATCGGGGCGGCTCTCGGGGTAGAGGCCGACCGCAGGTGTGATCGGGGTCAGCAGCGTGTCGCCGGCGATCAGCACGTCGCCGCGGTGCAGGATCAGATGCCCGTCCGCGTGGCCCGGCGTCGCGAGCACCTGCCAGCCGTCGATGCTCTCGCCGGGATCGACGAGCGTCGGGTTCCAGGCGAAGCGGACGAAGTCGGCGAACACGTGACCCGACTCGATCAGCTCCTCGGCGACCTCCGGCGGGACGCCGTTCAGGAGGAACCAGTCCGCGATCCGCTCGGGCCAGCGGTCGGAGCCCCACACGCGCTCGCACTGCGCATAGTCGAGGCGTCCCTGCAGCACCGGCGCGCCGGTCGCCTCGGCCGCGGCCTCGGCGCCGCCGACGTGATCCGGGTGCATGTGCGTGATGAAGATCCGCACGACGGGCCCGTCGAGCTCCCCGAGCAGCTCGTCCCAGGGGGTCTCCATCAGGCCGAGGCCCGTGTCGACGAGGAGCCAGCCCCCGTCGACGCGCAGGAGATAGCAGTGCACGTGACGCGGGCCGGTCGGCAGGGGGAGGGTCAGCCGGAGGACGCCGGGCTCGAGCTCGGCCGGCGCTGCGAACGTGTGTTCGGTACGATTTGCCACCGTGATGCGTGCCGAGTATCGCGAAGAGCCGTGTCGCTCCGCCCTGAACCGGGTGCAGGGGATGGGCTTCCGCTGGTCGCTCAACCCGTACATGGGCTGCGTCCACCGCTGCACGTTCTGCTACGTCCGCGCGTTCGAGCAGCGCGCCGACCGGCCGTCGGACGACCGCTACGGCACGAGCATCCGCGTCAAGACGAACGTGGCAGAGGTCCTGAGCCGCGAGCTCGCACGACCTTCGTGGCAAGGCGAGGTCGTCGCGATCGGCGCCGCGACCGATCCGTACCAGCCGGCGGAGGGCCGCTACAGGCTCACCCGCGCCTGCCTCGAGGTGCTCGGTCGCGCCGCGACTCCGATCAGGATCATCACGCGCGGCCCGATGATCGTCCGCGACATCGACGTGCTCTCCGAGGCCGCGAGGCGGGCGAGCGTGCAGGTCACGTTCTCGGTGCCGACGCTCGACCGCGAGATCTGGCGGCAAACGGAGCCGGGGACGGCGCCGCCGCACCAGCGGCTCCGCGCGCTGAGGGAGCTCGTCGACGCCGGGATCGCCGCCAACGTGGGAATGGCGCCGATCCTGCCCGGGTTGAGCGACGATCCGCGACTGATGGCGGACGTCGTGCGCGCCGCGCGCGAGGCCGGAGCGACGGGCGTCTGGGCGAACCTCCTCTACCTCAAGCCGGGGACGAAAGAGCATTTCCTCGCGGCGCTCGCGAGCGACTGGCCCGACCTCGTCCCCGAGTACGAGCGGCTCTACGGCGGCCGCGCCTACCTCGCGAAGGCCGACTCCGAGCCGGCGCGGGCGCGCGCCCGGCGGCTCGCACGGGAGCACGGGATTCGCGACCGGCGCCGCGTGAAGCTCGAGCCGCCGCCCGAGCCGGAGCAGCTCGGACTGGCCGTGTAGCTACCGCGGGTCGCTGCGGTCGACCTGCCAGTGACGGATCGCGGACAGGGTCCAGGCACCCGCGTCGTCGCGGACGACGCTGAAGCGCGAGATCACCCGCTGGCCGCCCTCGTAGTCGCCGTACAGGATCTCGACGCTCAGGGCGCCGCCCTCCTCGATGCTCCTCGCGAGCTCGAAGCGCTGCGGCGTCGGGTCGCGAAACGCGATCTGCCAGAACCCGACCTTCGCCGGCGGGATGTAGATGTCCCGCTGGAGCCGCTGGAACTCGTCGAGCTTCGCATGCTCGACCGTCGACGTTCGTCGACCGGGGAAGACCTGGCCTCCGTGCAGCACCGCGATCCCCGGGCCGACATTCCGCAGCGACAGGACGACGTAGACCCGCCCGTCGACGACCTCGACGCCTGCACCCTCGCCGGGCGCCGTGACGCTGACGCTGTCCATGAAGCCGACCCGCAGCGGTGGGTCGCCCGGCGACGACTGGATCAGGAGCGGCCTGAGCTGCGCGAGCATCGACAGCTCGGCGGCGCGGGCGGCGCGGTTGCCCGACCGGACGGCGCCGTAGGTCGCCACGGCGAGCGCCAGCGTCCCGCCGGCGGTCGCGAGGGCGGAGATCGTCACCCAGTCCGCCACGGCCCGACACTACCTCGCCGTCGGAACGGCAGGATACGATCCTCAACGATCGGCTTGAGCGCCAACGAGATCACCTGTCTGATCGTCGACGACCACGAGGTGGTGCGCGAAGGCCTGCGCCTGTCCCTGTCGCGCGCGCCCCACATCCGCGTGATCGGCGAGGCGGGCGACGGCGAGAGCGCCGTGGCGCTCGCCGAGAGGCGCCGGCCGAACGTCGTGATCATGGACGTCCGCATGCCCGGCATGGACGGCCTCGAGGCGACGAAGCTGCTGACCGAGAAGGTGCCGGACAGCGCCGTCCTCATCTTCACCGCCTACAGCGAGCGCAGCCTGCTGACGCGCGGCCTCGACTCCGGCGCGAAGGGCTACATCCTCAAGGAGGCCCCGCACGCGACGTTGCTGCGCGCGATCGAGAAGGTGGCGGGAGGCGAGGGCTACGTCGACCCGGCGCTGATGCCGGAGTTCCTGACCGGCAGCCAGAAGGACGACATGCTCACCGTGCGCGAGCGCGAGATCCTGCAGCTGCTCGCCGACGGCATGTCGAACGCCGACGTCGCGACGAAGCTCTTCATCAGCCAGGAGACGGTGAAGAGCCATGTCCGCCATATCCTCGCGAAGCTCGAGGCCGACACGCGCACGCACGCCGTGGCGATCGCGCTCCGCGAAGCGATCATCGATTAGCCGTGGAGTCGCCCGAGACAAACGGGCGCGGCGAGCTGACCACGCAGGTGCTCGCGGCGGAGCAGGACGAGCGACGGCGCATCGCCCTGTTCCTGCACGACGGCCCCGTCCAGTCCCTGTCGGGCGTCGCGCTGATGCTCGACGCCGTCTCCGACTTCATCGCGCGCGGCCGATCGGGCGAGGCGCGCGAGATCCTCGACAAGGCGCTCGCCCGCACACGCACGACGATCGGCGAGCTCCGCGACCTCTCGTTCAACCTCGAGCCCGTCGTGCTCCGCGACCACGGGTTCTCGATGGCGGTGCAGGCGCTCACGCAAAACCGGGGCCTCGAGCACGGCATCCGGTCGGAGCTCGACGTCGCGGCCGCCGAGGTGCTCGGCGAGCGGGCGCAGGCGGCGCTCTACGAGATCGTCCGCGAGGCGCTCGAGGGCGCGATCCGGCGCGGCCCGCCGCAGACCTTCTCGGTGCGGGTCGAGCCCGGTGAGGCGCAGATGCTCGAGCTGACGATCCGCGACGACGCGCCCGGCGAGCGGCGCCGCCGGTCGATCGAGGCGCTCGAGGAGCGCGTCCGGACGCTCGGCGGGACGATCGCGGTCGGCCACGACGGCGAGGCGTCGACGATCCGGCTCGTCCTGCCGATCTACGCAGCCTCCGAGTGATCGTCCGTGGGGAGAACCCTGGGTTCCCCCACGCTAGTAGTCTCCCCGCGCCATGAGCTATCTCCTCTTCGTCTCGAAGCCGTCGGGCTACGAGCTGCGCGAGCAGGACGGCGACCCGCCGTCGGTGGGTGCCGAGGTCGAGCAGGACGGCCAGCGGCTGCGGGTCGCAAAGCTCGCGCCGTCGCCTCTGCCCGGCGACAAGCGCGCGTGCGCGTACCTCGTGCGGTCGTAGTCAGCGTCCTGCCAGATGCTCGGCCGCGGCGAGGCCGAGCACGAGCGCCTGCGCGAGGCCGCTCGCATAGCCGCCGGTCGCGACGCCGCCCGCGTCGACGCCGGCGGCGTAGAGGCCGTCGAGGGGCCGGCCGCCCCCGTCGAGGACGCGCGCGGCCGTGTCGACTCGCAGGCCGCCGATCGTGTGCGTGACCGCCGCCGCGACGCGGACCGCGACACGTGAGCCGGGTGGCGTCTCGAAGCCGAGCTCGGAGGGCTCGACGACGGTCCCCCCTGCGGCGCGCGCAGCGTCCACCCGTTCCCGTGCCCGCTCGAGCCCTGCCTCGTCGAGGACGTACCAGGCCCGTGGCCCGATCAGCTGGGCGAGATCGTTCTCCGACCAGGAGACGGTTGCCGGCGTGACCTCGCGGCCGTCGTCGGTGAAGACGCGCGCCCAGCGGCCGTAGAGCTGCGACAGGGGCACGAAGTCCTCTTCCCGGATCCGGGCGGGCGGCGCGGGCATCGCCCTGCCGTAGAACTCCTCGAGCCCCGCGGTCACCGCACCGCCGCGGGCGCGGGCGTAGTCGAGGCCGGCGCCGTCGCTCCACGGGTTCGCGCGCAGCAGGAGGCCCCGCTGCCGGGCGAGCCGTCCGGGGAAGCCGCCGGTTGCGAGCACGAGCGGCTGCTCGACGCTCGCCGGCAGCGGCGTCCCGAGCTCGAGTGAGCCGAGCAGGGGGCCGCTGAGGAGCGCCGTCAGCGCCCGTGGGTCGAAGCGCCTGCCGGTCGTCCGGGGGTTCTCCGTGTCGTGCCAGACGGGCTCCGCACCGAGCGACTCGAGCCACGCGAGCGCGTCGTCGAGGCGCTCCCACACGAGCCGCTGCAGCGGCTCCTCGCCTCCGGGGCACTCGGCGCGGAAGTCGTCCCAATCGCGGTGACGCCAGATCACGCAGCTCGAGAGCAGCATCGAGCCGCCCGGCCGCGTCCCGCGCTCCAGCACGACCGGCCGGAGGCCGAGCTCGCGCGCCCGGGCGGCGCAGACGAGCCCAGCCATGCCGGCACCCGCTATGACCATCGGTTCTACGTGAGAGAGAACGTCGGCTTGTGCTCGACGTACTCGACGCGCACCCGCTCGGGCCCCCAGAGGAAGACCGCATAGGTGTTGGCGGCGTCGACGACGCTGTCCACCTCGACGCCGAGGTCGTTCGCGGCCGCGAGGTGCTCGTCGGCCGATTCGACGAGCACCGCGAGATGGTTCAGGAGCGGCTTCTCCGGTGCACCCGGGTCTCCCTCGTGGAATTCGACGTGGGCGCCGCCGACCTCGACGCGCGGCGTCCCACTCGAGCCGGCTGCCGCCGGATCGAAGCCGAGCGAGCCGTACTCGGCGGCCGTCTCCTCGGGGCTCCGCGAGAAGAGCGCCACGTGATCGAGGTCGAACTCGACGTCGGTCGGCGCCTCGACGAGCCCGAGCCGCACGCCTTCGGCCCCGACGTCGAAGTACGCCTCACCAGGCCGGGGCCGGTCGACCTCGAGCCCGGGCGGAAGCCCCGCGAGCGCCGCGTCGAGATTGGACACGCGCAGAGCGACGTGCTTGAGAGCGCCGCGCTCGCGCGGGCCTTCGGCGTCGAAGAGCGTCAGCTTGCCGCGACGCGCGTTCGAGCCGAGCAGCGTGAACGTGTCGGTGCGGTCGACGACGTGCATCCCGAGATGCGTCGTCACGAAATCGGCGACCGGGTCGCGGTCCGCGACCCAGTACGCCACATGGTCGAGCTTCGTCGGGTTCATGCCTCGACGTTACCCAGACTGATGCAGGTTACGCGCAGCTATTTCCGCCGGTCGACGGCCCGTTGCAGCTGCTGCTTCGTCATGCGCGAGCGGCCGGGAATGTTCAGGCGCTTCGCCTCGTTGTACAGCTGCTCCTTCGTGCGGCCCTTCGGCCGGTTCGTGCCGGACCGCAGGCCGCCGCGGCGACCCGAGGAGACGTCCCGGCGCGAGAGCGACGAGGCCGATTTCGCCTCGCCCGTCCGCGCCCGCTCCTTGTTCACGGTCCGTGCCGCGATCTCCTTCGCCCTCTTCTTCGGGGTGCCGCGCTCCTCGAGACTCTCTTCGATGTGCTCGTACTGGCGCTCACGCTTGTCCGACCAGGCTTGCCGGGGCATCTCGAAACCTCCCTTTTCGGGGGGAACGACGGCGACCCCGGTGCGGTTACGCGATCGGCGGGTTCTGGACGTTGTGCTCGGTCGCGTACTCGTCCGTCAGACGGTCCACGACGTCCATCCCGTCGCTGTAGGCGTAGTTGATCTTCACGAACGGCGCCCATTTGTCCGGAAGCGCATCCTCGGGGAAGATCGCCTCGACAGGGCACTCCGGCTCGCAGGCGCCGCAGTCGATGCATTCCTCCGGGTCGATGACGAGGATCCGGTTCGCCTCGTGGATGCAGTCCACCGGACAGACATCCACGCAGGACTTGTCTTTGATGTCGATACAGGGCTCGGCGATGATGTACGTCACGCGGGCCACCCTAGCGAAGCGGTCACCCCGAAGGCGTCAGCTCATCGACGAGCTCTCGTGCCCGCTCGACGAGCGCGGACTTCGCGACGACCTGGTCGAACCCGGCGGAGTGCGCCGCCCGGAGCCCGGCCGTGTCGGTGTGGTTCGTGTAACCCAGAATCGGGACGTCCGGGTACATGTCGGCGACCTCCGGAGCGTCGACGCGGGAGATGTCCACGATCACGAGATCCGGCGCATCCGTATGGTCGACCGTGATGAAGTGATGCTCGGGCAAGAGCGCCTCGAGCTTCCCCCGGAAGAAGAGATCGACCCCACACAACAGGATCGTCGACACGCCGCACAGGTTAGATCGCATGGGTGACCCGTACAAGGACGGTCTGGAGCACATCCGGGCGGGCAGGTTCTTCGAGGCGCACGAGGAGCTCGAGCTCGCCTGGCGGGCGGCGGCGGCCGCCGAGCGCGACTTCTATCAGGGCCTCGTGCACGTCGCCGTGGCCTGGTACCAGGCCGGGCGGGGGCGTCCGGTCGCGACGGCGAGCCAGCTCGCCAAGGCCGCCCGGCGGCTCGCGCCGTTCGCGCCGGCGCACCGGGGCGTCGACGTGGCAGAGGTGCTCGCTCAGGTCGAGCGGGCGCGGGCGATCGTGGCGGGCGGCTCGCTCGCGCTACCGCCGCCCCTGCTCTAGGGAGACGTGAGGCCGATCGCGTCGAGCGCGCGGTTGACCGCGACGTGCAGCCACCAGTCGCGGTGGAAGAAGAGCAGCAGCCCGAGCGCGACGAGCGTCAGGCCGCTCACCACCTGGATCAGGACGTAGCGGTTCCGGAGCCAGCGAAACGACGACATCGCCCGCGCGAATGCGATGCCCGCGGCGAGGAACGCGGCCCCGAGACCGAGCGCGTAGGCCGCGAGCAGCGCCGCTCCTTTCAGCACCGTGCCCGTGTCGCTCGCGAGCACGAGCACCGCGGCGAGCACGGTTCCGATGCACGGCGCCGCGCAGACCGCGAACGCCCCGCCGAGCAGCGCCCCCGAGCCGCGCCTGCGAGCCCCCGCGAGCAGGCCGGGCGCGAGCACGCGTTCGGGCACCGGGATCAGCCCCACGAACGCGAGCCCGAGCACGACGAGCACGAAGCCGGCGATCTCGGACTGCGCCGTCCCCGAGACGGTGCCTCCGATCGCCGCAGCGCCCGCCCCGAGCACGACGAACACCGTCGTGAAGCCGAGAATGAAGGGGATGCTCGACCGCACGACCCGCCCGACGGTGTCGCGCTCGCCGAGCCGGCCGGCCTCGACGCTCGACACCGCCGAGAGGTAGCCCGGCACGAGCGGCAGCACGCAGGGCGTGATCACCGACGCGAAGCCCGCGAGGAACGCGATCGGCAGTCGCGCGCCCATCAGTCCAGTCGTGCCAGCAACTCGTCGAGCCGCCGCTCGGCGTCGTCGTCGAGCGGCGGCGCGGCGGCCTCTTCCTGGGGGCGGGCCCGCGTCCAGCGCCAGACCCCGAGCCCGACGAGCAGCGCCCCGGCGGCGAGCCCGGCGAGCGGCAGCCACCACGCGAGGAGGTCGAAGCCCTTGTGGGTCGGCGCCGCGAGGATGCTCGGCCCGAACATGGCGGGCGAGGAGAGCTCCGCCTCGATCCGGGCCGCGGTCCAGCATTGCGCGATCCGCCGCTGGATGTGCGCCTTGATCCGCTGCGCGGCGGGGGCGTCGGACTGGTCGAGCGTCGTGTGGCAGGTCGGGCACATGATCTGCCCCTCGAGGTAGGCGAGCGACGTCCGCGGCTTCGCGCAGGCGGCGGCGGGCCCCGCGAGGACGAGCGCCGCTGCGGCCGCTGCGGCGAGGCGGACGATCACGAGTCGAGCGCTGCCCGGATGCTGTCCCGGAAGACCGCGAGCCACTTCGGGTTCGTGATCGGGCCGAGAATGTGCTCGCCCACGAGGCGGCCCTGCCGGTTCACGAAGTACGTCTCGGGAACGCCGGTCAGCCCGTACCGGTCGCCGATCCTGCCGGAGCCGTCGCGGACGGTCGGGTAGGTGACGCCGTGGCGCTCGAGGAACGTTCGCGCGTCGCTCGTGACGTCGTGGTAGTCGACGCCGAGGAAGACGACGCCTTGCTTTCGGTATTGCCGCGACGCCTGCTCGAGCAGCTTCGCCTCTCCCTTGCACGGGACGCACCACGACGCCCAGAAGTTCAGCACGACCGGCTTGCCTCGCAGCGACGCGAGGCTGACGCTGCCGTTGCCGTCCATCCGCGTCGCCGAGAACGCGGGAGCGGGGGCGCCGATCCGCGGCGGGTGCGATTGATGGGTGAGCCTCCAGACGAGGAGCGCCAGCAGACCGGCCACGGCCGCCAGGGCGACGATCTGGCCGGTGAGCTTGAAGGTGCGCATCAGGACGAGACGATGTACACGGGCGTGCCGACGTCGACATGCTCGAACAGCCATTCCGCCTGCGGGATGTGCATGCGGATGCACCCGTGCGAGAGCGAATAGCCGATCGAGCCGTCGTCCGGCGTGCCGTGGATACCGACCCCTGGGGCGCTCAGGCCCATCCAGCGCGTGCCGAGCGGATTGCCGGGACCCGGCGGAACGGGCTTCTCACCCTGAGCCCACGGGGAGTTCGGCGGATACCACCAGGGGTTCTTCCACTTGACGACGATCTGGAAGCGGCCGAGCGGAGTCGGATAGACGGACTGTCCGGTCGCGACCCCGAACTTCCGCACCACCTTCATGCCGTTGTAGAGCGTCAGCAGGTTCGAGCCCCTGCGGATCACGATCACCGGCCCGATCGTCGCGGGGGTCACCTTCGGCTGCTTCAGCTTCGCGCGCACGAGGATCGCCGATCGCGTCCCGTGCACGAGCTCGTCCGTGAGCGCTGCGATCGCGGCCGACTGCTCGACGGTCCGTCCGATCACGGGCTTCGTGACGAACGGCTTCGAATTGCGCAGGAAGAGGCTCGACGACACCGGCTGCCGGTTGAACCGGCTTGCGAGCTTTCCGACGAACACGCGAACGAGCTGCTTGTCGACGCCGGCGCGCAACGCGAGCGTCGTGTCCGGAGCGACGGTCATCGCCTTCGCGACCGCGGCGTCGGCGGGCACGGTGACGCCGAGCAGGTTCGGCGAGACGCTGATCGTCGTCTTCTCGAAGCGAAGCGTCACCGGCTCCTGGAATGCCTGGAGGACGGCGGCGGTCGCCGCCTCCGGGGAGAGCCCGCCGATCGGGATGCCCGCGAGCGTCACACCGGTCGGGACGACCGTCGCAGGAGTCGTGGTCGTGATCGTGGTCGTGGTGGTCGTCGCGGTGGTCGTCGGCGGTGGGGGCGTGTCGGCGAGCACCGCTGCGGCGAAGGCGCCCGCGGCGAGCAGCACGATGAGAAGTAGGAGGACGCGCTTCATGATGTGGGCCGGACTGCCCGGCGTAGGAGCCTTGGATCGTCCGTGATGATACCGTCGGCGCCGCTTTCCACCAGGGTTTTCGCAAGCGCCGGGTCATTGACCGTCCAGACGTAGACCGCGACGCCGCCCGCGTGGCAGGCCTCGATCGCGCCGGTCGTGACGACCGTCGAGCTCAGGGTGGCGGCCTGCGCGCCGGCGGCGCGCAGCAGTCGCGGCAGCCGCACCGTCAGGAGCGCGCGAAGCGCCGCGACGCCGGGGCGGACGACGGGCGCGAGCGCCCGCCTCCCGCTGAGCCCGAACCGGTCCTCCGGATAGCTGAAAGAGCGGGGCAGCCCGGGCTCGAGCGCCGCGAAGGCCGCGAGCGTCCTGAGGGAGGGCGAGCTCACGAAGGCGCGTTCGAGCAGGCCGCTCCGGCGCAGGGAGTCGACGGCTTCCCCCTCGACGCCCGCCTGCTTGACGTCCAGCTGCACGCAGAGCCCCAGGCGGGCGGCAAGCGCGAGACCGTCGTCGAGCCGTGGGGCGCCGGGGGGCACGACCGGGTCATGGGCGAGGATGAGCGCTCCGTCGGAGCCTCGTCCGACGTCGAGCTCGACGGCGTCGACACCGTGCGCAGCCGCCGCCTCGATCCCGGCCAGGCTGTTCTCGGGCGCCAGCGCCGCCGCGCCGCGGTGGCCGATCAGGACGACGCCGCGGTCGCCCCGCAGCAGCTCCATCAGGAGACGCGGCGGATGACCACGACGGCGAGGTCGTCCGACAGCTCGCCGCCGGAGTAGCGGCGGGCGTCCTCGGTCACCGCATGCGCGAGCTCGTGCGCCGGCAGCTGTCGCTGCCGCACGAGCAGCGCGTCGAGCCGCTCCGTCCCGTACAGCTCGCCGTCGCGTCGAGCCTCGACCACCCCGTCGGTGTAGAGCACGATCGTCGCGCCGACGGGCAGCTCCGCCCGCACCTCCCGATACTCCTGTCCGGAATCGATGCCGAGCACGAGGCCCGACGCATCGAGACCGCCGACCGTGCCGTCCGGGTGCACGAGCCGGGGAGGCGGGTGGCCGGCGTTCGCGCACGCGACCTCGCCCCGAGCCGGGTCGATCGCGACGTACGTCATCGTGATGAACTTTCCCGGCGCGATCTCGTCGACGACCACGTCGTTCGCAGCTCCGAGAAAGTCACCGGGCTCGGGATGCTCGCGGGCGAGCGAGCGGAACACGAACTTCGCCATCGCCATGTCCGCGGTCGCCTCGACGCCGTGACCGGTGACGTCGCCGAGCACGACGGCGAGCCGGCCGTCGTCGAGCTCGAGGAAGTCGTAGACGTCGCCGCCGACGTCGACGCGCGCCGACGACTCGTACACCTCCCCCACCTCGAGGCCGGCGATCGCCGGCGACTCGCGCGGCAGCAGCGAGCGCTGCATGGTGTCGGCGAACTCCTTCTGCTGTTGGTAGAGGCGCGCGTTGTCGATCGCGAGCGCCGCCTGGCCTGCGATCGCAACCCCGGACTCGATCGTCTCCCGGCCGATCGGGCTGCCCGGCCGGAACGAGAGAATCGTCAGGGCGGCGATCGTCTCGGCGGGCGTCGCGACCGGGACCACGGCGCCCGTCCACCCCCGGGCGAGGAACGGCTCGAGGATCTCGTGCCCGCGCTCGAGCCGGAACGGCTCCGCCCGCCTGAAGAGGCGTTGCACCGGTGCGGCGCCGAACGCCTGAGGCCGGAAGAGGATCGCCTCCGCCGCCTCGGCGAGCTGCTGGTCCTTGACGTGGAGCGCGCGGGGAATCAGCAGCTCGCGGCGGCCGTCCGGCAGCGCGATCACCGCTGCGTCGACGTCGAGCACGTCGACGACCGTGCGGGCGAGCGCGTCGAGCGTCGCGTCCAGCGACAGGCTCTGCGCGAAAGAGCGCGAGATCTCGTAGAGCGCCCGCATTCGCCGGGACGAGTCGCGCTCGGACGCGAGCGCCGCCTCGCGCTGCAGGCTCAGCTCCGAGGTGCGCTCGTGGAGCTGTGCGTTCTGCACGGCCACGGCGAGCTGACCCGCGAGCTGTGCGAGCAGGGGAGCGTCGTTCTCGGAGCTCCGGCTGCTTGCCGGATAGACGGCGAGCAGCCCGATCACCTCGTCGCGCACGAGCAGCGCCGCGGCGAGCGCCGACCCGATGCGGGATTCCGCGGCCGCTTCGTGGAGGCCGCGGAGGCGCTCGTCGCTCGCGACGTCGTCAATGTCGACGGTCGCCTCTCCCCGAACGGTGGCGAGCGCGAGCTCGAGCAGGCGCTCGGCGACTTTCGCATGCGGCCCCTCGAGCCCCCGGCCGGCCGCCGGAACGAGCGCGTCCTCCTCGGTCCGCAGGTAGACGGCGACGCGCTCGACGTCGAGGAGCTCGGCGATGCGACCCACTGCGGTCTCGAGCGTGTGGGCGAGCGAGAGCTCCGACGTCGCCTGGCCGACGACGGCCAGCACGGCGCGTTCGCGCTCGAGCTCGGCTTCGAGCGCCCGCGTCCGGGCACTCGCGCGGAGCGCGTGCGCGGCGCGAACGCCGAAGGTCGTCAGGCTTGCGAGACTCGCATCGTCCGGCTCCTCGCCCGGCGCGAACAGAAGCTGGAGGACGCCCACCGGGGGCTGTCCGAGCGACAGCACGG
>Ga0310810_10005214_pt1 | contig 14505 bp, 12 predicted proteins | sample NCmetagenome_FD_207641 | JGI IMG/M metagenome (GOLD analysis project Ga0310810, IMG submission 207641) | Soil microbial communities from experimental microcosm in Duke University, North Carolina, United States - NC | ecosystem: Engineered > Artificial ecosystem > Soil microcosm > Unclassified ... | reverse complement strand
GATGCATCAACGAAAAAAATGTTACTCCCGGCTACATTGACGGCCAAAAATACCCCATGATCTCCCTGGCATGGTCATCCAAGACGCGTGTAAAAACGGACACCATGTCTGTGCAAGTGGAGCACCACGCGGACAAGTTGTACATACTGAAGCGCATCTTTTTAAATTTTGACAAGGCGTGGAAGCCAACTGCCGTGGCTGATCTGTCCACCCCCGACGTGACAATTACACGGCCAGACCCAAAAGAAAAAACACCCGCTATAACCGACACACCGCCTGCCGATGAAACTGTTGTGCCCGTTGTGCCCGAAGAGCCAGTCTCGGCATCCGAGTCAACTAGAGTCGTGACCATATATAACGAAGAAATACAGGCCATATTTGACAACCTGACTGCCCACAAAAAACAGATTGCTGCACTCCCCGCTGAACTGTTAGTCCCAGCACGTCTCAGTCCCAAACCCAAGGCGCTGACCCCCGTGTCTGACACAGAAAAGCTCAATGCACATCCCGGGTTTAAAAATGTGGCTCTCAAGCGCGGCAGTGGATCGCCCTGCCCATGTCTGGGAGTCTGCCAGTGCATTGACACCAGGTGCTCGCCCAAAGAATTCCTGGATTTCATTCAAGACAGTGCCACAGAAATGCTGAAAGAGACAGAGTTCTGCGCACAAACCAAGTGGGTTCCAAGCACAGACCAGGAAATCAAAACGGTGACGGACCGCATTCAGGACCGGAAGCGCAAGCGGGAGGAGCTTGACAAGCAAATCGCCGAAGATGAGGAACAATTGAAAAGTCTGCAGTCGCGAGCCGTTCTGCTAAAAAACCCATTCTTCATTGTCAAGCGTGTTGAGCGGGCTTGCTTTCAGTGGGCTGCTGGTCGTTATACAAGCCCCGAGTTGCCCGCCACAGAAACATCCACAACATTGGATCCCACTTCAGATCTCCCTTCTTTTTTGGTGTTAAATTCCAATAAATCGTGATTGAGCTCCATTTTATTCTCCATATTTTGACAGGTTCCCATATTCACGGTCATAATGGGCATTCCCTCTGACAATGGCAACACGCGCGTCTTTGAGGTGACGCCTCCCCCATCGGACAGTGAATCGGAGGAGGAGCCCGACGGGGGAGGCGCCGTATTGCATGACGAGACGTCATGCAAAGACAGCAGCACAGAGTGCTCGGATGACGACCAAGAAGGGTCTGAGGCGAGCAACTACCGGACTGGCATTCACTGGGACCGACTGTGTGCCATTTTGCAGAAAGATGACGAGACGTCGTGCAAAGACAGCAGCACAGAGTGCTCGGATGACGACCAAGAAGAAGAGTCTGACGAGTCTGAGGCGAACAACCCTGAGCAGGCTGGCATTCACTGGGACCGCCTGTGCACCACGTGGCTGATCCTGAACAACATGCAAGTCCTGGACACCAACAGCCTCAACACAGCCCTGCTGGAAGTGGACGAGCTGGAAAAGATGCGCGCGCACTGCGAAGCCCTGCTGCGCCAGATGGGCGCAGTGCTGGATCCCGAGACGTCCATGTTGGTCTGGCCCAATCTGGACGTGGAGCGGTTCGTTTTGGCGCATGATGTGATGCACGCCCTGATCCAGTGGAACAGCGGCCCCTTTTGTGATTTTTACACGCAGCCCGGCTGCAGCCAGGAAGCGCTGACCGATCTGTCCACCTTTTTGGCCACCTGTGGTCTGAGGATCTATGCGCACCACAACATCAGTTGTATGACGCAACGCTTTTCAGTGCGCATCGGCGGACCCGCCTTCCAGGATCGCCGCCCGCAATACCGTCTGGTGTCACCCCGGGAAACGGCACAAGAATAAATTGAACTTTTCATGATGTTCAGTTTACGGCAATAGACCAAATGCGCAGCTGGTTTGTGCCGGGGGAGTGAAACAGGACCACTTGACTGCCTGTGACGGTGGGTGTGAACGTGAACGTGACGTGTGTGAACGCATTGCCTACTATTGTCAACGAGGCTGGCGATGTGACCAACGCTGGTGAAACCAGCGTTCTTGTGGCCACGTTGACCCGTGACACGTTGTACGTGAGTGTGGTGGACGCGTTCGTGTTTTGAATCAACAGCGTCACTGACACAGGCCCAAGACTGGCGGGGTTGATAGAAAACCACACATTTTGGCCATCGTTGGTTGGCCAAGCTCCATTCAACGCGGCGCCAATGGCCAGGTTTGGAACCAAGCTTTGCGAATGATTATCCTCAAAGCGAAGAAACCCCACACCGGAACCGCTGCCTGGCGAGCCTGTTGGTCCGGTTGAGCCCGTTTGACCCGTTGCGCCGGTTGCGCCGGTGCCGCCGGAAGGCCCCGTAAAGCCGGTCGCCCCAGTGTTGCCCGTGCTGCCTGTAAAGCCGGTCGGCCCGCGCGGTGCCTCACATGCCAGCACGAACAATTGGCCACGATTGCTCGTGACAGTGTCGCCCGTTGTTGAGCGGTACTGCACTTTCACGGTGTATGTGCCTGCCATCAGTTCCACAGACGTGCGGTGCATGGCGGTTATTACGTACTCATCTGTGGACGTGATCATGTCTGCAATGATCTCGCCACCATTCTCAGAGGCAATGACCACGCGCGCCGCAGCGCCGGGCGAGATTGCCACGCCCGTGAAAGACACATTCAGGTCGGTGATGCCCCAAATGTGGGACGTGGTGGCCAGCGTGATGTTGACAGACAAGCCTGCACGATCCACCATGCTTGTGGACGCCGTGGACACCGGGGACGTGCTGGCAATGTACTGCACATTCAAAGGCCCCAGGGGTGCAGCTGCGCCTGTCGCGCCCGTGTTGCCGGTAAAGCCGGTAAAGCCTGTCGGCCCCGTGCTGCCGGTTCGGCCAGTGCTGCCTGTATTGCCCACCAATCCTGTCGGCCCGGTCGCCCCAACATTGCCCGTGCTGCCCGTGCTGCCCGTGCTGCCAGTTCCGCCTGTAGGTCCTACCGCTCCCGTATTGCCGACAGCCCCCGTTTGTCCCGTGCTGCCAGTTTGGCCGGTCGCACCGGTGCTTCCTGTTGAGCCGGCACCCGTTGGCCCAGAAGGCCCAGTAGGCCCGCTGGTGCCGGTAGTTCCGGTCTGGCCAGTTGCGCCAACATTGCCGGTTGAGCCGGTCTGGCCAGTCGGGCCAACAGCGCCAGTTTGTCCAGTTGCGCCTGTTTGCCCTTGCGCGCCAGTTTGACCAGTTGTGCCCGTTTGGCCTGTGCTGCCGGAAGGCCCAGTTAAACCAGTCGGCCCAGTGGCGCCACTGGGGCCGGTGAAGCCGACCAGCCCTGTTGTGCCGGTTGCGCCGGTTTCCCCGGTTGGTCCCACCGCGCCCGTTTGACCGGTTGGGCCGGTTTGGCCGGATGGCCCACTCGTGCCGGTAAACCCGGTCGGGCCGGTTGCTCCAACATCGCCAGTTGCGCCAGTAAAGCCGGTTGCTCCAACATCGCCTGTCGAACCGGTCGGTCCGGTTGCCCCAACAGCCCCAGTTTGGCCAGTTTGGCCAGTTGCCCCGACCGCCCCAGTTTGCCCCGTTGCGCCCGTTTGGCCGGTTGCACCCACCGCTCCAGTTTGCCCCGTTGCGCCCGTCGCGCCAGTCACCCCAACCGCGCCGGTTTGGCCGGTCGTGCCAGTTTGACCAGTGCTTCCCACGGCGCCTGTAGGGCCGGTTACGCCCGTGCTTCCAACATCGCCTGTTGCGCCGGTCGTGCCGGTTCGGCCAGTAAATCCGGTTGGGCCGGTCATGCCCACTAACCCCGTCGGCCCGGTTTGACCAGTACTGCCCACAGCCCCGGTTGCCCCTGTCGGCCCCGCCGCGCCTGTAGCTCCAACAGCCCCAGTTTGCCCGGTTGTTCCAGTTGCGCCTGTCGAGCCGGAAGGGCCCGTTGTGCCGGCCACACCAGCCGGGCCTGTTGGGCCGGTCGTTCCAGCATCGCCGGTTTGCCCTGTCGGCCCAGTTGGCCCGGCCACACCTGTTTGGCCAGTCGCACCGGTTCGTCCTGTGTTCCCGGTTGAGCCGGTTTGTCCCACATTGCCAGTGTGGCCGGTACTGCCCGTTCCCCCCGTTGCGCCAGTTTGGCCCACCTCCCCCGTCGGGCCGGTTGGCCCAGTACTTCCAACTTGGCCGGTTGCCCCAACTGGACCGGTAGGGCCAACTTGACCTGTACTCCCTGTCGGGCCCGTGATTCCGGTTCTGCCGGTTGCGCCAGTTCCGCCAGTTGCGCCGACTTGACCTGTTTCCCCGGTCGCCCCGGTGAACCCAACCGCGCCGGTCGCCCCGGTCGCCCCGGTCGCCCCAGTTGAGCCCGGATCACCTCTATCCCCTGTGCGTGCAAAGCATACCAGGACCGGGTCGGTGTTGTTGAACACCACACCCGTATCGCCCGCCGTGAATGCTATGGTCAAAGAAAACCATGACCCATTGTCTGTGCCCCCCGAGATAATAAATTGCATGTATGTGCCAGGATTTGATATCAATGACATGCGCACCATACCAAGAATGGCTGAGGGATTGGGATTGTTGATGATGGTCAGCACAAAGGAGGTGATGTCGTTGCTGTTGGCGTCCAAGATGTCAATGAACATGCCCGTTGCGCCCTCCTGTGCCACGCCATTGTTGAGGCGCACATTGCCCGCACCCGGGTCGCCAGACACAGTGCTGCTGTCAAAGATGTAGTCAAAACAGTCAGCCGAAAGGTTGCCATCCGCGCCCGTTGGACCTGTCACGCCCGTACTCCCAGTTAACCCGGTTGGGCCAGTTGTGCCGGTAAATCCGGACGGCCCCGTATTCCCCGTGCTGCCGGTTTGGCCAGTACTTCCTGTCGGGCCGGCCTGGCCTGTCTGACCCACATTACCTGTTGGTCCGGATGCGCCAGTACTACCAGTTGCGCCGGTTGGGCCGGTCGTGCCCACTGCGCCAGTTTGGCCGGTTGCGCCCGTTCGCCCTGTGCTGCCGGTTGCGCCCGTGAATCCAGCAAGCCCCATTTCGCCTGTTGGGCCTGTCGTGCCGGTACTGCCGTCTTGGCCGGTTGGGCCCGCAATTCCTGTCGGACCCGTCGTGCCGGTTCTGCCAGTGCTGCCGGAAGGGCCTGAAGGGCCAGTAAAGCCAGTAAAGCCGACAGCGCCAGTCGCACCCACGCCCGTTGGGCCCGTTGTTCCAGTACTGCCTGTAAAGCCGGTCGCGCCGGTCACGCCGGTAAAGCCGGTCGGGCCATGACCTGTCGGACCGGTTGCGCCTGTAACTCCAGCACCGGTTGAGCCGGTATTTCCTGTTCGGCCCGTAAAGCCGGTAGGACCAGTCGCGCCTACACCTGTATTGCCCGTTGCGCCAGAAGGTCCTGACGGACCTGACGGACCCGTTTGACCAGTTTGGCCTGTAAACCCGGTTGGCCCCACTAGCCCTATCACACCCTGTGGGCCGGTAGCTCCGGTCGTCCCCGTGTTTCCAAAACTGCCGGTGAAGCCGGTTGGCCCAGTTTGGCCGGTTGAGCCAGTTTGGCCGGTCGTGCCGAAAGAACCGGTCGGCCCCGTAAATCCAGTCAACCCCATCGACCCAGTTGTGCCGGTCACGCCAACATTCCCCGTTGATCCAGTTTGGCCTGTTCGGCCCGTCGCTCCAGAAGGACCCGTCAACCCATTCAAGCCTGTCTGGCCCGTGTTGCCAGTTGGGCCGATCATGCCTACCATGCCCTGCTCCCCAGTTTGGCCAGTGCTGCCTGTCGCGCCCGTCAAGCCTTGTGGTCCTACCAACCCGGTCGCGCCCGTACTGCCAGTTGAGCCCGCCCCCGTTGCACCCGTGCTGCCAGTTTGACCTATGCTGCCGGTTTCGCCCGTGCTGCCAGTTTGACCCACATCGCCCGTTTGGCCAGTCGTGCCGGTTTGACCCGTCCTGCCTGTCGGCCCGCTTGTGCCAGTTTGTCCGGATGGGCCGGTCAAGCCGGTGAACCCGGTGTTGCCCCCACCAGGTCCCGTTGGACCGGTAACTCCAGCCAATCCCAGGCCAGTTGAGCCGGTAAAGCCCGTAGGCCCGGGCGGACCACCAAATGGGCCCGTAGGGCCTGTGGGGCCTGTGGTGCCGTTGATGTCATTCACGGGCATGCCATTGATGGTGACAACATCCAGGCTTGTGGCCCGCACACTGCACACATTCAACACGCTGGGAATGCTCAAAAATGACACAGCCTTGTCGCCGCCCTCAGCTTGGCCGGTTAAAGTATAGAAACACTTTTGATCGTCCACTGCCATGTTTCTTTTTTTCCATCAAAACATTTATTGCTCATTTCAGCGATCAAACATCAAAGCGCACGCGCTTCTTGACCAGCAATGTTTTCTTGTCACTGGCATCCCGAATGTCGCCCACATCATGCTTCAACAGGCAGCGACGCGTGTCTTCTCGGTACTGCGCTGCTTCACACAAGTCGTCCTGGCAGCACGCGCGCTGGCACTCCTCCACGCTGTCCACTTCTCGGCTGCAGTCGCTGTCGGCACACACAGCCACGTCGTCATTGTCCTGGCCTGGCAAGATGTCAAACTCGCACGCGCGGGGTCGGTTCCCACCACTGTTCCCACCACTGTTCCCATTGTTCCCTCCGTTTCCGCCATTGTTCCCTCCGTTGTTGCCGTTGTTACCATTGTTGCTGGCGCTGCCACCCAGACCCAGCCATTGAGGACGGGCCACAAGAACGGCCAAGAGTGCCACGGCCACTGCCAGCAATACAAAAATGATGATTCTAGTTGGAGCCATGCTCTTTTATTCAGGACATGTTTTTTCCGGTTGCACGCAAAAAGTGTTGGCAGAAAAAAAATGCCGTCGCCCTACTACGACGAAAACAAAAACAACCAACCCCGAGTGTTTGGAGAATTCTTTTCATGGAACCGCATTGTGGCAGCCATCATCTTTGCCATGCTGGTGGCCCTGCTGTTCTCCTGGTACGGCTCTCCCCGCACCCTGCGATCCCGCGTACGGGAGGGGGGCGCCATGGGGCTCCACATGTTCCGTTAGTGGGACACTTCCAATAATAAAACTTTTTATTACTTCATCAAGACATGGTCAAAGAGGGAAGCATGCTGACAACGCGAGCTTGTGCAGACGCCCCCAGCGCAACCCACGCCGGCAGCTTGTCATCGCAAGGATAAAAAAGTAGGCGGTCCAGGTCACCATTCAGCACGAGTCGCTGCAGCAGGGGCGGGTCGGCGCATTCCAAGAAGGACGTCTCGCTGACGTCCACTTTGTACACCTGCGGGTGGCACAAAAATTTCAAGAACCCCCGACTCAAAATGAGGCCGCCATCCACGAGCGTGCCACTCAACAACAGCTTGCGCGGCACACGCCCGCATGCCATCCACTCCAGGCACAACCGTTCCACGTGGCTGGTTTGGAGGGAGGCAAAGTCGGACAGGTCAACCGTGGCGCCCGGTTCAGTCATGGCCACAATGTCCAACAAACAGCTTGGCGTCACATCCTCCGGCTTGGCCATGCCCTTAAAATTGGGCTTGGCCCCCTCTTTCTTGACCGCAGGCTTGGCTTGCAGAGGGCGCAGTGTTTTCCACCAGTCTGCCTGCAGCGGCACGTACTGCGTGTTGCGCAAGATGTACCCCCAGCGTGCCATGTCGGGCAGCGTGGATAAGCATGCGTCTTCTGTGCAGCGCCCTCCCTGAAAGCCAAAGTGCGCGGTCATGTGGGTGACCCAGCCTTTGACATGCTCATTGCCCTGTTGGGAGCGGTGCACCAAGTAGTTGTGCGCCTCCCAGTGTGCACACTGGCAGTCAGTGGGCGTGTCAGACTCACTGAACTGGTACACGCGCGTGCGCGCTTCGTACAAGGGTTCCTCCGGTCCCAAGCGCCCCAGGCAAGCGGTCACAAAGGAGGAGATGACCGAGCACAGAACGTCAGTCTTGGCGCCGTAGGGGCACTGCCCGTGCAGGAACAGCAGATTCAGCTCATGCGGCAACACCAGCATGGCGTCAGGGTGAAAGCGCTCGTGCAGCTGGTGTGCCAGCCAGGGAACAGTGCGCGCTCGTGGGTCGGAAGGCAACCGCAGAGTGGCCGTCTCTTTCGCGGACGTCATGTTGTCGTTGGCCATGGCCAGCAAGAAGTTTGTGGTGGGTTGTTGCGCGCCGCTCACGTACAGCTGCACGCGCAGTGCTATGACATCCTGCGGCGTGCGCATCATGACGCTGTTAACGCCGTATCGTGCCATGCGCTGCTTCAATGACACGGTGTCGTCATGCAGACACATCCCCTCGCACGTTGCCGAAAACAACAGGCTGGACACTTGACCACCCATCAAATTTCTTGCTGTCACACAAACAAGTGCCCGGCGTTGCAACGCACTGGCATGTCGACCATGGATGAACCTTGTGACCCGCCGCGCATCGACCCGTACCACCTGTTTGCCGGCGCACCCAAGTGGGTCATGCTGCGCACGGTGGGCGCCGACTTTCGCGCCCTGTGTGACGCGCGACGCGAGTACATGAAGTGGTGGGCCCACACGGGCGGCTGTGGCCTGTGCCGGGAGGAGGGGCGCTACACGTTCCAGGAACCCTTCTGTGGTTGGTGCTGGGCGCACCGCCTGGTGAAGCCGCGCCAGTTGTCAGGGTGGTGCACTCGCCGTCTGTGCATGGCGGGCGTGCTGCCCGCGTGGTTCAATGGGTGGCATCACGGCCTGCCCCTGGACGCGTGGTTTGACGTGGAATCGCTGCCGCCGGGGTGCTGCGTGATGATCCCAGTGTATCCGGGCATTTGATGGACCCACACCCAGACCATTCACGCTCATTGGCCTCTGTTGTCAACCAAGGCTGAGGCGCGCCACATCCACCAAGCAGTTCCACGCCTCCAAACACTCTCGTCGCTCCTCGTCCGACAGTGCCTCATTGTCTCGACACCGCTCCGCCTCTGCGATGGTGTGGCGCAAGTCTGCCTCCGTCAACACGCGTCGGAGCAGGAAGAGACACACATCCACCTGATGCCCCTTGGCTGCGTGCAGCAGGACCCGGCTTTCTCGCAAGTGCTCCGCGGGCAGACCCAGTGTCGTGACAAAGTATTCACAGATGGATGCGTGCCCATTGCGGGCGGCGTACACCAGCGCACTTGTGTCCATGATGTCGTGCAGCGTGATGCCCCACGCCACCAGGCACATGCACACCTGCAAATGGCCGCCAATGGCTGCACCAATCATGGCTTGTCGTTTCAGGGCGTGTCGCTTGGATTTTTTGGTCTGGTCAATCAAGTACAGGCACACGGGCATGTGGCCCGCGCAGGCGGCGTGGAAAATGGGCACCACAATGCCATTGCGCGTCATGTCTGTGAGCTTGGGCATGCGGTGCAGACCCGTGTGGTGTCGTTTTGGGATGGGAAAGTCATCCCATTTTTTGGACAGCTTGGCTTCCTCCGTGATGTACTGCACAATGTGCAGCTGACCCGCGCCGGCGGCTGCCACCAGCATGGAGCCCGCAATGCTGACCTCTTCTTGCTCAGACGCCTCGTCATTGTCGGGGCGGCCCAGCGTGACTGTGGCAGCCAGGTTGTCCAGCATGGACTTGCACGCACCCAAGTCGCCCTTCTGCGCCGCCATCAGCAGCGTGAACAGCGGGCTGCTGCACGACAGCGTGGCCTCATACACCACCGTGTTGGTTGACATTTTATTGTGAACAATAAAGTAACCTCATTACAACAGTGTTCTTGTGGCATGACAAAGTTAAATTACATTGGGGGTCAAACAAAACCAAAGCATTCCATGCCAATTACAAAATCGTCTGTCGTGAGTTGGCCGTGAAATTGTTTGGTGACATGCTCTTCAATGGAGATGCCCCTGAGCAGCAGGCAAGTCTTGCACTCCTCCACGCTGATGGGCCTTGACAACGACGCAGGCGTTCGAAGAACGGACCCTTCGCCACTGATCATGACTCGCTTTTCCCTGGCCAAGAGCCACGCATTGAACTGCTTGCAAAAGTAGGGCACGGACACGTATGGACCATGCCTAGTTTTCTCGTTCAAAAAGCAAGTCATGGCCTGCCCCAATTGTTTTGGGCATAACGTCTCGGCTTGGTTTGGCTGTTCCGGGCGCAATGAAGCCAAGTACGCCATGAGTTCGTCTTCTCGTTGGTGCTTCAGGATGAAAAATTCCTTGCGTGTCTTATCGTGCTGCTTCACTATTTCCTTGGTGTCCAGGGACGCTCTTTCTAGCTGTTGGTAGGCGTACTTGAACCCTTTCAAGGTTGACCTGAGTTCCAGGCTGCGCTTTTTGTTGGCCTTGCGCGATGCAACAAATTGTTCGTGTGACATTGATGATTTGTGACTGGCTTGGGCACGCAACCTTTATGGCTGTGCCCAATCAAAAAGGCGTCCAACCAAAATTTAGCAAACCAGGACGAATCAGGTACTGCGAACACTGGTTGGATCGCAAAAGTGCCGGAACGTTGAAACTTTGGCGCACAGAAAAAAACAGACGTACATAAAAAACAGGATGTCCCTAGACAGGAGTTTTGACGACAACTGTGCAAAGCGATCACAAGAGTCCATGCAAGGGGGCGCCAGTGACTACATCATGAACCGCCAAGCGTGGATGCGCGGCAATGGGTGCGAGCTGGGCTCCCTGGGTCGGTACTGCAGCAGCTACGGGCCGCTGGCAGGCAAGCTGGTCACGCGCGACAGCTACTTGACGGGTCGTGGGCAGGCACTGTCTAACTGCCCCGAGTGCGAGGTGCGCTGGCTGCCCGAGCAGCTGTTTGCGGGCGACTCTCCCATGAGCAAGATTTCATCGCAGGACAGCATGCCGTTGACGCTGACGCGCCTGCCCAAGTCGTGCTCCAACGTGGCCGACATTGACGTCACGCAGTACGCCTTCATGCCCGCGCAGTACCAAGACCAGGCCGTCGGGCTGCAAATTCAAGTGTTTGGCGAATCGTCCAAGACGGCCCAGCGCCAGCAAGACATGGCAGCCAACGCGTCCAACAGGAACGCCCAAAAGGGGCGCACCAGCTACGGCTACTACCCCTGCCAGAGCGGCGCGTGCCGTCCTCAGCCAGTGTCCAGGCCCAAGACGTGCGCTTCCCAAATTTGAATCAAAAGTGAATCAAAATAAAACTCCTGATTGATTTCATTACAATGGTTGCCGCTCTTACCCAAAGTAAACCATCAATGGGAAGCAGCAACACCAAGCCAGAGGAATACGAGGTGGGCGAGCAAATGGATGACACGCATGAAACGTCCACGCATGAAGTGTTGAGAAACCCACCACGGCAGCGCAAGACCAAAACCTCTGGCGGCTTCTGGTCTGATTGGTTTTCATGCCTCCACTTTCACCAAACCGCCGACCCCTGCGTTGCCAACACCCGCGTTGTTCACAACCACCACCACTCTGTGGATCCTTGCGTCAGTGTTGTCCCCAAGCACCATCACAGCCACCACGGCAGTCATCACCACAACAGTCATCACCACCACAACAGCCATCACCACCACGGACACCATTAATTCAAACTCGGTTTGTACAAAAATTTATTAAAAATTCACTACACTCTATGAACCTGTCCCCATTTCCACTCGGCGTCGGCTGGGTGTTTCACATCCAATCCACGACATTCCTCCAGAAACGTACCATTGTCCGTCCTGAAGGTCCACTTCCAGTTGGTTCGGTCGCACGTCAAAAACACGTCCCGCTCCAGCTCCTCGTGGTGTGTGACGCGCTTCCACCCAAAATTTTCACATGGAACATATCGACCATTGTACCCGTCAGAATAGGAAAAGCAAACATCCAAGTCTTGGCGTTTATCGCCGGGAGCCAGACCACAGTGTGGGCACGCCGTGTTGGGGGAAGCATTGGCCGCCTTTCCAAACCAAGACCAGGTCTTTTCTGTGCTTGTCTTGGGGTTATGGCGCGTGACTGTGACGCTGCGCAAAATTTTGGGGTTGCGGCAGCTGTGCTTCCAGGTCGCGTCGGCAGGGTGCGCAGCTTTTTTTCCAAAAGCCAGGACATGCTTGGCATCACTGACAATGACCCAATGCTTTTCGTCTTCAGTGTTGTGGGAGTCGAGCTTGGGTTCCTTCAGGCCAATGAACACGTCACGCTGGACACGTGAATGGTAGTCGCGCTTCCACAAGCACGTCACGGTGTAGTTTTCCAAGTGGACACAACCATCCAGGCGTGCAATGCTCTCAAACTGGATGACATGTGCTTCACAGGGTGTGAAGCGCCCCTCAAATGACGTCTCTGTTGTGCCGGGTATGTGGGGGCGCTTTTGAACTTGCACCCATATTGGTTGCGGCGCGTTGGGGGTCAAACCACAGTGGCAGCATGGCAGTTCGGGGGCGCCACTTGGTTTATCACAGGCAGCATCGCAACGTCCTTGCAGGCACGGAGCTTGCTCAATGACTTGCTCGGGCGCGGGAGATGTGAAATGCCTGAAGAATGATTTTATCTGCTCCGTCATGGTTGATAAATGAAGCCAGGCACAGGTGTCACTAATTTATGGGCATGTCATTTTGATTGGTGATGACGTGTCATTCCGGCATTGGTTGTCAAATTGATTGGGTCCAGAAATAAAATGTTCCCCTCGTGTGCCCCATTTTCCCCAACAAGCATGTCGGACTCCCAACTTGCGCCCTTGTCAGCCAGCATAAAGATTGACCCAAAAACGTGGCACTGCCGACACTGTGGCTTGACGCCGCACCATCCGTGCACTCTGTGGGTCAGTGGCACGCTGTTGTTTGATGGCGCGTACGAACCGGAAACAGTGACGGAGCTCCACCCCAGCACGCACGCCGAAATGGTCGTCACTTACTGGGTGCGCAAAAATCAGAAGCCACTGTACATTTGCCGGGATGTCAAAAAGGGCAGTGACAGCTCTTGGGTCATCACGGAATCCCTGAACTTGCGACACGTTGACACTGTTATTTTGGCGGAGAGCGTGGGGTGTGGCAGTCCGGCGGATGTGGCTTGGCCGCAAGGCATGGTGGTGTCCCGTCACAAACCCGTGGCGGCCACAACGTGGTGGGACAGACTGTGTGGCCTGTTTTTGGGTGACCAGTGTGTAGCCCAATCTCGTCCTTGCGTGCACTGTGGCTTGCTGAACACGGACGTTCGCCGGCCCGTGTGGGTGTCGCTGGCCTCTCCCTACATGCAGTACAGTGGGCAGTACAGTCCGTGTGACAACTTTGCCTGGGGGCGCGACTTCCAAGACGATGACAACCTGACCAACCCCATGCTGGCCAGCCTGAAACTGGTGTGCGACAGAAAAACGTGGACGTGGTGGCTGGCCACCAAGGAAAAAAAGTTGATGTGCAGCCAGGCGGGTGCCAAGCATCCCGCTGACGCCGCGTGGTTGGAACCGGGCATTGTCGTGTCTCGTCGACCGTTTTGGTTTTGACAAATCCACGGATCTGGCAAAATCTTTGATTTGAAACTGCTTGGTTGGGGGAAGCTGAGACTTTGTTTTTGACAAGGCGTTGCCGGCAAGCTCCCTGAAAAGTGTATTTGTTCCTCAATTATAAATGAATGTATAATAAATCCCATTTATTGAGCTGTGCTCGAGTGCAAAAAAAGGGGGAAATGGTCTAGTTGTGAAACAGCCACTCCCACAATGAACGAGAAGCGGCAGTGGGCTTTTCTTCCACGGGCGGCAACACAAGGCTTGCGTCGGCCAGCCAAATTTTCAGACCCTCAAAGGGCAGCACATCCGTCACATGTTGCCACATGCCCCTCACTTTGGCGTCCGGCACCACGCCGTGCAGGTCATCCAGGAAGGCGTAAAACGTGCTGACCGCTGTGTCTTCATCCGTGCCAAACATGGCAATGTTGCCCCAGTGAATGGGCGGGCACGCGGCAGTCTTGTTGGGCACCATGACACGCTTGGCGGCAAAGGACGTGTGAATGGCTGTCAAGTAGCGGTCCATGAACCAGTGACGCCCCCAGTGCTTCACGGTCAGCGCGTGCATGGCTGTCAAGCACGCCTGGTCAAAGCGCCCGCAGTGCATGATGAACCGACCCGGGTCAAACCACTTGGGTGGGGCGTCCACGCACACTTGGCGGCGCAGCGTCAGCATGGCCTCACACATGTCGGAGTGCATTTGCATGCAGGCCTGCATGATTTCCTTGTCCGTCACAACCCGCTTGGCGCCGCACAGGCGGGGCACCACTTTCCAGAGCTGGTCATAGTTGTTGTTGGTGACCAGCTGCGTGGGGCTCACCAAAGTGCCACTGCGAATGCAGGCCAGCCAGTCCACAACAGGGGGGCGGTGCAGCCTGAGCTCCCGGCGTATGGCGGGGCGCACTTTCAGGAACGTGTCCAAGGAAGCCGCCCTTCCCTTCAAGGACGAGAAGTCTGCGCTGGCCAGAGAACACTGCTCTCGTCGTCTTTCCTCCGCGGTCACAATCTTGATCAGCGTGTCCGTGACCCGGGGGCAATCTTCAGGGAAGTGTTTGCCGTCAATCTGGATTTCGTCGGGCAAGCCAACAAAGACGCCCGACAGCGCCTCCCCGTGAAGCTGCCACATGTTGCGCCAACGTGCGGTGT
>Ga0310810_10005213_pt1 | contig 14505 bp, 10 predicted proteins | sample NCmetagenome_FD_207641 | JGI IMG/M metagenome (GOLD analysis project Ga0310810, IMG submission 207641) | Soil microbial communities from experimental microcosm in Duke University, North Carolina, United States - NC | ecosystem: Engineered > Artificial ecosystem > Soil microcosm > Unclassified ... | reverse complement strand
AGCGGCCGTCGACCTGCGCGGTCAGGCCGAGCGCCAGCCGGTTGTCGCCGTTCGCCGATTGCAAGACAAAGCCGTCCTGCCACCCTGCGGTGAACGGCGTGGAGGTTGTTTGCGCGCCCGCGACCGTCGGAACGGTGACCAGCGCCAGGACTACGAGTTGCTTCAAACGAGACCATCCCTCTGATCAATCGCCTTCCATGAATGTCATCCGACGCCCAGACGAAAAAAAGGCCCGGAAGCGGTCAACTTCCGGGCCTTTCGAGCTGTTTTTGCGTGTGTAGAAATACAGCGATTACACTGGCAGGCGCAGCACGAGGACCGGAGGCTCCCCCGGACAACAACACATGCGCGCCGCCATGGCAACCATCGCTGTTTTTATGTCACACCCGCTCCGGGCGGGTCAAGTTTTGAATCGTCGGGAACCCCGGCACCCCGACTGGCTCACTGCGTTCCGCTCGCGCTTCGTCGCTCGCTCCACTCCGTTCGCGTTCGCCGTGGCGGCGGCGATCGTCGCGAGTGCGGTGCTCAGCGTCGGCGCGCAGGATGGGCGCTCGAATCAGCCGATGCAGCGGGCGCCGCGCGCGCTGCGATCGAGCGTCGAGTTGACCGCTGTGACGGTCACCGTCCGCGACAACGAGGGGCATCTCGTCCCCGATTTGCCGGTCGGCGCGTTCTCGATCTTCGAAGACGGCGAACCCCAGACGATCACGCAGTACGCGCACGAAAGAGTGCCGGTTGGGGTCGGGCTACTGCTCGACATCAGCGACAGCATGTTCGGCCAGCGCATCAAGGACGCGCGCGCCGCGGTCGAGCGCTTTCTCCTGGAACTCTTGTCGCCAGACGACTCGCTCTTCGTCATGACCTTCAACCATGAGCCGCATGTGCTGATCTCGTGGACGCCCCCCGCTGAAGCGGCCGCGGTGCGCTCGGCGCTCGAGACGCTTCGGCCGTTTGGCGGAACCGCCGTGTACGACGCCGTGATGTACGCGCTGACGATCATGGATCATCGCCCGCGCGATCGCGCGGCGATTGTCGTCATCTCCGACGGCGCGGACACCGCGAGCGACACCACGCTGCGCGACCTCAGGTCGGCGCTGCTGCGCGCCGACGCGTTCGTCTACGCCGTCGCGATCGACTCGCCGGACCGGCAGGCCATCAACGCGCGCGTGAACGCGGCGGCACTCGGCGAGATCACCGGGCAGACCGGCGGCAGCACCGAGGTGGTCCGGACGACCGCGGATCTCTCCGCCGCCACGGCCCGCATCGCCGAGGAACTGAATACGCAGTACGTGCTCGGTTACTCGTCGCCGCACCCGGGTGACGGGAAGTACCACAGCATCAGGGTGAAGGTGAACCGGGAGGGCTATCGCGCACGCTCACGGAACGGGTATATCTCCGTGCCGATGAGAAAAACCGACCGATGAATCCCTATTCCCTAATCCCTGAATCCGGAATCATCTGATCGCTGAATCATCGACCGCATCCCGCATCCCGGACGCGGCGATGCTTCGCGCGAACGGCTCGGGGTCGATATTGGCGCCTGACAACACGATCGCGACGTTCCGTCCGCGAACCCCGTCGCGCTCCTTGAGCAGCGCGGCAAGTGCTGCCGCGCCGGCCCCCTCGACGACGTTGTGGGTGTCGGAAAACAGCGCGGCAATCGCCTGCTCAACCTCGTCGTCCGTGACCTCGATCACGTGGTCGAGACCCTTGCTGATCGTGTCGAGCGCCTCCTCGTTCGGCGTCCGGCACGCCATCCCATCGGCGATCCTGGTCGTCACGTCATGCGACACCACGCGCCCGGCCTCCAGCGAACGGGCGACGGCTGGCGCCGAAGCCGAAACCACGCCAACGATTCGCGTCCTCAGATCGAGCGCATCGCGCGCCGCCATGGCGCCGCAGATCCCGGAGCCAAGCCCTATCGGCACATACAGCACATCGAGATCGGGAACGGCACGCAGCAGCTCGAGCGAGTACGACGCGACCCCGTGGACCAGGAGCTCGTGGAACGACGGCACCATGTGCCAGCGGCGCTCGGTCGCGATCTCTGCCGCGGCTTCCAGCGCCGCCTGAAAATCGTGGCCGCGCTCGATCAGCTCGGCGCCGAGCGCGCGCATGGCGGCGTTCTTCGTGACGCTGTTGCCGTGCGGCACCACGACGGCGGCCGGAATGCCGTAGCGCGCCGCCGCGAACGCGACCGACTGGCCGTGATTGCCGCGGGTTGCCGCGACGACTCCCTTGACGCCACCCTGCGTGCGTGTGAGGTGATCGAAGTAGACGAGACCGCCGCGGACCTTGAACGCGCCCACGGGCGTCTGGTTTTCGTGTTTCACCCACACCGCCGTGCCGCAACGTGCGTCGAGCAGCGGCCAGCGCTGCTGCGGCGTCGGCGGCATCGCGGCGTAGACCACGCGCGAGGCGGCCTCCAATTCCGAAAGCGTTGTCACTGATGCCTGTGCCATAGCGTCTTGCTTCCGCATCCCGCATCCCGCATCCCGCATCCCGGATCCCGGATCCCGGATCCCGGATCCCGCACCCGAGTATTCCAGAGGACCGATTATGATGTAGGGTCCAACTAGACAATGGCCAACATTCTCCAGAGCTTACCCGTCGGCGAAAAGGTCGGCATCGCGTTTTCCGGCGGCCTCGACACCAGCGCCGCGCTCCACTGGATGCGCGCCAAAGGCGCGATCCCGTACGCCTACACCGCCAATCTCGGGCAGCCGGACGAATCCGATTACGAGGAGATCCCGCGGAAGGCGCTCGAATACGGCGCCGAAAGGGCCCGTCTCGTCGACTGCCGCGCGCAGCTCGTCTCCGAAGGCATCGCCGTGCTGCAGTGCGGCGCCTTCCACATCTCGACCGCCGGCGTGCCCTACTTCAACACGACGCCGATCGGCCGCGCCGTCACCGGCACGATGCTCGTCGGCGCGATGAAGGAGGACGAGGTCAACATCTGGGGTGACGGGAGCACGTTCAAGGGCAACGACATCGAGCGGTTCTATCGCTACGGGCTGCTGGCCAACCCGAGCCTTCGCATCTACAAGCCGTGGCTCGACCAGGCCTTCATCGACGAGCTGGGCGGTCGTGCCGAAATGTCGGAATACATGCGGCACGCGGGCTTCGAGTACAAGATGAAGTCGGAGAAGGCGTACTCGACCGACTCCAACATCCTCGGCGCGACGCACGAAGCGAAGGACCTCGAGCGCCTCGACACCGGCATCACGATCGTCGAACCGATCATGGGCGCCGCGGCGTGGCGCGACGACGTGCAGGTCAAACGCGAAGAAGTCACGATCCAGTACGACGAAGGACAGCCGATCGCGTTGAACGGGATTACCTACAAAGATCCGGTTCAACTGATGCTCGAGGCCAACACGATCGGCGGACGCCACGCTCTCGGGATGAGCGATCAGATCGAGAACCGGATCATCGAAGCGAAGAGCCGCGGCATCTACGAGGCCCCCGGGATGGCGCTCCTGTTCATCGCTTACGAACGGCTGGTGACCGGCATCCACAACGAGGACACGATCGAGCAGTACCGCGACAACGGGCGCCGCCTCGGGCGGCTCCTCTACCAGGGTCGCTGGTTCGATCCCCAGGCGATGATGCTGCGCGAGACGGCGCAGCGATGGGTGGCGCGCGCCATCACCGGCGAGGTCACGGTCGAGTTGCGGCGGGGCAACGACTACTCGATCCTGAACACCACGTCGCCAAACCTGACCTACAAGCCCGAGCGGCTGACGATGGAGAAGGGCGAATCCATGTTCTCGCCGCAGGATCGCATCGGGCAGCTGACGATGCGCAACCTCGACATCGTCGACACGCGGGACAAGCTGTTCACCTACGTGAAGGCCGGCGTGCTTGCGCCGTGGAGCGGCACCGCGTTACCGCACCCGTCAGGGGATCCGTCGGACGAGAAGTAGGCCGGCCTAACGGCCGGCACCACCGGAGCTACCAGTTCCGATCGCGCGCGGGACGCGCTTCTCGTATGGCGGACGCGGCGGCGCCTTCGGCGCCTTCGCCACACGGTCCATCACTTCCTTGATTGCGCGCGCGAGCTGCGGATCCTTCCCCGCGGCAAGCTGCGACGGATCGTCGTCAACCGGAATATCCGGCTCGACGCCGTGCCCTTCCGCGAACCACTGACCCTTCGGGTCATACATGCGGAAGGTTGGCACGGTCACGCCGCCGCCGTCGGCGAGCCCGGGCGCGCCGCTGATTCCGATCAGTCCGCCCCACGTGCGCGTACCGATGAGCGGGCCGAGGCCCGCTTCGCGGAAATACGCGGGGAACGCATCGCCACCGGAGCCGCTCCAGCCGTTGATCAACATCACTTGCGGGCCGCGATGCGCCACCGGGGGCCACTGCTGGCTGGCGCCGTCGCGTACCGCCCAGTAGGCCAGAATTGGGCGGTTCAGCAGCTCGATGAAGCGATCCGGAATCTGGCCGCCGCTGTTCCACCGCTCGTCGATGATCAGCCCATCCTTCTTCCACTGCGCCATGAACTGGCGCATCAGCTCGTTCTGCGCGTCAACGCCGGTGCTCTGCACGTAGATGTAGCCGATTTTTCCGTTCGTCGCCTTGTCGACGATCCGGCGGCGCTCCTCGATCCAGGAGCGGAACCGCAGCTCGGTCTCGCTCGGCAGACATTTCACGACGACCTGTCGCGCTCCGGTCGCGGACGGCGAGCCGTTCACCGTCAGCACGACCGTCTTGTCGCCGAGCCCCTGGAATGCCGCCCAGGGATCGCGCTTCGCGTCGATCGACACGCCGTTCACCGCGAGGACGTACTCGCCCTCCTTGACATTCACACCCGGCTCGTCGAGCGGCGAACGCACCGACGCATCCCACGCGCCGCCGCGAACGATGCGCTTGACGCGATAGGCGCCATTGGCGAGCTCCCAGTCGACGCCGAGCAGGCCGACATTGCGCTGCGGCGCCTGTTCCATGTCGCCGCCGCCGTGATACGTGTGCGACGCGTTCAGTTCGCCGATGAATTCCCCGATCAGGAAGTCGACGTCCCAGCGGGTGACCGCATCCTCGAGCAGCTTGCCGTAGCGCTGGCGCAGGCCGGGCCAATCGACGCCGTGCATCCCGGGGTCATAGAAGAAATCGCGCTCGAAGCGGAACACATCCGCGAACATCTGGCGCCATTCGGCGCGCGGATCCACGGGCGCTTCCATGTCGGACGTCACCATCGGCTTCTCGAACTTCTGCTGCGGCTTGATCTCGACCATCGCGAACTTCTTCTTGCTGGTCACGAGCATCTTCTTGCCGTCCGCCGTGACTTCGAACCCGTCCGCCTCGTCGAGCACGACCTTCTCCTCGCGCTCTGCGAAATCGAAATAGGCGATCGCGTTCTTCTGCTCGCCGGAGCCGGTGCGTGGAACACGCCGGTAGAGCAGCTTGCCCTTGACCGCCTGCAGATCGCCGTAGTTGCCCGCCTTCGGCGGCAGCACGATCGCCCGCGCTTCGAAATCATCGACGTCGATCTCGACGTTCTCCGGCTTCTTCTCGTCAGGCTTCTTCTCTTCTGGCTTCTTTTCTTCTGCCTTCTTTTCGTCGGCCTTCTTGTCGTCGCTCTTCGCGGCGTCTGCGGGCTTGGTCTCGTCCGGTTTCTTGTCCTCCGGCTTTTTCGGCTCGTCCTTCTTCGACGTATCCAGCGCCGGGTTCTCGTCGTCGTTCCGCGCCGCGAGCGGGGACTTCACATCGCGCCGCAGCGGCACCGCCACGATTTTCGTGGGATTGGGATAGGTCCACGAGTTGTCGAAACTGCCGTAGACCGGCTCGAACTCGCGGTCCGAGGCGTAGAACAGGTATTTCCCGTCGGGATCGAATGTCGGCTGCGAGTCGCTGAGGTAACCGGTCGTCGCCTGGTGCAGCTTCGCATTCTTGGTGTCGTAGAGGAACACCGCCGAGTTGGCGTTCGCCGTGGGCCGCGCGTAGGTCACCCAGCGCGAGTCGGGCGACCACTGCATCCTGAACGTCTCCAGCCCCGGATGCGAAATCCACTCCGGGCTCTGATCGATGACCTCGGTCACCTTGTTCGTATCGAGGTCGTAGACACGAATGCGCATTGCCTGATCGATGAATGCGATCTTCTTGCTGTTGGGCGACCACTGCGGCACATACCGGAAGCCTGCGCCCAACGTCGTCACCTTCCGCTCGGCCGCCGATCCATCCGCGGGACGGAGAGTCAGCTCGTACTCGCCGCTGCGATCGCTCCAGTACGCGACCGTCTTGCCGTCGGGCGACCGCGGATACCGCTCCGCCACACCCGACGAACGGGTCACGTTGACGATGGCGCCGAACTCCGCCGGCACCGTGAACACGTCGCCACGCGCCTCGAACACCGCCCGCTTGCCGGTCGGCGACACCGAGGCGTACTGGATCAACGACTCGACCTTCGCCGTCTTCGGCCGCAGCGTCGTCTCGTCGGTGACGACATGAACCGCCACCTCGGTCGGCTTCTCGGTGGCGAGGTCCAGCAGGTAGAGCCGGCCACCGGACTGGAACACGATCGAGTCGGGACCGATCGAGGGGAAGGTGATGTCGAAGTCGTTGAGCTGGGTCACCTGCCGCGCCGCGTTGCGCGCCACGTCGTAGGCCCAGATGTTGTTCCGTTCGTTGCTGCCGCGATCCGAGATGAAGTAGATCGTCTTGTCGTGCCACATCGGTTGCGCGTCGTTCGCCGGGTTCGCCGTGATGTTCTTCGTCTCGAGCGTCTTGAGATCGAAGAGCAGCAGGTCCGGCGCCCAGCCGCCGCGATAGCGTTTCCAATTGCGGAAATCCTGCGACATCGGCATGTAGACGAACTGTCGGCCGTCGGGCGAGTAGGTGCCGAATTCGCCGTACGGCACCGGCAGCTTCTCCGGCAGTCCGCCGTCGAGGCCCACGGTGAAGAACTGGCTGTAGCGCTGCCGGCCGCTCTCCCGTCCCGACGCGAACAGCACGCGTTTGCCGTCGGGGGTCCAGCCGATGACGCGGTCGCTCATCGGATGGTGCGTCAGCCGAACCGGCTCACCCCCGATGGACGGCGCCACGTACACGTCGACGTTGCCGTCGTAGGACGCGCTGTAGGCGATTTTCGTCCCGTCGGGCGAGAAGCGCGGAAACGACTCTTCGCCGGCAGACGACGTGAGGCGGACGGCGGTGCCTCCCTTTTTCGGCACCAGCCAGATATCGCCGGCGTAGACGAAGGCAATCTGGTCCTTGGAAACCGCCGGGTAGCGCAACATCCGGGCGTCGATCTGCGCAAACGCGACGGTTGATGAAAGCGCGGCCAGCGACGCGAACGCCAGCGCGCGAACGAGCTTCGAATTCGACATGCAGTTACTCTCCAGCAGGATGGGGAACCGGCATTGTACTCCTATATGATCAGCGCCCGATGAAGATCGCCGACGTCCGTGCGACGACCGTGACCGTCCCCCTGGAGGCGCCGCTGCGCCATGCGAACGGCTGCCACTGGGGCCGCTTCGTCAGGACGATTGTCGAAGTCGAAACCGACGATGGACGGGTCGGACTCGGGGAAATGGGCGGCGGCGGCGAGTCCGCGATCGCGACGGTCCTCGCGCTGAAGCAGGCGCTGATCGGGCGGGATCCGGCGCGCGTCGAAGACATGCGCTTCCTGCTCGCGAACCCCACCGCGTCGCTCTACAACAACCGCACCCAGGTGGTCGCCGCGCTCGAGTTCGCCTGTCTCGATCTGCTCGGGCAGGCGTGGGGCGTGCCGGTCTGCGACATTCTCGGCGGCCGCGTCCGCGATCGCGTGCCGTTCGCGTCCTATCTCTTTTTCCGTTACGCCAACGCCGACGGCCGGGGCACGGTGCGCAGCGCCGGCCAGCTCGTCGCGCACGCGCGCGAGCTGAAATCGAAATATGGATTCCGATCGCACAAGCTGAAAGGGGGCGTGTTCCCGCTCGAGTACGATCTCGAGTGCTACCGCGCGCTCGCCAAGGCGTTGCCCGGTGACAGCTTCCGCTTCGATCCAAACGCGGTGTGGAGCACGGAGCAGGCGATCCGATTCGGGCGCGCGATCGAAGATCTCAACAACGACTACCTCGAGGATCCCGTGTTCGGGCTCGCGGGTATGCGTCATGCGCGCGAACGCCTGCGCATCCCGCTCGCGACCAACACCGTGGTCGTGAACTTCGAGCAGCTGGCCGCCAACGTGCTCGACCGCGCCGTCGACGTGATCCTGCTCGACACGACGTTCTGGGGCGGGATTCGGCCGTGCCTCAAGGCGGCCGGCGTCTGCGAGACGTTCCAGCTCGGCGTCGCGGTCCATTCCTCAGGCGAGCTCGGAATCCAGCTCGCGACGATGCTGCATCTCGGCGCGGTGGTGCCGAACCTGTCGTTTGCCGCCGACGCGCACTACCATCATGTCGCCGACGACATCATCGAGGGGGGGAAGTTCGAATACGTCGACGGCGCGATCCGCGTGCCGGAAGGCCCGGGCCTCGGCGTCCGGCTCGACCGCAACCGACTCGCGCAGTACGCCGAGCTCTATCGAGAGCTGGGCAACTACGCATACGATCGGGATCCCGCGCGCCCCGGCTGGGCGCCACTCGTACCGAACGACCGATGGGCCGATCCGAATGATGAACGAGAGCCTTTTGTCCGCGACTGACACCCTCGTCAACGAACCGCTGCGCCGCGTGGAGGACGTGCGGGCGTACGTCAAGCATGTCGTGCCGGAGACGCCGGTCTTCGACATGCACACGCATCTATTCCCGCCCGAGTTCGGCAGCCTGAACCGGTGGGGGATCGACAACCTGCTGACGTATCACTACCTGATTGCGGAAGTCATGCGCGCGGCCGAGGTGCGGCCGCCCGAGTTCCACGCGATGACGCAAACCGCGCAGGCGGATCTGATCTGGCAGGCGCTGTTCGTGCGCAGCACGCCGCTCTCCGAGGCGACGCGGGGCGTCGTCGCGGTCATGGCGGCGCTCGGTCTCGATCCGACGCGGCCCGATCTGCGCGAAGCGCGCGAGTACTTTCGCGACGTCACGCCGGAGCAGCACGTCGACACGGTGTTCGAACGCGCACGCGTGACGGCGGTGGTGATGACCAACGATCCGTTCGATCCGAACGAGGCGGCGTTATGGCAGCAGGGGCGCCCGTCGGATCAACGATTCAAGGCCGCCTTGCGCATCGATCCGCTGCTCAACGACTGGCCCGCCGCGGAGCGCGCGATGCGCGCCGCGGGGTATGAGGTGAGCCCGCAGATCGACGACCGCACGATCGCCGACGCGCGCCGCTTCGTGGACGAGTGGATCGCGCGGATGGAGCCGTACTACCTCGCGGTGTCGCTCCCCCATGATTTCCAGTGGCCGGACGAGACGCCCCGCAGCCGGCTGATCGCGCAGGTTGTCCTGCCGGCGTGCCGCGAGCACAAGCTCCCATTCGCGATGATGATCGGGGTCCGGCGCCAGGTGAATCCCGCGCTCCGCGATGCCGGAGACGCGCTCGGACAGGCCGACCTTGCCGCCGTCCATCACCTGTGCCGCGAGCACCCGGACAATCGCTTCCTGGTCACGATGCTGTCGCGCGAGAATCAGCACGAGCTGTGCGTCGCGGCACGGAAGTTCGCCAACCTGATGCCGTTCGGCTGCTGGTGGTTCCTCAACAACCCCTCGATCGTGTCGGAAATCACCCGCGAACGCCTCGAGCTCCTCGGACCGACGTTCGTGCCGCAGCATTCCGACGCCCGGATCCTCGATCAACTCCTGTACAAATGGCCGCACTCGCGGCGCGATATCGCGGTCGCGCTCGCGGACCAGTACGCGGGAGTGGTCGAAAATGGACGCGCGGTGATGCCGGGCGAAGTCATCCGCGACGCGAAGCGGCTGTTCTCGGACAACTTCCTCCGCTGGACAGGACGCGCATAGATCTCGCGCGAAATCCGCACGTCTTCGCACTCCGGGCGAGATCCTGCTACAGTACATAGGCCCCCTGCCGAGCCCGTATCGAGGAGAATCATGACCACCGCTGCGCTGGTAATTGCGCTCGCCCTGGCGGGCGCCGCCCAGGAAACCCCGCAGGAGAAGAAGGTCCCCAAGGATTCGGTCATGCTCGTGGTGACCGGCTGCCTCAAGGGTCGCGTCCTGGCCGTCTCTGATGTGCGCGAGGAAGACACGCAGACCGGGCCGATCGTTCGCGGGAGGTCGTTCCGGCTCGCCGCCAAGGGGGACGTGATGGACGACATCAAGAAGGACGACAAGCACCTCGTCGACGTCACGGGACTGGTGCGAAAATCCGCCTTGACCGAACCGGGGGTCAAGCTCGGAAAGCACGTCACCCTCGGCGGCGGCTCGCCCACCGCTGGGAGCGGCGGACGGCCGGCGCCGTCGACGGATTACTTGCCGGTGATGGACGTTTCTTCGATTCGCGTTCGAAACGTCTCCTGCGCCGGGTCCTAGCGCGTCTGCATGTTGTTCCGTCAGCCCAAATACGCCGGGCCCGAACGCCGCAGGAATCCGCGTTGGCGGCCGCGGCCGATCCGCGTTCTGCTCACGCTGCTGGTCATCGCCGCCATCGGCTATGGTGGTGTCGTCCTCTGGCTGATGACGCAGGAGACGCGCCTCGTGTTCCAAGCGGGCGCGACGCTCGCCCCGACACGTCCGCCGTTTCCGTTCGAGCAGGTCAACATCCCGCATCACGACGGCACGCAGCAGTTCGCGTGGATCATGGAGCAGCCGCAGTCCGGCACGTGGGTGCTGTTTCTCCACGGCAACGCCGCGACCATCGCGTCGCGCGTCAACATCGCGCGCTACGCGGGGCTGCGGCAGATGGGCGTCAACATCATGGCGCCGGAGTATCGCGGGTTCGCCGGCCTGGACGGCGTCCCCACGGAGAGCTCGCTCACGGCGGACGCGCGGTCCGCATACAGCTATCTGACCGCGAGGCGCGGCATCGCGCCGGCCCAGATTGTGGTGTACGGATGGTCGTTGGGCTCGGCGGTCGCGGTGAACCTCGCCGCGAAAGTGGACGAGGCCGCGGTCGTGCTCGAGGGAGCGCCCGCGTCGCTCGTCGACATCGGCAGCGAGCAGTACCCGTTTTTCCCGATCCGGCTGATCATGCGCAACCCGTTCGACTCGATCCAGCGGGTGGACGAGATTCACGCGCCGATGCTGTTCCTGCACAGTCCCGAAGACACGATCATCCCGATTGCGGAGGGACGGCGCCTCTACGAGGCCGCGCGGACGGAGAAGACGTTCGTCGAAGTGCGCGGCGGACACGTGAATTCCGCGGATGAGGATCCCGAGCGGTTCTTCGGCGCGATCCGCACGTTCCTCGCGCGCCATAACCTGATTGTCGGAAACCGGCGGTTCTCAGCCGGGGTCAAACCCGGGTCAGAACAGGGTCGTATCGAGGACTGACCCTCAGCGCAGGATCTGCGTCAACACCTTCCCGTCGACGTTTCTCAATTCCACACCCAGCAGTGTCGCCGCGGTCGGCGCGATGTCAACGTTGTCGACCGAGTCCAGCCTGACGCCGGGCGCGATCCCGCGGCCCGAGGCGATGAACAGTGACTGGATGTCGGGATCGCTGGAGACGTAGCCATGCGTGCCGAGGCTGCCCTCCGATGTGTCGGCGACGGTCCGATCGCCCGTCGCGCCGGCCGAAAACGCGTACCCGCTCCTGGCGACGAGAAACAGTGCGCCGGCCTGTGGGTCGACCGAGGGCTGTGGGAGGCCATAGGCGGCGTACTCGGCGGGCTCGACGATTTTGTCGATGCCCTCGAGGCCGACGAGCGCCTGACGCGCGCGGCGTAGCAGTTCCCCGTCTGGATCGGGCGCTGTAACGTAGACGAGCGCCGTCCCTCCTTCGGAAACCGTATACACCTTCGTGCCGGTCACCTTTCCACCTTCGACGGTCACCAGCCCAGCATTCCTCAGCGCGACGTTCGGCAGGACCTGCTGCTTCACCGACCTGAATCCGTGATCCGACGCGATGAAGAGCGTCGTCCGCGCCATCAGGCCGGTGTCTTCCAGCGTTTTCACCAGCCGCGCGATCTGTCCGTCCAGCCGCGCCATTGTCGCCATCGCGGCCGGTGTCCGCGGACCGTAGCGATGCTGGATCGAGTCGAGCGTCAGCAGATGGAACAGAAGCAAGTTGGGGCGATGCTCGCGGAGGATGTGAACCGCGGCATCCGTCCAGACCTCATCGCGCCACACGATGTTCTGCGCGGCGAACCCGTCGACGTCCTTCTGGGCAATTGCTCCCGCCTTCACCATCTCGCTGGTGATCGCGGGCTTGGTCTCGGGACGCTCGGGACGTTCGGGAAACTCCCAGTCGATCGACGACGCATTCAGAATCGCCACCCAATCGATCTGCGCCGTCGTCATGCCTTTTTCGTGCACGGCGTCATAGAGCGTCGGCACGTGGACCATGTCCTTCTTATCGCGCCAGGGTTCGACGCGCGGCGGGACGCCGGGATCGCGCACCAGGGTTCCGTTGAACAGCACGCCGTGCTTCGCCGGTGTGACGCCGGTCACGATCGAGGTGTGATTCGGCCACGTCACCGTCGGGTTCACCGGGCGCATCCCCGCTGCGATGGCGCCCTGGGCTGCCAGCCGGCGCAGGGTGGGGACCGGCAAGTACGGATCGTCCATGGCCCAGCCAGGAAAACCGTCCAGGGTGATGATGATGACGTGATTGCCGCCGGCGGCGGGCCGCTGCTGCGCGGCGGGCGCGAGCGACGCGCAGATCGCCGTGATCAGAACGGCAGTCAGCTGCAGTTTCAGACGCGTGCGTGACATCAGATTCCTCGTCAGCGGGCGGCCTGCTCGATCCAGCCAGGGACGATCGGCTCACCCGCAAAGATGGCCCCCTTCTTTCCATCGGTCAACGCCCAGCGATGAAGCCAGGTTATGCCGGCCGGGCCGTAGTATTCGTCGCGATGCTGATATGCCGGATCCTCGAGTGCGCGATCGAGCGTGATGAACCGATAGCCGCGGTCGCGCAGCATCGACGCGAGCCGATCGAATGTCGCGGCATTCAGCGCGCTCGCGTGGATGAGCAGCGTCTGGCGCACCTCGCGGCCGACGATGGCGACGGATTGCTGCTCGTAGAACGCCGCGATCGCCTCCATATATGACACGTATTCGCCGGCAATCTTCTGCTGCGCGTCGACGTCATCCCTGGCGGCCGCGCGGTCGTACGCCGCCGCGAAGACGTAGTCGTAGTTGTCGAACGTGATCGGCGCGACACGATAGCCGTGCCGCCTCAGGAAGTCTTCGAACTGGCGCCGATCCGACGCGGACCGGCCGGTGTGGAGAAACGGGTGGCGAAAATATCGGATGTCCTTCCGCCGCTCCTGCAGGAGCGCTTTCGTGACCTTCTCTCCGTCCAGCACCTGACGCTCGTACTCGGCAAGCGGCGTGGAATGAAAGTCCACGTGCGAGAACGTGTGATTCCCGAGCTCCAACCTTGCATCGAGCCATTGGCGCAACAAGGCTACGCGCCGCGGATCGATTCGCCCGTCGCTGCGCAGCTTCCCTTCGTTGACGAATCCTATCGCCGGAACGTGATTTCGAGTCAGCGCTGCCAGTAGATCGGTCGTCGTACGTCGAGCCGCCCCAAGATCGCTGCCGAGAACGGAGGCGGTCGGAAGGTCGTCAATCGTGACCGCGATCTCTCGTTCGCCTGATGGCGCGGCTTGCACTGCCAGCGCCAGCAGCACCGCGATGACAAACCGTGGCATGCGTTACCGCTGAAGCTTCACGACGACGTACGGGGACTCTTTCAGCAGGTCGGGCCACATCGTGCCGTCGCCGGATTTGGGAATCGCCTCGATGAAATACATGAAGTCCCACTTCGGATTCACCGCGCTTCCCGGAACGGTCGCTGTATACACGCCGGGCTGCCCGGTCGGATGCATCTCGAGTGTCGAGTAGTCGTCGAACTGGGTGACGCTCCGATATCTGAGGCGGACCGCGGCGATACCATTCCACGACGCGGATACTCGCGCGCTGATTCGGAGAGGCTGACCGGGGACGGCGCTCGTCACGCGATCGCCCTCAATGCGGAGACGCGGGAGGATGACGGCGTCGGTCTCGAGCTGCCGATGGGATACTCCGAGTTCCACCAGCTGCTGCTCGAGCTGCGCGAGGTCCTTGCCGAGCGCCGCCAGTTCGTCACGCCAGTGCCCACAGAGGTCGAAGTTGCACGCGCCCATCGCGAGGTTGTCGGTGTATTTGTCCCCTGCGTCTGACACCAACTTGCGCCACACGTCGACAGCGGCGCGTTCCTGCTGGACCGCCAGGCCCAATTTGTTCGGATCGCGGTCACTCTTGAACATGTTGTAGAACACCGCGCCCGTTCCGCGCCGAGCGTGAAAACGCGCAAGCTGCGCGAGGACGCGCAGGTCGGTGACGGTCGTCTCGAACTCTTTCGATTTGTCGCCGGAAACGGCTTCGGCCTTGTTCACCTCCGCAAGGATCGCATCGGCGGTTTCGTCGAACCACTGGCTGGTCATTTCGGGCGTGCGCCTGGCCG
>Ga0310810_10005211_pt1 | contig 14506 bp, 12 predicted proteins | sample NCmetagenome_FD_207641 | JGI IMG/M metagenome (GOLD analysis project Ga0310810, IMG submission 207641) | Soil microbial communities from experimental microcosm in Duke University, North Carolina, United States - NC | ecosystem: Engineered > Artificial ecosystem > Soil microcosm > Unclassified ... | reverse complement strand
GGAAGGGCCTTGATGCTATCATCGGCGCCGCTCGCGGAGAGGTCGCATAGTGGCCTAGTGCGGCGGTTTGCTAAACCGTTGAAGGGGGTTTCCTCTTCCGAGGGTTCGAATCCCTCCCTCTCCGCCATCGCCGTCGCGCACGTGCCCGTAGCTCAGTGGATAGAGCGTCAGGTTGCGGACCTGAAGGTCGGAGGTTCGAGTCCTCTCGGGCACGCCACCTTCCTCTGGTGACGGCGCGCACCATGGTGCAGTTCGGTGAGGTATGGACCTCTGGCCAAGCGCCTGCGAGCGGGAGTACTCTCTCGCGCACCACGCCCCGCCGGGGCGGACCCTCGGATAGTCGGGAGAGAATCCTCGATGCATCGGTCCCGCCGCCTCATCGCCCTGCTTGCTGCCATCTCCATGACGGTCGTCGGCGCAGGTCTGGCCACCGCTCATCCATCGGCGGCCCTCAGCCCCGGTACGGAGGTCCTCCCGATCTTCCGCGGTCACGTACAGCCGGCCAACTCCCACAAGCCGGTACGGAACAACAACCTCTCGAGCCACGGCGGCGCGATCCAGAGGACGCCGACTGTCTACATCAGCTGGTGGGGCCCCGAGTGGAGCACCGGCTTCAGCAGCGGCGGGTACACGAGCGCCCAGGCCCAGACCTACAACACCGACTTCTTCAGCAACGTCGGTGGCAGCGCCTGGAACAACGTGGTCAAGCAGTACTGCCAGAACGTGCCTTCCGGGACGCAGAACTGTTCGTCCGTGTCTGGCGCTGTGTACATCACCAACCCGGCGAACCAGTTGGGGAACGTCTGGAACGACAGCACCACTGTGCCCTCCAGCCCGACCCAGACCGATATCTTCAATGCGGCCAAGCGCCTGCAGCAGCACTTCGGATCCCTGGACCCCGAAGCGACCTACCTCGTCTATACGCCGCACGGCAAGTCGATGAACGGGTTCGGCACGCAGTGGTGCGCCTGGCACTCTTCCGGCAGCACCACCGGCGGATCGCTGGCGTACGGATACATCCCATACATGCCCGATGCGGGAGCAAGCTGCGGCATGAACTTCGTCAACAATACGAACAGCACATACGGGAACGGCTACTTCGACGGATTCAGCGTCGTCGCCGGCCACGAGTACTCCGAGGCCGAGACCGATCCATTCCCGAGCAGCGGCTGGGTCGATCGGAACGGAGCGGAGAATGCCGACAAGTGCGCTTGGAGTGCCTCATCGGCCAACATCCATCTTGGGTCGCACGACTATGCCGTGCAGCCAACCTGGAGCAACGCCATCAGCGGTTGTGCGATGACAGCCAGCTAACGGCAAGCAACGATCTGGCAAGCAGGGGCCCTTCGGGGCTCCTCTTGCTATCCGGACCAACGTAAGAATCCAGGGCGAGAAACGCCGGCGACGCCATCCAGTGGATGGCACCGCTAGGCTGGTGTCATGCACTTCCGGCACGCTCGCATGACGCGACGGCGGTTCCTGGCCGGGTTCGCGGCCAGCGCCGGCGCACTGGTCCTCGCCGCGTGCAGGATCGAACCGTCGGCGACACCGGGGCCGTCCGTTTCCCCGGTCCCCACAGCTCGGAGTTCCACCCCCGAGCCGACGCCCATGCCGAGCTCGGAGCCTGTGCCCGCCCTCCGCGACCGGATCGCTCAGATGCTCCTCGTCGGGTTCCGTGGGCTCACGGTCGAGGAGGCGGGCGAGGCGGTGGCGGACATCCAGGAGCGGCATCTCGGCGGGATCCTGCTATTCGACAGAGACCAGCCGACCCACAGCGCGGTTCGCAACGTCGAGTCGCCGGCCCAGCTGAAGGCGCTGATCGCTGGACTCCAGGGGCTATCCGCCACCCCGCTCCTGGTCGCGGTCGATGAAGAGGGTGGCCTGGTGGCTCGCCTCGACCAGCGACATGGCTTCCCCCCGACCATCTCGGCGGCAGACCTCGGGGCGCGCGGCGATGCCGCCTTCACCCAGCAGGCGGGGGAACGGGTCGCCGAGACGCTCGCCTCGGTCGGGATCAACCTGAATCTCGCCCCGGTCGTGGATTTGGACGTCAACCCGACCAACCCGATCATCGGTGCCCTGGATCGTTCGTTCTCGGCCGACCCGGCGGTCGTTACAGCGCAGGCCGAGGCGTTCATCGAGGGCCATCGGGGAGTGGGTGTGAAGACCACGCTCAAGCACTTTCCCGGACATGGGAGCTCGACCGGCGACACGCACCTGGGCGTCGTCGACGTCACGTCAACCTGGTCCGAGGTCGAGCTGGAGCCATTCCGCAATGTCGTCAGGGACGGCCTGGCGGACGCGGTACTGACCGCCCACGTCTTCAATGCGACCCTCGACCCGGAGCACCCCGCGACCCTCTCGCAGCCGACCATCACCGGCATCCTCCGCGAGCAGCTCGGGTGGGATGGAGTCGTCATCTCCGACGACATGCAGATGGGCGCGATCAGGGATGCCTACGGCTACGAGGAAGCGATCCGCCTCACCATCGTGGCCGGGGTCGACATCCTGACGATCGCCCAGCAGCAGGTCTACGAGGCCGGCATCGTCGAGCGCACGATCGACCTGATCGAGAGATTCGTGCGGGATGGGACGCTGACCGAGGACCGCATCAACAAGTCCCACACGAGGATCATGGCGCTGAAGGGGCGCTAGTCCTGCAGGTGCGCCTCGAGGAAGTAGAGGTACTTGTCGGCGCACCGGCTGATCTCGGTGAAGAGGTCGGCAGTGTTGGCGTCGCCGAGCTTGTCGGTCGCGTCGATCGCCGCACGAGCTGAGTTGGTGAACGCGGCGAGCCGCTCAGCGACCGCGCGAACGTAGTCCATGCTGTCGGTGATGTCGGCGGGGAACTCCGGCAGGGTGCTGCTCGCTGCCGCCATGCGCACCGTCCCCGTGGCGAAGCCGCCCAGTGCGGTCACGCGCTCGGCGCACAGATCGGCCCAGTTGGCCGCCTCGGCCGCGACCTCGTCGAAGAGCTTGTGCAGCTGCCAGAAGTCAGGGCCCTTGATGTTCCAGTGGGCCTGCTTCGCCTGGCTCCACATGTCGGCGGAATCGGCCAGGTGCTGGTTCAGGATCTTCACCACCTTGGCGCGGTCTGCCGCGGGAATGTCGATGCGCGTCGCGAAGGTGCGCGCGGTCGCTCGTTTGGTTGCCATGGGCTGATCCTGCCCGGCGGCGATTGCGAGGACGCACCCGTGCGCCGTCAACGCCTCTCAGATCCGCGGCAATTGGCCGCGGCCCTCAGGGATCAGCCGCTGCGCTTCGACTCCTTGGCGGAGGCGGCGGAGGCCATGTCGTCGGCGGCCTTGCGGGCGAGGAAGATCGACCGATACGACTCGTCCGACGGGGCGCTGTCCTCGGACCGCACCTGCCACCCGCTGAGCTCGGGGACGTAGACGATCTCGAAGCCCGCGCGCTCCTCGGAGGGATGGTCGCCATGCGCGACCAGGAGGGCCTTGCGGCCGGCCGGCGTGCTGGACGCCCTGATGCAGCGGCTGCAGCGCGACGCGACGAGGCCATGTGGGCAGGTTCGACAGGAGGTGCACTCTTCAGTGCGGAAACCGTGGATGCAGGGTGCCGTCATGGCGTCCTTTGGTGGGGGACCAAGGGTACCACTTCCACGACTCGAGGCAGATCTGGTACCATTTCGAAAACGTGTTCGATAGGCGCTCCGGTCTGCGCCGCGGCTTCAAACCCCGTCCCGATCCCGATCCAACCATTGCCCTGACCGGGCCCCGCCATTGAGCGGGAGGGCCCCGTCAGGAGCTTTCATGTCCTTCTCCACGCTCGGGCTTGCGCCCGGCCTGCTCCGCGCCGTCGCGGCGCAGGGCTACACCGAACCCACCCCCGTCCAGCGCGAGTCGATTCCGTTCGTGCTCGCCGGTCGCGACCTCCTCGCCGGCGCTCAGACCGGCACCGGCAAGACGGCGGCCTTCGTGCTGCCGATGCTGCAGCTGCTCGCCGCCAATCCGCCCCGCCAGGGCGGACGACCCCGTATCCGCGCCCTGATCCTGGTCCCGACCCGGGAGCTCGCGATCCAGGTCGAGGAGAGCGTCCGCGTCTACGGCTCGAACAGCCGTCGCTCGACCACCATCTACGGTGGCGTCGGCTTCCCTGGCCAGCTGCGCGCCCTGCGCAACGGTCCGGAGATCGTCGTCGCCACCCCCGGCCGGCTGCTCGACCACGCTCGGCAGGGGACGATCGACCTCGGCGCGGTCGAGATCCTCGTCCTGGACGAGGCCGATCGGATGCTCGACATGGGCTTCATCCGCGACATCCGCACGATCATCTCCCTCCTTCCGCCGCGACGGCAGAACCTCCTCTTCAGCGCGACCTTCAGCAACGAGATCCGCGCGCTGGCCGAGGGCCTGCTGGATCGGCCCGCATCGGTCCAGGTCACCCCGCGCAACACCCCCACTGACCTCGTCCGGCAGGTCGTGCACCCGGTCGACCGGGCCCGCAAGCGCGAGCTCCTCTCGCACCTGGTCCGCACGCACGCCATCGAGCAGGCGCTCGTCTTCACGCGCACCAAGCACGGTGCCGACCGGCTCGCCAAGCAGCTCCTCGAGGATGGCATCGCCACCGCGGCGATCCACGGCAACAAGTCCCAGCCGCAGCGCGTCCGCGCGCTCACCGATTTCAAGGCGGGGCGGGTGACCCTGCTGATCGCCACCGAGGTCGCCGCGCGCGGCCTGGACATCGAGCAGCTGCCGCACGTCGTGAACTACGAGCTGCCGATGGTGCCCTCCGACTACCTGCACCGCATCGGTCGCACCGGTCGAGCAGGCATCGAGGGCGACGCCATCTCCCTGGTCTGCGTCGACGAGGCGCCGATGCTGCGGGAGATCGAGCGACTCCTCGGACAGCCGATTCCGTCCGAGGTCGTCCCCGGCTTCGCCGTCGATCCGTCCATCCGGCCGGAGGCGATCCGCCTCCGCAGCGCCGGCGGCGGACGGCCGCAGCAGGCGCGCGGTCCGCGTCGTCAGGGTCCAGCCGCGTCGGCCAATGGCTGGCGTCCACGTCCCGCCCGGCGCTCCACGGGACGTCCGGCCGGGTCCGGCTCAGGTCACCGCGGTGGCGGCTGGGTCAGCCTCCCCGGCGAGCGGACGCACCGCTAGATCCAGCACCACCCCGAAGGTGGGGGACCCGTCTCGACCGCGAAATTCTCAATCAGCCTGACCCAAAAGTAGGTCTGGTCGTGGGGCATGGTGATGGCCGGTGAACCGGGTCGGGCGCAGTCCCAGAAGAGGATCCGCGACCGCCACGTCTCCGGCGTCAGCGGCGCGGCCGTCAACACCGGGAAGAAGAACCAGAACGAGACCGCCACGCCCAGCGCCGCCATCCCGGTGGCCACCCGCCATCGGGTCGAGCTCCAGGCGAGGGCGGCGATCAGGCCGAGCCCTGCGCACAGGAACGGGATCGTCGGCAGGATGTACCAGATGAAGACCTGGGATCGCGATCCGGGGAGGATCAGCCATGGCAGGTAGGCTCCGAGCGCGGCGGCCAGCAGCACTGGCTCGGGCCGTGTGAGCGCTGCACCGCGGCGGACCCATCGCACGGCAAGCACCGTCATCCCGACCGCGCCGCCCCACCAGGTGAGCGGGTTCCCCATGGCCAGGATTTCGCGGTGCGTGGTAGTGGTGGCCGCGAAGAAGTAGACCACCGGGCGCTTGAGCAGGAGCCACGACCAGGCGGCAGACTCGTACGGGTGGTCACCCGGTAGCCCGAGATGGAAGTGGAGCATCGCCGACTGGTGCTGCAGGATCGCGCGCCAGGCCGATCCGCTCCTCCACGGAAGCGCCAGGAGCGACCCATCCACCCGCCCGATGTAGGAGGCGAGGTAGACGACGAGCGGCACCAGCCCCAGGAGGACCAGCGACGGGACCAGTTCGCGCCGGAGCGCGCGGCCGAACGCAGAACGCGATCCGAGGCGCTCGTTGCCTGGGCCGTCCTGCGAAGCCGCCATCTCCCACGCGACGATCAGCACGACGAGACCCAGGGCGACGTACCCGCCGGACCACTTCGTGGCGGTGGCCGCGCCAAGCGCCACGCCAGCTGCGAGTCGACACGGGCGACCGAAGCTGAATTGCCGCACCCATGCCGGTGCGTCGGCATCCTCGCCGCGGGGACCCCGCCGGCGGGTTCCGTCCAGCACGACGAAGAGGACCGTGGCGATCACGAACAGCGTCACGAAGACGTCCAGCATCGCGATGCGTGACTGGACGACGTGGAGGAAGTCCACCGCGAGCAGGCCGGACCCGATCACGGCCCCAACGGTCGCAGCGGGCGCGGTGACTTGGCCGGCCAGGAGGCGGCGCACCAGCAGGTAGAGGAGCGCCACGCCGAGCGTGCCAGCCACTGCGGCCACGATCCGCCAGCCGAACTCGTTGTAGCCGAAGAAATGAATCCCGATCCCGATCAGCCAGTTCCCGAGCGGGGGGTGCGCCCCGCTCACCACGTTGTCGATTCCGCACTGGGCGGTGCCGATCACGAACCGACAGGCGATGCGCGCATAGAAGATCTCGTCGAAGACGAAGCCCCGCGGGGTGCTCAGGCCGGGGAGCCGAACCGCCGCGCCGAGGAGCGTGACGACCGCCAGCGCGACCCAGTCGCGGCGTGCCCAGGCCGGCGAATCGTGGATGGCGGGAACCCCTTTCGCACTGCAAACGAGGTGTGACCGAGATCGGCCGCGGCCCATGCTAGCGGGGCGGCGGCGCTCAGATGGGCTGCTAGACTCGGACCCGTGAACTACGAGCTGTACATGGCGGAGGCCATCGCCGAGGCGCGCCGCGGCGCCGAGGAGGGCGAGACCCCCATCGGTGCAGTCGCCGTCCTCGACGACGCCATGATCGCCCGCGATCACCGGCGCATCCTGCTGCAGCGCGATCCGACCGCGCACGCGGTGCTCCTCACCCTCCAGGCGGCGGCGCGCAAGCTGGACGCCAAGCGCCTCCCCGAGGTCACGCTCTTCACCACCCATGAGCCCTGCGCCATGTGCGTCGGGGCGCTCCTCGAGGCCCAGATCCGGACCCTGGTCTACGCCGTGCCCGACACGGAACGCGGGGCGGCGGGAGGAGCGGTGCAGCTGGCGCGGGCTCCCGGCATGCCGCATCAGATCTCCGTGATCTCCGGCGTCCGCGAGGATGAGGCGCGTCGCCTCACGGCCATCGCCCCGGCTCCGGCCTGACCCGCCGCTGGTAGACTCCCCAGCCGGAGAGGTGTCCGAGTGGTTTAAGGTGCCGCTCTCGAAAAGCGGTGTGCGATGAGCACCGTGGGTTCGAATCCCACCCTCTCCGCCACGTCAGATACCCCGGAGAGGTCGCCTAGTGGCCTATGGCGCCGCATTGGAAATGCGGTTCGGGGAAACCCGTCGGGGGTTCGAATCCCCCCCTCTCCGCCACCCCTCGATTGACCGATGTCTCCGTGCTCGCCTACCATCGCGGCGGCCGTGCTAGGTGGGGAACTAGCGGTGCCCTGCACCCGCAATCCGCTACAGCGGGACTGAATCCCCGGCCGAGGCCGATCCGCCTTCGTCTCCTACGACATCGACCGACGTTGAGAGTCGGGTCCCACGCAGCGAGAGTCCGTGAACCCCGTCAGGTCCGGAAGGAAGCAGCGGTAAGCGTCAGCCCTCGGGTGCCGTGGGACGACCTGGCTGGAGCCGGTCGATCGAGTGTGTGCTGAGGCGGTCGATCGACGCCGGGTGCACGGCCACTTCATCTGCTTCGTCGCGACCGCGACCGGTTCGCGGTTCGGTGTACGGTAAGGAAGCCATGGTCGAACCCGCCGCCGCCGCATCCCCGGAGCCGTCCGCCATCTATCGCCGATGGCGCTCCCAGCGCTTCGAGGAGCTGATCGGCCAGGAGCCGATCGTCACGACGCTGCGCAACGCGGTCGCCGCTGACAAGGTCGCGCACGCCTACCTCTTCGTCGGGCCGCGCGGCACCGGCAAGACCTCGATGGCCCGCATCCTGGCCAAGGCGATCAACTGCACCGAGCGCGGAGCCGATGGCGAGCCATGTGATCGGTGCGCCGCCTGTGTCTCGATCCGCGACGGGAGGGCGATGGATGTCATCGAGATCGATGCCGCCAGCCACGGGCTGGTCGAGGATGCGCGCGACCTCGTGATGCGTGCGCTCACCGCGCCCGCCGAGCTCCGGCGCCGGGTCTACATCATCGACGAGGTCCACATGCTCAGCACGCACGCCTTCAACGCGCTGCTGAAGCTGGTTGAGGAGCCGCCGCCGCACGTCGTCTTCATCCTCGCCACGACCGACACGCACAAGGTGCCGGCCACGGTCATCAGCCGCACCCAGCGCTTCGACTTCCGGCGCATCTCGATGCCGCTGATCGTGGAGAAGCTGACCCGGATCGTCGCCGCGGACGGCGCGCAGGCCGACCCCGAGGCGCTCGAGGTGATCGCAGGGCTCGCAGATGGCGGGATGCGCGATGCCGAATCGCTGCTCGACCAGGTGCTTGCCTACGCCGGCGATCGCGTCACCGCCGACGGCGTCCGCGAAGCCGTGGGCCTGGCCGACGAGGCGGAGATCAGCCTCCTGGTGGATGCCTACCTGGCCGGTGATGCGGGAGCCGCCCTCGATCGGATCGAGGCGCTGGCCGACGTCGGACGCGACATGGGACAGGTGGCCGCCCAGGCCGAGGGGGAGGCACGACGGCGGCTCCTGCGCTCGGCGGCGGATCCGGCACTGGCGCGACGCCTGGCGGGGATGCTGCGAACCCTGGCCGAGGCCGCGACTGTCGGCGCTCGCGAGGGACGCTCGCGGCTGGCACTCGAGCTGCTGGCGGTCGAGACGCCCGGCCCGACGGTGCCCGGGGCAGCTCAGGCTGTCACATCCGCTCCGGCCGTCGTGGTCGCTCCGCCGGCGGCCCGACCGGTGCAGGCGATCCCGCCTTCCGCAGCTCTACCGCAACGACCCGCGCCGGTGGAAGTCACTGCCGCCGTCCCCGTCGCGACCGCATCGGCCCCGTCGCAGGCCCCCAATGGCGACGCCGTGCCCGCCGACCTCCCCGGCCTGCGTTCGCGCTGGGGCGACGTCGTCGAGCGGGCAGCCCCGGCCATCAAGCCGCTCCTCCGCGAGTGCCGGCCGATCGCCGTCGATGGCGTCCGGGTGACCCTCGCGTTTCCCGAGGAGCGCTCCTTCATGCGTGCCAAGGCCGCTACTCGAGCGCCTGCCATCGAGCAGCTGCTGAGCACGGTCCTCGGCGGGAGCTGGGCGATCGAATGCGTCGCCAGCAACGTGGAGCTCGAGCCGCTGACGATCGCGCAGGCCGTCGTCTCCAGCCCCGGCGACTCTGAGGGCCTGGCCCTCCTCGAGGGTGTCCTGCGGATCACCGGTGGCGAGCTGGTCGAAGCGCCGGAGGTCAGGTCGTGAACATCGGCCAGATCGCGAAGATGGCGCAGCAGATGCAGACCCAGATGGCGCAGGCCCAGGCCGAGCTGCGCGAGATGACGCTCGAGGCGACCTCCGGCGGGGGAGCGGTACGAGTCGTCGTTACCGGGGCGCAGGAGGTTCGCCTGATCGAGATCGATCCTGCCGCGGTGGACCCCGAGGAGGTCGAGATGCTCCAGGACCTGGTCATGGCCGCGGTGAACGATGCGATCGCGCGAAGCAAGGAGCTCGAGCGCGAGCGGATGGCGTCGGTCGCCGGCGGGATGGGCCTCCCCGGTCTGCCGGGGATGCCTTGAGCCAACCGGCGTGAGCGGCCTGATCGCGCCGGTCGCGCGCCTGATCGAGGAGTTCAGCAAGCTCCCGGGGGTTGGACGCAAGACCGCCCAGCGCCTCACCTACCACATGCTCCGCGCCCCGGCGGACGAGGCCCGCGGCCTCGCCTCCGCGCTTGTCGCGGTGAAGGAGGAGGTCGCCTACTGCTCGACCTGCTGCAACATCACCGACCGCGGCGTCGACCCCTGCGCCTTCTGCGCCGATGACCGACGCGACGCGACCCGCATCTGCGTGGTGGAGGAGCCGCTCGACGTGCTGGCAATCGACCGGACGGGGGAGTTCCGCGGCCGGTATCACGTCCTCCACGGGGCCATCAGCCCCATCGACGGCATCGGCCCCGAGCAGATCAAGGCGCGCGAGCTGGTGGTGCGCGTGGCGGCGGGTGGGGTGGAAGAGGTGATCCTCGCCACGAACCCGAACCTCGAGGGTGAGGCGACCGCCATGTACCTCGCCGAGCTCCTGGCGCCGCACGTGCCGATGGTCTCGCGCATCGCGCGCGGGCTGCCGGTGGGTGGCGACCTCGAGTACGCCGATGACGTGACCCTCATCCGATCGCTTCAGGGTCGCAGGCAGGTTGACCGGTCCTGACGTGACCGTCGAGCGACCGCTCGTCATCGCCATCGACATCGGCTCCTCGTCAGTCCGGGCTGCGCTCCACGACCATCGCGGTCAGCCCGTCAGGGGCTGCGCGGTGCAGGTCCCCTACGCGTGGGAGATGGGCGCCAACGGATCGGTGCGCCTCCCGCCCGAGACGCTCCTCGACCTGGTCGGCGAGGCGCTCGACCGCCTGGTGGCAGCCGCCGGGCCGCTGACCACGGACGTCGTTGCGGGCGGCGTATCCTGCTTCTTCCACAGCATCCTTGGCCTGGATGGCGCCGGGCGCCCGATGACATCGGTCCTCTCCTGGGCGGACAACACCAGCGCGGCCGAGGCTGCCGGGCTGCGGGAGCGGATCGATCCGGGTCGGGCCCATGCGGCGACCGGCGTCCCGATCCACGCCAGCTACTGGCCGGCCCGCATCCTGCAGCTGCGCACGGAGCGGCCCGGGATCCGGCGCTGGGCCGGCGTTCCCGAGCTCGTCGCCGAAGCACTGACCGGGCGCCCGGTGATCGGCCGCTCGATGGCATCCGGAACCGGCCTCCTTGACCGGGCCAGCGGAACCTGGTTCGGCGAGCTGCTCGCGGTGCTGGCGATCGACCCCGAGGACCTGCCACCGCTGGTCGGCGACGACGAGCCCATCGGCCGCCTCTCGTCGGCCGCCGCGCGCCGCTGGCCGCAGCTCGCGAAGGCCTCCTGGTTCGCCGCCTGGGGGGACGGCGTCTGCGGGAACGTCGGCCTCGGTGCCGTCGCGCCAGGGAGGGCGGCGCTCATGGTCGGCACCTCGGGAGCGCTCCGAGCGATGGTGGCGGACGCCGCGCCACCGATCCCGGCCGGGCTATTCGCGTATCGGCTTGGCCCGGGCGCGGTGGTGGGTGGCCAGCTCAGCGAGGGCGGTGGGACGCTCGCATGGGCCAGCCGCCTCCTCGGCCGCTCACGCCCATTTCTTGAGCGTGGCGCAGCCCGTATTGCGGCGGATGACCACGGGCTCACGGTACTGCCCTACGCCTTCGGCGAACGAGGCCTCGGCTACCACGACGATGCCCGCGCCTGGCTGACCGGGCTCAACGCCGAAACCGATGCGGCGGCGATCTACCGCGCGCTGCTCGAGTCGATCGCCTTTGGCTTCACCGCGGTCGACGAGCGCCTCTCCGCCGTCCTGGGCGGCCCTCCCGAAGTCATCGCGTCGGGTGGGGCCCTGACGAGCTCGCCAGTGCTGGCGCAGGCGCTGGCGGACTCACTCGGACGGGCGATCGCGGTCGCGCCCGCCTTCGAAGCCTCGCGGCGCGGCGCTGCGCTGCTCGCATTGCGGGGTGCGGGCCTGCTCGCTTCCCTGGATGGCATCCAGGGTCCTCGGAGCCGAAGGATCTCGAGCGATCCCGAACGATCGTCTCGCTACGCAGCGGCCCAGATGCGCCAACGGGCGTTGTACGAAGCCGTCCTCGGCTGACAGATGCAGTGATTTTGGGGTCGCATTCGCGTCTCCCACCGGCTACAGTGCGCCGATAACGAAGATGCAGCCGCTCAGCTGGTCATCAAATCTCTAGGAGGAGGAGTCCAACCGTGTCGACCCGAAGGTTGGCCGCGATCTTGCCGATCGTCGCCATTGTGGTAGCTGCCTGCACGAGCAGCAGCCCAGGAGCGTCGGCGGGCGCCGGCTGCAAGGTGGGCGTCGCTTGGGCGACCTTCCAGGAGCCCCGTTACGGGCAGCGTGACGAGCCTGGCATCAAGAAGGCGCTTGAGGACGGCGGGGCCACCTACCTCTCGGGCGGCGACGCCCAGAACAAGGCCGAGACCCAGGCGTCCCAGATTTCGACCCTGCTTGCGTCGAACATCGACGTCCTCGTGCTGAATGCCGTGAATCCCCAGACGGTGCTCCCATCGCTCCAGGAAGCCCTGGACGCGGGGATCCCGGTCATTGCCTATGACCGGGAGCTCGAGAGCGACAAGGTTCTCTTCCTCACGCACGACAACGTGCTCGTCGGTCACATGATCGCCGACGAGGTCACCAAGGTTCAGCCGACCGGCAACTACGTGATCATCAAGGGCGACGAGACCCAGACCAACCCGATTTTCCTGCGCAACGGCATGGAGGAGATCCTCAAGCCCCTCGTCGATTCCGGTGCGATCACCATCGTCGCCGAGGAGTTCACCGACGAGTGGACGGCTGAGAACGCCCAGACCGAGATGGAGAACATCCTCACCGCCCATCCGGACATCCAGGCCGTTCTCTCTGAGAACGACAACATGGCGGCCGGCGTCACCGCGGCGCTGGGTGGAAACGAGGACGGCAAGGTCAAGATCGGCGGCCAGGACGGCGACCCAGCCGCCCTCAACCGCGTCGCCCTCGGCCGGCAGGTCGTCAGCGTCTGGAAGGACGCGACCGAGCTTGGCGATGCAGCCGGCAAAGCCGCCCTCGAGCTCTGCAAGGACCCGGACATCTCGAAGGTCACCGGCGCGGTGAAGTCGAAGACCACGGGTGGCCTTGACAGCTACTCGGAGCTGCTGAATCCAGTCCCGATCACCAAGGACAACCTCCAGGTCGTCCTCGACGCGAACTGGATCACCAAGGCCGATCTGTGCAAGGACGTGACGCCCGGTTCCGTTAACGGCTGCTGAACGTCCGTCGCTGATCAGGTAGCTATGTGCTCTGCGTCGCGGGCCAACCGCGGCGCAGAGCCTTTTCCTCTCGCTTTCCCTTGATGATCGAGGCGTAGTGATGCCCGAGCCCAGGCCAGCAACCGAGGCGACGCTCAAAGGCGCCACAGGCACGCGATCGGCGAGATCCCTCATTGCGGGCCTCGAGATCGATGGCCGGCTGCTGGGGATGGTCCTGGCCATCGGGGTGGTGTGGATCTTCTTCCACATCTGGTCCCACGGCCTCTTCCTCTCCCCGCGCAACCTTTGGAACCTGTCGGTGCAGTCCGCCGCGGTAGCGATCATGACGACCGGCATGGTCCTGATCATCGTGTCGCGCAACATCGACCTCTCGATCGGATCGATCCTGGCGGTCGTCGCCCTGGTGATGGCCCTGCTTCAGACCGATTGGATCCCGAATGTCCTCGGCGTCGGCCTGAATCAGCCGTACACCTGGATCGTCGCGCTGGCGGTCGGCATCGCCCTCGGTGCGCTGATCGGAGCCCTCCACGGGTTCCTCATCGCCTATTTCGGGATCCCCTCCTTCATCGTGACCCTCGGTGGCCTGCTCGTCTGGCGCGGCGTCTCGTTCGGCCTCGTGAGCGGGAGGACGATCGGCCCGCTCGACAGCACCTTCCAGCTGCTCGGCGGCGGGTCGCGCGGGTCCCTCGGGGCGACGTTGAGCTGGCTCGTCGCGGCGCTGGCCGTCGCTGCCCTTGTCTACGGCATCGTCGCCGGCCGTCGTCGGAGACGTCGCTACAACTTCCAACTGCGTGCGATGTGGGCAGACGTCACCCTCGGAGTCATCGGCAGCCTGGTGGTGGTCGGGGCGGTCTGGATCGCCAACAGCTATCCGTCCGGCGACAAGCCGAACGGGATCGCCATCCCGGTGCTCATTGCGATTGGGATTGCGGTGGTCATGACGATCCTCGGCACGCGACGCCGCTTCGGCCGTTATGTGTACTCCATCGGTGGGAACCCGGAGGCCGCGGAGCTGGCCGGCATCAATACCCGGATGACCATCATGAAGACGTTCATCCTCATGGGCGTGATGGCCGCCGTCGCGGCCGCCGTGACCTCGGCCCGATTGAACGCGGCTACGAACGGCCTCGGGCTGGGGGTCGAACTGCAGGTCATCGCTGCGGCGGTGATTGGCGGCACGTCGTTCGCGGGCGGGATCGGGACGATCGCCGGCGGCGTGATGGGCGCGGTCATCATGCAGTCGCTGCAGTCCGGGATGGTCCTGATCGGGGTACCGACGGCGTTGCAGAACATCGTGGTGGGCGTCGTGCTGGTGACCGCGGTCGGGTTCGACAGCTACCTGCGCCGTCGGAGGGCCTGAGCCATGGAGGGACGAGAGACGCTCGTCGAGATGCGCAACATCCGGGTCTCGTTCGGCGGCGTCCACGCGGTGGACAACGTCAGCGTCGATCTCCACGCGGGCGAGGTGGTGGGGCTGGTCGGGGGCAACGGCGCCGGGAAGTCCACGCTCATTCGCGCGCTGTCCGGCGCCCATCCCGCCGACGCAG
>Ga0310810_10005210_pt1 | contig 14506 bp, 17 predicted proteins | sample NCmetagenome_FD_207641 | JGI IMG/M metagenome (GOLD analysis project Ga0310810, IMG submission 207641) | Soil microbial communities from experimental microcosm in Duke University, North Carolina, United States - NC | ecosystem: Engineered > Artificial ecosystem > Soil microcosm > Unclassified ... | reverse complement strand
TGAGGATGCTCACGGAAGTCCTACGTGGTCGTTCGTAATGAGTGCGGACGCACACAAAGTATAGCAGACAGGTTGAAGGGGCTATTTCAGCTTGGAACGCACGAGGTCGCTGACCTGCTTCCCTTCGACCGATTGACCGGCAAGCCGTGCCATCACCGCTTTCATGACGGCGCCCATCTCTTTGGCGGAAGCGGCGCCCGTTTCTCGGATGACGGTGGTGACGATTTGCTCGAGTTCGTCGGCTGAGAGGGCTTTCGGAAGGTAGGATTCGATAATGGAAATTTCGTGTCGTTCTTTTGCGGCGAGTTCTGCGCGCTGGCCTTTCTCGTACTGCTCGACCGATTCCTTGCGCTGCTTGATCATCGTGGTCATGATGCGGCTCATCTCGGCATCGTCGAGATCCTTTTTCATCTCGACTTCCTTGTTGAGCACGGCGGCCTTGATCATACGGATGACGTCCATCCGCAATTGATCACGTGCCTTCATGGCCAATTTCAAATCTTCCGAGAGGCGGTCGCGCAACGACATGGAAATCCTCGCGTTTAGGCGGTTCTCGGAGGATACCGCGTGATCCGTCGTCAGTCAACGAGGTGTGAGCCGGTGCTTTTGGACCGTAGGCGGAGTATGATGCAACGGCGCCCCATTGTTAATCGCCTGGAGGAGGATCACGTATGAAGCAGGAGGGCATGAAGAGAGCCGTCAGCCTCGTGGTCGGCGTAGGGATTCTGACGCTGACCGCCTGCTCGAGCAAGGAACCGAAACCGATGCAGCAGCCGACGCCGGATCAGGTCCGCGGGCACGCGGATCGAGGGTTTGATAACCTCAAGAAAGACGAAAAGGAACGGGGGACTCAGACGAACGCACCGTATTAGCGCCGACGTTTAACGACGGCCGCTACCCGCCGACCCCGAGCGGGCAGGCCAAAATGTGCCGAGAGGTTTGAGCAAGGGCAGTTCCCACACGAGCTGTGCAAAAGGCGCATGTTCCACGGCTCTGGCTTCATGGAAGCTCCGGATAAACATCCAGGAAACCGCCAACCGCAGCACTCCCGAGCAGAAAAACACCAGGGGAAGGTTCGAGGCCAATGCAATCGCAAATTGCCCGAAGGTGATCCTTGACGGGAGTGCACTGACGAGCCAGCTTCCGATGAACGCGCCGATGCACCATCCCATCGCATTAATCGTGCTGTACGTGGCCACGGCTTTGGCGCGATCCTCCGGCCGAACCGCATCGAACACATAGTTCTGAAGACCGAGCGCCAGTCCTCCCCACGTGACGCCTCCCAAAAAATTGACGGCGAATAGAAACACGAGTTTCGTCGACGCCAAATACAGCATCGGAAGAAATGGCACCATGAAACCGGTGACCGTCAGCAGCGCCTTATTGCCATATCGATCGCCAAATCGTCCCCAGGCGTTCACCGTGACCAGTTGGCCGAGAATGCCCGCAGCGAGCCACGCGCCGTACTGCCAATAGGCCAGGTGCAGGTCTCGCAGCATGTAGAGCACGAAAAATGGCGCGGCCACGAGCACGGCGGCATGCATCGCGCCGGAGAACATCAGAAACCGTCGGAAACTCAGGCTCGTGCCCGCCAAGAACCGTCGAAAGCTCGGTGAGGCATCGAGGTGTGGTGTCGGATGAACGTCGTCGACTTTGCCGAGGGCGACGGTCGAGAGCCAGCGCGCCGCACCGGCGACGGTGAAAATCACCGCAAATCCGATCCAGGAAAACGTGTCATGCTGCCAGAGACTCAACAGCCATCCAGCGCCGCACAGCGCCGCGAAACTCATGATGGCCATGATCGCCGCGCGCCTCGCAAAGTAGGCGCCTCGTTCGTGCTCGTCCAGGTGATCGGCGATGAAGCTGTTCCAACTGGGCGTCGTAAACTGGTTGCACGCAAAATAGAGCGCTGTCCCAAAGATCAGCAGCGAGGGCCCCGATGACGGGAACAGGAGGGGCAACATTAAGATTGGCAGCCAAGACAGCGCTTGACCGGCCGTGCCAATGCGGATCAGTGCCTTGCGGTCGTTGAACCATCGGAGCACCTTGACGGAGGCCAACTGTGCACAGGTGCCGATCACTTGCGGAAGGGCCGACAGGACGCTCAGTTGGAGCGGACTGGCGCCCAAGAGAAGCGCAAACGCGGAGAGATATTGTTCGCCGCTGCCTTGGGTGATGGCTTGGTAAGCCCCGTCTCGAAGGCCATACCGGCGGCTCGTTTCTCGGAGGTCTTGTTCGTAGCTTTTCGGAAGGTTCACCCTGCCCGAATCCGTGTTACAAGTACGGGCACAGCCTATCACACACGTCTTGCGTCTGGGTATCAAATAGGTGTTGAATGAGGAAGGTCGCGGGGGCTCTGATGACGGTCGCTCGAACAGCCACTCGACTGACATATCGCCGGGCGTTCGCCGCGCTCGCATTATCCTTCGCCATCGCGTGCCTGATGCCCGTCGGGTCCCGGGAGGCCGATGCCCGAGACTTAGTGGCCCCGAAGGAACAGTCCGCTACCGAGATCGATCCCACCCAAAGCCCCTCCTTCGACGAGCAGAAAAAAGGCGTCCCCCAGTCGTTGTTCACGTGGATCAAGATGGCGAAGGGCTATGACGTCGAGTGGGACAGCTTCGGACGGAAAGGCTGGTATACGCAGGATCCTCGGCTCAAGCCGATCGAACCGACGTCCGTGTTTACGCCTGACACGCCTGCCGTGTACATTGTGTTCGAGGTCGCCCCGCTCGAGGATCCTGCCCAGTTCAGCGCCCAATGGTTCCTCGAAAGCGAAGGAGGCAAGTTGCCCGATGCGCCGATGGGCAAAGATAGCCTTGAAGTTCCGGGCCATGAACGGTATGGTTTTCTCGAATTGAAGCGGAAAGGCGAGAAGTGGCCGGTCGGGACTTATCAGGTCAAGCTCTTCATCACACCGCTCGGACAACAACCGTTCCATGCGGCGAATCAAGTGGGGACGATGCGGTTTTCGGTCGTCGATTCGCTTCCTCCTACTCCGTCATCCGCACAAAAGTAATCCATTTATCCCTAAAGGTTTAGCATGGGCATTCGAATCCGAGTCACGGAACCGGACAAGCTGGCGCTGCTCTATGAGCGATTCAGAGACGTCTGCCTGGTGGAAAAGGAAGTATGGAAGGAGATCTTCATGCCGCGGGAGGTCACTGCCGGCCCCGTGCGGACGAATGTGCAGGACCGCTATGATGTGGAAATCGACGATCAAAAGATTGAGGACACGTTGGAGGCCAACATTCCTCGGGGCGCCGCCGCCCTCGGCGCGGCAATCGATGCCTACCGCGAGCACATCGCTTTTTATCGAAGCACGTAACGGCGATTATCGGACCGCCAGCACCCGTTCGATCTCATTGACGATCTCCGGCGAGGCCGGCTTGGTGCGGTGGTGAAAGCGCGCAACAATCTGCCCTGACCGATCCACGAGGTATTTTTGAAAGTTCCACTCGACCTCGCCCGGGAAGGGGCTTTGTTCGGTCAGATATTGGTAGAGCGGATGTTTGTCGGACCCCTTGACGCTGATCTTGCTAAACAGCGGAAAGCTGACGCTGTACTTCGTCAGGCAGAACCCTTTGATCTCCGCGTTGGTGCCAGGTTCCTGCTGACCGAAGTTATTGGCGGGAAATGCCAATACTTCAAACCCCTGGCCGTGATACTGCTCATAGATGCGTTCGAGATCCGTATATTGCGGCGTATTTCCGCACAGGCTCGCCGTATTTACGACCAGCAGAACCTTGCCTTTGTATGTTCCCAGATTCACCGGCTTACCATCGATATCGTCCATCGTGAAATCATACAGACCGGTCGTCTTGGCAGCCATGAGTAATCCTTCCTCTTCCGCGCGTATCGGGAGGCCGCTCGTGAGTCCGATACCCAGTGCAACGCATGACAGGACGAACAGAAATTTCCTCATGGCAGCCTCCCAATGCCTTAAAGCCGTTCTAAAGCTGTAATCCGCTCTTCCATCGTCGGGTGCGATGCAAACAGGCGCATGACATGGCTCGTCCCGGCGATTTTCATCGTCACCAAGGGGTCGGCCGTATTGCTCGGCTCCATCCGTGCGCGAGAAACCCACCGTTCAATTCCCTGCAAGGCCGCAATCATCGCGCCTTTGCCGTATACCTTCGCAGAGAAGGCATCGGCGCCGAACTCCCTGCGCCGTGAGTGCCACATGACGGGAATCATCGCAAGGAAGCCCAGCACGATCTGGACGACAAACGACAAGGCATATCCCAATCCCTCCTGATCCCGCTCGGCAAAGAACCGGCGGACAAGCATTGAAATGAAGTACACGAAGGTGTTCATCAATCCGGCCAGCACCGTGGTGGTGAACATGTCGCCGTTGTAGACATGACCCATCTCGTGCGCCAGGACCGCTCGAACCTCATCCTCTTTTAGGTTTTCAAGCAGGCCGGTCGAGACGGCCACCATTGAGTTGTTCTTGCTGGGACCAGTGGCAAACGCGTTGGGATCGGGGGATTCATAGACCCAAACTTCCGGCATTGTGATGTTCAACCGGCGGGCGATTTCATGGACCGAGCCATAAATGGTCTGTTCGGCGTGCGAACGCGGCTGCGTGATTTGCTGGCAGTTCAGCATTGCCCGCGCCATCTGTTTGGAAAATGCCAAACTCAGGAAGGCACCTGAGAACCCGAAAATGGCGGCCATCAACAGCAATGAGGCGGTATCGCCTCCAAGGCTGACGCCGAACGCAGGCAACACGATGCTCACGATCACGTTGATCGCGACCATGAACAGGATGTTGGTAATCAGGAGCAGTACAATACCTTTAATCCACTTCATCGATTCCTCCTTCAAAGCGGTATCCGAACCGCTTGGCCCATCATCAACACGGCAGTCATTATAATACAGATCAACGCAGGTAGGATTCTACAATAAGTCTGGGACCTGTAAGGTCAAGATGTGGCGAGGCGGCCTCGCACTCAAGGCGAAGCGTGTAACCCAAGGCGTAGATTGACCGATTCCAGCGCTTCCTGTTAGAAACTTCTCATCGGAGGAGTACCTCATGCGACCATCCTGGCTGCGAGGAGGGCTTGCACTGTCGTTGGCATGGGCGGTTGTTGCCTCCGCCGCGGACCCAAAACCAATGGGTCCGCCCTTTACAGTACCAACAGACTCCGATGGGGTCCAACGCACCACCGTGATTCTTGACAGCTACTCCTACGAACCGGCCCATTTAATCGTCGAGAAAGGCAAGCGTGTCGAACTCACGCTTAAGAGCGTGACGATCCTCACGCCGCACAACTTCATCGTCAAGGATCCGGCAGGCAGCTTGTCAGTTGAACAAGACGTCAGCGCGGGCAAGACGGCCGTACTCAAATTCACGCCGACGCAAGCCGGCACCTTTCCCATTTATTGTGACAAACGGTTATGGCCGTTGCCGAGTCACCGGGACAAGGGCATGGAAGGCATACTTGAAGTCCGCTGACTTCAGATGTCACGCGACCGCGCTCAGCATCGCACGGTGACGCCACGAGCACCAACGGTTCAAACCAGCCCCTCTTGCGCGACCTGCTGAAGCGCGTCTCCCGCCTGTTCTACACTACGTTAGCCATCGTGCCATCAGACGTCCGCGATCAAGTGAGTCTGTCATATTTATTCGCCCGTGCGGCCGACACGATCGCGGATACCGAGCTCATCGACCGGCCGCGCCGCCTTGATTACCTGGGACAGTTCAAAGCGCAATTCGTCAGAGATCAAGTGTCCTTGGGGCAGATCCGTGAGATTCAACAAGCCGTGGCCACAGTCCAGCAGGATTCGGCCGAGCGCCAGCTCCTCGAGCGGTTGGATGAATGCTTTCACGTGCTCGTCGATTTTTCGGCGGACGACCGACGCCGTATCCAGCGGCTCATGACAACGCTCATCCAGGGCATGGAAATGGATTTGACCGTCTTTCCGGGAAACACCACGACGGATGTGACGGCGCTCAAAAGCCTTGAAGATCTCGACCGGTACACCTACTACGTGGCCGGTTGTGTCGGCGAATTCTGGACCGATCTCATGTGCGCGCACAGGCGCGGTTTGCGCTCCTGGAACGTGAGGACCATGTCGGAAGTAGGTGTGCGTTTTGGCAAGGGCCTTCAGCTCACGAATGTCTTGAAAGACATCGCCCACGATCTGCAGCGGGGAAGGTGTTATGTCCCGGAACTGATGCTCAGCGATTACGGATTGAAAGCGAAAGATTTGTTGGATCCCGGCAATATCTCCCGTTTCCGTCCGGTGCTCAACCAACTGATTCGGATTACGGTCGATCATTTGGACCAAGGCTGGCTCTATACGATGGCGATTCCGCGATATGAAACCAGGCTGCGGCTGGCCTGCACGTGGCCGATTCTCTCTGCCGGCGAATCCTTGAAGCTCGTGCGCACCTCACCCGATGTGCTGAATCCCTCCGTCAAAATCAAAATGTCCCGGGTGAAAGTCTACGCCATGATGGGCGTGACGACCGTCACCGGCGGCTGCGGCTACACCGGTACGGCCTACTGGGGCCGCCTCCGGAAATACCTCATCTAGCCGTAAACCATTGTCCAATATGCCTTTCCGCCTACGTCGTTAGGCGGTGTATGACCACCCCTGCACATTTACACCTACGGAAGTGGAATTGCGTTCGAATGCGGCGGTGCGGGATGTTCCAACAGATCTAATCGGTTGTTCTCTATGAGGTTTTGAATCGTGGGGGCTGAGGAAGTCCCGCCGGCCAGGGAGAGCACAAGATTTGCTCAACCATCTGTCTCTGCGTTGACTTGGCATGATTCAAACGAATGGATTAGGAGTGTAACGTGAATACATGGGGATGGTGCCCTCTGAACCAATTAAAACTTTCTCTTCGCCAATGGGCCCCCTTCGTCGCCCTGCTGATGGTCGGATGGCTCCCAGCGTGCAACAGCAGCGGAGACAGTGGTGGAGGATCAGCAGCGCCTGGTGCGGTCAGCGTATCGTTGACCGATGCCCCGGCCTGCGGGTATGAGCAGGTGAATATCACCGTCATAAAAGTGCGCGTGCATCAAAGCAGTTCCGCTGATGATAACAGTTCAGGCTGGACGGACATCACGTTAAGCCCTCCACGCACCATTAACTTGCTCGATCTGAATGATCCCACCCAACACAATTTTGCACTCGAACAACTCGGGGTGACACCGCTGCAAGCAGGCCATTACACACAACTTCGATTAGTGCTGGACAAAAATAACGGCAATCAGCCGAATGCCAACTGGATTGTTCTTGAGGGACAGAATCCGAACAACGTGAACAATCGGATTCCACTCGACACACCTAGCGCCATCCAATCGGGCATCAAGCTCATCCATCAATTCACCGTGAGTTCAGGCCAGCAAGTCGACCTGCTGTTGGACTTCGATGCCTGCAAATCGATTGTGCAAACTGGCAATGGCAGCTACAAGCTCAAGCCGGTGATTACCATCATTCCCTTCGTGCTTAACGGGATTGACGGGTTCTTGACCACCGGGCTGTTCCCGCAACAGACCAACGTCAACCATATCGTCGTCTCCGCGCAGGTGAACGGGGAAGTCGTTCGTTCGACCATGCCCAACGCCGTGACCGGCGAATTCTTTCTTGGCCGCCTCGATCCAGGAAATTACGATGTCGTCATTACCGCCATCAACAGTCCGACAAACACCTGCTGCGCGACGGTCGTCATCGCAGGAGTGCCCGTCGCAAACAGTACCAGCATCACCCATATCAGCACCGCGCAGCAGCCGCTGCAATTGCAAGCGTCCGGCTTTCACACGATGGGCGACACGATCGGCTTGATCAACCCCCCGCCTCCGCCTGCTGTGGATGATCGTGATGATGCTGCCGTGGTGGCGACGGCGAGGCAGTCATTGGCCGGCGGACCGACGGTCGCCGTCAGGGCTCAAGTCGCCACGCTGCATGACGTTACTCCTCCAGCTGTCAACTACACATATGGATTGGTTCTCCCGACAGCCGCGCCCTTCCTGGCTGCCTACGGCGCGCTTCCCATCGTCCCGAGTGCAGCTGCGCAGGGCGCAGCTGCCGGTATCTATACCGTTCGCGGATCGGCGCAGACGCCGACAACGGTGTATCAAACCCAGAACCCGGCGCCTACGCCGGTGAGTATTTCTGCGGGTGATAACAATACCGTAGATTTTACGCTGGCGCCGTGAAGGGTAGTTCGGCGACCGCAGGCAGAGGCTGCTGTCAGAGAGTCTACTTCTTTTGTGGCTCGAGGAGCTTGTCGCCTTTTCGAAAAACTCCGAAGATGGCATGCGAGGGGCAGGCATCGAGGCAGAGCCGGCAACTTTCCAGACAGCGGGCGGCATCGAACTTATACGGAGGCGTCGATAGCCAGGCCCCGGTCGGACAGATCGGCACGCACACGGCTTGATGGGTACAGCGGTCGGGGTGCCGCACCAGGTGGTCGCGAACGATCATCATGGGTTTGACTCCTTCGAAGAGACCTTGCGAGAAGATCTCGAACATGTTTTTTTTCGGAATGCTGCTCACGGCCACTCCTTGACTAGCGCTTTCAGCCGTTCTTTCAGCTCGGGAATCTGCTCGAGGTTATTTTGGATGGCACCGATGATCTTTTCGAGGCGCGCCTGCTTCAGCGCCTGTTTGTCTTTGTTGACGAGCCGGTCATATTCCCGATAGGCCCCGGCGTGTTTCTGCTCGAGCACGGCACGCCCAACGCTCAACGTCTCGCCGAGTTCATAGGGTTCGGCCGCCATCGGCGGCGCCACCAGGAACGTGCCGTCACTGCAAATCACCGCGGCGGCGCCTACCTTACCTTTCAACGGAATCACCGCTTCAATCGTTTTGCCCTTTAAGGCTTCCCACGATCCGAGTAATCCGGGAAACTGTTTCATGAAGGCGACCTTCTCTAGATTCGCCTTCCATTTGTCTTCCGTCGGCATCTGAGTCTTAGCGCAGGGAGTGCAAGGGGAGCAATGCGGCCGGCGCCGGATGATCCGACATCAGCAAGCGCGTGACGACTTCACCGTTCACGACATGCCGTTCCATGATTTCCGTAACGTCGGCCTCTGTTTTGACGCTGTACCAGACGCCTTCCGGGTAGATGACGACGCTCGGCCCTTGCGCACAATGGTCTAAGCACCCGGCCTTATTCGCGCGGACGACGTCTTTCAAATTTAGACGCTTGGCCTCGGATTTGAAGCGCGCATGCAGGGCTTCGGAGCCCAGCTTCGAGCAGCTGCCACGGGGATCCTCCGGGCTGCGCTGATTGATGCAGACGAAAATATGACGCTTATAGGTCGACAAGGAGGTTCGTGTTACGCCTGCATGGTCGCGGTTTGGAAGCGCTCTATCAGTTCCGCCACGTCCGGCGCGGCTAGAAACGGCGAGTGACTGGGTGTCGTACTAAGTATGGCGGCTATCTCCCGCAGGCGCAGGGAGGCCCGCTGAAACGTATCGGTTTCGGACAGTTCAGAAGTCTGCCCGGCACTCAATTTTTCGAATTCAGCCCGGATGTCGCGGAAATCGCGCTGCAGGTTTTTTTGCATCGAACACGCTTCGCAGTACCACTTCGGACTCTGGTCGCTGGAGGGCGAAAGCCGGTCGTAGGCGCGGCCGAAAAAGTCTTTTCCGAGGGACAGTTTCATCAGTGCGGTCCCTGAGGCGCCGCACGCGTTGCACGATCCGGGTCCTGCATCCATGATGGCCTCCTCGATGTCCTCGGCGGTAGAAGGCGCAGATCTTACAACACCGCTCCGGACGGTGTCTACCGCGTGAAAGGGGCGAACGTTGGATCAGTTCTCTTTCGCCCATTCTCTCGATACAATAGCAATAAGCACGCGCATCGAACGGAAAAAGAGGATCGCCATGATCATCGGAGTGCCGAAAGAACTCAAAGATCATGAATACCGCGTCAGTGTGACGCCGGACGGTGTCCGGGCCCTCTGCCAAGCGGGCCATGAAGTCGTGGTTGAGCCCTCAGCCGGAGACGGCAGCGGCTACACCGACGAGCAGTTCCGCCAGGCCGGCGCCAGACTCGCCGCCTCTAAAGATGCCCTGTTCAAAGATTCGGCGCTGATTCTTAAGGTGAAAGAGCCGCAGCTCTCGGAAATCCGCCTCTTTCGGCCCGGCCATGTCCTCTTGACATATCTGCATCTGGCCTCGTCCGCAGAACTGACGAAAGCCCTCTTGGAATCCGGCGTCACCGCCATCGCGCGTGAAACCGTCGAGGCGAAGGACGGCACACTGCCGATGCTAAAGCCGATGAGCGAGATCGCGGGTAAGATGTCGGTTCAGGTCGGCGCCCGTTACCTCGAAGCCACGCAGGGCGGACGGGGATTATTGTTAGGCGGCGTGGCTGGCGTCGAACCGGCCAAGGTGGTCGTGTTGGGCGCGGGCACCGTCGGCAGCGCGGCGACGAGAATCGCCGTCGGCATGGGCGCTCAAGTCACTGTCATCAATCTCGACATTGAACGATTGCGGTATCTTGACGATCTGTATCAAGGCCGCATCGTGACACTCGCATCCACGGAAGCGGCAATCGAAGAGACCGTCGTCACAGCGGATCTCCTAATCGGCGCAGTCCTCTTGCCCGGCGCCAAGGCGCCGAAACTTGTCCCGCGCCGGCTTGTCGGCAAGATGAAGCCGAAATCCGTGATCGTCGACGTAGCGGTGGACCAAGGCGGCTGCGTCGAAACGAGCCGGCCAACGACGCATTCAGAGCCCACGTATATGGTGGATGACGTCCTGCATTACTGCGTCGCGAACATGCCGGGCATTGTGCCGCGGACCTCAACGCAGGCGCTGAACAATGCAACGCTGCCGTATGTGCTCACCTTGGCGGCTTCGGGCATCGATGCGGCTGTCCGGGCGGATGCAGGACTCGCGAAGGGCGTGAACCTCTTTCAAGGCAAGGTCACCTGCCGCGGTGTCGCGGAGGCGCACGGCTTGCGTTTCGACCCTCTGATGTAAGATACTCGCGACTCCTTTCAAAGACTCTCACCGGTCGGGGCGTAGCGCAGCCCGGTAGCGCACTGCGTTCGGGACGCAGGGGTCGAAGGTTCAAATCCTTTCGCCCCGACCAAACACACCACGGTTAGCAACCCACTTATGAATCGTCCTGCGTGCGACTAACCCGCCGTTTCGCCATCTCCGAGAGCCCGCTTCATCGCATCAACCATCCGACTCGTACCCGGTAGGCGTCCCAAGAATCAGAAATCGAACGGACCACCCCCGCGGCGACATGTCTGTAAGGGTTGAGCCTCGCTCAAAGGCGATGAAGCGAATGGAGAAGTGATGCGAGACGACGACTCTTAGCGACAGATGCCATCAAAATTTGTCAGGTTGCAACATTTTTGTCCATGGCCAATAGCACGTGATCATACAAACTAGCCAGAATCATGAGGCATTCCTGCAATCTCAGACCGAGAAAGGGCTAGGCCTGAAGTTTGCTCAGACGGCCTCAGTCACTTTCTTACAGGAGGAATCGTATGAAACAGCTGACGAGCATTCTGGCGATGACAGTGTTCTTTGCCGCTGCCATGTCTTTAGGCGTTGCACAGGCCTCGATGGAGGGATCGGGCGGCATGGCCATGGATACCGCCCCAGGACCAGCCTTTACCACTGTCGACGGAAAGATCACGAAAATCGAAGGATCGGTGTACACGATCCAAAGCGAATCAACCGGTTATCAGAACCAAGGCAGCACGACGAATGTCAGCGAATTAAAGATCTATGTGGGCCAGCAAACCAAGAAGCTTCATGGAGACAAGAAGGTGGGGGACAAGGTGCGCGCTGAGATTACGCGCGGTGGCTTTGCAAATTCTCTTCAGTAAAGCGACTTCGCTGTTGTTTCGTGCTTCGAGGCCAGCATCACTGTAATCGGCTCAATGACAGAGTTCGTTGTCGTATGAGTGCTGTCACAGAGCCATCGCGCAGAAATGTATGAGGAGCTGCTTGCCAAACTAAACGCGCCCTGTCCATAGCAGACGAGGCACATGGTGTGACCCTTGAGGAATTTGCCCGCTCGGCACCAGGAGAGCAAACACCCAGCGTTCCTGCCATCACTCCCCTTCACCTCACGTCCCCGTGCACAAGCCGGCTGCGCTTCATGGTCTGAACGTCATTGCGGCGTTCATCATCAAACAGCACACTGTCGGCGAATCACAGTCCGGCTCTACGTACTGCTGCTCGCACTGTGGATGCCCCCACTGATTGCCTCCGCGGCAGAGCCGGCGCCGATCGATCCTCGAACATTGACGTTCAGCCACGTTGAACTCGTTCCCCCTGACGCCGCCCGTGTCGTTCTGAAAAACGGTATGGTGATCTACCTGTTGGAAGATCACGAACTGCCGCTCGTTACGATCACTGCCTTGATACGAACCGGCAGTTGGCTCGATCCCTCTGACAAGGTTGGCCTCGCCGCCTTGACAGGAGCCGTGATGCGGACGGGAGGCGGCGGCGGCGTCTCGCCGGCGGAGACCGATGATCAGCTGGCACAGACCGGTGGACGCATGAACATTGCGATTGGCCGGCAATCGGGATCGGCATCGCTAGACGTCCTCAAGAAAGACTTTCCGAACGCGTTGCGGCTATTCGCAGGCCTGCTACGGTCACCCGCCTTCGATCCGGCGAGCGTGGAGCTTGCCAAGCTGCAGGCCATTGAAAGGATCCGGAGACGCGAAGACGAGCCCGACGCCATTGCCAGTCGCGAATTGATCAAGTTGCTGTATGGTGCAGGCCATCCGACCGCTCGGGAAGGGTCAATGGATTCGGTGGGACGAATCAACCGCGAAGACCTCATAGCCTTTCACCGGAACACGATTCATCCCAACGGAATCATTCTGGGCGTGACCGGGGATTTTAACAAAGAAGAGATGCTGGCGTTGCTCCGCGGGGCCTTTGAAGACTGGCGAATGGGACAGGTGGCAGAACTTGAGATTGCCGATGTTTCGGAGCGTGAGGGAGACAGAGCGGTCATTCATCTGATTAACAAAGACACCACACAGACGCATCTTCGTGCGGGAAGTCTCTCAGTCAAGGCGACCGACGCAGATTACATTCCCCTCATCGTGGCCAACGATATTTTTGCCGGAGATGCGTTTGTCGGCCGGCTGTACAATGAAGTACGGACGAAACGAGGACTGGCATATTCAGTCGGCAGCGAGTTGAGCGCCGGGATGTCCAATCAGGGCATCTGGCTCGTGTGGGCAGAAACCAAGCGGCCGTCGACAATGGAAGTCCTTGCCCAGTTGGAGGCAAACCTCATACGGATGCATACTGAACTCGTGAGTGACGCGGAACTCACTCAAGCGAAAGACGCCTATGCCAATTCAGCGGTATTCGACTTTTCCACAACATCCAAGATCGTGAGCCGGCTCATGAAGCTGGAGTACGATGGTCTGCCCAAAGATTTCTATCAACAGCTGCGTCAGAAACTACTCAAGGTATCGAAGGAAGATATCATGGCTGTCGGACGGAAATACCTCCGGTTGGATCGGTTGCAAATTGTCGCGGTGGGATCCGGCGAGGCACTGTCGAAAGATCTGTCGGCGTTCGGCAAGGTAAAGGAGATTTCGTTACACGCTCAGGATGAGACGCCCGCTATGGTCACAAGCCAGCTCTGCTTTGACAGTTCGCAGCGCTCTGCCTCATGTGCTCCGTTACGCTGACGCTCACTGTTTACCAGTCATCGGATCGAATGCCTGTCTTGCGCCATCGCTGTTTGTCCCCCGATCGTCGGGTGATTGTCGCTACGGCGCAACCCGTCTTCCTACCATAAGCGCTATCCGCGAATCGAATCTGATGCATATCGGATCGGATCAGATCCACCAACAAGTCACAGACTGAAGCCTCGCGTTACAGGATTCCCTCTGTTTCAGATCGTTTTCAACTCTCACGTCACAGGTACGTGCGATGCAAGAATGGTGATCGAGGAACGCGAACCAGCGTTGGGATGCGAGCTGCTCGAGGAGGACTTCTGAACGTGAGGCACAAATGAACAGGTTCAAACGATTCTCGCTCATCGAACAGATCTTGTCCGATCTCAAGCCTCGACATTGGCCTTTTAAAGGGAGCTGGCAACGATCGGGCAAACGCGGCGTGAGGAGATCCGTTCAGCAGCGGTGGCTGCGAAAAACGCACGCCAGCCGACTATTGGCCTGATGCGTAACTCAGCCTTTCAGACCCTCTGCATGCGGGCTCATGAGAATCAAGGCGTGGCACCAGTCCTGCGGATATTTAAGTTCGACGGTACCGAACAGTGTCAGTAGCTGCAGACTATACCCCCAAACAACCGGACCGCAGATGCTGGATTCATTTAAACATGGCCTGCCGGATCGGACGCGCCGGTTTGGCCGCAAGCTTATGGTGACGTCAGGTCGCCATTAACGGCGATCTGCAAAGAAGCGGTTATATGGGACTTGCCGTGCTTCGCCTCCTTGCCACCTGCAAACACGCCGAGTTATGGTAAATGACGTCATGACTACTCGATCGTTGTGGCATTTTACGCAAAGGATCGTCT
>Ga0310810_10005209_pt1 | contig 14511 bp, 11 predicted proteins | sample NCmetagenome_FD_207641 | JGI IMG/M metagenome (GOLD analysis project Ga0310810, IMG submission 207641) | Soil microbial communities from experimental microcosm in Duke University, North Carolina, United States - NC | ecosystem: Engineered > Artificial ecosystem > Soil microcosm > Unclassified ... | reverse complement strand
TGAGCACGGCGCCGACCTCGGCGTCGGCGGCTTCCTCGCCGTTCGGGAGGCGGCAAGTCAACAGAATCGGGGCCTCAAGTTCGTCAAGCGCGAGCAGACGATGGGCCTGCGCGGCATGCCGGAGGGCGAGCTCGCCTTCGAAGATCTCGACGTGCCGGCGGAGATGGTGGTGATGCCGCCATCCGGCTTCCGGCGCGGCTTCGCCGATCTGATGAACGCCTATAACAGCCAACGCGTCGGCGCCGGCACCGTGGCGATGGGCATTGCCGCCGGCGCGCTCGAGCACGCGCTCGACTGGGTCAAGACGCGCGAGCAGTTCGGCCGCCCGATCGGCGAATTCCAGGGCCTGCAATGGATGCTCGCGGACATGCAGGTCGCGCTCACCGCATCGCGGCTGATGCTCTACACGGCGGCGCGCTCGAAGGGGCCGGATGGCAGCGCCTTCCCGGACCCGATGCTCGCGGCGCAGGCAAAGATTTTCGCCTCCGAGAACGCAATCAAAATCGTCAACGACGCGCTGCAAATGTTCGGCGCGCGCGGCTACGGACGCGAGTTCCCATTGGAGCGCATGGCGCGCGACGTGCGCATGTTCACCATCGGCGGCGGCACGGCGCAGGTGCTGCGCACGCTCGTCGCCGGAAAAATGCTCGGCTGGAAACTGCCGCAGACGCGCGATGGTTACAGGCCGAAGCCCTCAATGCGCGACGCCGCGGAGTAAGAATGCATCCCGTCTACGTGAAGGCCGGCACCACGCCGGCGACGCCGATCCTGTTCGTCAACGAGGCCAATTACGCGCAGGCGAGCACGGTGCTCGACGCGCGCGAGCAGGCCTTCGTCAAGGCGACCGGCTTCGAGCCGAAGGCCGGCAGGCACCTCATCGTCCAAGGAGCCGACGGCGGCATTGGCGGCATCCTTTTCGGCATCGAGGCCGCCGACGCGACGGTGAAGGACCATTTCCGCGCGGCGAGCCTTGTCTCGATCCTGCCGCCCGGCACCTATCGCTTCGCCAATGCGCCGCACGATGCGCGGCTCGCAGCCCTGTCGTTCGCGCTCGGCAGCTACCAGTTCACGCGCTACCGCAAGGGCGAGGCGCGCGACGTCAAGCTCGTCGTGCCCGACGGGGTCGACGGCGACGACATCAGCCGCGTCGCCGAAGCGGTGGCGCTGGCGCGCGACCTCATCAACACGCCGTCGAACGATCTCGGCCCGCAGGAGCTCGAGGATGCGGCGCGCAAGCTCGCAGGCGAACATGGCGCCAAATTCAGCGTCACCATCGGCGCCGACATCGAGAAGAATTTCCCGCTCATCCACGCCGTCGGCATGGGCTCGCCGCGCAGCCCCCGGCTGATCGATTTTACCTGGGGCAATGCGAACGATCCGAAGGTCACGCTTGTCGGCAAGGGCGTCTGCTTCGACACGGGCGGCCTCGACATCAAGCCCGACGCTTCGATGCTGAACATGAAGAAGGACATGGGCGGCGCCGCCACCGCGCTCGGCCTCGCGCACATGATCATGTCGCGCAAGCTGAAGGTGCGGCTGCGCGTGCTCGTTCCGGCGGTCGAGAACTCGATCTCGGGCGCGAGCTTCCGGCCGCGCGACATCTTCCGTTCGCGCAAGGGTGTCACGGTCGAGATCGGCAACACCGACGCGGAAGGGCGCCTTGTGCTGGCCGATGCGCTGTCGCTCGCCGACGAGGAGAAGCCGGAGCTGATCGTCGATTTCGCGACGCTCACGGGCGCGGCGCGCGTCGCACTCGGGCCCGACCTGCCGGCCGCATTCACCGACGACGACAGCCTTGCCGCGGACTTCCTGAGCGCGGGCCTCGCCGAGCAGGATCCGGCGTGGCGGCTGCCGCTATGGAAGCCCTACGAGGCCATGCTCGACTCCAAAGTCGCCGACACCAACAACGTCTCGACCGGCGGCCAGGGTGGCGCCATCACCGCGGCGCTGTTCCTGCGCAAGTTTGTCGCGGCGCCGTCGTGGCTGCATCTCGACGTGTTCGCGTGGAATGCGGCGACCAAGCCGGGCCGGCCAGAAGGCGGCGAGCTGCAAACCGCGCGCGCGCTCTATGCGATGCTGTGCAAGCGATACGGCTGATGGTCCTCGACAAACGCACCAACGCCTTTCGTCCCGATTTAGCGGCGACCCACCTGCGCGGGGAGGTCGAGGCTGCGCACTTTGCCGACGGCACCATCTACGAGGTGATCGACCCGATCGCCGATGTGAAACGCGCGCCGTCGCCCGACGCCGCGCTCGACACGCAGGCGCTCCTTGGCGAGCGCGTCACCGTCTACGAGATCACCGAGGAAGGCTGGGCCTGGGGCCAGCTCGAAACGGATAACTATGTCGGCTGGCTTCCGGCGAACGCGCTGGCGACGCCCGGCGCCGCAGCAACGCACAAGGTGATCGTGCCGCGCACGCTGTGTTTCCCCGGCCCGAACATCAAGCTGCCGCCGGTCGCGGCGCTGCCGATGGGCGCGGCACTTGCCGTGGCGCGGCAGGCCGAGCGGTTCTCGGTCACGCACAATGGCTGGCACATTCCGGCCGGCCACCTCGCGCCCTTGTCGGCGACCTATCGCGATCCGGTCGCCGTCGCCGAGATGCTATTGGGCGCGCCCTATCTGTGGGGCGGCAAGTCGTCCCTCGGCATCGATTGCTCGGGGCTGGTGCAGCTCGTGCTCGGCGCGACCGGGCAGACGTGCCCGCGCGACAGCGACATGCAGGAGGCCGCGCTCGGCCGGGAGATCGCGCTCGGTGAGCTCGCGCGCGGTGACCTAGTGTTCTGGAAGGGCCACGTCGCCATCGCGCGCGACGCCAGGAGCCTGGTGCACGCCAACGCTTTTCACATGATGGTAGCGATGGAGCCCGCCGCCGACGCGGTTGCGCGCATCGCCGCGGCGGGACATAAGGTCAGCGCCGTCAAGCGGCTCCAAGCGTAACCGAGACCTGCCGGAGGAAAAGGCATGACCACGCCTTGCATCATCACCGTGGCGATCACCGGATCGGTGCCGACCAAGAAGGACAATCCGGCCGTGCCGATCACGGTCGAGGAGCAGGTCGAGTCGACGCAGGCCTCGTTCGAGGCCGGCGCGTCGCTCGCGCACTGCCACGTGCGCAACGACGACGGCACCACGACCTCCAATCCCGAGCGCTTCGGCCGTCTGGTCGAAGGCCTGCGCAAGCACTGCCCCGGCATGATCATCCAGCTCTCGACCGGCGGCCGCTCCGGCAATGGCCGCGAGCGCGGCGGCATGCTGCCGCTCAAGCCGGACATGGCGTCGTTGTCGACAGGTTCGTGCAATTTCCCGACGCGCGTCTACGAGAACTCGCCTGAGCTCGTCGATTGGCTGGCGGAAGAGATGGTCAAATACAACGTCAAGCCGGAGATCGAGGCTTTCGACCTGTCCATGATCTGGCAGGCGGCGAAGATGGAGAAGGAAGGCAAGATCAAGGGGCCGCTGCACGTGCAGTTCGTCATGGGCGTGAAGAACGCCATGCCGGTCGACAAGGCGACCTTCGACTTCTATGTCGCGACCCTGAAGCGGATCGCGCCCGACGCGACCTGGACCGGCGCGGGCATCGGCAAGGGACAGCTCGATTTGAACCGCTGGTCGCTCGAAGCGGGCGGCCACTGCCGCACCGGGCTCGAGGACAACATCCGCTGGGATGCGAGCGGCAAGCTGGCGCCGTCGAACGCGGCGCTGGTCAAGCGCGTCGCAGAACTGTGCGCCGAATATGGCCGCCGTCCTGCGACGACAGCGGAAGCGCGCAAGATGCTGAAGCTGGCGGCTTAAACTACTCGCACACCACGGCGCCGCACTTCTCCACCGACGCGACGATCTTCGCCATCGCCTTCGGTCCCGGATAGCCGACCAACGCGACGCCCTTGATGACGAAGCCGGGCGTCGCGTCGATCGCGAGCGCGTCGCCGAGTTTCAGATGCGCCTTCATCACGTCGGCGAACTTGTCGTCATTGGCCACTTCGAGCACTTTTTTCTGATCGAGACCGATCGCCTTCGCGGCCGCGAGCGCCTTGGCGCCGTCGACGACGCCGCGGTCCTGATCGAGCATCCGGTGAAATTTGTAGAAATTCGCCGGCGATGTGAGCTTCGCCACGGCGAGTTCGACCCGCGTGCCTTGAATCGACGGGATGCCGAGCACCGGGAACGGCACCAGCACCAGCCGCAATTCCTTGTTGCCCTTGAGCAGCGCTTCGATTTCGGGCGAAGCGGCGCGGCAGAACGGGCAGTTGACGTCGTAGAACTCGATGAGCGTGACATCGCCGTGCGGGTTGCCGACGACGACGATGCCGGGCGCCTGCTCGACCTGGCTTTCGATCTCGACCGGGACGCGGTGATTGGCAATGATCTCGCCGTCATCCGCCTTGATCGGGTAGTAGCCCTCGTCGGCCTGCGCAACAAAAGGCACGGCGAGAAGAATGGCGATGGCGACAAGACGCGCGGCGACAGGCATGGGAGCTCGCTTTCGGGGCGGATTCGCCCTCATGCCGGGTGACCGGATCAATCGCGAATCACGAATGAGTGAGATCGTCAGGCGCTCAACAGCGCGCCGAGCCGCGCCCGGTTCAGCGCCAGCCATTGCAGCGCCATGATCGCCGGCCCATTGCGGATCGTGTTCTCCGCAAGCGCTTCGAGCGCGGCGTCGATCGGGACGCGCTGGGTACGGATCATCTCGCCACCGAGTTCTGTGCGCGACGGCACCTGCGAGGCGTCGACCGCGGCAAGGAAGACGGTGACCTCCTCGTCGGTGAGACCCGGTGTGGTGAAAAACGAAAACAGCTCGGCGATGGCAGACGGCTCAACGCCAATTTCCTCCGCGCATTCGCGCTTGGCGGACACCGCGAGCCCTTCGCCCGGCTCGACCCGGCCCGCGACGATTTCGACGAGATCGCCCTTGCCGTTACCGAGATGCGCCGGCAGGCGAAACTGCCGAATGAGAACGACCTCGTCGCGCGCAAGATCGACCGGCAGTACGGCGACGACCTTGCCGCCGTCGACGACGTCGCGTGTCTGCTTGCGGCTTTTGCCGTCGTCGCCGGCAAGCGTGAGGCGGTAGCGACGGTATTCGCGAAAGCCTTTGGCCAGAAGTTCGGGCTTGTCCACCGCCACATCGGCGGCGCGGTCGGCGATCTCGTCCATGCTGCTCACCGCTAGTAGCCGCGCCTGCGGTCGACGAGGTTCTCGAGCGGTTCGCCGCGTTCGAGCCGCGCAATCTGCCGCATGACCTGCGCGGCGAGGAGGCCGGGCAGGATGTCGCCGGCATTGTGCGGCGTGACCGTGACCTTCGGATGCCCCCACATCGGGCTGTCCGCCGGCAGCGGCTCCTGCGGGAAGACGTCGAGCGTCGCGCCTGCGAGGGTGCCGTCATCCAGCGCGGCAAGGATGTCGGTATCGATCTGCAACGGCCCGCGCCCGGCGTTGATCAGAAATGCGCCGCCGGCGGCGCCGTCGCGCTTGAGCCTGGCGAAAAGCTTGCGATTGAGGATGCCCTTCGTCGCATCGGTCAGCGGCAGCAGGCAGATCAGGATTTCGGTGCGAGCGAGGAAACGATCGAGCCCGGCCGCGCCGTGGAAGGTCTCGACGCCGTCGATAACCTTTGCGCTGGCGCTCCATCCCGCGACATTGAAGCCGATGCGCGCGAGCACCCGCGCGGCCTCCGTGCCGATGACGCCGAGGCCCATGATTCCGACATTCACCTCACTCGCGGCCGGCTGATGGTGCTCCTTCCAGACACGCGCGCGCTGCTGCGCGTCGTAGAGGGGCTGGCGGCGGTGATAACGCAGGGTGTGCAGCACGACGTATTCAGTGACGCGCATGCTGAGGTCGGGATCGGCGGCGCGGACGATCGGCACGTCCGGCAGCGACGGATCGGCGAGCAGGAAGTCGGCGCCTGCCCCGAGATTCACGATCAGCTTCAGGTTCGGCAGCGTCGCGAGCAGGCCGTGCGGCGCCCGCCAGACGCAGGCGACTGCGATGTCGTTTCGCTCGCCCATATCATGCGGCCAGACGCGGATGCGAGCGGCGCCGGCCGCCTTGCGGAACGCCTGCGTCCACGCGGCGGCAAGCTCGCCGTCGACGGCGACCAGGATCGCGTCGCCGCTCATTGCGACACGACGCCCGAGGGCGCGGTCTCCAGGTTGAAGGCGGCGGCGAACAGCGCGCGCGTATAGTCGGTCTTCGGATGCTTGAAGAGGTCGGCGGCGGCGCCCTCCTCGACCATCTTTCCGTGGCGCAGCACGATGAGCCGGCTTGCGAGCGCCGCGACCACGCGCAGATCGTGCGAGATGAACATGTAGGTGAGGTCGCGCTTTTTCTGGAGGTCGCGCAGCAGGTCGACCATCTGCGCCTGGATCAGCATGTCGAGCGCCGAGGTGGGCTCGTCGAGCACGATGAAGGTTGGCTCCAGCACCAGCGCGCGGGCGAGCGCGATGCGCTGGCGCTGTCCACCCGAAAACTCGTGCGGATAGCGATAGCGCGTCTCCGGGTCGAGCCCGACTTCGGTCAGCGCCGTGACGACGCGCTGCTCACGCTGCTCTTCGGAGAGGCCCGGATGATGAACGCGCAAGCCCTCATCGACGATGTCGGCGACCGACATGCGCGGCGACAGCGACCCGTACGGGTCCTGGAAAACGATTTGCATGTCGCGGCGATAGGGCCGCATTTCCTTGAACTTCAGGCCCTGGATCGCGTGCCCCATATAGACGATCGGCCCGTTCGACGAGATCAGCCGCAGGATCGCAAGGCCGAGCGTGGTTTTGCCGGAGCCCGACTCGCCGACGACGCCGAGCGTCTCGCCCTTGCGCAACTCGACCGAGATGCCGTCGACCGCCTTGATGTGGCCGACCGTCTTGCGCAGCACACCGCGCTTGATCGGAAACCAGACCTTGAGGTCGTCGGTCTTGACCACCAGCGGCGCGTCCGGGCGCGGCGGCGCCGGATCGGGCTTCGGCTCGGCGGCGAGCAACGCCTTGGTGTAGGCGTGCTCGGGCGCGGTGAAGACGCGCTCGACCGGACCGGCCTCGACGATCTTGCCGTGATTCATCACGCAGACCCGGTCGGCGAGCTTGCGCACGATGCCGAGGTCGTGGGTGATGAACAACATCGACATGCCGAGACGGACTTGAGTGTCCTTGAGGAGCTTCAAGATCTGCGCCTGCACGGTGACATCGAGCGCGGTGGTCGGCTCGTCGGCAATCAACAGGTCCGGCTCGTTCGCGAGCGCCATGGCGATCATGACGCGCTGGCGCTGACCGCCGGAGAGCTGGTGCGGATAGGCGCCGAGCCGGCCCGCCGGATCGGGAATGCCTACCTGATCCAGCAGCGAGACGATGCGCGCCCGCGCCGCTTCGCCGGTCATGCCGCGGTGGAGGAGCAGAACCTCGCTGAGCTGCTTCTCGATCGTGTGCAGCGGATTGAGCGAGGTCATCGGCTCCTGGAAGATGATGGTGATGTCGTTGCCGCGGACACGGCGAATGTCGCGCTCGGGCATGGTCAGCAATTGCTGACCCTTGAAGGTGATCTCGCCAGAGGGATGGTGCGCGGCCGGGTACGGCAGAAGCTTCATCACCGACAGCGCCGTGACTGATTTGCCCGAGCCGGATTCGCCGACCAGCGCCACGGTCTCGCCCTTGCCGATGTCGAAGGAGACGCGGTCGACCGCCAGCACTTCGCGCGCGCCATGTCCGAAGGCGACGGAGAGATCGCGGACGGAGAGGAGAGGTTCGCCACTCATCGGAACGTCTTTCGCGGATCGAAGGCATCGCGCACCGCTTCGCCGATGAAGATCAGGAGCGACAGCATGATGGCGATGGAGAAAAAGCCGGTCAGGCCGAGCCACGGCGCCTGCACATTGGCCTTGCCCTGGCTCAGCAGTTCGCCGAGCGAGGGCGAGCCGGGCGGCAGGCCGAAGCCGAGGAAGTCGAGCGCCGTCAGCGTCATCACCGACGAGGACAGGATGAACGGCAGGAAGGTCATGGTCGCCACCATCGCGTTCGGCAGCAGGTGGCGGAAGATGATGACGGCGTTCGACACGCCGAGCGCGCGCGCCGCCTGGATGTATTCGAAATTGCGGCCGCGCAGGAATTCTGCGCGCACGAGATGCACCAGCGACACCCAGGAAAACAGGAGCAATATGCCGAGCAGCACGAAGAAGCCCGGCACCAGCACCGAGGAGATGATCAGCAGCAGATAGAGCGACGGAATCGACGTCCATATCTCGATGAAGCGCTGGAACAGAAGGTCCGTCCAACCGCCGAAATAGCCCTGCACCGCCCCGGCGGCGACGCCGATGACCGAAGACACGATGGTCAGACACAGGCCGAACAACACCGAGATGCGGAAGCCGTAAATCAGTCGCGCCAGCACGTCGCGGCCGCCATCATCGGTGCCGAGCCAGTTGTATTCGAGCGTGCCGCATCTGGCGAAATTATGCTCAGCCGCCCATTGGCAGTCGGCTTGCGTCAGCATCCATGTCGGCTTCGACGGGAAAGGCGATGGCGGCTTCGACACCTGGGTGTTGTAGGAGAAGCGGATCGGCGGCCACAGCACCGTGCCGTTCTCCTTCTCGATCAAGCCCATCAGGTACGGATCGCGGTAGTCGGCGGCGGTGCCGAACAGCATCGGGTCCGGCTCCTTGGCGAACGCCGTGTCCGGATAGGTGACGACCGCCGGGAAATAGACGTGGCCGTTGACCGCGATGACGATCGGCTTATCGTTGGCGATGAATTCGGCGAACAGCGACACGACGAACAACGTCAGGAACACCCAGAGCGACCAATAGCCCCGCCGGTTGGCCTTGAAGTTCTGCCAGCGCCGCTTGTTCAGCGGTGAAATGGTAATCCAGCGCCGCCGCGGCGGCACGTCCTTCTCGACGACGCCGCCCGGCTTCGTATCCTGCGAGGGGATGCCCGCGCGCGCGTCCATCACACCTCCCTCGTCTCGAAGTCGATGCGCGGATCGATCCACGTATAGGTCAGGTCGGAGACGAGGTTCACCACGACGCCGACCAGCGAGAAGATGTAGAGCGTCGCGAACACCACCGGGTAATCGCGGTTGAGCACGCTCTCGAAGCCGAGCAGGCCGAGACCGTCGAGCGAGAAGATCGTCTCGATCAACAGCGAACCGGTGAAGAAGGCCGAGACGAAGGCGCCGGGAAACCCGGCAACCACGATCAACATCGCGTTGCGGAACACGTGGCCGTACAGCACCTGGTTCGACGAGCAGCCCTTGGCGCGCGCCGTCAGCACGTACTGCTTGCGGATTTCGTCGAGGAAAGAGTTTTTCGTCAGCAGCGTCATGGTGGCGAAAGCGGCGAGCGCCATCGACACGATCGGCAACGTCAGATGCCAGAAATAGTCGCCGATCTTGGCGTACCAGGGCAGCGACCAGAAATTGTCCGAGACGAGGCCGCGCAACGGAAACCAGTCGAGGAACGAGCCGCCGGCGAACAGGATGATCAACAGGATCGCGAACAGGAAGCCGGGAATGGCGTAGCCGACGACGATGATACTCGACGTCCACATGTCAAAGCGCGAGCCGTCCTCCACCGCCTTGCGGATGCCGAGCGGGATCGAGATCAGGTAGGTGAGCAGCGTCATCCAGATGCCGAGCGACATCGACACCGGCAATTTCTCCCTGATGAGCTGCAATACGCTGACGTCGCGGAAATAGCTCTTGCCGAAGTCGAAGCGCACGTAATTCCACAGCATGATGCCGAAGCGCTCATAAGCCGGCTTGTCGAAGCCGAACTGCTTCTCCAGCTTCTTGATGAATTCGGGATCGAGCCCTTGCGCGCCGCGATACTTCGACGATACGGAATCGACGCCGGAGGCTCCTTGTGCCATGCCGCGCGAACCGAAGTCGCCGCCGCCGCCTGAAATGCGCGACGTGGCGCTCGTGTCGGACCCCGTCAGCTTGGCGATCACCTGCTCGACCGGGCCGCCGGGGGCAAACTGCACCACGACGAAGGCGACGAGCATGATGCCGAACATGGTCGGGATCATGAACAGGATGCGTCGGACGATGTATGCGGTCATGCGATCGTGGTCTTACCCTGTTGCTTCCGACGTCACAAACTATCCCTTCTTCCCGTTCGCTTTCGCCGGATCGGCCCACCACGTCTCCGGCGCGCCGCGGCCGTAGCGCGGCTTCTTCTCCGGCCAGGCGAACACGTCCCAATAGGCGAGCCAGTGGGTCGGCTTGTACCAGTGCGGGATCCAGTAGCGGCCGGCACGGAAGACGCGGTCGAGCGCGCGCGCCGCGACCGTCATCTCCTCGCGGGTCTTCGCCGCGATGATGTGGTCGATCATGGCGTCGATCGCCGGATCGGCGATCCCGGCCTCGTTCTGCGAGCCCTTGAGATTGGCCGCCTGCGACGAAAAGTAGCTGCGCAGCGAGTCCCCCGGCGTCGACGAAAACGAGAAGCGGTCGATGATGATATCGAAGTCGCGGTCGTCGACGCGGCGGCGATATTGCACCGGATCGACCAGCCGCAGGCTCGCCTGAATGCCGAGGACGCCGAGGTTCTTGATGTAAGGGAAATGGTGCGGCTGGAGTCCCGGCTCGTCGACCAGGAATTCGATAACGATGGGTTCGCCATTCGGCAGCACGCGCTTGCCGTCCTTGATGGCGCAGCCCGCGTCCGTGAGCAGCTTCGCCGACTGGTGCAGCCAGCGGCGGTCCTGCCCCGAGCCGTCGGTCACCGGCGGCAGATAGACTTCGCCGAACACCTCGTCCGGCACCTTGCCGCGAAACGGTTCGAGCAGCTTCAGCTCTTCCGGGCCCGGCTTGCCCACGGCCTTCATCGGCGAATTCTCGAACACCGACTGCGTCCGGTCGTAGGAGCCGTACATGATGTTCTTGTTGGTCCACTCGAAATCGAAGGCGTCGATCAGCGCCTCGCGCAGACGGCGGTCCTTGAACTTGTCGCGTCGCGTATTGATGAACCAGCCTTGCGCGCCTGACGGCGTCTGGTCGGGAATGGTGCGGCGCTTGACGCGGCCGTCATTGAGCGCCGGGAAATTGTAGCGCGTCGCCCAGGTGCGCGAGGTGAACTCCTCGCGGAAAAGATAATTGCCGGCGGTGAAGCCCTCGAAGCCGACGTCGCGATCGCGATAGTACTCGTAGCGGATGACGTCGAAATTGTACTGGCCGCGCATCACCGGCAGGTCGACCCCCCACCAGTCCTTCACGCGCTCGAACTCGATGAAGCGGCCGGCATCGAAGCGGCCGACCTTGTAGGCGCCGCTGCCGAGCGGCGCCTCGAGCGTCGTCTGATCGAATTCGTGCTTCTCGTAATAGGCACGCGAGAACAGCGGCAGACCGGCGACGAACAGCGGCACGTCGCGCGCGCGCTTCTCGGCAAAGCGCGCGACGACGCCGGTTTCGCCCGACACCTCCGCGCCTTTGAAGTCGCGCAGGAGCTGAGTGATGATCGGGTGCCCCTTCTCCTTCAGAATATTGAGCGACCACACGACGTCTTGCGCGGTCAGCGGCGTGCCGTCGTGGAATTTCGCCTCGGGCCGCATCGTGAACGTGTAGGTCAGCCCGTCGTCCGACACGCGCACGCTGCGCGCGGCGAAGCCGTACATGGCGTCCGGTTCGTCGCCCGAGCGCGTCATCAGCGTTGCGAAGGTCAGGTCCATGCCGAAGGCGCCGTCGCCCTTGAGGATGTAGGCGTTGAGCGAATTGAAGGTCAGGAACGAGCCGTTATAGCCGCGGCTCGTCGCCCATTCCGACCAGGTGCCGCCCTTCGACGCATCCGGATTGACGTAGGCGAAATGCTTGAAGTCGGGCCCATAGGCGAGATCGCCGAAGGCGGAGATGCCGTGGCGCTCGGCATCCTGCGCGGCCGCGACGGACGACAGCTTCGCCGTGGCCAGCGCGCCGGCGGACAGGACCAGCACCTCGCGGCGGCTGATCATGCGGAAACCTCCGTGGCTGGCGCGCGCGTCATCAGCTCCGCTGCGGCACCTTGGCCGCCTTGTCCTTGTCCCACCACCAGATGTTGGGGAACAGCGCCGCGCCGTATTTCGGCATCGTCTCCGGATGCGAGAAGCGGTCCCAGCGCGCCGTGCGCTGGAACGGATAGCTCCACTGCGGCACGACATAGAAATTCCACAACAGCACACGGTCGAGCGCCTTGGTCGCGGCGACGAGTTCCTCGCGGCTCTTGGAAAAGATCACGCGGTCGATCAGCGCATCGATCGCCGGGTTCTTGATGCCGATGAGATTGCGCGAGCCCGGCTGATCGGCCGCCTGCGAACCCCAGAATCCGCGCTGCTCGTTGCCTGGCGACAGCGACTCGCCCCAGGAGGCGATGATGATGTCGAACTCCCACTGCCGCAGCCGGTTCTCGTATTGCGAGGAATCGACCGTGCGCACCGAGACACCGATGCCAAGCCGCTCCAGCGACGGCTTGTAGAACAGCACGATGGTCTCGAAGGCCGGCTGCTCGACCAAGAGCTCGACCTGCATCGGCTCGCCTTTTGCGTTGACGAGCTTGGTGTTCTTCACCTCGTAGCCGGCTTCGCGCAGCAAGGTGAGCGCCTGGCGCAGATTGTCGCGAACGGAATTCGGATCGCCGTTGACCGGATTGACGTAAGGCTTGGTGAACAGGTCCGCCGGCACCTTGTCCTTCACCGATTGCAGGATTTCCAATTCGAGGCCCTGCGGCACGCCGGTCGCGGCCAGCTCGGTGCCCTGGAAATAGCTGCCGATGCGCTGGTATGCGCCGTAGAAGAGCTGGCGATTCATCTCTTCGAAATTGAAGGCGAAGTTGAAGGCGCGGCGGACTCGCGGGTCCTTGAACTTGTCGCGGCGGATGTTGAAGGCGAAGGCCTGCATGATTCCCGTGCTGCGGACCGGGAACTCCTCCTTGACCACTTTCTTCTCGCGCACCGCGGGGAAGTCGTAGGCGGTCGCCCAGTCTTTCGCGCGGTTCTCGGTGCGGAAGTCGATCTGATCGCCCTTGAACGCCTCGAGCGCGACCGTGCCATCGCGGTAATAGTCGAAGCGCATCAGCGCGAAGTTGTTGGTGCCGATGTTGACGTTGAGGTCCTTGCCCCAGTAGTCGGCAACCTTTTCGTAGACGATCGTGCGGCCGGGCGTTGCCTCCTTCACCTTGTAGGGGCCGGAGCCGAGCGGCGGCTCGAGCGTCGTCTGCGTGACGTCGCGCTTGTTGCCGTTCTTGTCAGTGCCCGTCCACCAGTGCTTCGGCAGCACCGGCAATTCGCCGACGATCTGCGGCAGCTCGCGGTTGCCGGTGCCCTCGAACGTAAAGGTGATTTCGCGCTCGCCAGTCTTCTCGACCTTGGTCACGTGCCGGTAATAGGCGCCGTAGAACGGGCTGTTCGCCTTGAAGGTCTCGAACGAGAACAGGACGTCGTCGGGCGTCACGGGCTTGCCGTCGTGCCAGCGCGCATTGGCGCGGAGGCGATAAGTCACGGACGAACGGTCTTCCGGATAGCGCACCGCCTCGGCGAGCAGGCCGTAGACGGTGGACACCTCGTCCATGGCCTGCGTCATCAACGTCTCGGTGGCAAGCTCCAGCCCGGATGCGAGCGAGCCCTTCACGCCGGCGATGACGGTGTTGAAGTTGTCGAACGTGCCGATGGCGACGCGCCGCACAATTCCGCCTTGGGGCGCCTGCGGGTTGACGTAGTCGAAGTGCTTGAAGCCGGCGGGGTACTTGATGTCGCCGAACAGCGACAGGCCGTGCCGCCACTCGCTTTGAGCGCCGCCAGGGGCAGCGGCCGCAACGGGGGCGTTCTGAGCAAGCGCGGGCACGCGCGCCATGGCCGGCAGCGCGGCGGCGCAAACGGAGGCGCGGAGAATGGACCGGCGGGTCAGCTTCATGTCGGGGCTCCGCATTTCATTGCTGCGACCGGTCCGGAAATCACGGCCGATTATGTCGGTTTTTGGTTCCATCGCCAGCGGCGGAGCGCCGCGCTGGGTCGTTCATCCCGGACAAACCGGCGGCGAGCCGGAGGGGTTCCCCCGCAAAACGAAACGGCCGGGCGCGTGGGCCCGGCCGTGAAACGTCAGGATTTGGCTGGCGGCTACTTCGCCGGGGCCGGCGCCGGGGCCGCGGCGGCGGGCGCTTTGGCCGGAGCTGGCGCGGCGGCGGGCTTGGCGCCTTCCGCGGGCTTGGCGCCTTCCGCCGGAGCGGCCGCGGCTTCAGCCTTGGGCAGCGGCTTCGGGCTGTCGGACAAAGTGCGCAGATAGGCGATCACGTCGGCGCGCTGTTGATCGTTGGAAATGCCGGCGAAGGTCATCGCCGTGCCTGGAATGTAGCCGCGCGGATTGGTCAGGAACTTGTTCAGCTCCTCGTAAGACCACTCGCCGCCCTTGGCCTTCATGGCCGCAGAGAAATTGAAGCCGTTCTTGCCCTTGCCGCGCTCGTCCTCGACGATGTTGTAGAGGTTCGGGCCGACGCGGTTGGGGCCGCCCTTTTCGAAGGTGTGGCAGGACTGGCACTGCTTGGCGATCGACT
>Ga0310810_10005207_pt1 | contig 14512 bp, 13 predicted proteins | sample NCmetagenome_FD_207641 | JGI IMG/M metagenome (GOLD analysis project Ga0310810, IMG submission 207641) | Soil microbial communities from experimental microcosm in Duke University, North Carolina, United States - NC | ecosystem: Engineered > Artificial ecosystem > Soil microcosm > Unclassified ... | reverse complement strand
GCGACCTCAAGAGTGAGGTGGTCATGATCGGCGCCCACTTCGACACCTGGCACGCCAGCCCCAACGCGAGCGACAACACCTCCGGGGTGGCGGTGGCGCTCGAGGCCATGCGGATTCTCAAGGCGGTGGGCGCCAGGCCGCGCCGGACGATCCGGATTGCGCTCTGGAGCGGGGAGGAGCAGGGGCTCTGGGGATCGCGCGCGTACGTGAAGCAGCACTTCGGCAACCCGAACGACTCGACCGCGCCCAGGAAGCCGGAGTATGACCGCCTCTTTGCCTACTTCAATCAGGATTACGGGCCGGGGCAGTACCGCGGGATCTACCTGCAGGGAAACGAGGCCGCACGCCAGCTGCTGACGGCGTGGATGGAGCCGTTTCGCGACATGGGGATGACGGTGGTTTCAAACCAGAGTGTCGGCAGCACGGACCATGTGGCGTTCGACGAAGCGGGGCTGCCGGGATTCCAGTTTCTACAGGACCGGGTACCCGGCACCGGTGGGCACACCAATCTGGACTTCTACGACACGATCCAGGCCGACGACCTGATGAAGAACGCCGTCATCATGGCGGCGTACGCGTGGCACGCGGCGCAAAGTCCGGTGCGGATGCCGAGGAAGGCCGCGGCGCGTCAGTAGCCCGCGGCGGGCGCCTCGTCGCCGATCTTCTGCCCGTTGCGCCACGTGTTCGGGCAGAGCGGATGGGTGAAGACCGAGGCGTGATCCACCTTTGCGTAGGTGATGTCGTCCACCAGGTTGCCCTTCGCGGGTGCGAGGCCCGCCATGCCGCGGATGCGCTTGGCAATCTCGTGATCCGCGCAGGGCGTGTCGCCGCTGATGCCCAGGCCGCCGATGATGTGCCCCGCGCGGTAGAGCGGCACGCCGCCGCCGAACGAGATCGCGCCGCCGCAGTACGCCGGCTGATGGCCGGGATCGAGACACTCCGGGTTGAACGGCTCCGGCTGACCCACTCCCCAGAGCGAATGGCCTGGCTGCGTGAGCGTGTACAGCCGAGCCGTCGAGAGCGCCGCGGTGTCGGTGCTGAATCCGTTCGCGGTGAACGCCTTGGCCATCGCGATGGACCGGCTGCCGGGCCAGCGGCCGCCCGCCGAGTCGTTGGGCGGCACGATCTGACAGACCCGGCCGCTCCGGTTGACCACCGCGGCCCACTCGGCACGGCCGGCAAAGAGACCGCCGGCGTTGCCGGAGTCGGGTGCGGCAGCCAGCAGGCGCCGGAGATCGTCGGCGCCCGGGAGATCCGAGCAGTCGCTCGAGGCGGTGCTCGCTGAATGGGGCGTCGTGTCTCGCCGGGTGGCGTCGAGAGCGGGGTCTCGCTTCGGACCTGGATTCCTGCATGCGACAGTTGCCGCGGCGGCCATGATGAGCGCAAAGACCGGAAGCGATTTCATGGCCCAACGGTGAACGGAAGCGTGAGCCCGCGCGGTGACGCTGGTCACCCGCCGGCGAGTCCCTCCGCAAATGCGTAGCGCACCAGGGCCGCGTTGCTCGTGAGCCCGAGCGCCCGCTTGATGGCGGCGCGGTGGAACTCCGCGGTTCGAAGCTCGATGCCGAGCGCGTCGGCAATTTCCAGCGACGTCAGGCCCTGCGCGATCAGCTTCAGTACTTCGTTCTGCCGGGCCGTGAGCGGACTTCGCCGCCGGCGCATGGAGTCCGGCATCGCCGCCGGGAAGTGCTGCCCGCCGGCGAATACCGTGCGCAGCGCCGAGCGGAGCTCCTCCACGTCGGCCAGCTTGAGCACGAATCCGCGGGCGCCGATCTCGATGGCGCGGTCCACGTAGTCCTGCTGGCCGTGCATCGTGAGCATCACGATCAGCGCATCGGGCCACTCCTCGAGAAGCTCCGCGGCCAGCTGGAGGCCCGGCTTGCCCGGAAGCCCGATGTCCAGGACCGCAATGTCGGGCCGGAGCGTCCGGTAGACTCCGGGCGCATCGGCCGGATCGCCCACGATGGCGATGATGTCGAATTCCGGCTCCAGCAGCGCCCGGAATCCCTCCGCCACGAGGGCGTGGTCGTCCACCAGCATGACCCGCACGCGACCGGGCGCGGCGTCGGATTCCCTAGCCATCGAGCGGCGCACCGGTGGTCGGCACCCACACCACGAGCCGGGTCCCGCCGGCCTCGTCCGACTTGAACGAGAAGCGCCCGTCCAGGAGCCGCACCCGTTCCGCCACGCTCTTGAGCCCGAAGCCGTTACGGGCGCCGTTGCCGGGCGCTGTCCCCAGCTCGTTCATGATCTCCACCATGATCCCGCCGGGCGTCGGTGTGACGCGAAGCTCGGCACTCGACACCCCGGCGTGCCGCGCAACGTTGCGGAGTCCTTCCTGGGCCACTCGGTAGAGCGTAAGTGCCACGTTCGGCGACGTCTCCGGCAGCTTCGACTCGGCCACGAAGCGCACCGTGAGATCGTCGGTCGAGTAGAACTCGGCCGCCAGCGACGCGAGCGCCGCCTGCAGGCCCAGGTTGTCGAGGATCGACGGGTGCATTCCGTGCGCAATCCGCCGGATGTCGTCCGCCACGTCGTGAAGCTCCTGACGGAACGATTCGCGCCAGGCCGCGATGTCCGCCGTGGCCGGGCCCGTCACCGGCGGCATCCGGCTCAGCTCGGCCCCCAGCACGACCACCCGCTGGATGAGGCCGTCGTGCAGCTCGCGCGCGACCGAGCTCCGCTCCTTCTCCTGTGCCAGCAGCAGCCGGCCGCTCAGGGAACGGGTCACGGCAAGGTACCGGCGCTGCTGGATGATGACCGACCCCACGAACGCCCCGACCAGGATCAGGACGGCGAGGCCTGCCGTAACGAGAAGACGCCAGTACTCGAATGACTCGGCGCGCACAGCATTCCCAGGGTCACGAGGAGGTAGGCGACGATGTTTACGCCGGCCTTGGCTACGTAGGCCGACACTACGAGCGATGGATCCGACCCGACCAGTACACCGCTCACGGGCGCCAGCAGAAGTCCGGTCCCGAAATCCAGCAGCAGGCCGATGCTGATCCAGAACACGTCGTGACGCCAGACCGGAGCGGGGCGGCGTTCGGTGACGCGCACCAGCGCGTTGGCGCAGACGAGGATCAGCACGAGCGCCTGCAGCGGGTCGGTGTACTGGCTGAACGTATTGGGGTCTTCGATGGTGAGAAAGAGCCCGGCCCAGACCAGGAAATAGGCCGCCGCGGCAATCCTGAGGGCCCGCCGCCGCACCGGCTCGTCCATCCAGGCGGCGTAGGCCAGCAGGAAGACCGCCGTGGCTACCGGATTGCCCAGGTGGACCACCAGGTGGTTGTTGAGGTGGCGCACCGCCATCCACATGACGACGCAGTCCTGGACGAACCACACGAGGAAGCCGAGCGCCACCCAGCGGCGCGCGGTGTCACGCGTGCGGCTCAGGACGGCCACGAGCACCGGCAGGAGCTCCACGCCAATGGAACTGGTCAGCACCCACTGGCCGGGCAGGATCACCGGTTGAGCGGATTCGGCTCGGGGCACACCGGCGGGCACGGGTATGCCACCTCCGCGATGGTGCCCTGCCAGATGTCGTTGTTGTCGGCCGTCACGCCGACGAGCACCAGGACCGGTGCGCTCGACTTGTCGATCCCGTAGTAGTAGCGGATCCCGACGCAGCCCGGCTGTGCCAGGATGTCGTCGATGATACCGCGCCCGAACACGCCCCCCAGGATGGCGCGGCCCGCCTTCCCTTCGGCGGAGACCCGGTGGGCCGCGGTCATGGCCGACGCCGCGTCGAGTGAAATGTGGTGGTCTTCCTTGCCGGTGATCTCCATGGGCGGCCCCCCTCGGGACGGTGGAATGGCGAGCGCATTCGAACGTCCGACGAATATTCACCCCGCCGGGCGGCGGCGATACTCGTATTTTTACCAGTCTTTTTGCCGGCGGGGGGCCCCTGGCCCTTCCCCCGCCATGCCCTTTCCCCGTACATTCAGCCGTCTCCCCCACATACCTAATGGAGTAGGAATGCCCACCGCAGCCCGGGTGTGTCCCGCTTGCAGTGCCTCGCTTCCCGACGAAGCGCGGTTCTGCCTGCGCTGTGGTCTGGCCACCCCCACCGAGCCGGGCGTGCCTCCCCGCACCATGCCCACCGGCGAAATCGAGATCGCCAAGGTGCGCCGGGTGCTGGCCGAGCGGTACCGGATCGAGCGGGTGATCGGGGAGGGCGGGATGGCGACGGTCTTCCTGGCGGAGGACCTGAAGCATCACCGGCAGGTGGCGGTCAAGGTCATGCGGCCCGAGCTGGCCGCCACGCTCGGCGCCGACCGCTTCCTCCGGGAGGTCGAGATCGCCGCCAAGCTCAACCATCCGCACATCCTCCCCATGTACGATTCGGGCGAGGCTGACGGCGTCCTCTACTACGTGATGCCCAACGTCGAGGGCGAATCGCTGGCCGCCCGGCTGGCGCGCGAGGGCGAGCTGCCGGTGCCCGTGGCGCTCCGGCTGGGCCGCGAGATCGCCGAAGCGCTGGCCTACGCGCACAAGCGCGGCATCGTCCACCGCGACATCAAGCCCGCCAACATCCTGCTGCACGAGGGGCACGCCCTCGTCGCCGACTTCGGCATTGCCCGCGCAGCCGCCGCCGAGGGTGAGGCGATCACCCGTACCGGGCTCGCCATCGGGACGCCCCACTACATGAGTCCCGAGCAGGCCACCGGCTCCCGCGACGTCGACGCCCGCACCGACATCTACGCCCTCGGCGCCGTCATCTACGAGATGCTTACCGGCGAGCCGCCCTTCACCGGGCGGAACGCGCAGGCGGTCGTGTCGCGGAGCCTGACCGAGGCGCCCCGCCCGCTCTCCGCCAGCCGCGCCGGGCTGCCGCGGGGCCTCGAGGCCGTGGTGGCGCAGTCGCTGGCCAAGTCGGCGGCCGACCGGCAGCCCACGGCGAGCGCCCTGGCCGATGCGCTGGGGGCGGTGGAAACCGGCTCCATGCCCGCGGCTGTGGCCGAGCCCGCGGCGGCGGGCGGCGGCGCGCTCTTCTGGGGGATTTCCGGCGCAGTGGCGATGGGCGCGCTCGGTCTCGTGGCCTATCTGGCGGGCCGATGGGGACTGCCCCACTGGGTGCTCGGCGTGGCCCTCGGGCTCGCGGTGATCGGGGCCGTGATGATAGCACTCACGGTCCGCGCCGACCGGCGGCGGCGGGCCGGCCACCCGGGTGGTCCGCTCGCGTACCTGTTCACCTGGCGCGGCACGGCGCTGGGCGGTCTCGGCGCCATCGTCCTCTGGTCGGCGCTGGCCGCCTTTGCCGGCTCGCGCCGCTCCGAAGCGACGCCCACCGGCAGCTCGGCCACCCACGTCGCCGTGCTCCCCTTCCAGAACCAGGGTGAGGCCAACAACAACTACATCGTGGACGGGATCACCGACGAGATCCGCGGCAAGCTGGCGCGGATCAACGGACTCGCCGTCATCGCATCGGGCAGCTCGTCGCAGTTCCGCGCCTCGACCCTCGCGCCCACCGCGATCGCGCAGCAGCTGGGCGCCGACTATCTCCTGCAGGGTCGGGTGCGCTGGGCCCGGAACGGCGCCGGCGGCGACCGCGTGCAGGTCGTCTCCGAGCTGGTGAACGGAAAGACCGGGTCCACCGCGTGGCAGCAGTCGTTCGAGGCCGACCTCACCGACGTCTTCGAGGTGCAGGCGCAGATCGCGGCCCGCGTGGCCGGCGCACTGGGCACCCAGATCGGCGCGCAGGAGTCGGCCGCGCTGGCCAGGCGGCCCACCGCGAACCCGGCGGCCTGGTCGGCCTTCCTGAAGGGCCGGGCGGTGACCTCGGTGGATCCGGTCTCCCAGCGGCAGGCCGCCGCGCAGTTCGAGCAGGCAGTCGCGATGGACTCGACCTTCGTCGAGGCCTGGGGCAACCTCTCCCTCTCGCTGTCGCGGGTGTTCTTCAACGGCTCCCGCGAGGCAGTGGTCGGCGCCCGCGCGGCGGAAGCGTACCGCCGCGCGATCGAGCTCGACTCGAACAACGCGATCGGCCACGCCGCCGAGGCCGCCTACTACACCAACGTCGCGCGCGACCCGGCCAAGGCCGACGTGGCGCTGAACACCGCCATCCAGCTCGCGCCCAATGATCCGGCGGTGCTGCTCGCGGCCGGCCGGGCCGATGTGGCCCGCGGCCGGAACGAGACCGGGATCCGGCGGCTGGAGCGCGCCCGCGAGCTGGATCCCCGCTCGCTCGCGGTGATGAACGATCTCCTCCGGGCCTACGTGATGAACCGGCGGTACCAGGAGGCACTGGACGTCGGCGAGGCGGCGATGGCGCTCGCGCCGACCGATCCCGGCGTGTACGAATGGAGCACGATCGCGGAGGTGGCGAAGGGCGACCTGTCAGGCGCGCAGGCGGTGGTGCGGCGCGCCTTCACCAACGGCGTTGCCCCCCCGGCGCTGGCGGCCTACTTCGCGGGATTCTTCGAGATGTCCTGGGCGACGGACCCGCAGACGTCGTCGCTGGTCTTCCGCCTGGCGCCGGCCGCCTTCGACGGCGACCGCGGCTGGTGGGGGATCTCGCTCGCCACCGCGAACTGGGCCCGCGGCCGGAAGGACCTGGCCCGCGCCTACGCCGACTCCGGCCTGGCGACGCTGACGCAGCAGATGGTGGACGCGCACCGGGACCCGAGCACGGTGTCGCTGCACGCGCTGGCCCTTGCGTACATGGGCCGCACCGCCGAAGCGACCACCGAGGCGCATGAGGTGCTCGCGGCCTACGGCAGCGGCGCGCCCAGCGTCAACAGCGAGTACGATCGCCTGCAGGTGATCCGGATCTATCTCGCCACCGGCCAGACCGACGCTGCACTCGAGCAGCTCGCGCTGCTGCTGCAGCACACGTTCTACGTGACGCCCGCGTGGCTGCGCCTCGATCCCACGTTCGCCGCGCTCAAGGGCAACCCGCGCTTCGAGGCCCTGGCGAAGTAGCCGGAGAAGCCCGCCGGCTACAGCCCGAGCCAGTAATTCACCTTGATCAGGAAGATGTTCTCCGCCGGCCCGCTGAACACCGCGCGCGTGTCCCGCCCGAAGTCGATCGTCCCCGCGTTGAGCTGATCGTCCCGCGACTGGGTCCAGACGAAGAAGAGCGTCGAGCCAGGCCGGTACTCCCACCGGAGCACCGCATTCCCCCGAAGCGACCGCACGGTGAACGACGGATCGTCGAAGGTGAACGACGCCGCCGGCCCCGCGCCGTCGGGGTCGACGGTGAACTGCCGGCTTCCCTCGACCGTCTGCGATGAGATCGTTCCGACGTCCCGCCCGTAGACCAGCTTGGTCAGCTCGCGCGGTGCTGCGAACTCCCGGAAATCGTCGTAGGCGCCGCTCGAGATGAATGGCTGGGCAAACAGCTCCAGCGTGAGGTTCGGCGTGAAGGTCACGTTCACCCGCGTGTTCATCGACAGCGTGCGCTGGGTGACCCCGGCAAAGACGTAACGGCGGCCGTAGAAGGCCGTGGCCGTCGGGTCATCCACCGCCTGGACGTACTGCGCCGAGCTCTCGTCGTAGCTGTAGGTTGGCCCCACCGAGAGCGTGAGATTGGAGAGCGGCCGCCACTTGAGGTCCACGCTCACGTCGCCGAAGCGGCGGTGATCGCGGTCGAGGCCGATGCCGTAGTCGGTGTTCAGCTCGACCACGACACTCTTCCGCGAGTCGCTCGACGCCTCGAGGCTCGCGAAGTTGTAGCCCGGCCGCTGGACCACCGGCCCGCCGCGGGTGAGCGCGTCATCCATGCTGTTGAACCGGTGGATGTAGAAGCCCTGCAGGTTCCAGTAGTTGAGCAGCTGCATGGACACGGCTGCCTGCACCTGCCGGTCCGTGCGGTCCCAGTCGTAGTTGTACTGCTGCTGGCCGCCCGCGGTGACGTTGAGCGAGCGGTAGAAGCGGCCGGGCTCGGTGTATTGCCGCACCAGGTTCCCGCCCATCCAGATGTACCCCGCCCGGGTCAGGAACCCGATGTCGTTGTTCTCGAACCCGGGCGAGCGGATGTTCGTCTGGGCCTCCCAGAGCCAGTTGCCGTCCTGCTTGCCGAAGCGGGCGTACGCTGCGTAGCCGCGGAGACTGGTGCGGCTCGGATCGTAGGAGCCATACTCGCGATCGGGACGCTGGAAGTAGCGAGCGCTGGCGCGCTGAATCCGGTCGATGGCTTCCGGGGCCCCGCTCACCTGACTTCCGGCGAGCTGCGCCATCAGGCGGTAGGTGCGCCGGCCGAAATACCAGTCGGTCGAGAGGCCTGCCTGTTCCGAGTGGCTGGTGAGGAGGCTTGCGAGCGCGGGATCGCCCACGTTCCGGACCACCGACGTGGCCATGCCCCGGATCACGGTGCTGCCGCCCCGGAGATCCTTCGCCACGCGGCCGACGAAGTAGTTGGTGAGCGGCTCGACCGTCACCCGGCTCCGCGTGCCGTCGAGTTGCGCCACGCTGGCGTGGCCGGCGCCGGTGAGCGCGTCGAGGAAGCCCAGCGACCAGCCCGTCGGCGTCCGGCCCGTGAGCTTGGCCGCGCCGAGGATGGCGGTATTGTCGGGGATCCGGGCGTAGGGGCCCGCGGCAAAGGCGTTGCCGGCGGCCTGCGGCGCCCGGCCGATCCGCCGCGAATAGAACGGGGACAGGCTCGACACGTTGGAGCAGAAGAAGCAGTTGAAGCCGCCGAACGAGAAGAGGCCGGAGCCCTCGACGAAGAAGGGGCGCCGCTCCTCGAAGAAGGTCTCGAACGCGCTCAGGTTGACGACCGCCGGATCGACTTCGACCTGGCCGAAGTCGGGATTCACCGTGGCATTGAGCGTGAGGTTGGAGCTGACCAGCACCTTCGCATCCACGCCGACCCGTCCGTCCACCCGGTGCGGGTCGTTGAACGGGTCGGCGACGTTGCCGGCCGGGAGATTGGTGGAGCGGCCGACCAGGTACGGCAACACCTCCGCTCGCGCGGGCGATGCGCCGATCTCGAGCCCGGTCAGATGGCCGAAACGCGGCGGTCCGCCGGTCTCGTTGAGCCGCCAGAATGCCCAGGAGGAGACTTCGTTGTCGCGGTTGGACTGCCGCCAGATCTGGAGGCCCCATGTCTGGTCCGTGGCCCGGCTGTAGCGCAGCTGCGAGAACGGGATCCGCATCTCGGCCGTCCAGCCCAGCGAATCGATGCGGGCGCTGGCCTGCCACACCGGGTCCCACGAGAGATCCACGTTGGTGCCGCCGGGGCCGTAGCCGTCCGTCCTGACGCCCGACGGGTTCACCTGGAACAGCGTGCGGCCCAGATGGTCGTGATAGGTGTCGAAGATGACCTGGAGGTAGTCGGCGTCGGCCTGGGCGTCACGGCGGACCAGCCGGGTGCGGACGCCGGCGCCGCCAGTCGGGTCGTACATCCGGGCGCCCACGTAGATTGCCGCGTCGTCGTAGGCAAACCGGACCTCGGTGCGGTTGACGGACAGGTCTCCCTGGTGCGGCTGGCTCTGGCGGAAATCGGTCGCGGGGTTCGGCGTCTGCCATACGGCCTCGTCGAGACGGCCGTCGAGCGTGATCGGCGCGGTGAGCCGGACGGCGGCAACACCGGGCGGCGGGGTCGGATGGATTGCCGCCTGCTGGGCAGCGGCCGGCGTGGCCGCGGCCAGGGCGGCGGCGAGCGTCAGCTCAAAACGCATGAGACATCCCGGGGTTGGCGATGTCTCATAAGACGGTATCCGGCCCGCGAAGGTTGCGTTGCTACTGTTTTTGGGCCTTGGCGCGCTGGTCGGGATTCAGGAGCGCGCTGACTTCCCGCCGCTCGGCCGCCCGGCTGGCGGCTCGCGCCTTGTCGTCCCGGAGGAGCTTGTCCTGGTCGTCATAGCGCCGGGCGACGGCGTCGAGGAGACGGCTTTGATCCGGGGTGAGTCCGAACTCGCGCTGGCGGTTGAGCACGCCGCGTGCGCCGACGGCGGCGACTGCGGTGTCGGCCACGGGCGCCCGGTCGGCAACGGCCACCGGCCTTGCCATCCGTGAGCCATGGTGCTCCTGCGCCGCGAGCGGCGCGGTCCAGAACATCGCGGCGGCCGAAGCCGCCACCAGCACCGCAACGGGGGGTCGCATGGCTGCACGATATGGTGCGCCGCGGCCCGGGGCGGTGGGGCAGGTCACCGGTCAGGCGTTCAGCGCTACATTATCCTGTTCCCCAGGCCGATCCAGTCTCCCACACCGGGTCCCCATGCGCTTCCCGCGCCAGCTCGCCGCCTTCATGCTCTGCGCCCCGCTCACGGCGGCGGCGGGCCGCGCCCAGGCCACCGCCGATTCGGTCCGACGCACGCTGCTGGTGCCCGACGCCGTCTGGGACGGCGTGGCCGACGCACCCGCCCGTGGCTGGGGCGTGCTGCTCCGCGGCAGCCGGGTCGAGGCGGCCGGCCCCCTGGCCCGGCTCGACGCCCGTGGTGCCAGCCGGGTCGAGCTCGCCGGGACGACGTTGATTCCGGGGCTCATCGAGGGGCACTCGCACCTGTTCCTGCATCCCTACAACGAAACGCTCTGGGACGACCAGGTCCTGAAGGAGCCGCTGGGATACCGCATCGCCGAGGCCATTGCGCACGCCGCGGCCACGCTCCGGGCCGGCATCACTACCACCCGCGACCTGGGCACCGAGGGCGCGCTCGACAATGACGTGCAGCTCAAGCGGGCCATCGCGCGCGGCGTGATCCCGGGTCCCCGGATGATCGTCGTCACCCGTGCCATCGTGGCCACCGGTGCCTACGGGCCGCGCCGCGCCAACTACGCCTTCGATCCGCCCCAGGGCGCCGAGGAGGCGAGCGGCAGCGACGAGATCGTGCGGGTGGTGCGGAGCCAGATGGGCCGTGGCGCCGACTGGATCAAGGTGTATGCGGACTACGGGACGGGCCCGGCCGGACAGACGCTGCCGACGTTCACGCTCGACGAGCTCAAGGTGCTGGTGGAGACCGCGCGCGCCGGGGGCCGGCCCGTGGCGGCGCACTCGAGCACGGCGGAAGGCATGCGCCGTGCCACGCTCGCGGGGGTCGAGACCATCGAGCACGGCGACGACGGGACGCCCGAGGTGTTCCGGCTCATGAAGGAGCACAACGTCACCCTCTGTCCCACGCTCGCCGCCGGCGAGGCGTACGCGCAGTATTTCCAGCATTGGGTCAAGGGGCAGGGACCGGCGCCGAAGAGCGTGACGGAGAAACACGCGAGCTTCAAGGCGGCGCTCGACGCCGGCGTCAACATCTGCTTCGGCGGCGACGTGGGCGTCTTTGCCCACGGGGAAAACGCGCGGGAGCTGGAGCTGATGGTGGAGTACGGGATGACGCCGCTGGCAGCGCTCCGCTCGGCCACCAGCGGCAATGCGAAGACCTTCCATCTCGACGACCGCCTGGGCCGGATCGCGCCGGGTTACCTCGCCGACCTCGTGGCCGTCACCGGCGATCCGACCCGCGACATCGGCGCGCTGCGCCGGGTCGTCGCCGTCTACAAGGACGGGACGCGCGTTCCCTGACTAGTGGCGCCGGAAGACGTCCCGGCGGTGGGCCCTCAGGGAGTCGAAGCGCCGCGACTGTTCCGCCGTCAACACCGTCCGAAGCTCCGCCTGCGTGCGGGCCGTGACGCTGTCGAGCCGGGGGCGCAGCTCACGCATGATGCCGGCGGCGTCCCGCTGCTGGCGCCGCATCAGCGAATCCACCCGGAGCCGCTGCGCGGCGGTGAGCCCCAGGTCCTCCGCCATCCGATTGGCTGCGCGAGCCCGGACGCGGGCCGGATCGAACCGGCCGTCGGCGCCCCAGCCCGGCGGAGCCCGCATGACCATGCGATGCGGCCTCAGCACCCAGCGGTCGAGCGCAACCCCGGCCGCCATGCCCACCAGCAGCATCACGACGATGAGACCCCCGGCGAGCAGCGCGCCGCGGTCCGGACGGTTCGACATGCTTACGGCTCCTCGTTCAGCAGAATGGAAAGCGCGAGCTCCTGGTCGGTGACGATCAGTGGATCGCCCGCGACGGCATCGGTGGCCGCGACGGCCGCAACCTCGCGCATGCCGGGATCGTCGGCGGCCGTGTCGGGAGCGGTCGGGCCCGCCGCGGCGGCCACCGCGAGGAGCACGCCGGCCGCCAGGCCGGCCGGGATCGCGAACCGCGCCCAGCGCGCCGCCGGCCGCTGCCACCCCACCCGCGTGTCGCGGGCCCGGCGAGCCAGCGGCAGTCGCGCGGCCGCGACGATCCGGTCCGCCTGCGCGTTCCAGTCGACCACTTCGTCGGGATTCGCTCCGAAGTGCGCGACCAGCGCCGCGCGCAGCTCGGGCTCCGGGGGTCCCACCGGTGTCGTGTTCTTCAGCTCATCATTCATCGTTCGCTTCCTTCCATCCGGCCAGTTCCCGGCGGAGGCGCTTCCGCGCCGCGTGCAGGGTCCAGCGCACCGTCGGTTCGGCCATCTCCAGCATGCCCGCCACCTCCGCCGTGGAGAACCCCTCGATTTCGTGGAGCTGCACCACGAGTCGCTGGCGCTCGCTGAGCTCATCGAGGGCCAGGCCGAGGCGCTCGCCCAGCTCGCGCTGCTCCAGGTCACGTACCGGCGAGCTGGCGGGGTGGGGGACGTCGTCCGGCAGGGACTCGGTGCCGCGGACGCGGCGGGCGGCGAGCGCATTCTGCCCCCGATTCACGACGATCCGGAAGAACCAGGGGCCAAACGGCCGCTGGACATCGAAGCCGTCGAGCCGCTCGAGCGCCGTCATGAAGCTGTCCTGCACCAGATCCTCGGCATCCTGAACGTGGCGGAGAAGGCGGTAGGCGATGGCGAAGGCCCGGCGCTGATAACGCCGCACCAGCTCACCGAACGCCTGGTGGTCGCCTTCGCGCACCCGTTCGATGAGCCGGCGCTCGTCCGTCGCGGGCATCGGGCCCGATGAATCATCCGGCGTGCGATTCATTGACCCGATGCGCCGCTCCCATATCTACCTGCGGGTTGAAGCCGAATCCCGGCCGGCGCCGCGACCGCTCTGACGCCGGAACTGCTCCATGCGCTGCTTCCGCTGCTCCATGTTCTGCTGCAGCTCGGACTTCTGCTGGGCGGTAAGCACCGATTCCACATCCCGCTGCTCATTCTTCCGGTTCTCGCGCAGCTGGTCCAGCGAACGCTGCACCTCGGGGTGCGCCTTGAGCCAGGCCTGGCGCTCCGCCTGCATCCGCTCGCGAGCGGCCTTCCGCTCGTCCTGCATCCGCTGGCGGTCAGCGTCGGTTCGCGAGCTGCGCATCTGGGTCATGAGGGCCCGGTTGCGCTGCTGATACTTCTGCTGGATCTCCTGCAGCTGGGTCACCTGACGGTCGGTGAGCTGGAGCTGGCTCCGCTGCGAGAGAAGACGGGCCGCAAAACCGCGCTGCATGCCATCGCGCATTCCGCGACGGTTGAAGCCGGGCATCCCGGGCCGGGCCGCGCGGCGGCCGGAATCAGCGTGGACCTGGGCCGGCTTATCGGGCTGCTGGGCCTCGAGCGCGACCGCCGGAAGGGCAAGAAGTCCCGCGAGGGCCAGGAGAGGAATACGCTTCATCTGGACTGCTCCTGCAAGGGTTCAAGTGGGCCGGAAGTGGCCGCACAACTGTCATACAGCCGGCCCCGCCGATTCGTTTGGTGCCGCCCTTCCACCCCCTGCGCGACACCGTATCTTGAAGCACCCCCATCGGAAACCGGACGCTGGACTCTCTCCTGACGCAGCTGACGGACGCGCTGGCCGCCGTCTACCGCATCGAGCGCGAGCTCGGCGGCGGCGGGATGAGCCGTGTCTTTCTGGCCGAGGAAACCCGGCTGGGCCGCCGCGTGGTGGTGAAGGTGCTGCCGGCGGAAATGTCGCTGGGCATCCCGGCGGACCGCTTCGAGCGGGAGATTCGCCTGGCCGCCTCGCTCCAGCATCCCCATCTCGTCCCCGTCCTCAATGCCGGCGCTGCCGGAGACGTCGTCTACTACGTGATGCCCTGGATCGAGGGCGACTCGCTCGCCGCGCGTATCTCCCGCGACGGCGCGCTCCCGCTCGACGACACGATCCGGATACTGCGCGACGTGCTCGATGCACTCTCCTACGCCCACGCGCAGGGCGTGGTGCATCGCGACATCAAGCCCGACAACATCCTCCTGAGCGGCCGCCACGCGCTGGTGACGGACTTCGGCGTGGCCAAGGCGGTCACGGCCGCCGCCGGCGAATCCGTCGGCACCACGCTCACCTCCACCGGGATGGCCCTCGGCACGCCGGCGTACATGGCGCCGGAGCAGGCCGCCGCCGATCCGCGGGTGGATCACCGCGCCGATCTCTATGCACTCGGCGTGGTGGCGTACGAGATGCTCGCCGGCCGGCCGCCATTCACTGCGCCCACCCCGCAGGCCATGCTCGCCGCCCAGGTGGCCATGACGCCCGACCGGGTGGACCGCTATCGCCCGGGAATACCACCCGGGCTGTCGGCGCTGGTGATGCGCGCGCTGGAGAAGATTCCCGGCGACCGGCCCCAGAGCGCCGACGAGATGCTGGGCCAGCTCGACGCCGTGCGCCCGATGACGCCGGTCTCCGGCGTGCAGC
>Ga0310810_10005206_pt1 | contig 14513 bp, 14 predicted proteins | sample NCmetagenome_FD_207641 | JGI IMG/M metagenome (GOLD analysis project Ga0310810, IMG submission 207641) | Soil microbial communities from experimental microcosm in Duke University, North Carolina, United States - NC | ecosystem: Engineered > Artificial ecosystem > Soil microcosm > Unclassified ... | reverse complement strand
CATGTTTGATGCCGAACGTCTCCAAGAGCACTTTGGCGACGGGAGCCAAACAATTAGTCGTGCAGGAGGCATTGGAGACGATGTGATGAGCCTTGGGGTCGAACTTATCTTCGTTGACGCCCAGCACGATGGTGACGTCTGGGTCTTTCGCCGGAGCGGAAATGATGACCTGTTTGGCGCCGGCCGAGAGGTGCTTGCCCGCTCCTTCCCGATCGGTGAAGCGTCCGGTCGATTCGAGGACCACCTCGACGTTCAGTTCTTTCCAGGGCAACTCCTTGGGATCTTTCACGGCGAGTACTTTGATCGGTTTACCATCGACCAGAATTTGGTCGTCTTTCGCCTCGACGCTCCCCTTGAGGGTGCCATGCACCGAGTCGTATTTCAGCAAATAGGCCAGTGTTTTGGCATCGGTCAAATCATTGATCGCGACGAACTGTAATTCCGGATCGCCGAGTGAGGCGCGCAAGACATTGCGTCCGATCCGTCCGAACCCGTTAATCCCGACTTTGATAGCCATATTCGAGTGTCCTTCCAAAAAACGGCGGTGCTTCAGTGCTGCAACGAGGGCGATAGTATCGGCGGTCGCCCCTCTGAGTCAAGCGATACAAAAGTGGTAACCCCGCGTTGTCAGAGCGTTTTTGCACCACATCTCTGGAAGACGAGAGCTGAGACCGGCCGGCGCCTAGTCGCCCCGGCCGACTTGCGTGCTCGCTAGCCGGTTCGCTAAAGTTTTTGCTTTCCTCAGTTGGCAGTTATCATCTGAATCCGAGGACACCACGTTGTTCGATCAGACGACCGAGGCGTTGGAGTGGCAGAAGCTGCTGGAGTTGCTCGCCGGTCACACGCGCTCGAGCAGAGGCGCAGCGCTGGCTCGGGTCGGCACGCTGTCGGCCGATCTTACAGGAGCGTGCCGTCTTCAGCAGCTGACGACGGAAATGGCGATGATCCAAAACGGGTCCGATCCGATGCCCGTGCTGGCATGCCCCGATGTGGAAGAATCGGTCCGGCGGGCCAGCAAGGGAGCTGTGCTCGAAACGCATGAACTGCGAGACCACGCCGTGGTCATCAGCCTTTGGGACGACGTCTATCGGTTTCTTGGCAGGCATACCCAGGATGCACCCACTCTTGTGGAGGCGGCATCAGCGCTGGCAGGCGGCCATGAGCTGCGCGGCCTTAGAACGGCACTGGCGGCTTCCATTCAGCCGGATGGCTCGATCAGCGATTCGGCGACGCCCGAATTGCGTCGTCTCACACATCATGCGAACGAGCTCAAGCAGCAGATCCGCCATCGCCTCGAAGCCATCCTTCATTCACAACACTACGAGGAAGTGCTTCAAGAGCGCTACTTTGCGGAGCGCGAAGGCCGGTATGTCCTCCCGATCAAGATCGATATGCAGCGGCGTGTCCCCGGTATTGTCCACGATGTTTCTGCCAGCGGCGCCACGGTGTTTCTCGAGCCTCGTGAGCTGGTCGATCTGAATAATGCGATCAAGGTCGCCGATCGTGAAATCGACCGGGAGGTGATGCGGATTTTGCGCGAGCTTTCCGGCCGTATCGCTGAAAACGCCGATCTCATTCTTGCCGGTCTTGAGATCCTTGCGGAGTTGGACGTGGTAGCAGCGAGAGCCGCTATTGGTCGGCAGCTCCGGGCCCATCCGGTACACTTGAACGACGAGGGCCGCATACGGTTGATGCAGGCAAGGCATCCGTTGTTGGCCCTATCCAAGCCGCACGTCGTCGCGAACGATCTGATGTTCGACGATCGGGTCCAGGTTCTGGTGATCTCCGGACCGAATACAGGCGGCAAGACCGTCACGCTGAAAATCGTCGGACTCTTTGCCTTGATGGTGAAGGCCGGCATGCACCTTCCCTGTGAGCTTGAGTCGGAGATGGCGGTCTTTCCGGAGCTGTTCGCGGACATCGGCGATGCGCAGGATCTCGCACGGGATCTGTCAAGCTTCTCGGCCCATATGACCCAGATGATCGAGTTGCTGAAACGGACATCTGCAGGGCGCCAGGCATTGGTCTTGTTGGATGAGCCGGTCACCTCGACGGATCCGGCCGAAGGGGCTGCGCTGGCCGAAGTCTTGCTGTGCCGTCTCGCGGCACTGGGGATGAAGGTGATTGTGACAACACACTACCGATCGCTGAAAGTCCTGGCGCAGACGACTCCGGGATTCGCCAATGCCAGTGTGGAGTTCGACCTGGCGACGCTGTCCCCGACCTATCGGTTGTTCATGGGGATGCCCGGTGGATCATCGGCCATCGAGATTGCCGGGCGTCTTGGGATGGAGCAAGCCCTCCTCGACGAGGCGCGGCAAAAACTGAAATCGGAGGATCGAACGTTTGAACAGATGCTCGGCGATTTGCATGCGAAGCAAGGCAAACTCACCATCGATCTGGCACGCGCGGTCGAAGCGAGGGCAGAAGCAGAAACCGCGGCAGCCCAAGCCCAAGCGCAGCTGGCCAAGCTGGAAGCGACCGAGAGGGAAGAGCGCAAGGGAATAAAAAAACGGTTACAGGAACAGTTCAGCCGCGCCCGCGCCGAAGTCCAAGCGACCGTCGACGAGGTCAAGCGCGAGCAGAAGTTGATCAAGGCCAAACAGGCCAAGGAACGCCTGATGGAGCTGGAGACTCGATCGCGGGCCGACCTCGGGCCGGCGGTTGCGCCTGTACCGGTGGACCAACTGGAGACCGGCGATCAGGTCGAGATCGGTGGTCTGGGCATGACGGGAACATTATTGGAGCCGCCTCGAGGAAAGAAGCGCGTCCGTGTAAAAGTCGGCGAAGGTGAACTGCTGGCCACCGTGACCAATCTCACTGGAATGGGGCGAGGATCAGGAGCAGCGCCGCCTGCCGCGCCGATATCGAGGTCCCAATCGGCGGCAACCGGTCGAGCCTATCATGTCGAGGAGCATAGCATCGTCGATGTGCGGGGTCAGGCGGTGGACGAAGCGCTCGAGAAGGTGACGGCCGCGCTTGATCGGGCTACCCTCGAAGCTGCACCGTCCCTCCGCATTGTTCACGGCCATGGAACGGGAAAACTGAAGGCGGCGCTAAGGACATATTTGAAAGAGTCCCCCTACGTTGCGCATGCCCGCCCCGGCGATCAACGGGAAGGCGGCGACGGCGTGACGATCGTCACCATGCGGTAGAAATCTTCACGATCCGTACGGTGCAATGTTGCGTCAAGAGATGTGGTATTTGGCCATGCGATAGCGGAGCGTATTGCGCGTGATCTTGAGCAGGCGACTCGCTTCGGACACATTACCGGCCGCCTTGCGAAGGGCCTCTTCGAGTATTTTCTTCTCCATTTCCTGAAACGAGAGCCCGAACGCCAGGAGCGACGTCTTCTCCGAAGACGGCACACTCGCTGCCGCTGCTTTTGGCGTGCGAAACAACGACGGCAAGTGTTCCGGTTTGATGATCTCGCTCTTGCAGGTGATCGTCAATCCTTCCGCCACATTGTGAAGTTCCCTTATATTGCCCGGCCAATCATGCCGTTCGAGGAGTGCCAGGGCCTCCGGAGCGATGCTTTTGATGCGGCATCCACGGTGTTCTCGCGCATGGTCGAGGAAGGATCTCAAGATGGGTGCGATGTCGTCCGGCCGTTCGCAAAGCGGCGGAAGCCTGAGTTGATACACGTTCAAGCGATAAAACAGGTCGAGTCGGAAACGTCCGGCTTTGATCTGCGCCGGCAAGTCCTCATTCGTGGCCGCGATGACTCGGATGTTCACTTTGACGCTGTGCGTATTGCCGAGGGGATCGACGATGTGATCTTCGAGCACGCGGAGCAGCTTGGCCTGCGCGGGTAGGCTCATCTCGCCAATTTCATCGAGGAACAGCGTTCCGCCGGCGGCCAGCTGGAATTTGCCGGGCTTGGTGTGCTTTGCGTCCGTGAAGGCACCGCGCTGATAGCCGAACAGTTCCGATTCAAGCAGCGGTTCGGGAATGCCGGCACAGTTCAGCGCCAGGAAGGGCCCTTTCGATCGCGGACTGGCGGAGTGGATGGCGCGAGCGAACAATTCCTTGCCAGTGCCGCTTTCACCGGTGATCAGCACCGTCGCATCGGTGACGGCAACCTCGCTAGCGAGCCGCTTCACCAATTGCATCTGCGGCGACACGCTGATGATGTGATCGAATGCGTGAAGCGCTTCCTGTCTCGGGCCGGCCGGCTCCCGCATGACGTGCGAGGCGGCGATCGAGGCCTTGATGGCGGCGGCCGTCACCGGCTTAGGCAAGTAATCGACAGCGCCGTCCCTGATGGCCTCGAGTGCTGCGCCGGCCGTGTCGGATTCGCCGAGGACGACGATAGGGACCGCAATGTGGGCCTGTCCAGCCTCTGCGAGCAAGGGCTTCCGTGCGATTCGTCCCCCGCTGTCGTCGCAAACGATCAAGCTGAAGTTATGCTGCTCTGCGAGGAGACGACGGCCTGCGTCCGTGGTGGTTGCCGTGAGGACGGAAACGGACTGTCCGGAGAGTGCCTGTTCGAGAGCCGTTCGTGACGAGGGATCAGCTGAGATGAATGCAACGATCGTGGCGTGCATAGGAGCGCTCCTTTGTCAGGCTCCGTCGCGAACCGCCGAAGACTCAAAAGTAGCCTACTCCTATTTCCGGGCCGATGGAAGAGGGAGGCGTGAGGAGAGGACTAAGACATGTGATTTAGGGTTTTCTAGCTACTCATTCTCTAGGGCAATCGCAACGTTCCGTCGCAATCCGGAGAGTCTTGCCCTTCGGATCGGACTCTGCCGAAACCGGTCGACGAATGCCGCTTCATCGAGGTCGGCAAAGTCTTCCAGTCGAGGAGCCAGCGACTCCGGCGAGGGTTGGAATGCAGAATCCGCCGTCGGTTCCGCCCGAAGATTGAATGGGCAGACGTCCAAGCAGTCGTCGCATCCGAAGATGTGATTTCCCATGCCTGCGGCGAGGTCTCCGGCGATTTCTTCGCGTTCCCCTCGGAACTCTATCGTCAGATAGGATATGCATCGAGTCGCATCGACGACGTAGGGCTCGGCGATGGCGTCGGTCGGGCAGGCTTGTATGCAGAGCGAACAACTGCCGCAGAGATCAGTTCCCGGCGTATCCGCTGTAAGCTCGAGCGTCGTCAAAATTTCTCCGAGAACCAGCCAGCTACCATGCTCGGCAGAGACCAGATTGGAATGCTTTCCAATCCAGCCAAGACCCGCCTGTTGGGCCCAGGCCTTTTCCATCACCGGACCGCTGTCGACATAGGACCGAGTGGTTGCACCGGGCGCCCATTCGCGCAGTTTCGCTTCAAGCATCGCGAGCCGATCGCCGAGAATTCGGTGATAGTCCTTCCCCCAAGCATACCGGGCGACGCGGCCATAGCCCCGGCCTTCAGTGGCGCGATGCCCGCTATCGTAATTCATTGCGACCGCGATGATCGACCGGCAGCCCGGAAGCACGATGCGAGGGTCTGCGCGCCGCGCAGGATCGCGAGCCATCCACGACATGGTGCCGTGAAACCCTCGGCGCAACCATGTCTGCAGTCTGTGGAGCAGATGCTCGTTGGATATATGCGGGCTGACTGCGGCGATGCCGGCGCCGGCGAATCCCAACGAGAGCGCTTCACGTTTGATGGCGTCGGCGAGAGACATAACGGATAGATGTGGTTCAATGGGGATTGCAGTCGAAGCGGACAATGAACTGGGCTGAGCACTGCGTCGTGCTGCAGCGTCCGCAGGTCCCCGTGATTTTGGTTTTCCAATCTGTCTGCTTTTCGTCGAAGCGGCAGAAGGTCTTCCCTCCCTTAGAGATGGTCGTCCAGGGTTTGTTGGTGCCGGGCGCATTGGCCACAAGGCAGCCGGTCGGTATGGGAACCTGGCAGGTATGGGAAGGTTCACCCTTGGCCATCCCGAAACTGCAGGTTTGCTCGGTGGTGGCAGGGAATTCCGACGGCATCTGGGCATTCGCGGTGGGAAGCGCTGCAAGAAGGTTGACTACCAATGCCCCACCGAGACTGAGAAGCGCACGTCCTCCGCGCATGGGCCGGATCGTAGCACAGTCTCTTCGCTTGCGACCACCGACACGACTGCGTAGAATCTGACAGGTGGGCATTCTGACACCGAGGGGCATTAGCTAGGGGAGGCACCCATGCTTGCGACCCGCATCCGTCAAAAGGAAGGCACGTTCTATTTCATCGCCTACAACGCGGTCGACCTCCTGGACAAAGTTCGATTCACGAGCCGCTATTTCTTTGAAGGCGAAGAGATCGCCCAATCCAAAATTTCGGAACATGACGACGTCGCCCAATTCATCGCCGGCATTGAACGGAGCGAGAAGGGATTTCAGCGTCAGTTGAACCGGCAGAAGGTCAAACAGATCGTCAACTTTTATGAAACCGTCGTTGCGCAACCGATGATTCCCGGGACGATTTTAATTTTCACCGACGAGACATTGCGCTTCCAGCGGTCCGGTGATTCGGAATCCATCGGGCACTTGAGTGAACCCAAGGGCAAATACCTCGTGATCGACGGCCAGCATCGGCTGGCCGGGCTGCATTTTTTCCGCGCCAAGCACCCGGACCAGATTGCCAATGTGGAAGTGCCTTGCGTGCTGTTCGACGGCCGCAGCGGCGATTTTGCAACGGAAATGTTCGTGATCATCAACAGCACGCATACCCGCATCAATCGATCGCACCTTGTGGATCTTTACGAGAAGGTGTCATGGGAAACGCCCGAAAAAAAGTTCTCCGCGAAGGTCGTCAATCTGCTGTATGCGGAAGACGATTCACCGCTCCAATACAAGATCAACCGGCTTGGGGGGCGGAGCAAGCAGGAGAAGTGGATTTTGCAATCCGAAGTCTTCAACGAGTTGCTGAAGGTCGTTACAGCCCATAAGCGCTGGATAGAATCCCACCTCGGGATGAAGGCCGACCGCTGTTATGCGCTGGTCAGGGACTACCTGAAGGGCGTCAAAGAGGTCATGGAGGAAGTGTGGGGCAATAACGAGCGCTATATGTTCACCCGGGACGTGACGCTCAAGGCATTAATTCGCGTGCTGGATGACCTGGTCGTGGACCGCAAACTCATTGCCGACTGGGATGCACAGCGGTCTCACAAGCCGTTCGCCGAAATCGTCAAGCCGTGGGCGGCCTTGGCCAAGGAGTTTCGCGCCGAAGGATTCTACGAGCGGTTTGCCGCCAAAGGACAGCTGGAACGGGTGCGGAAAATCCACCAGCGGCTGCTCGATGCGATCGTCGGATAGGTACCACGCACGCGGTCGGCTATTCCTGTTCTGTGCCCTGTTTGTTCTCTGCTGGCATCCCCTTCTTGCCAGCGACGCGCTTCAAGAATCGCTCGACGTCAGGACTGATCCGGCCGGCGGAGTCATCGCGACGGCTCACATCCTGTTTCCGGCCGGCCCCGAGATCATGTATTCGCTTCTGACCGATTTTCCTCGGTGGCCCGAACTCTTTGAAGTGCGGATGAGGCTGGTCGATCTGCAGATCCGGCAGAACGTGGTCATGACCGATCTTCGGATCGAACACGCGCTGTTGCCCGGTGAGCGACGGCTGGTCACCGAATCCCGGGCGACTCCGAACCAAGGCATCGTCACCGATCTCGTCGGCGGGGACTTCACGCGATATCACCGGGTATGGATATTCTCGCCGGCCAACGGGGGAAGGGAGACCTACGCGGACTTTGAACTCAAGGTCGCCATCGATTCGATCGTTCCCGACTGGCTCGTGGCCTTGGCGACGCGGCGGGAACTTGAAGCCCATTTTCGGATTGTGAAGGAGAAGGCGCGTGCCCGCATGGCTAAGCCGGAAAAGTGAATTGCGATGGTTCGGCTTTTTCCAAGCCCTGTTTGACGAGAGCCCCAATGTCGAGGCTTCGCTCGATTCTGCGAATGTCGTCGATGCGAGTTTTGGTGCTCGGATGCGGCGGAACAAAGAGCGAGCAGCAGTCCTGATCCGGTTCGATGGACGTCGTGAATGTACCGATCCGCTGCGCCTCGTCCGTGATTTCGAGTTTGTCCATGCCGATAAGCGGACGGAGCACCGGCAGCTCCGCCGCTTCTTCGACCACCGAGAGGTTTTCCGGTGTCTGCGACGCCACCTGTCCCAGGCTGTCACCGGTGACGAGCGCCCAGCAGCGATCGGCCAGCGCGAGTTCCCCAGCGATGCGGACCATGAGTCTCCGGTAGAGCACGACGCGATAGGCGGCCGGCGCCTCTGCCACGATCACGCGCTGGATCTCACCGAACGGGACGATGAACAGCTTTGACCGGTATTGATGCGCAGTCAGCAGTTGCACCAGTTCATGTACCTTCTCTTCGGATGCCCGGCTGACCAGGGGGCGCCCGGAAAAATGGACGAAGACCGCGTTGCAGCCCCGTTTCATCATGCGGTAAGCCGCGACCGGTGAATCGATACCTCCTGAAATCAGACAGGCCACCGTTCCGCTGACGCCGACGGGCATGCCGCCGGGACCTTGAATCTTCTCCAGATAATAGTAGGCCTCTTTGGCCAGCAGTTCGATATAGATGGTCAGGTCGGGCGCCGTGAGTTTGACGGTTTTCCCCGTCAAATCGCAGACAGATTTGCCTACCGCTTTCTCGACATCCATCGAGGTGAGCGGCAGGCGTTTGTCCGCCCGTTTCGCGCTGACGCGGAAGGTGTCGAAGGTCTCCTGAGCGACCGCCTGGCCGATCCCCCGCATCAGTGGCTCAAGATCCGGTTTGAGGAGATTCAGCGGCACCGCGCGAGCGAGCGAAAAATTGGCGATGCCGAAGACGCCGGACAAGCGTTGCTTGAAGGTGTGATTGCCGAGATGGTCGGGAAGGATGACTCGAAGGCGACCACGGAGACTTTCGACGCGTGTCGCCCCCAGATCTCTGAGGACCGTGCGAATGTTGCCGATCAGCTGCCGCTCGAAAAATTCGCGGTTTCGGCCTTTCAGAGCCAGTTCATGATAATGAATGATGGCGCAGCGCATGTCTTGCCAGCCCCGGCCCTTGATTCATCTGTGCCCCGTAAGCTCCAAGTATCTCTCGACGCGAATGTTGCCGATCAGCTGCCGCTCGAAAAACTCGCGGGTTCGGCCTTTCAGAGCCAGTTCATGATAATGAATAATGGCGCAGCGTAGGTTGGCAGCGCCGGCCCTCGATTCATCTGTGCCCCATGAGCTCCAAGCATCTCTCGACGCGAATGTTGCCGATCAGCTGGCGTTCGAAAAAATCGCAGGTTGAATAATGGCGCAGCGTAGGTTGGCAGCCCCGGCTCTCGATTCATCTGTGCCCCGTGAGCTCCAAGTATCTCTCGACGTCGATTGCGGCCATGCACCCGGTTCCTGCCGCCGTGACCGCCTGTCGATAGATCGCATCCTGCACATCTCCCGCGGCGAACACCCCCGGCACGCTCGTGGCCGTGCCCTGCGTGGTCACGATATAGCCCTGCGCGTCCATGTCCACCTGCCCGGCGAACAGAGCCGTGTTTGGCCGATGGCCGATGGCGACGAACACGCCGGAGACAGGGAGCGTCGTCGTGGTGCCCATCACGACGTTCTTGAGCCGGACGCCGGTGACGACGTCGTTTCCCAGAATGTCTTCGATGACGGAATTCCAAATGAAGGAGATCCGCTCGTTCTTAAACGCCCGGTCCTGCATGATTTTCGAGGCGCGCAGTTTGTCTCGACGGTGCACCACAAACACTCGTGTCGCGAACTTGGTGAGAAAATTAGCTTCTTCCATGGCGCTGTCTCCGCCCCCCACGACAACCAACTCCTTCCCGCGATAGAAAAATCCATCGCAGGTGGCGCATGTCGAAACACCGTGGCCGGTCAACCGCGTCTCGTTTGCGAGTCCGATTTGGATTGCCGATGCGCCGGTAGAGATGACGACCGCTCGGGCTTCCATCTTTTGTTCGTGGTCGACGGTGATCGTGAAGGGATGTTTGCGCAGCTCTACAGAGGTCACATCGCCGGTCAGGAAGGACGTACCGAAGCGCTCCGCCTGTGCTCGCATTTCCTTCATGAGGTCCGGCCCCATGATGCCTTTCGCGAAGCCCGGAAAATTCTCCACTTCGGTCGTGGTGGTCAGTTGTCCGCCGGACTGCCAGCCTTCGATCAACAGGGGAGCCAGGTTGGCGCGCGCGGCATACACTGCCGCGGTGAGACCCGCGGGTCCCGAACCGATGATGAGCACGTTGTGCATGGTGTCAATCTAGCATAGGGAAGAAACGGATTACAGGGAGGACTGCGGCCGACGGAAGCTCCGGATCAGGCGCCGGACGTCTTTGCTCATCAGCGCCTTGTCTCCAGTCCCATCCAATACGACATCTGCGCGGCGCACTTTTTCAGCCAGCGGCATTTGGGCCTTGATGCGTCGAAGCGCTTCCGTTTTGCTCATGCCGTTCCGGTGCTTCAAGCGGGCGACTTGCGTGTCTCGGTCGGCGGTCACGACGATGGTCTTGTCTACGCGCTTATGGGCGCCGGATTCAAACAGCAGCGGCACTTCGTAGACGATGACGGCATCAGGAGAGCGCCTGGCTATTCGGCTGGCGCGGCGCTGCTGTTCCCTCGCCACCCGCGGGTGGATGATCTGCTCGAGTCTTCGAAGCTTTCGGCGGTCGTGGAAGACAATCTGGCCGAGCGCATGACGATTGATGGACCCGTTGCGATTGAGAACCTCGTCACCAAAGACGCGCACGATCTCTCGCCATGCGGGCTTGCCCGGCCGTACGACGTCGCGGGCAAGCCCATCGGCGTCTATGACGAACGCGCCGAAGCGTTTGAACATCTGCGCTACGGTGCTTTTTCCCGAGGCGATACCCCCCGTCAGGCCCACCACGATCATGCGCCCAAGAATAGCACGAGGATCGCGCGAATGTCCTTCGGACCGATTGACTTCCGGCGGGGTGCGCCTGTATGACGTGCACATGATGGCGGCAAGATTCATCGCATGTTTGGCCGTTGCATGTCTTGCGGGAACCGCGGGTCTGGGAGCGGAGAGCGGAGCATTGTCGAATTCCAGGACAATCGTCGTGGCCTTGGACGGAAGCGGGGATTTTCGATCCATTCAGGAGGCAATGGACGCGGCGGCGAAGGGCGACACGGTGTTCCTCAAACCGGGTCGCTATGAACAGGACATTACGATTCACAGCAAAGATCGCGTGAGGCTTGTCGGCGCGGGACGGGACAAGGTCACGTTGGTCGGCCGTGAAGATTTGGTCGGCGTCCTGCACGTCGGGAAGTGGCCGTACGGCGCCAGCAACATCGAAATCAGCGACATGACGATCAATGAGCATGGCGGGCACGCCGTCGGGTTGTTCAATGGCCGCGGCGTGCTGCTGAAGCGATTGACGGTCAATGGCATGTTATTCAGCCAACAAGTCGAAGACGCCCGCATCGAAGACTGCTCGATCGGGGGGAGCGAAACGACCGGCGTACAGTTCGCCGATTCGCAGGCCGTTCTCGTCGGGAATTTCATCCATGACAATGACCACGGCGTGAACGTCGCCGGCAAATCGAACGTCCGGCTGGAGCGGAACGTCATTACCAGGAGCCTTTTTGAAGCTGTCGTCGTGAACGATCGCGCCACGGCCGTGCTTGTGAGCAATACGCTTGTCAGAAACGGAGGCGGGGCCGCATTTCTCGGCCAGTCGCAAAGCCAAGTCACCGGCAATGTGGTCGGCTTTAATCGGGTTGGATTTCTTGTCGCATCATCCAGCCGGGCTGCGACCTCGTATAACGCGTTCTACAACACGGAAGGCGATTATCTCCGCGTAGGAAATCCCAATCAACCGGCCCCGGAACTCAAGGCCCAATCGGATATTACCGGCGACCCTTATTTTGTCGATCCGGCCAAAGATGACTTCCGCCTGCGTGAGGACACTCCGCTCGTGAGGGTGGGTTCCTTCCCCTTTCTTGGTGCGCTTCCTCCGCTCAACTTCCAATAAACAACTTGATTATTCAACGGCTTCTGTTCCCTAGTAGCCGTCGTCTAACCATGTGCTAAGCTAACAGTACACGACGAAGAACAACAGAGCGCGAATCGCTGGCGCAGGAATTGCTGCATATATTAAGGGGAGGGTCAAAAGCGTGGCAAGCTACAAACAGGAGCTGGAAAAACGCGGGCCGGAAGGTATTCCCTCCCTTGATGACATCGAGCCGGGCAAAATTTGCGGCGCGGTGATTCCGATGTCCGAGCGTGCACAGACCCAAATGCGCGATAGCATCGAAGTCATCGATTATCTCCTGAACCAGGAGCGCGTCGTGTGGAGCTAGGTCAGTTCTCGATTGCGTTTCCCCACTTTTGAAACCTCCCGTCGCTCCTCTTGACAGTTCTTTTCCTGCTCCGTAGTCTCGCTCCGGATCCAAACCCCTTGTCACAGAGGAGAGTCCGCATGATTCGTCGCAACACGTTTACAACGATCATCGCATTGTGTATGGCCGCTGCCCTCGCATTTCCGACTCGCGGAGAGGCCGATGAACTGCCAAAGGAAGCCGTGTTGCCTCTGCCGATGGCGACGAAAGCCGTGCAGGCCGCCCTGGAGGCATGCAAAAAGGACGGCTATCGAGTCAGCGTCTCTGTCGTTGATCGGGCCGGCGTGCTGCGCGCCATGGGACGAGCGGATGGAGCCGGTCCTCATACGGTCGAGAGCAGTAGAAAAAAAGCCTATACCGCGGCAAGCTTGCGGCGTCCGACGTCGGAGTTGGCGGAACTGATAGGAAAAATGCCGACCTTGCAGGCCTTGAGAGACATGAACCCTGAAATTCTGATCCTGGGCGGGGGGTTGCCGATCGAAATCGGCGGTGACGTGGTGGGCGGCATCGGTGTCGGCGGCGCACCTGGGGCGCATCTCGACGATGCCTGCGCCCAGGGCGGTCTTGATGCGATCGGAGCTGCTCCAAAGATTCCTTCGGCCAAGTGACAGGCGGATGGCGGGCCGGCGCCTTGTTCGCGGCTCTAGCGGCGGGTTCTGGCTGTAATAGCGATGTGCCGGTGTCCGCGGTGACGGAGATCACACCTCCCGGTCTGCGCGTTACCATGACGCGAGTGGCCACGCATCCGTTTCTGGCTCGATTCAATCTGAAGTTCACCGTCACGATGCCCAACGGGTGTTCGGCCGCGAGTGATCTGTTTCCTGACACGGGGGGCGTCAGCCGGCGCAATGTCTATCGAGGAACCAAGGACCGGCTCTATGTGATCGGACAGTTCGACGCGCGCCGTTTCGACCCCCAGACTTGCCTGATTGAGCTCATGGAGTTTCGCTCCCTTGAAACAGGTTTGCTGTTCGTCGGGGCATTCGATATCGATGCCTCAGGCCATTGGGTTTTTCTCCCGGCAGGCGTGCGGTCAGAACGGCCATTTCAACCGTTATGACTGGCGAGCAATGCCATCGTCGCTGTACACATCATGAAGCAGCCGATCATTGCCTATCACCAGGACGAACATGGCGATTGGGTGGCCGACCTGGCCTGCGGCCACGGGCAGCACGTGCGTCACCAACCGCCGATGACCAACCGGCCATGGGTATTGACCCAAGCCGGTCGCCACCAACACCTTGGAGAGATGCTGAACTGTAAAAAATGTGAGGAAGAACCGTAGATTTCATGGAATTTGTGGCCGGGTCTACTTTCCACTGGTAGTCTTCCCAGCATGATGACCGGCGGCTATTACCGACAAACTCGTGCCTTCACACTCACTGAACTCATGGTTGCAGTGGCGATTGTGTCCATTCTCGCGGCGACCGCCGCCGTTCTGTTTCCCCAGTATGTTGAACGAGCAAAGAAGACCGAAGCGGAAATTGCCTTGGCCGAGGTGAAGAGGCATGAGAATGATTTTTTCGCCCGTACGGGGACCTTCTCCTCCGATTTGAATCAAATCGGGTATCAGTCGACGCCTCCGCTCAAATATCACACGATCTTTGTACAAGTGGAAAAAGGTCCGCTTGGGTGGAGCTACATGGTGTTGTTGATGCCCAACGACGCCAACGGTTCGGGCGGTTCGTACGCTTCGCAGAGTCCGGATGGACGAATCGTTTCGAACGTTGGCGGACGGGAAGTTGCGGCAGGCGGCGCGTCTTCAGCATGCGCCGCATGGAGCGGATGGGGATCCTTGGAAGGCGGGCTGATCGAAGGAGTAGAAGGCCTCTCCTCGTCCAGCAGCGGCACGCCGCCGTGTGGGAAAGGCCGTGTGGTACAACATGGTCAGGGTTCCGTCGCCGGGGCGGCGGTGAAGTAGTCCTTCTCTCAGCGGCTCAAGATCATCATCTCGTCCGGCGGGTCAACGGTCAATCCCAATCCAGGTTCGTGCCAAGGGATTAAGTAAGGACCCCGGTAGCGGTAGCCGCCTGTCACCGGATCGCTGTTCAGAAGGAGCGGCGTATCCAGGTCAAGCACCTCAAATCCCTTCATGCCCAACACCAGGCTATACGAACAACCCATGGCAATTCGTGTTTCCACCATTCCTCCGACCATGAGTTTGAGACCGGAAGCAAGGGTAAAAAGAGCAATGTCGTGCGCCTCCATGACCCCGGTCTTCATGAT
>Ga0310810_10005205_pt1 | contig 14513 bp, 12 predicted proteins | sample NCmetagenome_FD_207641 | JGI IMG/M metagenome (GOLD analysis project Ga0310810, IMG submission 207641) | Soil microbial communities from experimental microcosm in Duke University, North Carolina, United States - NC | ecosystem: Engineered > Artificial ecosystem > Soil microcosm > Unclassified ... | reverse complement strand
CTATATCGAAGTCATCAAGCCGGTCTCGGTGTCCAAGGACGGCGCCACCGGCGAATTGCGCCCGTATCAGCATGGCTTCCGCGTCGAAGCCGAGATCGATTTCGATCACCCGCTGATCGGCCAGCAGGCGCTTTCGCTCGACATCGAGCCCGACACCTTCCGCCGCGAGATCGCGCGCGCAAGAACGTTCGGCTTCATGCGCGATGTTTCAAAACTGTGGAGCGCAGGCTACGCGCTTGGCGCATCATTCGAGAATACACTGGTGGTCAGCGAAGACCGCGTACTCAATCCGGAAGGTCTGCGGTTTGCCGACGAGTTCGTGCGGCACAAGGTGCTGGATGCGATCGGTGATCTGGCGCTGGCAGGCCAGCCGCTGCTCGCGGCCTACAAGACTGTCCGTGGCGGTCACAAGCTGAATCACGCTGTGCTGTCCGCGCTGATGTCCGATCGGAGCGCCTGGCGGGTGGTGGAAGCTGCGGAACCGGCCCGCCGCACTCGCGGCAGCGCCAGCCTGGCAACGGGCCTTGTGGCACCGGCCTATGGGCCAGAAGTGTCCTGAAAATCTAGCGATTTGGCCTTAACCTTCGCCTTAATCCGGGCCGAATGTCGGCTTAGTCGCATGGCGAGAGCCTGCATTTTCGGATAGACCGGCGCGGATAACCGCCGTTGGGAAATCGGGCTAGCGGGGGGAAGCGACACGTTCGCGTAGATGGGTCCGTGTTCGACACTTTTGCAGCCAATGATGCCGTGCCCGAGGGCACGCCAGCCATGACAGCAGCGGCCAAACCGGCGGGCTGGTCACGCCTCGCGCGCGTGCTGGCAGTCGCGGTGGTGGCGACGAGCCTTGGCGCGTGCAGCAGTTTCGACATTTTCGCCAAAAAAGACGACACGCCGCCCGACGAACCCGCCGATCGCCTCTACAACGAGGGCCTCTATCTTCTCAACGCGAAGAAGGATGCCAGAGACGCGGTCAAGAAGTTTGAGGAAGTAGACCGCCAGCACCCTTATTCCGAGTGGGCGCGCAAATCGCTGCTCATGTCAGCCTATGCCTACTATCAGGCCGGTGAATATGATGACTGCGTGAACGCGGCAAAGAGATACGTCACGCTGCATCCCGGCAGTCCCGATGCCGCCTATGCTCAATATTTGATTGCCTCGTCCTATTTCGAGGAAATTCCGGACGTCACGCGTGACCAGGCGCGCACCGAAAGGGCGCTCGCCTCGCTTGAAGAGGTCATCCGGAAATATCCGACGACCGAATATGCGAACAGCTCCAAACAGAAGATTGAAGTTGCGCGTGACCAGCTCGCCGGCAAGGAGATGGAGATCGGTCGCTACTATCTGAAGAAGAAGGACTACACGGGCGCCATCAATCGTTTCAAAGTGGTTGTCACAAAGTACCAGACCACGCGCCACGTCGAAGAAGCGCTCATGCGCTTGACCGAAAGCTACATGGCGTTGGGGATCACCGACGAGGCGCAGACCGCAGCCGCAGTGCTCGGGCACAATTTCCCGGACAGCCAATGGTACAAGCACGCTTATGCCGTGGTGAAGACCGGCGGAATGGAGCCAAAGGAAAACCAGAGCTCCTGGATCAGCAGGGCCTTCAAGGGCATCGTGGGTTAGCGCCCCGGCGGACGGGATTCACAGCGTAGGGGCCGGCCCAAGGACAAGCCTTGTGCCGGCCTTCCGCGTCTTTAATGATGGCGAATCCGCAGGGCCGAGTTCCTATGCTGTCCCGACTGTCCATTCGCGACATTGTTCTGATCGAGCGGCTCGACATCGATTTTGCCACCGGTCTTGCCGCGCTTACGGGCGAGACCGGCGCCGGCAAATCGATCCTGCTCGACGCTTTCGCGCTGGCCTTGGGCGGCCGCGGCGATCAGACGCTGGTGCGCCAGGGACTCGAGCAGGGGCAGGTGACGGCCGTTTTCGATATCGCGCGCGGTCATCCGGCGCGGGCGCTGCTGGCGGCCAATGACATTGCGTCGGACGATGAATTGATCCTCCGCCGCGTGCAGCTGTCCGATGGGCGAACGCGCGCATTCGTCAACGACCAGCCGGTCAGCGTGCAGGTGCTCAAGCAGCTCGGCGGCGCGCTGGTCGAGATCCATGGTCAGCACGACGAGCGCGCGCTGACCGACGCGGCCACGCACCGGCGACTGCTCGATGCGTTCGGCGGGCTGGAAAGTCAGGCTTTGGAGGTCGAGACGCTGTGGCAGACGCGGCGCGATGCGCGCGAAGCGGCCGATGCCCACCGCGCCGAGGTCGAGCGCGCCAAGCGCGAAGGCGATTGGCTGCGTCACGCGGTCGACGAACTCCACAAGCTTGCGCCGGAAGGCGGCGAAGAGACCGCGCTGGCCGAGCGGCGGACTTCCATGATGCAGGCCGAGAAGGTCGCCGAGGACCTGCGCGACGCCCATGATGTGATTGCCGGCGCGAATTCCAGCGTACCCGCGCTGTCGGGCGTCGTCCGGCGCCTGGAACGGCGCGCGGCGCAGGCTCCCGGCCTGATCGAGCCCACCGTGAAGGCGCTCGATACGGCGCTCACCGCGCTGGACGAAACACGGGCGCAGCTTGAGGCCGCCCTGCGCACCGCCGATTTCGACCCGGCCGAGCTCGAGCGCATCGAGGAGCGTTTGTTCGCGCTGCGTGCAGCCGCGCGCAAATACAATGTCCCAGTCGACGATCTCGCGGAGCTGGCTCGCAAATACAATGCCGACATCGCCTTGATCGATGCGGGCGAGGACAAGCTCAAGGCGCTGGAGCTCGCTGCCGGTGAGGCCGACGCCGCCTTTCGCAGGGCCGCCGATGCCCTGTCCAAAGCGCGTGGCAAGGCCGCCTCCGCGCTCGACAAGGCGGCCAATGCCGAGCTCAAGCCGCTCAAGCTCGATCGCGCGAAGTTCTCGACCCAGCTCGAATCCGATCCGGCCGCCTCGGGTCCAAACGGCATCGACCGCGTGGAATTCTGGGTGCAGACTAACCCGGGGACGCGGCCCGGACCGCTGATGAAAGTCGCCTCGGGCGGCGAGCTTGCGCGCTTCCTGCTCGCGCTGAAGGTCGTCTTGGCCGACCGCGGCTCGGCGCCGACTTTGGTGTTCGACGAAATCGATACCGGCGTGGGCGGTGCGGTGGCTGACGCCATCGGTGTGCGGCTGGCCAAGCTTGCGCGCGGCGTGCAGGTGCTGGCCGTCACCCATGCGCCGCAGGTGGCGGCACGCGCCGACCATCATTATCTCATCACCAAGGATACGCTGGAGAAGGGCAAACGCGTTGCAACGCGCGTCACCGAGCTTGCAACCGACCGCCGGCGTGAAGAGGTGGCCCGCATGCTGGCCGGGGCGGAGATCACCAAGGAAGCACGCGCGGCGGCGGAGCGGCTGATCAAGGCCGCGAGCTGAAGCTGGCTGTGATGAGTATCGATGCCCAAGGTCAAAACCGAAAAAACGCCGGTCGATTTTCTCACCGCAAAGCAGGCGAAGGCTGAGCACGCGCGGCTGACCGCTGAAATCGCCCTGCACGACAAGCGGTACTATCAGGATGACCGACCAAGCATCACCGATGCCGAATACGATGCGCTGCGGTCGCGCTACAACGCCATCGAGGAACGTTTCCCCGACCTTCGCACGCTCGAATCGCTGTCGGTGAAGGTTGGCGCCGCGCCCAGCGGCAAGTTCAAAAAAGTCCGTCACGCGCTGCCAATGCTGTCGCTCGACAATGCCTTCTCGGACGAGGATGTCGTCGACTTCGTCGCCCGCATCCGGCGTTTCCTGAAGCTCGATGAGAGCGAGAAAATTGCGTTCAGCGCCGAGCCGAAGATCGATGGCCTGTCGATGTCGCTGCGCTATGAGGGCGGCGAGCTGGTGACGGCCGCGACGCGCGGCGATGGCGCCGAGGGCGAAGACGTCACCGCCAACATCCGCACCCTCAAGGACGTGCCGCAGAAACTCAAGGGCCGCAACGTGCCGGAAGTCTGCGAAGTGCGCGGTGAAGTCTACATGACCAAAGGCGCATTTCTTGAATTGAACGAGCGGCAGAAGGCGGCCGGGGGCCAGATTTTCGCCAACCCGCGCAATTCCGCAGCGGGCTCGCTGCGCCAGAAGGATCCCAAGATCACGGCGTCGCGGCCGCTTGGTTTCTTCGCCTATGCCTGGGGCGAAATGAGCCAAATGCCGGCAGATACGCAGACCGGGATGATCAAATGGTTCGAGACCTGCGGCTTCAAGACCAATCCGTTGACCAGGCTCTGCCGCTCGACCGACGAGCTGATCCAATTTCATAGCAAGATCGAGGAAGGCCGCGCCAAGCTCGACTACGACATTGACGGCGTCGTCTACAAGATCGACCGCATCGACTGGCAGGAGCGGCTCGGCTTTGTTTCGCGGACACCGCGGTGGGCCGTCGCGCACAAATTTCCGGCCGAGCGCGCGATGACGGTGATGCGTGACGTGCTGATCACGGTCGGCCGCACCGGGGTGCTCACGCCGACCGCGCAGCTTGAGCCGGTCGGTGTCGGCGGCGTGATGGTCTCGATGGCGACGCTGCACAACGAGGATTACATCAAAGGTGTCGATGGCAGCGGGGAAACGCTCCGTGAGGGCCGCGATATCCGTATCGGCGACACAGTGATCGTCCAGCGCGCCGGCGACGTGATCCCGCAGATCGTCGATGTCGTGATCGACAAGCGTCCGAAAAGCGCAAAGCCGTATCACTTTCCGAAGAAGTGCCCGTGCCATCTACACACCGACGTGGTGCGCGAAGAGACGGCGACGGGCGAGGAGGGCGCCCGCGCCCGCTGCACCGGCGAGTTCGCCTGCCCGTTCCAGAAGATCGAGCATCTGAAGCTGTTCTGCTCGCGGCGGGCCTTCGACATCGAGGGACTCGGCGAAAAGCAGATCGAGCTGTTCTTCGAGAAGGAATGGATCAAGGAGCCCGCCGACATCTTCACGCTTCCTCAGCGCAACAAGAAGATCAGGCTTGAAGACGAGGAGGGCTTTGGCGAAACCTCAGTGCGCAACCTCTTCAGCGCGATCGACGCGCGGCGCACGATATCGCTCGACCGGTTCATTTACGCACTCGGCATCCGCCATGTCGGGGAAACGACGGCGCTGGCGCTCGCCCGCGGCTATGGGTCGTGGCAGGCGTTCCACGATGCCGGCCTGAAGATCGCCAAAGGCGACACGGAAACCGCTGCCGAGATGGATGCGCTCGATCAGATCGGCGGCACCGTTATTGAAGCGGTGAAGGCCTATTTCGGGGAAAGCCACAACCGCGGCATCGTCGAGCGGCTGAAAAAGCAGGTCGAGGTGCTCGATGCCGAGAAGCCGAAGACCGACAGCGCGATTGCCGGCAAGACCGTGGTCTTCACCGGCTCGCTGGAAAAGATGACACGCGAGGAGGCCAAGGCCCAGGCCGAGCGTCTCGGTGCCAAGGCGGCCGGCTCGGTCTCGAAGAAGACCGATTATGTTGTCGCCGGACCTGGTGCGGGTTCGAAGCTCGTCGAGGCCAAGAAACACGGCGTGAAAGTGCTCACCGAGGACGAGTGGCTGAAGCTCATCGCCCGGTGAGCCTTCATTCCCGGGATATTCGAATCGGACCCGGCGTTGCTGACGTGCAACGAACCGAATAATTCTGTTCAGCACCGCTCCCATTTACCAAGGTACCTCCGCCCACACTTGCGCAGCCTTAAGGGTTGCAACCACACTTTGGAGGTCGTCATGCGCTCCTCGTGGATCGCGCTCGGATTTAGCGCGCTTGCGACGTCGGCAATGGCGGCCGATCTCCCGCGCAAAGCACCCCCGCCATCGCCCATTCAGCCCGTGCAAGCCGCCAACTGGACCGGTTTGTACGTTGGCGTTCATGGCGGCTACTCTTGGGGTCGCTGGAACGGTGGCCTCACCTACGATCCAGGGGGTGGGCCAATCGAGGTCTTCGATCCTGCCAATCGAACAATCGACGGTCATGGCTGGCTCGCGGGAGGGCAGATCGGATTCAACTATCAGCTCAACGCCTTTGTTTTTGGAATTGAAGCCGATGCGTCCTGGACAAATCTCAAAGGGAGCGGAAGCTTCAATACGGCTCCCGGTGACTTCAACTGGGTCGTTGAAAACCGACTGGATTGGTTTGGGACCGTCCGTGGCCGCGCGGGTGTCGCGGTGAACAATTTTCTTTTCTATGCAACGGGTGGCGCCGCTTTTGGGCAGAGCAAGGGAGACCTTCGCGTGACGAATGTCATTCCGTGTTGTCTGGTGACGGCAGTTGCGTCGGCGAATGAAAACCATGTCGGCTGGACGGCCGGCGCCGGCATTGAATGGATGTATTCGCGAAATTGGTCGGTCAAGGCCGAATATCTTTATGTCGATCTCGGCACGGCGGACTATCACTTTTCCGGCACGACCTTCGTTGGCACGCCGCACACCACTGACAGCATGTTGGGCGACCTAAAGTTCAACGTGGTGCGGGCGGGGCTGAACTACAGATTCTGATGGCGTGATCAACGCACAAGCGGTCCGCCTGCCTTTTTCCAGGCGTCAATGCCCCCCTCAATGTGGCAGGCAGTCCTGAGGCCGGCATCTTGGGCGGCCTGTACCGCCATGGCGGAGCGCTCGCCGAAAGCGCAATAGAACAAGACACGTTTCCCGGTGGTCGCCGCGAGTTCCTGGAGCATGCCGCCCGGACCGATATTTTCCTGCAAATCCGTGTAGGGCGCATGCAGCGCGCCGGGAATGCTTCCATGTTTTTCGCGCTCGCTCTTCTCGCGCAGGTCGACGAGCGCCACGTCAGGCCGGCTGCGCAGGGCAAGAGCCTCGGTGGCTTTTACCGCCCAGCCTTTGCGTGCGATTTCTTCCTGATGCAGGCCGACCTGCATATTCGCCGGCACCGCAATGTCCATCATCTTGGGATTGGGCAGTTTCAGATTGTTCATGAGGTCGACATATTCGTCGACGGATTTGACGCTGAGGCGCGGATTAAACCGTTTCTCTTCTCCGATCGTTGAGACCATGTCGCCTTTATAGTCATGCGCCGGGTAGACCAGCGTGTCCTCCGGCAGTTTGAGTAGCTTGTTGAAGATCGAATCGTACTGCGCGTGAGGATTTCCGTTCTGGAAATCAGTGCGGCCCGTGCCGCGAATAAGCAGCGTGTCGCCGGTGAATACGCGGTCGCCCATCAGGTACGAGTAGGAATCGTCGGTATGACCGGGTGTGTAGAGTGCCTGCAGGCTGACACCTTCAATCTGGACGCGGTCGCCTTCCGAAACCCGCATCGAAACGACATCGGCATGGGTCTGTTCCCCCATCACCGTGATGCAATGCGTGCGGTCGCGCAATGCGCCGAGGCCGGTGATGTGATCGGCATGCAGGTGGGTGTCGACCGCTTTCACCAGCCTGAGGTCGAGCTCACGGACGAGCTGCAGATAACGATCGACCTTCTCCAGCACCGGATCGATGATCAAGGCTTCGCCGCCGCGACGGCTGGCGATCAGGTAGGTGTAGGTGCTGGAAACACTGTCGAAAAGCTGGCGAAAGATCATCGTCTGACTCCCGTTCTTTCGACATTATAGCAAGTAGGCTGCCGGCGCTTCATGTCCACTCATGAGGCGGCCAACGTCAGCGCCTCCTTTTGCGTGACTGCATCCGCTTCTTCGTCGGCGCGCGGCGCTTCTTCTGCTTTCGCGGAGCGGTACCGATCGGCTGCGTGGCTTGTTCGAGCCATTTCCGCGCCGGCGGATCGACCAGCGCGCCGATAACCTCGTAGACGCGCTCATGATAACTGTCGAGCCAGGCGCGTTCCTTGTCCGTCAGCATGGCTGGCTCGACCAGCCGCCGGTCGATCGGCGCGAGCGTCAGCGTCTCGAAGGCGTTGAGCGGCTTTTCGGCGCCAACCGGCTCGGGTGCGGCGATCACCAGAATCAGGTTTTCAATCCGGATACCGTAGGCGGCAGTTTTGTAATAGCCGGGTTCGTTCGACAGGATCATGCCGCGCCGGAGCGCGACGTGACCGAGCTTGGAGATCCGTGCCGGGCCTTCGTGCACCGACAGGTAACTGCCGACGCCGTGGCCGGTGCCGTGATCGAAATCGAGGCCGGCCTGCCAGAGCGCGGTGCGCGCCAGCGGGTCGAGCTGGGCACCGCTCGTGCTCTCGGGGAAGACTGCGGTAGCGATGGCGATATGGCCCTTCAGCACGCGGGTGAAGCGGTCGCGCATCTCATCGCTCGGCTCGCCGACGATGACCGTGCGCGTGATGTCGGTCGTCCCGTCCTCGTATTGCGCGCCGGAATCGACCAGGAGCAGCTGGTTCCTGCCAACCGGCCGGTTGCTGGCCTTGGTCACGCGGTAATGGACGATGGCCCCGTTCGGGCCCGCGCCCGCGATGGTCGGGAAGGAAATGTCCTTGAGTGCGCCCGTGTCGCGACGGAAGCTTTCGAGCGCCGCGACGACGTCGATCTCGGTGAGCTTGCCGCCCGGGGCCTCCTTGTCGAGCCAGGCCAGGAAGCGCGTGACAGCGGCGCCGTCGCGCCGGTGCGCACTGCGGCTGCCGACGATCTCGGCGTGGTTCTTGGTCGCCTTTAAGAGCGTGATGGGATCCGCTCCGCGCTGCGGCTTGCCGCCGTGGCGCGAAAGGATCTGCGTAAGGGCATCCGCCGCGCTCGCCTGGTCGATACGAACGGTCTTGCCATGGAGTTTCTCGAGGTCGCGGGCGAGCTCGTCCGGCGCGCGAACATCGGCAAAGGCCTCGATCGAGTGCTGTACAGCATTATTGAGTTTGGCGCTGTCGACATAGAGCGCCGGTCGGCCATCTTTCGGGATTGCCGCGAAGGCGAGCGCAAGTGGCGTATGAGCGACATCGGCACCGCGGATGTTGAATGCCCAGGCGACGTTCTGCGGATCGGTGACCAGCAGCGTGTCGGCGCGCAGCTTCGCAATCTCGGCGCGGACCCGCTTGAGCTTGTCGGGCGCCGCCTCGCCCGCGAACTTTGGATCACGCAAGCTTACGGCGCCGGCAGGCGAGGGCGGACGATCCTGCCAGAGCGCGTCGATGGGATTGCCGTCGACGGCGACGAGTTCGGCGCCGGCAACCGCGCAGGCTTTCTTCAGACGTTCGGTCTGCTCGCTGGTGTGCAGCCAGGGATCATATCCGAGCTTGGCACCGCTCTTGAGGTTGTCGGTGATCCACTGATCGGGCGGACTTTCCACCAGGTGTTCGATCGAAAATATTTTTCCGTCGACCTGGGCGTCGGCCTGCAGCGTGTAGCGGCCATCGACGAAGACCGCGGCGGCATCACGTAAAATCACAGCCGCACCCGCCGAGCCGGTGAAGCCCGTCAGCCAGGCCAGGCGTTCCTCGCTCGCGGGCAGATATTCGTTCTGCTGGCGGTCAGCGCGCGGGACCACGAATCCGTCGAGGCCGCGCCGCTGCAGCTCGGCGCGCAGCGCTGCGACGCGCGCTGCGCTCTGGGCGCGCGCGCTCGCATCCTCGAAGGTCTGGAAGCGGGCTTCAAACATGGAATGTCCGCACTCTAGCGCCCCACGCGAACCGGGCAATGCAGGCATGCCGGCAGCGCCGGAGGCGCATTGCTCCAGCAATGGTGCCTGACGACTGGTTAAGTGATGCCGAAAACGGCACCGCGCAGGGCATTTGGCGGGACTTTGTGCATCGCATCAATTTGCTTTTGTGATGCGACCGATCAGTTCTCAACTATTCGTGAATTCATGTAGGAATTACAGGGCATCCATGCGTCGTCATGCATACCGAATCGCCAGGAAAGGTCTATGTTGCAGTGCAATAGCAGAAGCAAGTGTGAGGACTTTGCTGACGCATCGATTGCGAAAGGAGATTTGCCATGGTTGCCATCACTTACGGCGTTGCCCGCCCCGCTCCGAAGAGTGCCAAGCGCGCGCCGCGTCAAAACATTATGAGCCGCTTCGTTACCGCGTTTATGGAAGCGCGGTTGCAGCATGCCTATCGCGAAATCGCGCGCCGCGAATATCTCAAACACGGCCTGCGCCGGTAACGCCGACACGCTTTGCGGCTGTGATGTAGCCGCTTTCACCGGCAAAACCGCCCCGGCTTCCCCGCCCGGGGCGGTTTTGTTTTTCGATGCATCACCAATGTGACCCAGCCATCGAGTGTGATGCGTTTCTCGAGCACGAAACCTTGCGCGCGATAGATCGCGCTTGCGGCGTTCGCGTGGCTTGGCAACAGGCCCGATAGAACAATTCGGGCATCCGGCGCGGCCAGCCTGCGAAGCGGCACGGCCAGTCGCGTGAGCGCGCCAAGCAGAATATTGGCAAAGATCAGCTGATAAGGTGCGGCCGATGTGATCGCGCGCGCCGTCGCGCCGGACGCGTGCACGAATGCAAGCAGTGACGCAGCCCGGTTGATGCGCGCGTTTACGCGCGCCGTCTCGATCGCGCGCGCATCGATATCGCTAGCCGTAGTATGGGTGCGAAGAAGTTTTGCCGCGGCAATCGCCAGAATGCCGCTGCCCGTGCCGACGTCGAGCACGCGGCGAATATGCCGGCGCTTTGCAAGATCGGCGAGCGCCTGCAGGCATCCACGCGTCGTGCCGTGGTGACCGGTGCCGAAGGCGAGCGCGGCCTCTATCTCGATGCCGATGTCATTGGCGCGCAATTTTGCGCGATCATGCGCGCCATGCACGAGAAGGCGGCCGACGCGAACCGGCTTGAGATCGGCGAGGTTTTGCGCGACCCAATCTGTCGCCGCCACCGGCTCGATGGTCAGCAGCCGCGACGCGTTCGCGTCCACCGCGAGTGCGACCAGGTCGCGAAGTCGTGCCTCATCGGGCGGTTGCCGAAAATGTACGGCAACCTGCCAGCGGCCGGCCTTATCCTCGAAGGCCACGCAAGCCACATCTTCGGCGTCGAGACTTTCTCCGAGAAACGCCGCCAGCCGGCGTGCGGTGGGTTCGTCGCAAGCGAGCCTTGCGACTGTGGTGGGTGAATTCATGTAGACCAAGTTTGCCCTTCGCAATTGGCCGCGCAACGACTATCTAGGCGGCTGTGAGCATCGAAATCCCCAATTCCGCGGATCTGGGCGCCCTTGCTCTTGCCCGCCGCAGCGGCTGGCCCGAGGACCTGCGCGTCCTTTTGGCGCGCTATCCGCGCGAACGGTGGGACAGTCATCCCAACCTCGGTGAAATGGCGCGTTTCTGGCTGTCCCGCCATGCGATGTTTCGCGAGCTGTCGACCGCAATCGAGCAGATCGCCGCGCTTTTCCGTGCCGACAAGCTTGCGCCGGAGGAGTTTGCGCGCCAGTTCGTGCCGCGGCTGCAGTTCATGCTCGATCAGCTCAACGTCCATCATCAGATCGAAGACCTGCATTATTTCCCGATTTTCCGGGCAGCTGACGAAAGGCTTGCGCGGGGATTTGATGTGCTGGAGGGCGACCATCACCATATCCATGCCGATATGGCGCGCACGGCTGAAACCGCGAACGCGCTGCTGCGTTCATTGCAGGGCGGCGGCGATACGATGCGTCGATGCGGGGACAATTACGCTGATGCCAGTTCGACTTTGCTCAAAAGTCTCGTGCGTCATCTCGACGACGAGGAGGATCTGATCGTGCCCTTGATTCTCGACCGCAGCGAAAGAGCGCTAGGCGTCGCGCACCATGGCTGAGGAGAAAAGACTATGGCTGACGAACCGGTGAAACTGAGGCGGACGCTTCTTCTGCGGCTGAAAGCGCCGACACCCGATGCCGCGAAGATGCTTGGCGCAATGATGCAAAACACCGCGGCGATGTATAAAACCTTCGGCGATGCAAAAGTGCGCCTCTTGCGAAACGCCGACGACCAGACGCAGTTTCTTCAGATCATCGAATTTCAGGCTGACCAGGCGGTCGAGCGCAGCCGGCAGAAGATGGCGAGCGACCCGGCAATGCAGAATTTCCTGCAGGCCTGGCGTTCGATGTTCCCCGGCGCGGCCGATGCCGAAGTCTATGAGGATATCGCCGAATAACGTCAGCGCCGCTTGAAGTACTGAATCTCGCGCTCGTGCTTCTCTGCGGCTCCTTTCGAACTGAATGTGCCGAGGTTACGGCGTTTTCCTGTGCGCGGATCCTTCTTGCGCGAATACAGTCTGTATTTTCCGCCGGCGAGCTTGCGGATCACGCCGTCACCAGCCGGACGAACCGAAGAGACCGCGGCCGCTGGTGTAGGGACGCTCGTAATTCGGATACGGACGCTGCTGATAATAGTTGGGACGGTAGCCATACTGTGTTTCACGGCCGCTGCGGACCTGGTAGTTCCGTTGCTGCGGCGTATCGTTGGTATCCGCGTTGTCCGTGCTGTAATTCCGCACGTAATTCTTACGGGGCGGATTGTTGTCGGAGTTGCGGGCCGGTTCACGGATGGTGCTATTGCCGCGATCGCGGCTTGCGACGAGATCGTTGGACTTCGGAATTTCCCCGACCAGTCTCACGCGCGTATTGAAGACGCCTTCCTCCTTGACCAGGGCATAGAGCGTCGCGGCATTCTGCGTCGAAAGGCGGACGCAACCATGCGACGCAGGCCGGCCAAGATTGCGGGCCTCAAACGTGCCGTGGATGGCATGGCCGATCTTCGTAAAGAAAATCGAATTCGGCATCGGCGCATCGTCCCACTCACGGGAGAAATGATCCTTCTCCATGCGGAATGGCTGGAAGTCGCCGGACGGCGTGTCGTAACCGTCGCGGCCGGTTGACACCGGCCAGGTGTAGCGGTCCTCGCCGTTGACGGTGACCGTCATCTTCTGCGCCGACTTGTCGATGATGATCATGACATTGGCGTGCGCGGCCTGAGCCAATGTGATCACTGCAATAACTGCTGCAAAGGGGAGCGCAATACGATGGAGGCGCATACGACAACTCCGGCTTCCACCCCGACCGTCACAGCCTAACACGCTCCCGGTCCGTGACCATGTCAGATCACGCAATAGTCATGTCATCGAGGCGAGGGAGGCAAACGATACCGGATTGCATGCGAGCTGGTCGGTAATGCTGGCCCCGGCATTTTCTCAGCCGGGGCCAATCCTGTTTCAGTGGCGCCGAGCGCGACCGATTTATTGCATCGATATCGTCAACCCGCTGAGATCGAGGGACGCCGAAAATCCGACCTTGGTGCCTTTCACCTCAAGTATGACGCCATTCGCATTCTGCATTCGGGCGGTCGATGCACCACCCGCGACGGCAAGACCCGCACCCACCGCGGTGTACGTGCCCGCGATATCGCTGGCCCTGCGCAGATTGCGCGCACGGCCCGCAAGGTCGGCGCTGCTGATGCCGATCATGCCGACGCTGACGCCGCTGATGCGCAGCGGGTAACTCCTGCCGTGAAAGGTCAAGGTGCCTGAGCCACCGCCGACGCCGACGATGAAACCGGCGCTGCCGACGCGGAATCGCACCGAGCCGGTGTCCGCCTGCGACGGAAGCGTCGCCACAAACAACATGGCCGCGGCGACGAACGCCGCTGCGGCATACTTAATTGTACGCGTGAAACTCAACATCATTGCCTCCTTGGTTGTTGCATCGATAAAGACAAACAGGCGAGATCTAAAAGGGTCCTGACTTTGTTTCAGTTGGTGTAGCCCGGCGGCACTTTTTTCCAGGGGTAACCGGCGCGGCCTTGTTCATAACCGTAGGCAAAGAGCGCCTGCATGTATCCAGGATCAAATGGTCCCTTGTAAGGCACAGTGAAGTCTTCGCCGATCGAAGCAAGATTGAAATCGACGCCGTCGCGCCTGGCAAGGGCATACATGCGATAGGTGTCGTTGATACCGCTCGACATGGTCATCGTCGACAGCGCTTCTTTTGCAATGGCTATGGTCCGCAGCTGCACGCTTTCGTCCGCCCGGAAGAACCGGCCGTTGCGGATCACGTAGGCAACGCGCTTGCGCGAGCGCAGCTTTTGTTCGTCAACGCCAAGTCGTGCGGCGGCGCGCCGGATGGAAAAGGAAGGCGGGTAGAAAAACACCTGCGCAATCGTGCCGCCGTCGACATGCATCTCCTGGCGCTTCTGGCCGTCGACCGTTACGTCCAGCATGACCGGCGGAAACACGGCGGGAATTGAAGCCGATGCCAGCAGCACGTCGATGATGAGATCGCGCGCCTTTGGATTGTTGCTTGCGGCAATCGCGCCGATATTCCAGATGACCGGGCGGCTTTGGTCGAGGTTCGTCGTCAGCACGAACAATAAGCGGCCTTTGGCGTATTCCTCGGCAATTTTCTGAACCATCGTTGCATCGACGTAACGTTCGATCATCCTGCGCAACGGCGTGTTGTCGACAAGCGAGTCGGACGCGACAGCAGCAACCAGGAGCGGGCGTCTGTTGAAAATGTCTCCGGCGTTTGTTTCGGTGTAGAGCTGGCTGAGGTTCTGGTCGTAAGCGCGGCCGAGGTAAGCGAAGGGTGCCGAAAGGGCGCCGGTGCTGACACCGGTCACCATATCGAATTCGGGGCGGTTGCCATGCGCGCTCCATCCGGCCAGAAGCCCGGCGCCGAATGCGCCATCGTCGCCG
>Ga0310810_10005203_pt1 | contig 14514 bp, 14 predicted proteins | sample NCmetagenome_FD_207641 | JGI IMG/M metagenome (GOLD analysis project Ga0310810, IMG submission 207641) | Soil microbial communities from experimental microcosm in Duke University, North Carolina, United States - NC | ecosystem: Engineered > Artificial ecosystem > Soil microcosm > Unclassified ... | reverse complement strand
GATCATTTCATTCCTAGGGCTCGGTCTTTTGATTCTGGCGGTGAAGCCCGCCGCGGCGCATCATTCGTTTGAAGCCGAATACGAAGGCAACAAGACCGCGAATCTCACCGGATACGTGACGAAGGTGGATTGGGTGAATCCGCACGCCTACATTTTCTTTAACGTGAAAGATGAGAGCGGCATGACCAAGGAACTGCGTTTCGAGCTGGGGCCGCCTTACGCGCTGACGCGCGGCGGCTGGAAGCGCGACACGGTGAAGATCGGCGACAAGATCTCGCTCGAAGGAGCGGCGGTCGCCAAGGACCCCAAGAACGCTTGGGTGGGCGCGATGCCCGCCACGTCCCTGATTCTGGCGAACGGCCAGAAGCTGCCGACGAGGTAAATTCACGGTGCGAGTCGCGGCGTCATTCTTTATATGCGCGGGACTATCCTGGGCGCAGCCCGAGCCTGCTCCGCGCTGGCCCGACGGCCACGTAAACCTCGGATCGGTGCCGGGCAAAAAGGGATATTGGGAAGTCCGTCCCGGCTTGGGAGGTTTTCCGCGCGCGGCCGACGTGCCTTTCCAGCCCTGGGCCAAGGCAGTTTACGAATATCGAAACGCGACCTTCTCCAAGGACTCGCCGCTGGTGGATTGTAAGGCCTCGCCCGGGCCGTCGTTTTTCAACGCGCCCGGATTTGAAATTGTGGACGTCCCCGAGCTCCAGAGTATTTTCATCCTGAACATCGCCGGGGCGCACTCCTGGCGCGTGATTTACATGGATGGCCGCGCGCATCCCCAAGGTGACGATGTCAGGCCGACGTTCCTGGGCCACTCCGTCGGGCACTGGGAGGGGGACACGCTGGTCATCGATTCGGTGGGATTCAATGAGAAGCAGTGGGCGGTGGGCGCGTTTCCCAACACCTCGCAGCTTCACCTGGTGGAGCGCATCTCGCGGCCGAGTTTGAAATTGCTGGCGTATGAGGTGACCGTGGATGATCCGGGCGCCTATACGAAACCCTGGTCTGGGAAATGGACCATTACGGAGGCGACCGCCTCGAAGTGGATTTCCGACGGCGAAATGTTCGAATACATTTGCCAGGACGCAGGCCGATAGCTACCGGCGTTGGTGCATCGCGTCCGTGAGCAGGCTGCCGTCAATCAGCGCCGCCAAGTCGGCCCGCGGCCGAGGCTGGCGAAACTGCACCGCGGCCACGTAGATTTCGACGTCTCCCAGTACGGACGGAAGATCGCCGGGAAGATTCGCGGGGAAGCGAAACCGGTTCCAGACGTGTTCGATGGTCCGCTCCGGTGTATTAATGGACGGCGAGAGAAACGTGATGGACTGCCGAGGCTGGCTGCGGGCGCGCTGGGAAGCACTGAGCACAACGCGCAGGAACTCCACCAGCTCGCGCCGCTTGTCCGGATCGCGCAAAACTTTGGTGGTCGTGTTCAGGTTGAAACGCTCGCGGTAGACGGACGCGTTTTGAAGATCCACGGCATCGCTTCCGAGCGCCTCCAGTGAGTTTTGGGCGTGGGGCTCCCATATTGCCACGGCGTCCACATCACCCCGCTTGAGTGCGGCGGGCATGGCAGGACCTTCCAGGTTCACGAAGTGCGCGTCGGAATCGAGTGACAATCCTGACTTGCGCAACATCTCCCGCAGGAAGTATTGGGACGAGGTGTTGACAGTGGCGGCGACTTTCTTGCCGCGAAGATCCTCGATGCGGCGGATGCCGGAGGAACGCCGCGCGATGATGCGGTAACGCGCCTCGGCAAGCGTAACGATGATGCGGATTCCCGGCTCGGCGATGGAGTTGAGAAGCATCTGGGTCTCGGATCCGGTAGCGGCATCCACGCTGCCGCGCAAAAGCTGTTCCATGGCGATCCGCCCGTTGGCGACGGGTACCACCCGGACATCGGGCGTCCGCTCGGCAAGGAAAATGGGAGCCGACTCGATGGTGGTGGAGTTTACGGCGATCCTGATTTCGGCATGTGCGGATATCGCCAGCAGGAGGACAGCGAACATCCGCATTTAATTGGACACCTTCGCGGAATCTAAAACCCGCAGCCAGTTTTCACCAAGAATTTCGGGCGTGGCCAGATTGCGCTTGCGCAGAGCCTCGACCAAGTCCGGATAATGACCGGCGTCGAAATTCTTGAGCGTACTGCGGGCATGGGTCAAATCGAGCCCGATGGCGACGCTCCGCGGACCGGCGACCGCCACCGCATGGGCCACGTGCGCGACCCAATCGTCGAGCGACGGGACCACCGCCTCACCCTCGGGGGATTCGTGCCACGCCTGAGAATAGAACCGCCGCCAGCGGACGCCTTGCTGCGCGTCGAGCGCATCGATGTACTCGCCGTAATCACGATTGGGCGACCGGATCAGGGGCGACTCGGCAAACAGGATCTCTTCGCGTGTAACCCCATTCACGGGAATCGACGGCCGACCTCGTGACCAGTCGTAGTAGCGTTGCCCGATTTGCTCGGCCGCGCTATGGATTCCGACCATGCCGCCTTTCGCGGCCAGCGCGCGGAGAACGTCATCGGAAAGGTTGGAAGGATTGGAACATATCGCGCGCAAAGCCGTGTGACTGGCGACGACCGGAGCGCGGCTAGCCGCGATGATCTGGCGCTGAGCAGCCTCGGTGGCGTGCGAAATATCGATCAGCATGCCGAGCCGGTTCATCTCCGCGATCAGGCGGCGTCCTTTATCGTTGATGCCGGACCACTTCGCTTCGCCGCGAACGGATGAGTCCGCATAGGCCGTAGTCACCTGGCTCGAAAACTGGATCACGCGAACGCCCAGGCGGTACCACAGACGCAGAATGTCGATATCGCCTTCCTGATCGAACCCCGCCTCGACGCTAAGCATGACGGCCATCTTGCCGCCCGCCACGATGCGCCGGACGTCGGCGGAACTAAGTGCGAGCTCCATCTGGCCGCGACGAGCTTCGAGCGTCCGGTGGAACGTCTCAATCAGGCGGCCGGCTTGCTTCACGGTGGTGTTGTAAGTGTTATAGCCGTAGGGCGCGACGTTTTCGATGACGAAATTGACGCCACCGGCGCGTGCGCGGGCGTAATCCCACTGGCCCACGGGCTGCGGCTTCCAGGGGTCGATGCCTTCCCAGTAAACCCGATTGGTGATGTGCACGTGCCCATCGGCCAGGATCTGGCCATGGAGCGTGGCGCATAGGGTGAACGCTAGAATTGTTGTCAGGTTTCGAAGCACGGCGAGTCCCGGTTATTGTAGCAAGCGTCATGCGAGAGTAATCCCGCGAGAGTGATCTCGATCGTGATAATGTGAACGTACCCCACGTCCGGGGAAACAACCATGAGCATCCCTTACGAGGCCATTATTATCGGCACTGGACAGGCGGGACCGCCTTTAGCCCGACGGCTGGCGGCGGCGGGAATGAAGATCGCGATTATCGAGCGCGCCTTGTTCGGCGGAACGTGCGTGAATACCGGCTGTATCCCCACCAAGACCATGGTGGCGAGCGCGTACGCCGCCCGACTGGCCGCCCGCGGTGCCGAATTCGGCGTCCAGAACGCCACGCCCATAAGTGTGGATATGAAACGGGTCAAAGCGCGTAAGGACGCCATATCCAGCCAGTCGAATCAAAGCGTCGAATCAGGACTAAGATCCACGCCGAACTGCACCGTGTATCAGGGCCACGCCCGATTTGAATCGGCGCACGAAGTCAGGGTCGGCGATATTCGGCTCACCGCCGGCAAGATCTTCCTCAACGTAGGTGGACGCGCGGTGCTGCCCGCCATCCCGGGACTCGACCAAATTCCTTATCTCAACAACAGTTCCATGATGCGGGTGGATTTTCTTCCGCGACATCTCATCATCTTGGGTGGCAGCTACATCGGTCTGGAGTTCGGGCAAATGTTCCGGCGTTTCGGCAGCGAGGTGACCATCATCGAAACCGGACCCCGGTTGATCCCTCGCGAAGATGAGGACGTCTCCGCCGCGATTTTCGACATTCTGGAGCGCGAAGGTATCCAGGTTCGCCTGGGCACGAAGTGCAAGCACTTCGAAAAGCAGGGCGGCGAGATTATCGCCAGCGTGGAGACGGCTGGCGCCAATTCTGAAATCCGCGGATCGCATGTGCTGATCGCGACCGGCCGGCGCCCCAATACGGACGATCTCGGTCTGGATAAAGCGGGGGTGGCGATCGACGCCCGGGGGTTTATTCAGGTCGACGATCAGCTCCGCACCAACGTTCCCGGCATCTGGGCGATGGGAGACTGCAACGGCAAGGGCGCGTTTACGCACACGTCCTATAACGATTTCGAAATCGTCGCCGCGAATCTCCTCGACAACGACCCCCGCAAGGTCAGCGACCGCATCCCAACCTACGCCCTGTATGTCGATCCGCCGCTAGGCCGGGCCGGGATGACCGAGACCGAAGCCCGGCTCGCTGTCAAGACTAGCGGCCGCAAGGTGTTGATGGGAAAGCGTCCTATGACGAAAGTCGGGCGGGCTGTCGAAAAAGGTGAAACTTTTGGCTTCATGAAAGTTCTAATAGATGCGGATACGCAGCGGATCATGGGAGCTGCCGTTCTCGGCACCGGTGGCGATGAGGCCATTCACTCGATCCTGGATGTGATGTATGCTGACAAGCCGTATACAGTGATCCAGCGGGCGGTGCATATTCATCCGACCGTGTCGGAACTGATACCGACGATGCTAGGAGAGCTACAGCCGCTGGGGTGATCCGTGATGCTTGCTGCAAAGGAAACGGTGGCGAATGATCGGGCTCTGCCGGACCGCCTGAAACAGGCCCGTCTGCTGACCGATAAGCTGTTCGAGATCGTCAGGCCGGATTCGCTGTATGACCGTCCCATCCCGGAGCGGCATCGGATCGTTTTCTACATTGGGCATCTGGAGGCCTTTGATGCGAACCTCCTGCAAACCTCCAACATGCGGCGCTCCGAAGCAAGTTTGGACCGGCTATTTGCATTTGGCATCGACCCGGTGGATGGCGGGTTGCCATCGGATCAGCCGTCGGACTGGCCGGGGCTTGAAGAAGTTCGGCGCTATGCTGCCGGCGTACGCAACGAGCTAGACATCGGCAATGTTTCGGAACTGCTGCTGAACACCGCTATCGAGCATCGGCTGATGCATGCCGAGACGCTGGCGTATATGCTCCACCAGTTGCCAATCGACAAGAAGATCCCCCAGGCGCAAGTCCACGTCCCCGAGCGCGGCCAGCCACAGCCTGAATCCATCGAAATTCCAGAAGGGCGCGTCACGCTGGGTCTCTCGCGACATGGCGAACAGTTCGGCTGGGATAACGAGTACGACGCTCACACAGAGAACGTTCCCGGATTCGAGATCGACCGATACAAGGTGACCAACGGGCAATACCTCGAGTTCCTGCGAGCGGGAGGATATCAGGATTGCGGTCTGTGGCCGGGCGCGGATTGGGAATGGAAGACGGCGAGCAACGTTTCTCATCCTGCATTTTGGATAAAGGCTGGCGACGCATGGCTCCTGCGGACGATGTTTGACGAGATTTCGTTGCCGCTGTCCTGGCCGGTTTACGTGAGCCACGCCGAGGCTTCCGCCTATGCGCGCTGGGCCGGCAAGAGGCTGCCGACGGAGGCGGAATGGCAGCGCGCAACACATGTATCTAACGGCGGCGCTGAAAGGGCATTTCCCTGGGGCGACGAGACACCCGGCCCGGAACATGGGTATTTCGATTTCAAGCGTTGGGACCCCACGCCCGTCGACGCCTTCCCGCGTGGTCGAAGCGCGTTTGGACTGGACGGGCTGCTCGCCAACGGTTGGGAGTGGACCGCGAGTCCGTTCGAACCCTACGCGGGATTCCAAGCGTTTCCTTTTTACGAAGGCTATTCCGCTAATTTTTTCGACGGCAAACATTTCGTGATGAAGGGCGGCTCGACACGCACAGATCGCAGCATGTTGCGGCGGTCCTTCCGGAACTGGTTCCAGCCTCACTACCCGTACGTCTACGCAGGATTTCGCTGCGCCGGTAGTGGGTCCAAATAGATAGAGGGCTTATGCGAACAAGCGCGATCATGGCACGGGCCGCGGGCGAATTTGCTACCGACATTCGAAACGGACTGACCAAGCCGGGGCAGAAGGAATTACCGTCGAAATACCTTTACGACACGATCGGGTCCAAGCTTTTCGAGGTGATCGCCGAGCTTCCCGAATACGGCCTGACGCGCGCGGACGAACGGTTGATTCGGGGGCACGCCTCTGAGATCGTCCAGCGCATCACGGGCGATGTGGTGCTATGCGAACTAGGCAGCGGAAGCGGCACCAAGACCCGCTGGATTCTGGAGGCGCTGTCCCGCCGCCGCCACACGACCTACTTTCCGATCGAGATTTCTTCGGCTGCGCTGGCGGTGTGCCGCCGGGAGCTCGCCGATATCGATTCGGTCGGCATCGTCGGCCTGGAGCGCGAATACCTCGATGGACTCCTGGAGGTGGCGGCGCGCAGGCGGGATGGTCAGCGAATTCTGGTGCTATTTCTGGGCAGTACGATCGGAAACTTCAGTCATCCCGCGGACGTAAACTTTCTGCGGAACGTCCGGATGATGCTCAAGACCGGCGACGCCCTATTGCTGGGGACCGATCTCGAAAAATCGGTTTCGCAGATCGTCCAGGCCTATGACGATCCGCTGGGAATTACCGCGGCCTTCAATCTCAATCTTCTGGCGCGCATCAATCGCGATTTGGACGCGGACTTCGAGCTGGACCGGTTCCGTCATCTCGCCCGCTTCAATTCCGATACCGGGAGCGTGGAAATGCATCTGCAGTCGCTGCAGCACCAGAGTGTGAACATCCGCGCAGCCGATTTGGAGGTCGCGTTCGAGGCGGGAGAAACCATTTGGACGGAGAACAGCCACAAGTATTCTCATGACGAAATCGCGCGCTTGGCCGAGGTGTCGGGCTTCCGATGCGAGGCGCAGTGGATCGATCATGAATGGCCGTTTGCCGAGAGCCTGTTCGTGGTGAGTTAATGGCTCCGGTCGAATTTCGCGATGTCTCTTACGAAATCGCGGGACGACCCATCCTTCTGAACCTGAGCCTGAGCGTCGAGGTGGGTGAGACTCTGGTGCTGCTGGGCCGCAGCGGCTCGGGCAAGACCACGGCCCTCAAGATGATCAATGGCATGCTGTTCCCCACGCGGGGACAAGTTCTGATCGACGGCCGGCCGACGACCGAGTGGGATCCCATCCAGCTGCGGCGAAGAATCGGCTACGTGATCCAGGAAGTTGGGTTGTTTCCTCACTTCACGGTCGGCGACAACATTGGATTGGTCCCGAAGCTCGAAGGCTGGACCGCAATGGATATTGAGCGGCGTGTCGATTTACTACTGGGGAAAGTTGGGATGAAACCCGCTGAGTTCCGTCGGCGTTTTCCCCGGCAGCTCTCCGGAGGCCAGCGCCAGCGAGTCGGCGTGGCGAGAGCCCTGGCCGCCGATCCGCCGGTGCTGTTATTCGACGAACCGTTCGGCGCGCTCGATCCAGTGATGCGGCTCGAATTGCAGCAACAGTTTTTGGCTCTGCGGCGAGATTTCCAAAAAACTTCCATCTTCGTTACGCACGACGTGCGCGAAGCGCTGATGCTGGGCACGAACATCGCGCTGCTGGCAGCAGGGAGCCTCGATGTGATGGCTCCGCCGCGCGATTTCCGGCTGGCAAAGAGCGATGAGGCACGAGCGTTCCTTGCTTGTCTTGATAACTGAAATGCGCTCGGACCTGTGGGGCGAAATCGCGCAGCTTTCGGCGGAGCACCTGCTGCTGGTGCTGATCACGATGCTCTTGGCGATCGCCATCGGCCTGCCGCTGGGAATCTACTTGACGCGTCAACCGGCCGCACGCCCCTGGCTGCTCGGATTCGCCAACATCCTGCAAACAATTCCCAGCCTGGCCTTGCTGGGCTTCCTGATTCCGATTCCGTTCATCGGCGGAATCGGCAAGCGGACGGCCATCGTGGCGCTGGTGCTGTATGCGCTGCTGCCGATCCTGCGAAATACGTTTGTCGGAATCCTCGGCGTCGACGCGGCCGTTTGTGAATCGGCGGTTGCGATGGGCATGACGGATGGGCAATTGTTGCGCCAGGTCCAGATCCCGCTCGCCGCGCCGACCATCATGGCCGGAATCCGTGTGGCTACTGTGACGACTATCGGTACGGCGACCATTGCCGCCCTGATCGGAGGCGGCGGGCTGGGCGTGTTCATCTTCCGGGGAATGTCGTCGCTCGATACCGTACAAATTCTTGCCGGGGCCGTGCCGGCTGCATTGATCGCGCTCGCCGCAGATGGAGGATTGGGATGGGTCGAACGAAAATTATCGCCGGCCTGACGTTCCTGTCCGCGCTCACCGCGTGCTCATCCAGGAGTTCCACGATCCGCGTGGGGTCCAAGAACTTCACCGAGCAGGTGGTGCTGGGCGAGATCATCGCGCAGCATCTTGAGAATAGGCTGCATCAAAAAATAGACCGCCGCCTGAACCTGGGTGGAACCCTGCTGGCGCACGGGGCTTTGCTTAACCACGAAATCGATCTGTACCCCGAATACACCGGTACCGCTCTGACCGCGATTTTGAAGGACGCTCCCGATAATGATCCGGTGCGAGTGCTGGCCCATGTCCGAACCGCCTATGCGGATCGGTTTCATGTGGACTGGCTGGATCCCTTGGGTATCGATAACAGCTTCGCGATGGTGGTGAGCGGAGCCGAGGCCCGCGCGAAGCATCTGGAGAATCTGACCGACGCATCGAAGGTCCCTTCGCCGTGGGCGCTGGGCGTTGGTTACGAGTTCCAGCAGCGGCCGGACGGTCTGGCTGCGCTCGACCGGACCTATCACTTGCACTGGACCGGAGCGCCGCAGAGCATGGATCTCGGGTTGCTCTACAAGGCCCTGGAAGCAAATCAGGTAACCATGATCGCGGCCAACGCGACGGATGGATTGCTCTCGAAGCTCGACCTGAAAATTCTGGCCGACGATCAGCATGCGTTTCCGCCGTATCAGGTCGCGATCGCCGTGACGCAAGATCGATTGCGCGAAACGCCGGGCATGCGCGAGGCTTTATTGGAGCTGTCCGGCAAATTCACCAACCAAGCCATGCAGCAGCTCAACTATCAGGTGGATGGCGAGCATCGTCCGGTAGCGCAGGTTGCCGCCGCGTTTTTAAAGGAGATGTATGGCCAGCGATAAACCAGTACGCGAACACATTCTCAAACTCCTGGAAGGCGGACACGCGCACGTGACGTTTGAAGCCGCCATCAAAGGGATCCCCGCTGCCTTGCGCGGTAAAAGGCCCAAGGGCGTCGAACACTCGTTGTGGGAGATCCTGGAGCACATGCGCATCGCGCAGTGGGACATCCTGGAATTCAGCCGCGATCGGAGACACATTTCGCCCGAATGGCCCTCCGGCTATTGGCCGAAATCGAAAACACCTCCAAACGCCAGCGCCTGGGCCAAGAGCGTGAAAGCGTTCGCCACGGACCTGGAAGCCATGCGCAAGCTGGTCGCCGCGGATTCCACCGATTTGTATGCTCCCATCCCGCACGGCGATGGGCAGACGATTCTGCGCGAGGCTCTGTTGATCGCTGACCACAACGCCTATCACCTGGGTGAACTGGTTCTGGTGCGACGCCTACTTGGCGCGTGGAAGTAGGCGGAACTCCGCGCGAGGTGCGATCGCTGCCAGCAGCGCTTTGGTGGCGCGCAGCTGGCTGACGGAATTGTTGGCAGCCTCGGACAGAACCACCTCCGCGATATCGCCGAAGTCCTCATTCGCCAGCGCCATCTCGACGAGGGCCACTTGCAGCGGCGGCAAGCTGGGATTGAATGCGGCATTCTCGACGTACGATCCGCGATAGACGTTTCCGCGGCGCGACCGGATCGCGACTCCCGACGGCGAGTGGGTATAGGGGGCGTAGGCGTTCGCGGCGGCGTAACGGGCTACTTGCGCCACGCTCTCGAGATTTTGGATCGCGATCATTGTTTGACTAAGCGGAGTTCGTGTAAGCGGCCCCCCAGCCACGTTCAGATCACTGGGGCCAAAAGGCTGCGGCAGCAGGGCGCTCAGTGTGAGCGGGGGCTGCCCTGGCAGAAGAATATCGATGTCTCGGCCCTCGGCAAATTCGTACAGGAACTGCCGGCAATGCCCGCAGGGAGGTGCGCTTACAGCGATCGCCTCGATGCCTGGCTCGTCGTGCATGAATGCATTCGCGAGAGCGGCCTGTTCGGCATGGACCGTTTGGGCGAGCGTCTCGCCGGGAAATTCGATATTGGCACCCAGGTAAAGTTTGCCTGACGTCCCGCGAACCACCGCGCCCACGCGAAATCCCGTCAGCGCCGGACGCGCATGCCCTTGGGCTTCGGCGAGCCGATCAAGCATATTTTGGAATCTGGCGCGTGAGATAAGGAGTCAGGCTCGCATCCTCGCTTAGACTGACGAATGCATCCAGCGCGATTTCCGCCGCCAGTTCCTCGCCGGCCACGCCCCATTCGTTAGTATGGCGGTTCGCGAAAACCGCGTTGATCGCGCCGGCGGGCAGGCCGCCGCCTTCGGTGGCGCACCACACGAACAAATCCGCCGCCTCCATGGAGTAACACGCGGCTCCCAGGCGCAGGACTTCCTCATGCCGGGCCCGCATACGCTCGGGCACGATTCCGAAAAGGTTTGGGCGGCCCTGGCCGGTGTAGAAGTCGCTGGTGGTGCATTCGACGCCTGTGTGGAATCGTCCCGGCGCTTTCGCACTTGCGGCGCGATGCAAGGCGCCGACCACACGCCAATCCGCCACCGCGGGATACTCAGGCGGAGCCCAATCGTCCGCAGTCCGGTCGAAACGAATCGCCGCCGTGGGAATGATCACGTCGCCGACTTTGGACTCGCGAATCAGGCTCCCGCAGGAACCCACGCGAATGAAGGTCCGCGCGCCGCTCTGGACCGCTTCCGGCAGCACGATGCCCATGGAAGGGCCGCCCATACCCGACGTAGTCACGGATATGTCGATATCGCGATACTTGCCGGTGTGCGAGACCAGACCGCGAGCGTCGTTCGAAAAACGCCGCGACTCCTTGAAGTATTTTTGGGCGATCATGTCCGCGCGGCCGGGTGCACCCACAATCAGGCACATCGCCGCGAGATCGTTGGGACCCGTGTGGGTGTGATAGGTCACACCGCTGGGCGCTTTGGGGCTATCCGCGCGTTCCACGATCCACAAGAATAGCAAGAGCCGCGAAGTGGGGCCGTATACTCACGGTGTCAGAACCTTCCCGCGTGTTTCGGGTAGCAGAAACGCCACGATGGCCATCACGGCGTAGGCCAGCCCCGCGAACAGGCCAATCGCCTCACCCAGTGGTATTTTCGTCGAGAGCAGGCCCACCAGCGTCGGGAAGAGCGCGCCTGTGGCCCGGCCGAGGTTGTACGCGAACCCCTGGCCGGCCCCTCTCACGCGCGTCGGAAAATGCTCGGTGAAGAATGGACCCATCGCGCTGAATACTCCCGACGCGAAAAAGCCCAGCGGAAAGCCCAGCACCAGCACTGCTCCGTCGCCAAAGGGCACCATCGTGTAGGTCACCGCGATCACTCCTGCTCCGATCGCGAAGACTAGAAAGGTCAGTCGCCGTCCGATGCGGTCGGCCAGTAAACCGCCCGCGAGATAGCCGCAGAAAGCCCCCACGATGGACACCGCCAGGTAGCCGCTGGAATCCAGAACCGACAGCTTGCGCTCGGTGCGGAGAAATGTCGGCAGCCAGGTAGTGACGGCGTAGTAGCCGCCCTGCGCGCCGGTTCCCATGAGTCCTCCCAGGACGGTGATCTTCAGGAGCGGCGGCCGAAAAATTTCGAGTGCTGAAGGACGGTCGCCGCTCGCGGCCAGCTGTGCTCGGGTTTCCAGATACACGGCGGGCTCCTGGACATAACGCCGTACGAAGAACACCAGCAGCGCCGGCGCGATCCCGATGAAAAACAGCGCCCGCCAGGCGGTCTCCTGCGGCAGCACGGAGAAGAATAGAGCGTAGAGCAGTGCGGCTGCGCCCCATCCCACGGCCCAGCCCGCCTGCATCATTCCCAAAGCCTTGCCGCGATATTCGGGGCGGATGACTTCCCCCAGCAGAACCGCGCCGGCTGCCCATTCGCCTCCGAAGCCCAGTCCCATCAGGGCGCGCGCGGCGAACAACTGCTCGAAATTCTGCGCCAGGCCGGAAAGAAACGTGAACGCGGCGAACCACAGAATCGCCACTTGCAGTGTCCGCACGCGGCCATAGCGGTCTGCCATCCAGCCCGCGAGCCATCCACCCACGGCCGAGACCAGCAGCGCGGCGGTTCCCAACATTCCGGCTTGGGCTCGCGTGATGCCCCAGATCGTGATCAGCGTGGGAATAACGAAACTGTACAGCTGGACGTCCATGGCATCCAGCGCCCAGCCGCCCGCGCAAGCAACAAACGCGCGTTGTTCGATGGGAGTGAGGCCGCCCCGCGAGCCGCCGTGTGTAGCCGTTGTGATCGATTCAGGCAAGGCGCCAGATCCATCTCCCGCCGTCCTATGTTACAGGCTGGAGGCGGCCGCGAGGGTGCGGAGGCTCTCGATGTACTGATTGGCCGACGATCGGATGCTCTGTGCGAATTCCTCCGACAGTTCATCCCGTAGCTGGCGCAGATGAGACTCCTTGATCGTCAAATCGGAATCGACTCCCGTCAGGGACGCGATCTTGCGAACAACGTCCGCGGGTTGTGCAACGATCTCTTCGTAGGTCACTCTCCACGGGGAGATTCCCAATACCGCAAACATCAGCTCCCAGCGGCCCATCATACGAACAATGTATTCCAGCTGCTCGATAATCGCGGCGTCGTCGAACACCACCTCGTCTTGCTTGGCGTGCATGCTGGACCACTGGCCGCTGCGCGTCGCTCGATACAGCGAGATCGCCTGCAAAACGAGATCCTGCCTGGTGATGTAGACAAAGTTCACGTTCTTGAGACCGGATCGAATGAGCCGATTCCGGATCAGGGGGAGATACTGGTACAGATCGCCCTTCATCGTGAACACGCCGTTGGGAGTGGAAAAGCGCTGGATGACGTGCTGGATATACGACTGCAGGCTGGTGAGTCCATTCCCCTCGACGGCCTTGCGCATGGAAACCGGACTTTCGTCGGGATGTCCCGGGTTCATGAACTCAGCGTTGATGCCCATCCGGCCGGTGGAGCTGAGCACGGTTGACAGGTAGGTGCTGCCGGAGCGTGGGGTAATGCAGAGTAAACATGCTCTCTTGCCAGCCAGACAATCATCGAGCGATAGATCGCCCGCTTGATCCAGTCCGGTGCGCTGGAAGACGGCACGCAGCTGCTCATCGGTTGAATGCGCTTCCGGTCCGGAAACGATCCGGGACAACAGATCCTCCAGCGGAGTTGGCATATGCGGTGGCAACTGGCGGGGACGCCGCGCGGTTACGGATGCGGGGGGCCGCCCTGATCTTTAGCGAGTACGCCTTTTTGAGCCAGCGCCTTCTTGAGGATTTCCGCGGCGACGGGAAATTCTTTCTTGGAATTCGCCATGAAGATGCCTTGGGTGATCGTGAAGGGCGTCCAGCCGAGCCTGCTCTTGACGGTTGGGTCCGCTCCTCGATCCACCAGGAACTGGAGGATAGAAGGCTGGTTGCAAAGGACAGCGCCGTGCAGAGCCGTGAATCCGTCCCAGCGCGGGTCGCCCACGCCCAGATTGGCCAGATCGTCGAAGTTATCCGGATAATGCGCCAGCATGGACTCGGAGGTGCCGGTCATCGGATAGTCTCCCAGGTGAGTCTTGGCGTTAATGTCGTTTCCGAGCTCCAGGGCCAGCTTCACCGCTTCCAGCCTCTCAGCTTCGGGAACCCCGGTCAGCGGGCCAGGCGTTTCACCTTCGTAGTAGTCCAGACAAGCAGCCGCCATCAGCGGCGTGACGCCCACGGCCGTAGCTATCTTCGGATCGGCCTTGTATTTCACCAGCAGCCGCATCATCTCGGAGTCGCCGTTACGAGCGGCGTTATAGAACGGCGTCGATCCCACGAAGCTCAAGTAGTGCCGGCCCAGATTGATATTGGGGGGATTCTTGGTGGTGCCGAGACTCTTGGTCATCGGCATCTCTTTCCAGGTGATGCGGGCGTTCGGATCCGCGCCCTTCTCGAGCAGCTTCTGCGCCAGTTGCAGGGCCGTCACTCGTTCCCTGGTCGGACGCGGGACGGTAATCGGGTCCGTGGCGGTCGCCGCGGCTTCCCACGAGGTGCCGGGCTTCCGCATCCACACCAGCGAGTGCAAGGGCGTTCCATTGAGATCCTCTACGTTCGGGTTGGCGCCATAATCCAGCAGAACGGAGGCCAGATCGTAGTGGGCGTTGATGACCGCCATGTTCAGCGTAGTGCTGCCATCAATGGATCGATCCTCGATGTTCGCGCCGTGATCCAACAGAACCTTGGCAGCCGCGATCTGATTGTTCATGACCGCGAACAGCAGGGGCGTGAATCCGGCTTTGGATTTAGCCTTCACATCGGCGCCGA
>Ga0310810_10005202_pt1 | contig 14515 bp, 13 predicted proteins | sample NCmetagenome_FD_207641 | JGI IMG/M metagenome (GOLD analysis project Ga0310810, IMG submission 207641) | Soil microbial communities from experimental microcosm in Duke University, North Carolina, United States - NC | ecosystem: Engineered > Artificial ecosystem > Soil microcosm > Unclassified ... | reverse complement strand
CTGCGGTGATCAAACCGGTGATCAAGCCAATGATCAACCCACCACCTGCACCGTAGGGACCGCCGATGGATCCACCCATGGCGACCCCCTCCATCGCCTTGCTCCAGGCGTGCTGCCAGCGTTGCGAACCGCTCACCTCGGGCGCTTGCGGCGCGGCTGAAGGGGCGGTTGGCGCGTTGGGGTTGCTGCTATTGGGATACGGCGCGGAGCCTGGCGGGTATTGCACTGCCACCGGATCGCAGCCGAAAAGAGCGAAAATAAATACGAACTTCAGTGCACCGAATCGCAGTTTCATCGTACCCTGACCAAGGGCCAAATCTTACTTTATTCCGGCTTCGACTCCAACCCCGAAGCGGCCGCCGTAACAGGACGCGCGCCCGCCGGAGTGCCGCCTTGGAGAATATCGCGAAGCTCGTCTTCGACCCGCGCAAACGGCGCCGAAACTCGGGGCGGCTCGGCGTTATCCAATTGCTCCTGTGAGACGACCTGGTCGCCTTTAAACACATAACGCGCGGCGATTTTTCCCTGAAACTTCTGATCTTCGAGTTGCTCCACCCGTTCGCCGTTGACAAACTTTACCCAGACATCGACTTTGCGATCGCCGTTGGTATCGGCTTCCTGTGCGGTGATCTGGCCTTTTTCGTAAATCGTGCGGAAATCGAACCAACCGTCCCCTTTGGTATCGCGTTCTTCGCGGGTCAATTGGTTGTCCTGAAAATAAGCAACCGTGTCCCATTTGCCGTTGCCCTTGGTGTCGCGCAACCGTTTTGCCAATCGGCCCTGCGAAAAAATTTCAATCATGTCCATCCGGCCACGACCGCCGATGTCTTCATCGCGACGAACGACCTGATCACCTCGAAAATAAACCGTGCGGCTCACTTTACCGTCGCCGCGCAGGTCTTCGTCCTGCTTGACCAATCGGCCGGCCTGGTAGTGACCCCAAAGATCGATCTTGCCGACATGCTTTCGATCGACCTCCTTGCGCACCAGTTCGCCGTTTTCGAAATAGGAAAACACATCGGTTTTGCCATCGCCGTTGCTATCCTCTTCAATGCGGCTGATCTTGCCGTCCTTATAAAAAACCCGGCGATTTCCTACACCACCGGCCTTTGCAGTTTCTTCGCTGCGAGCGGGCTGGCCGTTTTCATAATAGACCCAAACGGTCGGCCTACCTGTGTGCTCGAGGTCTTGGCCCTTGCGCTCAACCTCGCCCTTAACGTTCAGGTAAATCCAAGTGTCGACCTGGCCGTCATTCTTGCTCGCGATCTCCTGGCGTGCCGGTTTGCCCGCCTCGTAATAGACAGTTACATCGGCTTTGCCGTCGAAGTTGACGTCCTGTTCGACCCGGTCGGTTCTGCCCTGGGCATCGTAGTAGATCCAGCGATCCATCTTGCCGTCGCCGTTGGTGTCCTGCGCCTGGCGCACCACGCTGCCGCGTTCGTCGTAATAAAAACTCGCAACCGGCTGTTGCGCCGCTGCTGGCGCAAGCCACAACGTCGCTGCAAGCAACAATCCTCCGGCTGGGATACGACGGCTTTTCATCGCCCGCCCAGAATAGCGCAGCGCGAGATCACTCGAATCAGGATTTGTTGTCGCGGGCTTCGCTTGGCGGTGGAGCGCTCTCGATGGGTGTTTTGTCGGGTTCGTTGATCGCCTTCTTGAAGCCGCGAATGGCTTCGCCCAGCGATTTGCCGAATTCAGGAAGTTTATTTGGACCGAACACGATCAGAGCTACCAGAAATATGACGATCAGCTCCGGAGCGCCGAGACTTCCTAGCATAAAAACCTCCACGCGGCAGGAGTACGCTATGCCACGCTCCAAGCGAAGTCAACGTGGCTATGAGGGCATAGTCGCACACAATCCGCACCACGGACGGAGAACGTATTTCACTAGATCGCTTGAAAATCGAGGCGGGTCGGGTCAATCTGCGATACCAAGCCCCTACGAATCTGGATGAGGAAGAAATGCCACATCGGCATAATCGAAAAGTGTGCCTTCAATAGCTACACCATGCAATGTATTAACGAGATCGATGGCGGCGGAGTTGTGTTATGACGGGGTGGCAGATCGCGATTATTCTCGGCGTCGTCGAGGGGCTCACTGAGTTCCTACCGGTCTCTTCCACCGGTCATCTGATCGTGGCGGGTTCGCTGCTCGGATTCGTTGGGGACCGGGCCGACAGCTTCGAGGTCATCATCCAACTCGGCGCGATATTTTCGGTTGTCTTGCTCTATTGGCGCCGCTTTCTCCGGCTGATTCCACTACGGCGACGAATGCTGCTCGGCGCACGATCGACGCTCGATGGTTGGAGCGGGCTCTGGCGCATCGCGCTGGCGACGGCGCCCGCACTGATCGTTGGCTACGCGGCTCGCCACGTGATCAAAGAGCGGCTCTTCAATCCCGAAACAGTGACGTTGGCGCTCGCGGTGGGCGGCGTTGCGATTCTGTTGGCGGAACGCTACGTGGCGGCCCGCCGCGCCGGTAACGCACTCGACACGCTGACGGTGGGTCAGGCGCTCGGCGTTGGACTGTTTCAGGTCTTGTCGCTCTGGCCCGGAACCTCGCGCGCCGCAGCGACGATCGTCGGTGGAATGCTGTTCGGACTCGATCGCAAGAGCGCCGCGGAGTTTTCTTTTCTGATCGCCGTGCCAGTCATGTTCGCAGCGACCGGTTACGAGATGCTCAAGCTGCGCGATCAAATGGCCGCCGTCGATACGCTTCAGCTCGCCGTCGGATTTGGCGTTTCTTTTTTTGTCGCGCTGATAGCCGTGAAGGGGCTGGTCAGCTTTCTCCAGCGCGGCAAGCTCACGCCCTTTGCCTGGTACCGCATCGTGGCGGCCCCGGTCTTCTATTTTCTTACCCGCGCCCTGACTTTTTAAAAGCTGCGCACTATTTGTGCTCGTGGCGGTGCTTGATCCAGGCGAAGATCTGGTTGCGATAATAGTAGCCCACGCCCAGCGCACCCATCGAGCCGAGCGCAAGCAGAAAAAATGTGTGATACTCTTCGTTCCGAATGGTAGCGCCCTGCATGGTCAAAAGATAGGTTCCCGGCAAGCGCCCGATGATCGAGACGAGCAGGAAAGTGCCGAGCTTCATGCGGCTGAGTCCCAGCACGTAGCAAAGATAGTCTTTGGGGAAACCAGGGAAGAGAAACAAAACGAAGCAGATCAAAGTACCGGTCTTTGTGGTAAGGAAGTTGAATTTCTCGAGTACCTCGCGCTTGACGAAACGCTCTACGAAGGGGCGGCCGAGGATGCTCGCGAGCTCGAATGCGACCCACGACCCCAACGAGAGACCGACCGTCGAAAGCACAAATCCGAAAGTCTCACCGTAAACATAACCGCCGGCCACCCCTGTCAACTCTCCGGGAAACGGCGCTGCGATCACCTGCAGCACCTGGAGCAGCACGAACACCGCCGGCGAATACGGTCCTAGGTGCTGAAGAAATTTACTGAGCTTGTCGCTGCTCGAGTAGATCCCCTCGAAATCGTCGAAGTCCTCGCCAGGCGGAGCAAACGCGCTAAAGGGTCGAGGAATATAGCGACTAAAAAAGAATAGAAGCAGGATCAAGACAACAAAGATTACCCCCCGGATGGCGAGCTGACGGCGCGGGTTGTTGTTCATCGAACTGCTATAACAGTAAAAATTTCGGAAGACGAGAATGTCGGCAGACAGTCGGCGCATTGCGTCGCTTGTCTTTTCGCCAAAGAATCTCCGGGACAAAAAAAGGCGCCGGCACAAGCCGGCGCCTTTTGAGGTTCATATATTCCGAAAAGATAGCCTATTCCGCGCCCACCTTCGGCCGCCATTTATCGAAACGCACTTCGTAACGGTCGATGAGATCCGTCAAGATCATTCCGCTGATGGCGAAGACCAACACACCAACGAACACCTTGTCCGTCTGGAAGGTCGCGCCGGCGACCGTAATCATGAAGCCGATGCCAGCGGTGGCGGCGTAAAGCTCGCCGACCATGACGCCGATTAACGCGCGGCCCACGGCGAGGCGCAGACCGGTGAGGATAAACGGCACGGTCGAGGGCAGCACCACCGATTTAAAGATCTGCCATTCCGAAGCGCCAAAGCTACGCGCCGCGGTGAGCAGATTGGCGGGAGTGGTCTTGACCCCGTCGCGGGTGTTGATCAGGAGCGGAAAAACCGCGCCCAGGAAAATGATGCCGATCTTCGACATGATGCCGATGCCAAGCCAGATAATGACCAGCGGTAGGAGCGCGACACGCGGCGTGGCGTTCATAGCATTGACAAAGGGATCGCATACGTATGCAAACTTCTTATACCAGCCGATAGCAATCCCGAAGGGAATGGCGCAAACGATCGAAAGGATATAGCCCCAGAAGAACTCGATGCCACTCACGTACAGGTCATTGTAGATTTCACCCGAAGAAAACATCTGCCAAGCCGCCTTGCCGATCAGCGAAGGGGCGCTCATGAACATCGGGTTGATCAGCTGAAGTACGTTGCCGCAGAGTTCCCAGATCGACAGAAAGATGACGACGGAAATCGTGCCGAGGATCTTCCGCTCCTGATTGAGATAAAACTTGTAGGCGGCGGACGCTTCCGCGACGCGGATATCTAATAATTGTTCCTCTTGCGCGGCTTGAGCCATAAAGTGACCCCTCCTGTGTTTTACTGACTGGTTACGGAAACGTTAGCACTCGTTCAGCCTGCGAACCAGTACCAAAAGGACTTACCCTTGTCAACAGCTATAATCGAACGTTTTTCACTGACGAAACACTCGATTCTTCCGGCGCTTACCTTGACATTTGTTTAGGTATTAAATATTTTCATTGTTACTAAATCCGCCCGCCGCAGGAGAGATCATGAAGCTTCTGTTTATCACGCCGCCGATGGGAAATTGGGCACCTTGGGGAGATCGCCATCTGGCAGTCAATTCGCTACATGCGCAGGTGGCCGCCTTTGTGCGCGAGAAAAAGGCTGCCGAGGTTTCTGTCCTCGACTGCCGCGCGCTCGGACTGAGCGACGAGCAGATGCTCGATGAGCTCAAACATCTGCGGCCTGATGCGGTGTTTTTCGGCGCCATGATCGCTGCCGCCGGCGGAGCGGCGCAGCTCAACCGTTTTCACGCTGCGATGAAAACCATCAAGGAAGCTTTGCCGCAGACCATCACCGTCGGCGGCGGGCTTATGTACACGGCCGTGCCGCAAAAAATCATGGTGGAGAATCCGCAACTCGACTTCGCCATCGTCGGAGTATTCGGCGACAACGAATATCCACTGTGGGAGCTACTCGAGGAATTGAAAAAACCCGCGCCCGATTTCGCCGCGATCCGCGGCCTTGCGTGGCGCAACAACGGTGAAGTGGCGCTGAATCCGGCACGACCCGTCATCAGCAACCTCGACGAGCTGCCGATGCCCGCGTACGATCTTTTCCCGATGGACAGATATTACGGCTATTCGGTGATTCCGAATTACAATGAAGCCGTCACCTCGCGCGGCTGCGAGGGCGCCTGCCACTTCTGCTACGAGTGGTGGCTGGTCGACCCGCGAAGCCCCCGGGACTTCAGCTCCCATCGCACCCGCGGCGGCCGCGCGGTGGCGGACGAGATGGAGCTGCTCAACAAAAAGTACGGCGTCAAAGCGCTCACTTTCATGGACGACGACTTCAATTCCGATCGCCAGAAAATGGTCGACCTCGTCGAAGCCCTGGAAGAAAAAAAGCTCGACATGAGCTGGTTTTGCCTGAGCCGCGCGCAGAATTTGATCCGCGACGCCGATCTTGTGCCGCGCCTGCGCAAAGTCGGTCTTTATCAAATTTTGATCGGCGTCGACGGCGGCACCGACGAGGAGATCGCCGAAGCGCGCAAGGGCAACATGAAAGTCGGTGTGAAGGAACTACGGGAGCTGATTCAGTTCCTGCGCAAGAACGACATCTCGACGGTTTCGACTTACCTGAACGGATTCTGGGACGATGACGAAGCAAAGATTCGCCAGCGCGCCAAAGCGGTGGACGAGATCGATCCCGACATCGTGATGATACAGTTGCTCAATCCGATTCCCGGCTCACCGATCTTCAAAAAGGCGGTCAAAGAAAGCCTGGTCGAAATCGACAATTTGAGCCTCTACGATCTCGAGCACTGTGTGATGCCAACCAAGCATTTGAGCCGCCAGCAGCTCGGCGAGCTGACCGGCTGGGCCTTTCAATCGTTTTATAGCAAACCCGGCCGCATCGATCGCATTCTCAACGGCTATAGCTCGCCCTACGTGAAAATGAAGTTCCTCTCATTCAAAGGCAACGCCGCCAAGTACGAGAAGGGCGCGGCGGAAGACGCCGTGGCGATTTAGCGCTGCCGCGCGATGGCCGGCTCGAATCACCGCCCGCTCGCGGGAAAAGTAGCGCTCGTCACGGGCGCGAGCCGCGGCATCGGCGCCGCCGCGGCCATCCGGCTCGCCCAGGGCGGCGCCGCGGTGGCCGTCAACTACCATCAGAACAAAGACACCGCGGAGAAAGTCGCCGAGCAGATTCGCGCCGGCGGCAGTCGAAGCGTGATCATTCAGGCCGACGTAACCGAAAAAAAACAGGTCGACGAGATGGTGCGGACCGCGGCGCGGGAGCTGGGGCCGATCGATATCCTGGTCAACAACGCCTATTTCCCCTTTGACGTGGGCGCGCTGCACGAAATCTCCTGGGAAGCTTTTCACGGCGCCATCGAGCACGAGGTGTCGGCATTTTTTCATTGCGCGCGCGCGTGCTTACCGGCGATGAGAGAAAAAAAAGCCGGCCGCATCATCGTTGTCAGCACCCGTTTGGCGCAGCAGCCGCTGCCACGCATGGGCGCCTATGCCGCGGCCAAATCCGCGCTCGAATCGATGGCCAGCACGATGGCGATCGAGGTCGGCCCCCTGGGCATCGCCGTGAATGTCGTCACGCCGGCGTTCACATTGACCGATGCGTCCATGATCATGCCCGAGTCGTATCGCGAGCGGGTGAAAGAAACCCGACCGTTGAAGAAGCATCTTTATCCTGAAGATGTGGCCGGCGCCATCGCCTTTCTGGCCGGCGACGAAGCGAACATGCTTACCGGCAGCCATATTCTGATCACTGGCGGCAGCCATCTACAACTGTGATAGGAATTGATAATGGATAATTGAGAATGGACAATTGAAGACCGGTTCGGGCCTGTAATTTTCAATTATCCATTCTCCATTATCAATTATTCGTCCCATGCTTTCTCTCGAAGAGATCGTCGCGAGATTGGAGGAGATCGTCGGCCCGCGCCGCGTGTCCACCAACCCGATCGACAAGATCAACTACCAGCACACGCTTGCCTACGGCGCCTATCGCGCCCTACCCGATGTGATCGTGCGCGTGGAGTCCGATTCTCAGGGCAATCACAAAGTCGCTGATATTCTAAAATTCGCCAACGAGAATAAAATTCCCATCGTTGCCAAAGGCGGCGTCGGCATGGGCATCAGTTCGCCGCTCAAAGGCGGGCTGCTCCTCGACATGCTCGGCATGGATAAAATCCTCGAAGTGAATCCGGCGATGCAATACGTGATTGCCGAGGGCGGCGCGAGTGTTTACGCGATCCATCACGCGCTCAGAAAGCACGGCCTTATGCTGCCCAATTTCGGCACCTACGGTCCCGCGGTGGTGATCGGCGCGATGATCAATAAGGGCGGTATCGGCTACGGCATGACGCGCTACGGCTGGATTGCCGATATGGTGCTCGGCCTGGAGGTGATTCTCGCCAACGGAGAGACGATCCGTCTCGGCGCCCTCGCCAATCAAGGCACTACCTTCGGGCCGTTTCAGAAATGGATTCACCTGCCCGACTTGCTCGGTTTGTTCACACTCGCAGCGGGTTCCATGGGAATCATCAGCAAGGTCTGCCTGCGCGCCATCCAAGGCCGGCGCGAGTGGCTGCACGATTACTGCTACTCGTTTCGCCGTGATCAATTGCAGCAGGTGCAAAATTCGTTGATCGAGTTGGTCAAAGGCGAATTGGTCTACGACATTCACTTCACCGACCGCTGGCAATATCACTGGCCGATGGAAGACGGATTGTACGACAAGCGCAAAGTTCCCGACGACGGCTGGTTTTTTTTAAAGACCATGCTGATGGCGCGCGACGATGACGAATTGGCATTCAAAGCGAAACGCATGCGGCGGATTTATGATGACGCCGGCGGTATCGATGTGCCGGAGATCGCCGAAAAAGGCATGGGCGCGAAGGCCCAGGAGCACGGCCTCCATGGTTGGCCGGACTGGCACATCATGGGCCCGGACGGCTGGTGCGGTTCGGTGGTGCGTCACACCGGCATGTTCGCGGTGACGTCGAAAATGTATCCGCTCAGGTTCTTAAAGGAGCTCTACGACCTTGACGAAGCGGCCAAGCGCGAGTGCGGCTTGTGGGACGCCGAACACTCGCCGCAGCACGACAGCTACGTAACCCGCGATCTGGCGATAAAGGAAGAGTATTTCGTCTTTTATAATCCGTACGACGAAGAAGATGTGGGCAGGCTGCGCAAGTGGATGGGCACGGTGCAGCAGTTCAGCAACGAGCGCGGCGTGGTCTGGACAGCGCCGACGCTAAGCACCAAAGGGCCGCTGCCGTATCAGCGGCTGGGCAATCTTTACGACGTGGTCAAAGAGATCAAGCAGCTCGTCGATCCCAACAATATTCTCAATCCGGGCGCGCTTTACTGACGCGGTTCAAAGTTCAAGAAAAAATTTAGGAGGAACCATGGGACTTGGCAGACAGGATTTTTCCGGACGAAAGCTTGCGCCGCAGGAAGCCGAAGCGGTGGTCGCCGACTTGAAAAAATATCTGGCGGACATCGCCGAGCGCTGGCTGATCAAAGGGCGCTTTCACAGCGACATGGCGAACGGCAGTTTACCGATGGAGGCGATCAAAGTTTTCTGGCAGAACTGGTACGGGTTTGTCGCCGAGATCAATAATTTTCACGGCGTCGCCTACCAGCGCCACCTGCCGTTTTTCAAGCGCCACCCTGAGCTCCAAAAACATTTCGCCAATCACGTCGCCGACGAGATGATTCATCCCAAGCCGCCGGGACACATTCAAATCGTGCTCGAGCAAGGACGCAATTTCGGCCTGACCAATGACGAGATGATCGAGTACGAAATGCTGCCCGAGTGCCGGGCGTTTCTCGAGTACTACCGCGGCGTGCTCTACGAAGGCACGATGGTGGAATGGTGGGCGTCGTTTTGCGTCGAGGAAGCAGTCGGCCACTGGGCCAAATTCTTTGGCGGCGCGCTGCGCAAAAATTTCAAAATTCCGGAAGACAAAATCGTTTATTTTCGCATGCACGCCGAAGCCGATCTTGAAGAGCATGACGGCGTGATGGCGCACGCCGATCTCGATTGGACCGTGCTCAAGAAGATGTTGGAAGAAGGCCGTGCCGAAACGCGGCCGGGGTTCAACCTGGAATATTGTCTGCGCGCTGGCACGGCCTATTTTGCGTGGTTCTTCGAGGGCGTGTACCAGTACGTCAAAAAGGAAGGATTGTATAAAGCGTAATCATGGCCGACACCAATACCAGCCAGGAACTCTCGCCGCGACCGCTGATGCGGATCATGGGCGATTTCGCCAACAGCCAGATTCTCGATGCGTCCATCGAGTACGACTTTTTCACCCTGATTCACCAGGGCCTGCAATCCGCCGATGAAGTCGCTCGCGCCGCCGGCACTGACGCGCGCGCCACGCGCATCGTGCTCGACAGTCTGCCGGCACTGGGCCTGGTTGAAAAACGCCAAGGTAAATACTTTCTCACGCCGACGGCTGAAGTGTTCTTAGTCAAGGACAAACCTTCTTATGTCGGCGACTTCCGACATGTGGCGCTGGCGCTCTGGGACGGCATGGCGCATTTGAAAGAATCGCTCAAGACCGGCAAGCCGCTCAGCCGCATGGACACGAACACGGAGCTCGCGGTCTGGGAAAAACTCGTGCTCGGCATCATTGTCATCGCCGAGCCCGCGGCGAAGGCGCTGTGCGATATTTTGAAAATCGGCAGCGAGCGCAAAGGCCTCAAAGTGCTCGACGTCGCCGGCGGTTCGAGCATCTTCGGCATGATGATTCTTTCCCGAGATCCATCGGCAGAAGTAACGCAACTCGATTGGCCCAACGTCAATGCTGTTGCCAAGAAAGCAAATCAAGCGAGAGGGCTCGCAGGAAAAATTCGCTTCATCGACGGCGAGCATCATACGGCGCCCATCGAAACGAATCATTACGATCTGGTTCTCGCCAGCAACTTCTGCCGCTTCGAATCGCCGAAGGGCAATCAGGAGTTATTCGCCAAAGCTCACTCGGCGCTCAAGGCCGGAGGAATCTTCGTCGTCAACGATTTCGTACCCAACGAGGAGCGCACCGAGCCGACCTTCGCGCTGCGTTTCTCCGTTTATACGCTTACCCACACCCCGGAAGGCGAGTGCTGGACGTTGTCGCAATATTCAGAGTGGCTCAAAAAGGCGGGATTCGAGTCAATTCAGACCCACGGCGACATCCCGAAGACCTTGCCGGGAACGACGTTGATTGTCGCTCGCAAGCGCTAAAAACTTGTCACTACGGAGACACAAAGAACCACGAAGGGATAGATCCTTCTCTCCTAACTCCGTGTCCTCCGTGGTGCAATCTTAAACTCCTGCTCAAATAAACTTCTTGCCGCCGCTTTCCCAGCGGCTGAGACCGCGCCCCTGCGCTTTGCGGCTGGCAATGATGCGCCGCCATTTTTCCTCATCCGGCAGAAGCTCGTCGACTCGATTGGCCGCATGAGCGGTAATCTGCAGGCGGTTGTTGTCGGGGTCGAAAAGATAGATGGTGCGCTCGCCCTCGGGGCGCAAACCTTCCTCGGCGCGCTTGTCACCCTGAGTCCGACCACCGTGGCGGTCGATCAGCGCGACCATGGAATCGAAATCTTCCTGTGGCACGTCCATGGCCATGTGGCAGCCGCGGCCGTGTTTTTTACTCCGCTCGGATAACTCCTCGACTTCCACCAGACCGATCATCTGGCCGTTCTGCGCCGGGATCAGCTTTTCGCCGGCGCACGTGATCGGCACACCCGCGCCCAGCGCTTCGAGATAGAAGGTCAGGGCGCGATTGAGGTTGACCGTTTCGAAAACCGTGTGGCTGATGCATTCGTGGAGCGGCGCGGCGCGCCGCACGCAGACTTCGAGATGGTTGCCGTCGCGATCGTCGAAGTAGATCGAGCGCGCCAACGGCGCGTCGGCAGGATGTTCGATGGCACCGCGAATTGTGTGACTGGCCGCGCGCAAATTGTGTTCGATCTCGGTAAAGCGCTCGATCGGCACGCCGATGCCGACCCGTGGCGCCGCGCTCGCGGAAGGGCCGGCTTGAATACCCGGCAAGTGAAGCCCGATGATGTTTTCGCCGGCAAGCATATAGCTCTGTCGTGGACTGCCGTCGGGATTGCGCCGCGTGATCTTGAGCTTCAAGCCGAGTACATCGGTGTAGAAGGACTGATTGGCTTCAAGCTCGTGTGTGGGCAAGGCGATGTGGTCGATGGTTTCCACGCCAAAGCGAATTTCCGCAACCATAGTCGGGCCACTCCTCGAATCGGGTGTTGTCGTTCTCGCGAACTTACAAAACTGGAGCGCGCATCGTCAACGATTTTCACCGCCCCACGGAAAAAAAATTTCGCCGCTACGCGTCGATCTCGGGGAAGTTAAACGCGCGCTTACCCAAACGGCGCGCGCCGTCTTTTTCGATTACCACCGTGTCACCGCAGCGGATCGAGTCCGGCGCGTTGCCGGGCATGGCGCCGGGCTTGAGCACGAAAACATTACCTTCGACCAAGGGCAGATCGAGATGCATCGTATAAGTTGCGCTGTTGTGGGCTGGGTCGGTGGTCTCGCCGGTGATCTGCGGCCGGTCCTCGCCAATGCCGCGGCCATGGAGCAGCATGCCCTTCGGCGTGTGGCCCGACTCGCGCACGAGTTTTTGATAGAGCGCCACCACCTCCCGGAAAGAGACGCCGGGCTTCATGAAGTCGACAAGCGCATCGAACACCTGAACACTGGCGTCGAACGCGCGCTTCAGCTCCACAGGAATTTTTCCCAGGCAGGCTGCCTGCACGGTCTGCGCGATGTAGCCGCCGTATTTGGCCTCCAGCTCGGTATTGATCATATCGCCCGCCCGGAGCGGCCGGTGCGGCGCGATCCGGCAGGCCCACGGCACGTCCACCCCCGCGCCCCAATGGGTCATGGACGGGTAATCGCCGCCATTGGCGATGATCGTGTGCCAGATCGTCGCGACCATCTCGTTTTCCATAATTCCGGGCTTGGCCTTGGCCAGGATCGCCGCGACTACTCGATCGAGAATTTCCGCCGCGCGCTCAATCCACGCGATTTCTTCGGCGCCTTTGACCGAACGCGCCTCCTGAAGAAGCTCGGTCGCGTTTTCGAAGCGCGCCTGAGGAAACGCGCCTCGCACTTTATCGTAAATGCCCGCAACCACCGTACCTTCGGGCGCGCGCAACAGGCCGCCGAGACCGCAGACGCCGATTCGAGCGTGATCGAGCTTCAACTCGGTTAAACGCGCGATCACCGGCTCGCCCCAAGAGCGTCGGCTCGTGCGGATATCGCTCACCCAATCCTGGGCGATGCGCCACCATTCGACTTCATTGCCGCCGCGGACAAATGCTGTTGCTTCGCCTTCAAGCGGAAAGACCATTGCCACCTCAGTCTGGTGGCCGCCGATGTGGGTCAGATAACGGATGTCCGCCTGGAACTGGTCCCAGTGGCTCTGGTTGGGAAAACCAACGAGCGCATCAAGACCTGCCTCTCGCATCAGCTCACGCACCCGCCTCCAGCGCCGTCCGCGCTCGTCCCGGCTGAACTTTGGCAGGCCAAAGCCCCGCTCCCCGCTATTAATCATACACCGGTCTCGCTTTCGCTGTTTTTTCGTGAACTTATATGCTTACCGGGTGGGTCTTCAAGGTCTGCCAATGTTCCCGGCGCGGTCTGCCGCTCGTTTTGGCCCTAGCTTTGGCGAGACCCAGGTGTTAGACTCCGGGCCGTGCTGACCAGCGATCTTTCCGCCAACCTCGCCCGGCAAAATCGCGCGCGCTAGATCCCCACCCGGGGCACGCCATGCAGTACTTAGCGATTTGCGAGGACGATTTATTATTCCAGTTCATGCGCAACGTCGCCGCCGAGCAGGGCGAGGTGCGCTACTTGGTACCTAACGATAAAATTGCGCGGGCGATCAAGCGCCAAGGCGGCAAGGTCCGGCATGGCGATCTTGTAAAGGAAGAAACCTACAAGAAGATCAAGCTCCACTACGTCGACCAGGCGATCGTGTTTATTCGCGACGTGGAGCTGCAGGACCGCGTCTGCCGTTTGCTCCGCACCCTCGACAAGATGGTCTCCATCGTGTCGCTGACCTCGGTGAACAACGGCTATCACAAGGAATCCGCCGACCCGCTGCTGCGCCACCTGCAGCTGTCCGACATCTTCGAGGAGTTTTGCGCGTCACAGTTGCTCGATACTTTGAATATCAAAAAGGTCGAGCGCATCCGCTCGCTCTTCGCTGACAGCAAAAAGGTTCACATACTGCTCCAGCACGATCCCGACCCGGACGCCATCGGCAGCGCGCTGGCGTTGCGCGAACTATTGGGCCGCAATCGAGCGACCACGCCAATCGTCACCTTCGGCGTCATCACCCGGCCGGAGAATCTGGCCATGGTGCGGCTGCTCGATATTCAGGTCGAACAGATTTCCTACGAAGATCTGCACAAGGACGGCGCGCGCCTGGCGCTGGTGGACGTGCAGCCGCCCTATTTCGAGCAGCCCCTCGGACGGGTCGATCTGGTGGTCGATCATCATCCGAAGCGCATCGCCTTCAAGGCACGCTTTGCCGATCTGCGCAGCGCCTACGGCGCGACGTCGACTATTTTTACCGAATATCTGCGCGCGGCCGGTATGGAGCCATCGCAGCGCCTGGCCACAGCCCTGGTCTATGGCATCAAGACCGATACGTTGTTTCTCGAACGCGGCAGCAACCTCGCCGACCTGAGCGCATTCAATTTTCTTTATCCCCTGGCCAACAAAGCCATGATCTCGCGCATCGAGCGACCGGCCTTGCCGCGCGAAGATTTGGAAGCGATGGGCCGGGCGCTCAGCCGTCTACAGGTTGAAAACGGCGTTGCCGTCATCCACCTGGGGGAGACCAATCGTGAAGACGTGATCCCGCAGCTCGCCGAGTTTTGCCTGCAGATCGAGGGCGTCGACTGGAGCGTGGTTTCAGGCTTGGTCAAAGATCGTGTGGTGATTTCGGTGCGCAACGTCGGCTATGTCAAAAGCGCCGGCGAGATCATGAAAAAGCTCTACGACGACATCGGCAGCGCGGGCGGTCATCGGGCGATGGCCAAGGCCGTCGTGCCGCTCGATCGCTTCAAGGAACGCTTCGGCGAAGTCAGCGAAAAAGTGATCCGCGACGCGATGCTGCCGATGATCATCGACCGCGACCAGATCGAGCTGGCTCTCAACTAACGGGGGCGA
>Ga0310810_10005200_pt1 | contig 14518 bp, 9 predicted proteins | sample NCmetagenome_FD_207641 | JGI IMG/M metagenome (GOLD analysis project Ga0310810, IMG submission 207641) | Soil microbial communities from experimental microcosm in Duke University, North Carolina, United States - NC | ecosystem: Engineered > Artificial ecosystem > Soil microcosm > Unclassified ... | reverse complement strand
TCCAGCCGGAACGGTCGCTCGACGAGCCGCTCGGCAACGGGAGCGGCCGCTCGGAAGCCCGTACGCTCGCCAGCATCCTGCCGGCCGAAGCGGACGAGCGCACCGATGTCGATGCCCGACTGGAGGATGAGTCGCGTCGGGAAGCACTGCTGCGGGCTCTGAGCCCACTGCCGCCACGGGATCGCAAGATCCTCCTGATGTACTACGGTTTGGAGACGGGCGAGCCGATGACGATGGAGCAGATCGCAACCGTGTTCGGGGTAACCCGCGAACGCGTTCGTCAGCTCCGCGACAGGGCGTTGGCGGCCGTGAGAGACGGAGAAGCGGCGAAGGCACTCCGCCGCGACTGGGCCGCGTAACCGTCGAAAACACAGTTTGTTGAGAACCCCGCCCCTCCAAGGGCGGGGTTCTTCGTTTAGCGACCTGTGTCACAATCGTGGCTTAGCAGACCGGGCTGTTGAAAAAGTTCGTTGCGGTGTGTTGCACCTCCGGAATCCGTGCGTCGATAGTCACCGAGGAGGCGCAATGGCCGACATACCCAACAACTGGAAGCTTCTGTACGAGGCGGGGCGACAAGCGCTCCAAGCCCGGAAGCTTCAAGACGCCGAGCAGTCGTTTTCCGATGCCCTGCAGCTTGCCGAGGATTTCGCCGCCGGCGATCCACGACTCGCCGCAACGCTCAACGCGCTTGCGCGCATCTACTCGTTGCAGCGCCGGTATCTGGCCGCTGCTGCGCTCCTCAACCGGCTGCTCGAGGTTACCGAGCGCACCCTCGGCCCGACGCACGTGCAGGTGGCCGGGGTCCTCACGAATCTCGCCGAGATGTACACGCACCTCGGTGCGGCGCGCGAGGAGCTCGAGCTCCGCGAACGCGTGCTCCGCATTCGCGGTGAAGCTCCCGACGCCGACATCGCGTCGCTGCAACGCGTCTGGGATCGGGTGGCCGAGCTCCGCGCGATACTGGTCGCTCAGGAGATAACGGCCGACCGCGAGGGCGAGGTCGACGGGGAGCCGCTTCCGACCGTCCTCACCGCCGAGTACAGCTCGCCGATCCAGATGGTTCCCGAGCCGGAAGCCGAGGCGGAGATCACGCCTGAGCCGGCAGTCGCCCGCCCGATTGCCGTACCCACAGCGAAGGCCGGTACGCCAGAACATGAAGCGGGGTACAGCTACGACGGGTCGCCAAAGCCGGTCGTGATGCCGGGGGTCCAGATGATCTCCGTGACACCTGAGCCGCCGGCCACGCCGAGTGTGGACCACGGGTTCTCCGACATGGGTCGGGACGAGCTCCTGGACGAGGTGATGGTTCGACGAAACCGGCGATCGAGCCTCTTTTCGATCGCTGCGGGGGTGGTGCTGGTTGCCGGCCTGATCGCGGCTCGCGATTACGTGGCCGGATCCGAGGAGCGGGGTGTTTCGGCAGGTTCGGTGAATCTTGCGGCGTCGACGACCCAGCCTGCGAGCGCCACACCGGTATCGCAAAGCGCCGGGAACGCCTCACTACCGGAGCCGGACTCGGGCACCGTTGAGCGGGTAATCTCCGGCCGTCGTGTGGAGAGCGAAGCCAGACCAGCGCGCGAGGAATCGGCCACACCGGATAATTTCGGTCCGTATCGACCGGCGTCGTCGGTGCAGCGGCGGGTACCAACCGCGGCGGACCTCGAGCGGGCGGTCCGGAGCGTGGACGGTGCAGTGAGGTCGATCGCCACGCGGACCAAAGCGGCCGCGGACTCCGCGATGTCGCTCACGGTACAGGCGCCCACGTTCAAGAAGGTCAAGATCGCGGACAATCCTCCGCCGGAGCGGTGAGACACACGTAGCACTCTTCGTCGGTGGTAAAAAAGAGGGCGGCGTTCTTCAAAACGCCGTCCTTTTCCATCGTTGCAACCCGTCTCCGAAAGATCCAGATCGGAGAGACACGTGATCGGGTTGTCTGCGCTCTTTTGTCGCCCTTTGGTCGCATCGGTGCGCCGTTTCGCGAGCGTGGTCCCGACGGCACATTACCACGCTCGCCACGTCTCTCGTGCCGGTCTGCGTCGCAATGATCAGTCGCCGTCTGTTCGTCCCCACCGTTGCCGTCACCCTGGCAGCAGGCGCTGCATTCCCCGCCGTTGCACAGGTGACGTCCGTGCGCAGCGGGTCCGAGAAGTTCGACCGCGACTCGGCACGCATGCGGACAACCGCGGTCGATGCCACAGCGCTCGCGAGCGCCGCGCACACCGCTCAATCGCAGTTCGAGCAGGTTCGGATTGCCAATCTTCCCGAGTCGAAGAGCTCGCGAGGCGGGAATTCATGCGACGAGCAGATCGGCCGGTTCTGTTATTGGTACGACGACAAGGCGCCACCGCCGCCGCGCGAGCCCGACAAGGTCCGTGACGCGCGCACGCGGCTGATCAGCCTCCTGGATTCAGCGGCCGCCGCGGCACCGGCGAATATCTGGGTCGCGTCGCAGCGCGTTCGGTATCTCGCCGAAGCCGGGAGGTCGAAGGACGCGATTGCGGCGGCACTCGCGTGCAAGGCGACGGAGGCGTGGCAGTGCGGGACGCTCGCGGGGTTCGCATATCACGAAGCAGGGGCCTACGTGCAGTCGGATAGCGCGTACCGCGCGGCGCTCGCCGCGATGCCGGAACGCGAGCGGTGCCAGTGGGAGGATATCTCACTGCTCCTGGACGAGGAGTTGCTGCCGCGATATCGCGCGCAAGCGTGCGGCGACCCGTCGCGGCTCAAGTTCGAGCGTCGGGTGTGGTGGCTGGCGCGCCCACTGTTCTCCACGCCCGCGAATGACGCCCGGACGGAGCATTACGCGCGGGTGACGATGGCGCAGATGCTGACCGAAGCGCCGTCGGCACACGAGGGCGGTTTCGACAGCGACGAGCGCGAGCTGTTGCTGCGGTATAGCTGGCCGCGCGCGTGGTCGAAGACCGGCGGCGGGTTCGGCGGTCGCGGCATGTCGGTCGTGGGGCATGAGCCCGAGCCGGCGTACCCGTACCTGCCTAACGCATTCGTGTTCGACAATCCGGAGAACACAGACTCGCTGCGGTGGACGACGCGGCCGGGTGTCGTGCATGCGCGCTATGCCCCGGCGTACGCGACGCCGCTCCTGCGGCTCGAGCACCAGTCGGCGCTGTTCCGCCGCGGCGACTCGTCGCTCGTGGTGCTGGCGTACGACCTGCGCAGCGACTCGGCGCTGGCGCACGCGAGCGACGTGCGGGCGGCGCTCGTGCTCACGCGGGGTGAGGAGTCGGATGCCACGATCGTCCGCATGCCTAACAAGTCCAAGGGAGTGATCACCGCGCACAGCGTGTGGGGACCGCTGCTCATGAGCGCCGAGGTGACGTCGCCGACGGTGAAGCGGAGTGCGCGGGCGCGCTATGGCATTCGGCCGCCGTATGCCGTCGGCGTGCGCGTGTCGCTTTCGGATCTGCTGCTGTTCGAGCCGTACGGCCAGCTCCCGGCGTCGGTGGAGGAGGTGACTCCGCACATGATGCCGACACTCACGGTGCGCTCGAGCAGGAAGCTCGGGTTCTACTGGGAGGCGTACGGGACGAACCCGGGTGGCGAGACGATGGGAATCAGCGTCACGGTGGCTCCGGAGGTGCAGGATGCGGCGACGCGATCGCAGCGGCTGCGGCGCGCGCTGCACATGTGGAAGGAGGCGAAGCCTGTAAGCGTGCAGGTGCAGGACGTGTCGGCTCGTGGCAAAACGACCTCGCCGCGATCGGTGGAGGTCGACATCTCGACGCTTCCGCCGGGGCCGTATCTCGTCGAGCTCGAGATCGAGGTCGCGAAACAGTATCACGTGAGGACAGAGCGCCGGATCATCGTCGACTAGTCGTGCGCGGGCTCGTGGCATCATCGCGCCGCGGGCCCAGCAAGCAGCCTGCTCGCGCCTAACAAGCCGGCGCGGCCTACGCGCCCGGTGCGGGGGACGCGCGCTTGCTGCTGGCTCGTGACGGTCAGCTCCAGTGTGGCGGGAGGCGGCTACTGCGCCGCGTACCTCGCGGCTAAGGCCGCAAGACCAGCATCGATTTCGGACTTCGGGACCCAGCGGCCGCGGACCATCACCCCGGCGCGCTTGCCGATATTGTCGAGCGACTCGAGCGGATTCCCGTCGAGCAAGACGAGGTCCGCCCAGTTCCCCACGGCGACCGTGCCGAACTTGCCGTCCTGCTTGAGATCACGCTCGACATAGAGGCCCACGTTCCTCGTGCCTGACTCGAGTACCTGGTAAGGCGTCAGGCCGGCTTCGCCCATGAGCCGAAGCTCGCGGTGCAGCGCGAAGCCCGGCACGTTGAACATCTGCGGCGAGTCCGTACCCATGAGCATTGGCGCATGGGCATCCGCGAGCGCCTTGAGCAGTTTCCGGCGGTGGGCCAGGAGCTGCTGCGCGAGCTCCGGCGTTATGCCCGCCTGCGTGTTCGCCTGGCTCGCATTCCGCTTCTGGGTGATCCAGCCCGTTACCCATTGTTTCGGGGCGTACTTCATCTCGGGTCTCGCGGCGGCCGACTCCGGCGCGAACGAGGCGAATAGGCTCTCCCACAGAAACATGGTTGGCACGACCCACACCCCCGCGTCCCTCGTGCGGCGCGCGAGCTCGTTGATCTTCTCGTCGGTGACGCCCGCCATCCATTCGCTGAACGGCACCTGCTCGCTGGGCGACATGATCCGGAGCTTGAGCGGATCGGCGACGGCGCCTTCGATATAGCCGTCGAGGTGATCGACCGTCGATTGCCGAACCTCGAGCGTGCGGTCGATTCCCACCTGCTGCGAGACGTGACCGCCGAAGGTGATGCCGACCGCGCGCGCGACCGACACGATGCTGTCATAGGTCGCTCGCGAGAGTCCCGGGTGCAGCTTGAGCAGATCGTAGCCCGCCGCCTTGTGCGCGCGCACGAGCTTCATCGCGGTATCGGGGTTGGGAGCGCTGTTGCCGTTGAGCGAGGGCGCCGCTACGAACATCGTCGGACCAAGGACCTCGCCTTTCCGGAGCTGTTCGCGAAGCACGAGCTGATTTGGGGCGCCAAGCATCGCGCGTATCGTCGTCACGCCGTTCGCGACGTAGAGGAACATGAGGTCGCGGTTCAGCTGCTCCGGCTGCTGCGGCCCGAGCACGTGGGCGTGCATCTCCGCGAGCCCAGGCATGAGGAACTTGCCCTTGGCATCGATGCGCTGCGCATCGACGGGAACCCGGACGGATGCGCTTGGTCCGACGGCGGCGATCCGGCCGTCGCGCACGAGGACGGTCTGCCCGGTGAGAACTCTCTCACGATCCATCGGCAGTACGGTCACGTCTACGAACGCGTACGTGCCGGGCGCGGTCGGTCGAGAAGAGTGGTCCGCGAGAAGCGGCGCGACGAGCGCGGTGAGGAACAGCACGGATCGAATCGCCATGAACTCCCTCAATTTGAAATGCTCCGTCGATTATGATCGCGATTCCTCGCGGCACCCGGAATGGGCTACAGGACGGGCCACAACGCAACGCTTCGTCACAACGGAGCGTACCAGTATGCTGCCCCGGTCCGTCGACGGACCCGTGAGGCTCACGCTCTGATCCGGTTGCCCGGTTCGAAGTCCCCTTCCCGTCCCTATGCGACCTATCTCAGTTCTCTCCGCTCTCGCTGCGACTGTCGTGAGCGGCGCCGCCGCGTTCGGCCAGAAAACGCCGCTCGATTCTGCCACCATCGCCGGGTTCCGCTGGCGCACCGTTGGCCCCGCCAACTTCGAAGGACGTGTTGCCGATGTCGTCGGCATCCCCAGTCCATCGAAGACGTTCTTTGTCGCCGCGGCCGGTGGCGGAATCTGGAAGACCACCAACGCCGGCACGACGTTCCGCCCCGTGTTCGATGATTATCCAGTCATATCGATGGGCGCGCTCGCGATCGCGCCGTCCGACACGCAGCAGGTGTGGGCGGGCACTGGCGAGCAGAACTCGCGCAACACGATCGAGCCCGGTCAGGGGATCTACAAGTCGACCGATGGCGGCCTGACGTGGAAGCTCATGGGTCTGGAGAAGACCCAGCACATTGGACGCATCGTCGTCAATCCGACCAACCCGAACGTTGTCTACGTTGCCGCGCTCGGCGCTGCGTGGAAGGCGAATCCGGAGCGCGGGCTCTACAAGACCGAGGACGGCGGGCAGACCTGGAAGCTCAGCAAGTTCGTGAGCGACAAGGCCGGGTTCATTGATGTCGCGCTCGACCCGAAGAACCCGAACGTCGTCTGGGCATCGAGCTACGAGCGCGTGCGCGGACCGTACTTCCTCAAGTCGGGCGGACCCGGGTCGGCCCTCTGGAAGTCGACGGACGCCGGCGCGACGTGGACCGAGATCAAGGGCGGCGGCTTCCCCGAGACCGAGAAGGGACGCATCGGCTTCTCGATCTTCCCGCAGGACCCGAACATCGTCTACGCGATGGTGGAGGCCGACTCGGTCCGCGGGCGCAAAGCCGCGCCGGGGACGCCAAAACAGAAGCTCGGGAACGGGCTCTATCGCACGAAGGACGGCGGGAAGACGTGGGAGAAGATGAACGACGCGGACACGCGGCCGTTCTACTACTCACAGGTCCGCGTGCACCCGAAGAACCCCGATCGCGTCTGGTTCTCGTCGACGTCCGTGCTCGTGTCGAGCGACGGCGGCAAGACCGCCCGGCTGGCGACACAGGGGATCCACGTCGATCACCATGCGATGTGGATCGATCCTAACGACCCCGATCACTTCGTCGTCGGTGACGATGGCGGGATCTCGATGACGTGGGATGGTGGTGGCACGTACGACTTCGCGGCGACGCTCCCGATCGGCCAGTTCTACTCGGTGAGCTTCGACTACGAGACGCCGTACAACGTGTGTGCCGGCGCGCAGGATAACGGCTCGTGGTGCGGGCCGAGCCGGCGCAAGCAGGGCCCCGTGACGAACGCGTACTGGTTCACGTACTCGGGCGGAGACGGCTTCTGGACCGCGCAGCATCCCACCGAGCCGCAGATCATCTTCGGCGAGTCGCAGGGTGGCAACATCCAGCGCTGGGACCTGAAGAACGGGACGGCGACGTCGCTGGTGAAGCCGACGTGGCGCCCGCGTTATGCGATGTACGAGGACTCGATCCTCACGCTCCGCGGCGATACGGCGCAGCCGGTGCCGAAGGATGTTCAGGCCCGCATCACGCAGTTCCGCTCCCATCAGAAAGCCGATTCGGCCGACCTCGACCTGCGCTTCAACTGGGAGACGCCGTACTTTCTGTCGCCGCATAACGCGGACGTCGTCTACATCGGCGGCAACCGCGTGCTCAAGTCGACGCAGCGCGGCGACAACCTGTACCCGATCTCGCCCGATCTGTCCAAGAAGGAGATGGCCAAGATCGATACGAGCATGAACAAGACCGGCGGCATTACGCTCGACGCCACGGGCGCCGAAACGTACGGGACGGTCGTCGCCCTGGCGGAGTCGTACGTTCGGCCGGGCTTCCTCGCCGCCGGCACGGATGACGGCAATGTGTGGGTGACGAGGAACGACGGCGCGGCGTGGGAGCAGATTCCGGCGAACCGGTTCCCGGGCCTCGCGTCGGGTGACGTGTACGTCAGCCGCATCGAGCCGTCGCACTTCGACTCCCTCACGTTCTACATCACGTTCGACAACCATCGCTGGAACGACTTCACGCCGTACCTGTATGTCACCACGGACTACGGCAGGACGTTCAAGTCGCTGGTGAACAATCTGCCGAAGGAGAGCGTCGCCGACTTCGTGCACACGGTGCGCGAAGATCCGTACAACCGTGACCTGCTGTTCGTGGGCACATCGCGCGCGGTGTACACATCGCTCGATCGTGGGCAGAGCTGGCAGCGCATGATGGCCGGCATGCCGACGGTGCCGGTGTACGACCTCAAGATCCATCCGCGCGATCGCGAGCTCATTGCGGCGACGCACGGACGCGGGATCTGGATCGTCGATATCACGCCGCTCGAGCAGATGGCGGGCGACAAGGGCGCGAAGGTCGTCGCCGATGCCGCGTACCTGTTCCAGCCAAAGACGTCGTACGAGTACGGCCAGGGGCCAGCGCTCGGCGCGTCGTCGAACGGCGAAGGACACAAGGTGTTCAGCGCACCGAGCCCGACGTACGGAGCCGAGATCGCCTATCGGGTCGCCGCGGGCGCGGCCGCGACCGCGGCGGCGTCCGGGAGCGACAACGACGCCAGCACCCAGCAGCCTAACGCGGGCGGTCAGGCCTCGGGGCGCAGTCAGGGCCAGCGCGGACAGAAGGGCCCGCAGGCGAGCATCCTGATCACGGATGCCAAGGGCGACACGGTTCGGACGCTGACGGGACCGGCGACGGCCGGCCTGCATCGCGTGACGTGGGACTTCCGCGGTCGCGCGGCACCGCGCGCCCCGCTTTCGCCGTCACAGCTGCGTGACAGCGTGGTCGCCGCGCGGCGTATGACGTTCGTGTTCGACTCACTCGAGAAGGCTGGTGCCATGCCAAAACCGGCGCTCGACCGCATCCGCCAATTGGTGATGAGTGGCGACGTGGCCGGGCTGTTCCGCGGCGGCGGTCGCGGTGCTGGTAGCGGTGCGTGGAATCCACGCCCGGGTGAAGGTGCGGTGGTTGGCGCCTCGGGCGCTCGGGCTGGCGCGGGAGAGGCCGCTAGCGACAATCCCGCGGATGCACTGAACGCGTTTCCCGGTGGAGCGCAGGAGTTCCAGCAGCTCCTGCGGCCGCCGGGTCAGCAGGGACGTGGCGGTGGCGGCTTTGGTGGCTTTGGTGGACGCGGCACCCAGGCACCAGTCGTCGCGAGCGGTGACTACCTCGTGACGCTCACAGTCGGAGGCAAGACATACAAGCAGCTGCTGCGCGTGGAGCGCGTAGGTGGCGGCGACGACACGAGCGCGTTCGGCTTCAACGAAGACGAGCCGCGAGATCCGTAAATCGGAACCAGCGCAACAGAACTGGTAGTTGGTTACTGGAATTGGTTACTGGTTACTTGCACCCCCGGGATGCCTCTCATTGAGAGATGAGCATCCCGGGGGTTCTGATTACCTGTAACCAGCTCCAGTAACCTGTTACCAGTGAGTCGCGCCGTATCCTTGCGTAATTCGCGGTCCCGCTCCTCACCCGGGTGTAGTCGCACGACATCGGCAGGGGTGTTCCTTCACTGCCGCAGTCTCGTGTTCGGCGCGCCAGGTAACGCTCACGCTGACTCGGCCCAGCGCCAGTCAAAACGACTGGCCCTGTTACTCTAGCACGGGCCGCGGGGCCAAAAAGCGTCGTGAGGGCAACGCGTTAGCGACCCGAGTTAGGCGGTTGAAGTGTCGCCTAACAACTGGACGCACTGTCCATTTTCGCCTCACCGCGCGTGCACCAATGTTGCTTCCGCCAAGGCCCATCGGCTGGTATCGCCGTCGGTCGAGTCGCGTGTATCTCCGGCGCTTAACGAGTCGTCCAGAGGTCGGATCTCACCATGGTTCCGCGCACCGCTGAACATATGTCGTCAGCAACTCTTCGCGTTGGCGTCGATCTCGTGCGCGTGGCCGACGTGACAGAGTCCATCGCGCGGTTTGGTACGCGCTATACCGAGCGGCTCTTCACCGCTGACGAGCGCGCCTACTGCGACGCAGACGTGCCGCGGGCAGCCGAACGTTACGCGGCCCGTTTCGCCGCCAAGGAAGCAACAGTCAAGGTGTTCCGGGTGATGGCGCACGACGCGATCGACCCGCGATCGATCGAAGTACGGCAGCTGCCCGAAGGTGCGTGCGAGATCGTGCTGTACGATGGCGCCATCGCGCTTGCGCGACGGTCGGGGATCGCCGACCTGTCGCTGTCGATGAGTCATGAGCAGGACTACGCGACGGCGACCGTCGTCGCTTGCCTCGCACCGGTCGGCGACACCACGCAGTCACGTGGGTGATCCGTCGACGAGACCGAATCAGTGGAAGGACCGACCAACGTCAACCTCGTGGGATGCGTGAGGCGCCGATGCTGAACGAACGGATTCGAGCAATCGTTGGCGAGCATGGCCGTTTGGCCGTCGCCGTGAGTGCACTGACCGACGACGCGAGCCTGTACCAGGCGGGGCTCACATCACACGCGAGCGTCAACCTGATGCTCGCCATCGAGGAGGCATTCGGGATCGAGTTTCCCGAGCGCATGCTCCGGCGACGCACGTTCGAGTCCCTCTCGTCCATCGCGGCCGCGGTGCGTGAGCTGACTCAGGTCCATTTCGCCGCCTAACGTCTTCATGACGGCTGCGACAGTTCCCCATCTCGCCGCGCGAGCTCGCCCTGACGCCGTCGCGCTGGCCGGTCAGGTCGCACGTGCCGTTGCGGGTCCCGCCGCGACGCACGTGGACCGCGAATCGCGATTCCCGACGGAGGCGATCGCCGCGCTGCGCGAAGCGCGGCTCATGAGCGCCCTGGTGCCGGTCCGCTTTGGCGGGCTCGGATGCTCGATCGTACAGGTCGCCGAGATCTGCGACGTGCTCGGCCAGCATTGCACCAACACGGCCATGGTGTACGCCATGCACCAGATCCAGGTTGCCGTGCTGGCGCGCCACGCCGGCAATTCCCCGTTCTTCGACCGCCTCATGCGCGACCTGGTCGAGCGACAACTGTTGCTCGCGTCGGCGACCTCGGAGGTCGAAGTCGGCGGAGATGTGCGGCGCAGCATCTGTGCGGTCGAGCCGTGCGGTGACGACGTGCAGCTGCGAAAGCAGGCACCAGTCATCTCGTACGGCGGGCACGCCGACGCGATCCTCGTGACTGCCCGACGTCACCCCGACGCCGCGGCCAGCGATCAAGTGCTCATCGTGGCGCCGACCGATGACGCACGCACGACTCTGACGCGAACGAGCGGCTGGGACGCCCTCGGTCTCCGCGGGACATGCAGCTCAGGGTATGTGCTCGAGACGCGTGTCCCCGCTTCGCACATCCTCGCCGACGGCTACGACGACATCTCCGCGCAGACGATGCTGCCGGTGAGCCACGTGCTCTGGAGCTCACTGTGGCTCGGGCTGGCCACCGACGCCGTGAACCGTGCGCGCGCGTTCGTGCGAGACGCCGCCAGACGCAAGCCCGGCACGATGCCGCCTGGCGCAGTCCGGCTCGCCGAAGTCGTGGGTATGCTACAGACGATGCGCGCGGGCGTGACCGATGCCGCCAACACGTTCGACGCGATCTTCGACGACCGCGATGCGCTCTCGTCGATGGGCTTCGCGCTGCGCATGAACGGTCTCAAGGTGCAGAGCGCCACGCTCGCCGTGCAGATCGTCTCGCAAGCGCTGTCGATCTGCGGCATTGCCGGCTACAAGACGGACACGAAGTACAGCGTCGAGCGCCACCTGCGCGACGCGTACAGCGCCGGCATCCAGATCAACAACGATCGCGTGCTCGGTGCGAGCGCGTCCATGCTGCTCGTCCATCGGGAGGACGCATGATCGACACCATGAGCGTCGCTCCGGTCACGTCGTTCCGCGACACACTCGTCAGGCATCGGCTGCTCATCCCCACCGGCGCGCGCGGCGTGTACGGATTTGGCGCCGAATTCGATCGCGTGCTGCAGCGTCTGGATGTGCTGATCACGCGTGCGGGAGAGAACGATGGCGCCGAGGTCCTTCGATTCCCGTCACTCTTGCCGCGCACGGATCTGGAGGCGAGCGGCTACCTGAAGTCGTTCCCCCAGCTTGTGGGACTCATTCACGCGTTCGATGGCGACGACCGCGCGCACGCCGCCATGCTGCAGGCCGTCGCTCACGGCACTGACTGGTCTGATGCCCTGGAAACGACCGACGTCGTGCTCACTCCTGCGGCCTGTTACTCGGTGTATCCGTCATTGGGCGGAGAAACGCTTCCGTCATCCGGACGATTGTTCGACGTGCTGGGCGTGTGCTTCCGGCAGGAGCCGTCCGACGATCCCGCACGCATGCGCATGTTCCGCCAGCGCGAGTACGTGTGCGTGGGTGATGCCGAGCAGTGTCGAGCGCATCGCGATCTGTGGATTCGCCGCGCGCAGGAGATGCTGAATGCGCTCCAGCTCCCCGCCGAGGCTGTTGTGGCCAACGACCCGTTCTTTGGGCGTGGCGGGCGGATGCTCGCCGCGAGCCAGCGCGAGCAGGCGCTCAAGTTCGAGCTCGTCGTGCCGATCACGTCGGTCGAGCATCCGACGGCGTGCGCGTCGTGCAACTACCATCAGGACACGTTCGGGCGCGCGTTCGCGATTCGCGACGCGCGCGGGTCGCTCGCGCACTCGGCCTGTGTGGGCTTCGGGCTCGAGCGGATCGTGCTCGCGTTGTTCAAGCACCACGGGACTACCGTGGACGGGTGGCCGACGCCCGTTCGCGCTACGCTAGGAGTTTGACATGACCGCGACAGCGACGATGCCGGGCACTGCCGGGACGTACGTCCCGCACCCGCTGCACGGCGATGAGCGGACCTGGCCGGAGACGAACTGTTACGTCGATCTCTGGATCGAGCTGCTTCACGCTCAGGGGCTCGAGCCTCGCGCGTGCCTGGCGTTCACGTTAGGCCTCGATGATGAGGGCGACCAGTACACGTTCTACAAGCCGCCGCTCATGGACTTGCGCGCGCTCTACGGCATCGAGGTGCAGGAGCTGAACATCTGGCGCCCACTCACGGTCCACGCCGCGGAGCAGTCCGCGCTTGGCCGCGTGTTGATGCCCGAAGTCGATGCGTTCTACCTGCCCGATACGGCGGGCGTCTCGTACCGCAACGAGCATGCGAAGACGACCATCGGGATCGCCTGCATCGACGTCCATCGGGGCGTCCTGCAGTACTTTCACGGCCGGGGACTCCACACGTTGAGCGGTAACGACTTCCACGGACTGTTCCGTCTCGGGGAGTTCGCGGGCGACGTCAGCGTCTTGCCGCCGTTCGCGGAGATCGCAAAGCTCGACGCGGCCCGCGTGCTGGGGACGCCGGTACTGGTCGACCGCGCGATGGCGCTCGCCCGATTGCACCTCGCGGCCGCACCGCGAACCAATCCCATCGCCCGCCGCGCAGCCCGTCTGGACGATGATCTGGCGTGGCTCCGCGTTCAACCGCTGGCTGTGTTCCACCAGTACGCCTTTGCCACCGTGCGTCAGGCGGGATCGTGCTTCGATCTCACGAGCGCGTTTCTCAACTGGCTCGAGGAGAATGGCCAGCGCGGCTTCGGCGAGGCCGCAGCTGCATTCAGCCGGCTGTCCACGGAAGCCAAGACCATCCAGTTCAAGCTCGCCCGGATGGCGCGGCTCAAACGCGATGCCGACATCGCGCCGCACATGGCGCAGATGGTCGCGGCGTGGGACGAAGGCATGTCGCGACTCACGGACCGTTTCGCACACTGACATCGCAGTCCCGCGGGTGCCGCTCATGAACACGCCTTCCGGTCGCCCACGCATCCAGTCGGTGAGCAGCCACCGGCGCGTCGAGCTCACCGATGGGTGGGAGCTGTGCAGCACCGATCCGGGCGCTGCCGTCGACCCAGCGACCCTCGCCGCGCTGTGCCCAGCGTGGCAGCCCACGGTGGTTCCCGGCACCGTCGCTGATCAGTTGCGCCGGTCGGGCTCACTCGACCTCGATCGGACACCCAACTTCGACGAGCGCGACTGGTGGTATCGGTGCGAGCTCGACGCCGAGCCTAACGTGGTTCCGGGAACTCGGGTGCTGCGGTTCGACGGCCTCGCCACCCTGGCCACCGTGTGGCTCAACGACCAGCCGATTCTCGTGTCGGACGACATGTTCGTCGCACACGAGCTGGACGTGTCGGGCATGTTGAGCGAGCGGAACACGCTGGTCATCCGATTTCGCTCGCTCGCGGCCGCCCTCTCCGCGCGGCGCCCGCGTCCGCGGTGGCGCACGAAGCTCGTCGAGCACCAACAGCTCCGCTGGATGCGGACGACGCTGTTGGGCCGTATGCCGGGCTGGTCACCGCCCGTGCGGGCAGTGGGACCGTGGCGCGCCGTGACGCTGGAATCACGAGACCTCATCGCCGTCGAACGTGGTGACGTGCGCCCCACGTGGGATGACCTGGGCGCAGCGGTCGAGACCTCGTTGATGATTCGGCCGCTCGGAGGCGCGACAGTACGAGGCGCGACGCTGCTGGTCGGCGACGAACGCTGTCAGCTTCGTGTCGAGGCCGCCGATGGCCACGTGCTACTATCGGGCGCGATGCGACTCCTCCGGGCGGCGCCTTGGTGGCCCCACACGCACGGTGACCAGCCGCTCTACGACGCCCGCATCATGGTCGCGACCGACGGCGGTGACACGACCGTCGAGCTTGGACCGCTGGCTTTCCGGTCGATCACCGTAGCGACCGAGGGCGGCGGGTTCACGGTTCTGGTGAACGGGACGCCCATCTTCTGCCGCGGCGCATGCTGGACGACCCCGGACATCGTCACGTTAGGCGCCACCAACGCTCGGTACGACGCTCTCGTGAGAAGCGCGCGCGACGCGGGTATGAACATGCTGCGCATCGGCGGCACGATGACCTACGAGGCCGATGCGTTCTACGACGCGTGTGATCGACTGGGCGTCCTCGTG
>Ga0310810_10005198_pt1 | contig 14520 bp, 14 predicted proteins | sample NCmetagenome_FD_207641 | JGI IMG/M metagenome (GOLD analysis project Ga0310810, IMG submission 207641) | Soil microbial communities from experimental microcosm in Duke University, North Carolina, United States - NC | ecosystem: Engineered > Artificial ecosystem > Soil microcosm > Unclassified ... | reverse complement strand
TCCACCTCATCAGCGGCTTCCCGGCCGGCACCACGGCCGATATTTCCGCCCGCGTGGTCAGCGCCAAGATGAGCGCCATCCTCGGCCAGCAGATCGTCGTCGAGAACAAGGGCGGCGCGGCATCGAGCATCGCCGCAGCCTATGTCGCACGCGCGCCGAAGGACGGGTACACGCTGTTCGTTGCTTCCGCCGCCAACATGATCAACGCAGCGATGAACTCCTCTCTCACTTTCGACATCATGAAGGACTTCACCCCGATCACGCTGATCACCTCGACGCCGACCGTGCTGGTGGTCAGCCCTGAGCTCGGCGTCAAAACCGTCAAGGAGCTGATTGACCTGGCCAGGGCCAAGCCCGGCACGATCTCGTTCGGTTCGTCCGGCGTCGGCAGTTCCACCCACCTGGCGCTGGAGCTGTTCAAGTCGCTCGCTCACGTCAACATCACGCACATTCCCTACACCGGCAGCCCACAGGTCGTGACCGATCTGCTGGCCGGGCGCATCCACGGCTACTTTTCTCCGGCCTCAACCGTGGTGGGGCACGTGAAGGCCGGCAAGCTCGTCGCGCTGGGTGTCACCGATCCGAAACGCAGCGCGTTTTATCCCGAGTTGCCGACCATGATCGAAGCCGGCGTGCCGGATTGCATCTCGGTGCTGTGGTTCGGCATTTCCGCGCCGTCGGGCACCGCGCAGCCGATCATCGACAAGCTGTCGAAGGCGGCCAACGAAGCGTTGAAGGACCCCGACGTGGTCAAATCGCTGCACGCGCAGACGGTGGAAGCGCTTGGCGGCACGCCGGATGACTTCCGCAAGCACATGGAGGCCGAGCAAACGCGCTGGAACGGCGTGGTGGCACATGCCGGCTTGAAGAAGTGAGGCCTGCGACCAAGCATTCAGGCCGATGCCGATGATCCAATCCGAAACCGCCGTCATCGCAACGGAAGGATCGCGGCAGTTCGACGGCCATTTCGCACGCCCGCAAACCGGCAGTGGACCGGGGTTACTGATCTTCAGCGAGATGTGGGGTGTCGCCGAAAAGAAGCGCGAATTGGCGGACGACTATGCGCGCCGCGGCTGGTGCGCATTGGCGGCCAACATGTTCTGGCGTTCCGAGTTCACCGGCGTGGTGCCATTCGATCAAGCCGACAAGGCGTGGCAGCGACTGCAGGCGTTCGACTTCGACCAATCGGCCCAAGATGCCCGGACCGCCGTGGACTGGCTGCGGCGCCAACCTCAATGTAACGGCAGAATCGCGGCGATCGGCTTCTGCATGGGCGGTCGTATCGCCTTCCTCGCCGCTTCGCGCGCCGGTATCGACGCTGCCATCGGGCTTTACGCGCTCGGTATTGCCGAGCATCTCGACGAGGTGCGCGGCATGGCGGTGCCGCTGCAACTGCACTATGGCCTCAGCGACGAGCATATCCCGAAAGCCGAGATCGACACCGTGGCGGCTGCTGCCGCTGCCAATCCAAATATCGAAATCCAGCTCTATCCGGATGCCGGCCATGGCTTCTTCAACCGGGCACGCTTGCCCGGCGACGAGAAGGCCATCGAAGCGGCAACCGCCCACATCGACCGCTTCCTGGGACGTTTCAAATAGACGCCAGCATGGCGTCGATCCGCTCGGCCGCGAGCTTTGCCGCGGCCGGATCGTAGGTCGGGCGCACCGGATTGGCGAACGAGTGCCCAGCCTCGGGATAGAGAAACACCTCGACGTTGGAGCGGCCGCGAACGCCCGCCGACACCGCCTCGATTTCCGCGGGTGGGATGTGCCGATCCTGCTGCCCGTAATGCAATTGGATGGGGCCGCGCGCGTTACCAACCTCGCCGAGATGCCGAGACCGTAGAGCGCCGCCGCGGCGTCGACACCGCAGCGCACGGCGGCGAGGAAAGCAAACCGGCCGCCGCCGCAAAAGCCGACGGCCGCAACCTTGCCGTTGCCGAGCCGCTGCTCGCGGAGCCAACCGGCGGCGGTTCGCATGTCGGCGGACACCACGTCGAGGTCGAGCGCCTTGAGCCGCTCCCAGGCCTTGGGATGATCGGCATCGTCGTAGGAAATTGCGCCGGGGATTTCCGAACGCCAGAATAGGTTGGGCACCAATGCTGCATGCCCCCGCCGCGCGTAAAAATCAGCTACGGCGCGGATCGGCTCGTTCAGCCCGAACATGTCGGTCAGCACCAGAATCGCGGGCCCACTCGACGCCGATGGCTTGGCGAAATAGCCCTCGAAACTGCGCGCGCCGTCGCGGGCGAGTATCACGGTGCTGGCGATCATGCTCATCCAGCGACACTAGCGCGGCACGGCCTTTCGCGCATGCAGCCCCATGGCGAGCAGCGCTGTGCCGCCGAAAATCATGTTGATGCCGACCAGAATGCCGAGCGCCCACGCCGCTGTCCCGGGAAGTCCGACAAGGATTATGGCGGCAAGCACGAGGTCGATGAGACCGCTGACCAGCATCCAGCCCCAACGGCCCGACGGCTCCCGGCGATGATCAAGCGCGTACATAATCGAAGCAATGCCCTCGATGATGAAGAATGCGATCAGCACCAAGGTCAGCGAGACGGCCCCGCCTGCCGGGCTGACGAGCAGGATAAAACCCACGACGATGCCGAGCAGCGCCGAGACCAGCGACCACCAAAATCCCGGCGCGCCGCGCGCCGTGAATGTCGCGATCAATCCCATGACTCCGCTGATAACGAACAGCCAGCCGAGAAAAATCGTTATGCCCAGGGTCGCCAGCGGCGGAACGAGAAGCGCAAGCACGCCGAGGATCAGCAGGACGGCCCCCTCGACAACGAACATTTTCCAGTGCGCTTGAATTGCCGCGTGAATGTCAGCCCCGGTCGGTGGAATGATTGTCATGAATCCCTCCTTGCAAGCTTCTCCCGTTACGAAAAATCCGGACTAACCAAGCTTGATCCCCGCCTCGCGCACCACCTTACCCCACTTTTCGGTTTCCTCGGCGACGAAGGCTCGGAATTGGTCAGGCGTATTCTGTTTGAAATCGATGTTGAGCGACTTGAAACGCGCCACGATGTCGGGCTGGCGCAGCACCTCGTTCAGTCCGGCGTTGAGCTTTTTCACGATTTCGCCCGAGGCGCCCTTGGGTACGAACACGCCATTCCACTCATAAGCCTCGAACCCCGGGATGGTTTCCTCGACTGCCGGCAGATCCGGCAGGGTGCCAAGCCGTCCCTTGCCGGTGTGGGCGATGGCCCTGACCTTGCCGCCCTGCACGAGGCCGACCGATGACGACCCGTTGGAGAAAAAGTACTTCACCTGCCCGGCGACCACATCGTTCAGCGCCGGCCCGCCGCCGCGATAGGGAATGTGGTTGATCGGTACCTTGGCGCGAAACTTCAGAAGCTCCAGGCACAGATGCTGCAAGGTGCCGTTGCCTGACGAAGCGAAATCGAGCCCGCCCGGCGTCTTTTTGGCAAGCTCGATGATATCGGCAACAGTCTTGGGCTCCACCGACGGCGTCACCACCAGGATGTTGGGCACCAGCGACGCCAAAAACACCGGTTCGAAATCCTTGCCGTAGTCGAACGACAGCTTCGGATAGAGCGCCGGATTCACCGAGAACGCCGTGGCGTCATAGAGTAGCGTGTATCCGTCCGGATCGGCCTTCGCGGCCACCGCCTCGCCGATCGTGCCGCCGGCGCCGCCGCGGTTGTCGATGACGAAGGACTTGCCCCACATCTCCGACAGCTTTTGGAACAGGATGCGCGCGGTGGTGTCGGCGCCGCCGGCCGGCGGATAGACCACGATGACCTTGACCGGCTTGTTCGGCCAATCGGTGTCGGCCCGCGCCACCGAACCTGCCGCAAGTGTCGCCGCCGAACCGGCCAGCAAATCGCGTCGCGTTAGCATATCGGGCTCCCGGACTTATGCGGGTGCGAGCCTAGCCGATCGGACCCGGTCCGAACAGAGAAAGCCCGACCCGGGCTATTCCGGGATCGGGCGTTGGATGGAAGCGCGGCGTTGACGAAACCCGCGGCGACTTTGGCGCTCGCCCTATTTCGCCCCGCGACTCATCGAAATGGCCACCGACTGCAATTCGGTGCCGGGCGCCTGAATCGAGATCGACTGCTGGTTGCCGTTGGTGCTCATGCCGAGCGTCGCCGAGATCACGCCTGACACCCGAACGCTGATGGCGTTGCCGTTGGCGCTGCCCTCGATGTTGCCGCCGACATGGCGCGTGTTTTCCGACCAGTTTCCGGACACGGCGCCGTTGCGGTGGGCGACGTTGCTTTGCAGTTCGAAATTGTAGCTGTCGCTGGCGCAACGAAGCGTCAGGTCGAGCGTCGAGCCGCCGCTGTCGACATCGTACTTGGCGCGGCAGCGGATGCGCTCCTTATTGCCGTCCGACGTGGTGATGGTGCCGCTGCCGGACCACGATCCGGACATAGCGGTGAACGGGCTACCGAAGGCGAAGGCTGAGCCTGGCGACGCCGCGAACCCCAGGAGGGCGGCGGCCGCGGCCATCATGAGCGCGGATTTCGCGCGATAGACAAAAAGCTTGCCGGTCGTCGTCATGTTTGCCGCCCCTGTTTTTATTTCCTAATGCATAGTCGAAAATCCCTGAGAAAAGGTTCACGCTGGCTGGATTATCGTGGTTAACAGCGGGCTGATTCGACAGGCGAAATTCGGCCCGCAGCGTTAAGCTTGCGTTGACCGAACACACGCCGCCTGCGGAAGGGCCGCTATAATGTCCCACGGCGACGACGGGACGATGCTCCGTCAGAAAGGCCTTGCTCGAACATGACCAACGGCGGCGAAAAAATCCGGCGAACCCTGCATTTCAAATTCACCATCCCCGGGGCTGCCGAACAGGTGATCGCCATGATCAAATCGGCAGCACCGCTTTACCAAATGTTCGGCGATGCCCAGGTGCGACTTCTGCAAAACGTCGACGATCCAGGCCGCTTCCTTCAGGAGATCGAATACGACGCGCCGGAGGCCTTCGAACTCAACCGCCAGAAGATTGCCGGCGATCCCCGCGTGCAGGCGTATTTGACCGGCTGGAAGACGATGTTTCCAGGCGCCATCGAGATCGAGGTCTACAAGGTTTTGTGATGGCGCTCGGTTCGGCGCCCGAGTTCAGACCGACGGATTGAGCTGCAAGGCCGGGACCTGCAGTTCTTGCGCGCCTGGAAAGCTCAGATTTTCGCCGAGCCGCCGGCGGCCGCGGAACAGCGCCGTGCGTGCCGCGCGAGCGTCGGCGACCACACGCAGCAACGCAAACACCTGACGAGGTTGCTTGCACAGCGAGCGGACCACCGCGAACACGTCAGGCCGCCCGTCGGCCCTCATGCCGACCAGCGCCGCGGGCGGCAGCGTCCGCTCCGCCGGGTCGATGATGACGCGGCAGGCGGCGAACGGCACGCCATGGCGGGCGGCGATCTTGGCGGCGATGTGCGATTCCATGTCGACCGCTACGGTGCCGGCGGACTGGTGGAGCGCGAGCTTGTCGGCCTCCGCCACCACCGGCGCGTCGACACCGGAGATGTCGGCATAAACTGCGCTCGGCAACGCCTCAAGGAGTCGCTGCGACCAGCGGCTATCGGTCGGGATGCGCATGCCGTCAGCGACAACGCCGGTGGCGACAACCCAGTCGCCCGGCGCCAGCCCGGGCGACAGACCGCCGGCAATACCAATGCTGATGATGCCGCTGCCACCGGCCTCGACCGCTGATTCCAGCTTGTCCACATAGCGCTGCGCCGTACCGCATAGGACATCAATGCCTGGCCCGGCCGCAACCTTGGCCTCGAACGACAAGCACGTAACGGCGATGATCGGTTGGCTGTTCACGGCGTGGCCCATTGGAAAGGCTTGGCCACGGTATCGAATCGCATCGAGCAGCCCCCTTTTTTCCCCCGAACGGTACACCGAAAATGGACGCCGCAAGCATGGCAATTTGCTGCGTTGCGTCCATCTCACGGCGAACTGTGACGATTAGGTCACACCCTGTGAATAGCCCGCGACTCGTGTGTTTTCAACCCGCCGTCTACAGCTTGCTGATGTGTGCGTCCTCGATGATTTTCTTGAACAAAGGTATTTCCCTGGCAATCCGCGCCGCGTGCCCCTTGCCATCTTTGGCGGTGACCTCGAAGCCGGCAGTGACTAGCTTCTGCTTGTTTTCGGGCCTGGCCAAGATACCGAGGCAGACCTTCTCCAGCTTGGCCACAATCTCGTGAGGAACCTTGGCGGGAGCCAACAGGGCGCAATAGGTGTCGAACACGAAATCCTTGTAGCCCTGCTCAATCATGGTCGGGACATTCGGCAGGGCAGAAAAACGCGCCGTGCCGGTCTGGGCCAGCGCCTTCAGTTGGCCGGCCTGGATCAGCGGCAGCGCCGGCGCCAGAGATCCGGAGTTCATCTGCACGGTATTGGACAGCACGGCCTTCACGGCGTCGCCACCGCCGTTGAACACCAGACTTGCCATGCCCTGAAGACCCTCGATTGATTTGAGCACCTCACACTGAAGCTGAGGCGTCGTCCCGATCGGCGGCGTCGAGGCGTTGAACTTCGTAGGGTCCTTTTTTACCAGCGCCACGAACTCCTTCATATTGTTGGCCGGAAGATCGGCCTTCACCGCGAACACGTGGATGCCCGCCACCGGCTCGCAGATCGGCACGAAGTCCTTGGCCGGGTCATACGGAATGGTGTGGTAGAGGCTCGGATTGACGCAATACGCGCTGGTCGTGAGCAGGATGGTGTAGCCGTCAGGGTCGGAATGCGCGGCGTAGCCGTAGCCGATGTTGCCGCCGGCGCCTCCCTTGTTCTCGACGAAAACCGAGCCGCCCATTTCCTGCTGCATCCATCCGGCCATCATGCGCGCCGAAATATCGGAAGGACCGCCCGGGGTGTTCGCAACCACGATCTTGATCGGCCGCTCCGGGTAAGCGGCAAGCGCCGAGCCGATCCGTAGAAGGGTCGGAGCCGCCAGCCCCGCCACAATCGCACCGGTGGCCTTGAGTACCCGGCGGCGAGACATCCCGGTCTTGTTGCCGCGTTGTGTCATCACTGTCTCCTCCCCTGAAGCCGTTATCGGCCATGCTAGGAAGTTGCCGCCCTGGCGGCAACCGGACTTCGAGCCGCAGTTTCGCCTTGCAGCCGATCGAACATCCGTTGCGGTCCGATTTCACCCCCAAGCGGTTTCGGATAGGATCAAATGGTGAGAACTGGGAGAGTAGCGATGTTCCCGATCAAATTTCCGATTTGCGCTGTGGCGCTTGCACTGTTGGCCGCAGGCCCGGCCTTCGCCGACCCGGCCTACGTGCCGTCGACTGTGAACCTGCGAGAGGCAGCGGGCACCGGCAAACCGGTCCTCGCCAAGATCCCGGCCGGCAGCCGATTGGAAGCCACCAATTGCAACGACTGGTGCGAGGTCGTGTGGCAGGGCAAGAAGGGCTTCGTGATCGCCAATGCGCTCGATCGCAGCGGAAAGGCGACTGAACCACGTGCAGAAAGCAAGCCCGTTACGGAGTCGCGTGCAGAGAGCAAGCCCGCGACAGAGTCGCGTCCGGAGAGCAAGCCCGCGGCAGAGCCGCGCCCCGCGAGGAAGACCGCATCCGAACCGCGCACGACCGGCAGCGTTGCGCGCCGCGCGCCGCCGCGCCGCCCCAAGGTCTACGTGGAGGATGACTACGTGCCAATGGGACCGCCGGTGGTCTACGGGGGTCCTCACTATTATCCGTATCGCCCCTACGTCTACGCTTACCGGCCTTACTACTACGGCTACCGGCGCGGCTACTACCGCTGGTGACCGCGGTCTGTCCGCGCCGCAGCGGTCAGCTACACACTTGAAGTTTTGCGCGACGACCGCCCAGCGGCCCACGGAGCGACCAGGCATGCGACCAACCATTTGCGCAATCGCCTGCCTGATCGGCGCGATGCTGGCGCCGCAACCGGCCACCGCACTCGACTATCCGACGCGCCCGGTAAAAATCATCGTGCCGTTCACCGCCGGCGGCGCGCCCGACGTGCTGATGCGGTTGCTCGGACAGAAGCTCTCGGAGAAATGGGGTCAGGGCGTCGTGGTCGAGAACCGCGCCGGCGGCAATACCTTGATCGGCACCGTGGCCGGGGCGAAAAGCGCGCCGGATGGCTACACGCTGACGCTCGCCGCCGACCAGACCTTCGTGCTCAATCCGATGCTCTACAGCTCGCTGCCCTATTCGATGAAGGAATTCGAGCCGGTCGTGCTGATGGCTTCGCTGCCGCATATGCTTGCGGTCGCCAACAAGGTGCCGGTGTCGAACGTCAAGGAACTGATCGCGCTGGCCAAGGCGAAGCCTGACACTCTCACCTACGGCACGACCGGGCCGGGCACCATTCAGCGCATCGCCGTTGAATATTTCTCCAGCATCGCCGGCATCAAGCTGGTCCAGGTGCCTTACAAAGGCGCCAACGAGACCACCACGGCCATCCTGGCCGGCGAAATCGACATGACCATCAACGGCATGTCGAACATCCTGCCGCACATTGGCGAGGGCAAGCTCAAGGCGCTGGCGATCTCGACCGTAACACGCAATCCGCTGGCGCCGGATGTCCCCACGATGCAGGAGGCGGGCGTGCCGGGCTACAGTTCGCAGGGCACGTTCGGGCTGTTCGCGCCGGCCGGCACGCCGCGCGACATCATCGACAAGGTCCACACCGACATTGCTGCAGTGCTGGCGCTGCCTGACGTGAAGAAAGCGCTGGAGGCGCGTAGCTTCGTCCTCGACGGTTCGGGTCCGGCCGATTTCGAGAAATTCATCGCCGCCGAGAACGTCAAATGGCAGAAGGTGATTTCAGAGGCTCACATCAAGATCAATTGAGACGTTAAAGCGATTCCATTTCCCGCCAGAACCAACGACGCAACCCGGAGACCACAATGCGAACGCGCCGATGGCTCCTGGCATCGCTGCCGCTTGGTGCGCTTGCCGCGCCGTCGTTCGCGCAACAGTTCCCAGCCAAGCCGATCACGCTCGTCGTGCCTTACGCGGCCGGCGGCAATGTCGACATCAGCACGCGCATCCTTCAGGCCGGCATCGGGAATTCGCTCGGCCGGCCGCTCATCATTGAGAACCGGCCGGGCGCCGGCGGCACCATCGCCGGCGAATACGTCGCGAGGTCGGCACCGGACGGGACCACGCTGTTCGTCGGCTCAAACGGGCCGATCATGTTCGGCCCCATGACCATGCCGAAGCCGCCCTACCAATGGGACAAGGCGTTCGCGCCGGTCAGCACGCTCGCCTTCGCCACCAACATGCTGCTGGTGCGCCCCACTCTGCCGGTCAAAAGCCTCGCCGAGCTGATCGAATATTCCAGGAAAAATCCCGGCAAGCTCACCCTCGCCACCTCCGGCGGGGTCAGCATCAACCACTTCCTCGCCGAGCTTCTGAAGCTCAAGACCGGCATCACCTGGACCGAGGTGCATTATCGCGGCAACGCGCCCGCGATCAGCGACCTGGTGGCCGGCCATGTCGATGTCGGATTCCAGCAACTGACGGACTCGCGGGCCTACATCGAGGCCGGCAAGCTCCGCGCGCTGGCGGTGCTCGGGCCACGGCGCGCCGCTCCCATTCCTGACGTGCCGACCAGCACCGAGGCGGGTTTTCCCGACGTGCAAGGCATCACCTTCAACGGTGTGTTTGCTCCCAAGGCGACGCCCGGCGATGCCGTCGGCAAACTCAGCACCACAATCCGACGGGTGCTTGAAAATCCCGAGGTGGTGCAAAAACTCGCCGCGCTCGGGTCCGAGGCCCGCGGCAGCACGCCGGAGGATTTCGCCAAATTCCTCCAGCAAGAGTCCGCGAAATGGGCTGACGTCACACAGAAGGCCAATATCAAGGTGCAAGGTGAGTAATCAAGCCGTGAGCGAAACAACAACGCGCCCGTTCTCGCCGAAGATCGACCGCAACTATCCGAAGCCGAAACTCAAGCTGCCGCCCGGCGCCTGCGACTGCCATTTCCATTTCATCGGGCCGCAGCAGCCGTTCACGCTGAAGCCCAAGCACGTGTTCAGTCATCTCGAATTCGAGGACACCACGTTCGAGGACTGGGAGAAGATGCAGGCGGCGCTAGGGCTGCAACGCGGCTTGCACGTGCTGTCGATGATGTACGAGCACAACTATGAGATAGCGCTGCACGCGCAGGGCCGCTACGGCAACCGCATCAAGTCGGTGATCGTGCCGTGGCCGCACATCACCGATACCGAGCTGGACATCCTCACCAAAGCAGGAGTGGTCGGCTACCGCATCACTTGGCGGCTCACCAGGGAGATCGACCAGCGCATGGTCGCCCGCACCACCGAGCGCGGCTGGTCGATGCACTACCTGCACCGCGCCGACGAGGCGCATATGGACGCCTGGAAGCCGCACATTCTCAAGACGCCCGGCAAGTTCGTGCTGGAGCACATGGGTGGCGTCGATCCGGCCAAGGGCATCGGCGGCGAGGGCTTCAAGTTCGTGCTGCAATGCCTCGACACCGGCCGCTGCTGGGTGAAGCTGTCGCCGCGCATCTCCAAACAGGATGATTTCCCGTTCTCCGACACCGACCCGCTGGTGAAGAAGCTCGTGCAGCACGCGCCGAACCGGCTGCTCTGGGGCTCGGACTGGCCACACCCGCAATATTTCAAGCCGATGCCGAACGACGTGCGGCTGCTCGACCAGATGCTCGACTGGGTGCCGGACGAGAAGACGCGCAAGCTGATCTTCGTCGACAATCCGGCGGTGGCGTTCGGATTTCCGCCGCTATGAAGCGAGCCATGACGATGCAGGGACTGCTTTTGTCGATTGGGCTCACGCTATTGCTGGCGCTGCCCGGAGCGACCGCCGCTGCCGACCTGCCGCTGCAACCTGCGCCATCGGCTGCACCAGCCCAACCGGCGCCGTCCGTCTCGCCTGCACCATCCGCTGCGCCGCCCGCTTCGACCAGTGCCGGCCCGCTTGCGCCACCCAGCGCCGCCTGCCTGGAATGGTCGGACGGCTGCCGCACCTGCCAGCGTCCGGCAGGCGGCAAGATCGCCTGCTCGAACGTCGGCATCGCCTGCATGCCGAAGCAGAACCAATGCGTGCGTCAATGAAGTTCAGTCGCGTCCCGCGACTTTGCGCATGATGGCGGTGGCGTCGCTCGGCGCGCTATCGCCGATCCAGACGATGAACTGATCCGGCCTCACCAGGATCATCCGCGTCTCGTATTTCGTGCGGCCGTCGGCGTAACTGTCGCGCACGACCTTGAGCGGCACCTTCAGAGAAGCGGCAGCCTGCTCGAAGGCCTGCACCGCCGCGTCGTCCACGCCGAACGCCAGCAAGGTGAAGCCGCGGCCCAACTCCTCGAACACGTCGCGGCCGGACGACAATTTCTGCGGCACCAGATGGTGCCCGGCGCGCGCCGGGAACACGTGCTTGCCGTGCGCGGTGGACTTGCCGCCCGGCGGACCGATCACCACCGGCGAACCCTCGTAACTAGGCTCATAGACCTGCGCGCGGTTGCCGACGTCGCTCTCCTGCGCCTTCCAAGCGGCCTCGAACTCCGCCTTGTCGCGCGCCGGATTATAGCGGTTGAGAAACGCGCCGTCGTTGCGGATACGGGCCGCGATGAAATCCTCCGCCACCTCCTTGAAGATCGGCCGCCGCTCGTCGCTGTAGGATTGCAGCAGCGTCTCGCCGCCCCAGCCGTCGAGCTTAGCGGCAAGTTTCCAACCGAGGTTCACCGCGTCCTCCAGTCCGTTGTTGAGGCCGAAGCCGCCGTAGGGCGGATGGCTGTGCGCGGCGTCGCCGGCGATGAACACGCAGCCGACCTGATACTTCTCCGCCACCGCAACACGCAAATCCCAGAAGCCGACATGGTCGAGCGTGGCTTCGAATGGAAAGCCGGTCGCCTCCTGAAGCAATCCCTTGAAGTCGAAATTGTCCCGAGTGGTGTCCTTCGGCACCGGAGCGTGAAAAAAGAAGCCTTCGCCGACATCGATGCGGCCGAAGAATTTCCAGTAACCGTTCAGGTCCGGGTGCATCGCCCGATAGATCGACTTCGGCGGAAAGCGCTTGCCGAGTTCTTCGTGCAATTGCTTGGACCGCAACACGATCAGCACCATGAGCTGATCGAAGTCGTGACCGCTGCGTGGAATACCGATCTGCTCGCGCACGATGGAATGGCCGCCGTCGCAGCCGACCACATAGTCGGCCTCCAGCACCTCGCTCTGGCCATCCTTGGTAACAGTAACCCGCGCGCCGGAGGCATCCTGCTCAACCTTGGTCGCGGTCCAGCCGAACCGGCTCTCCGCCTTCGGTAAAGTCCCCATCTTGGCGCGCAGCACCTTCTCCATCTGGTACTGCGGCAGCCGATCGTTCTTCTGGAAATAGTAGTCGTGGACCAGCTCGCGGCCTGCCGGCGCATGCCAGTACGGACTGTTTAGGTCGCCGTGGCTGGTGATCTCGCCGATGGCAAACCCGGGCGGCAGGAAGCGCGCGGCGCGGAGCTCCTCGACGATGCCCATGAAATAGAAATTCTCGAGCGTGCGATGGTTGAGGTTCTGGCCCTTGGGGATTTTGCCGACTTCGGTGCGGCTTTCGATGAGCACGCACGAAATGTCCCGAATTCCGAGCTGCACCGCGAGCGCAACGCCGACCGGCCCGCCGCCAACGATAATCACCTGATGTCGTTTCGCCATTCCCCACCCAACTCGACTTAAGCCCGCCCCGCAACCCGGCGCATGATCACGTCCGCATCGGCCGGCGCAGTGTCGCCCATCCATGCCACGAACTGATCCGGCCGCACCAGGATCATTCGCGTTTCATATTTCGTTCGTTCGTCAGCGTAGCTGTCGCGAACCACTTTGAACGGAATGTTCAACGCCTGCGCCGACCGTTCGAACCCGCTCGTTGCGGCATCTTCCATGCCGAACGCCAGCAGCGTGAAGCCGCGTCCGAACTCCTCGAAAACGTTGCGGCCGGATGACAACGGCTGCGGCGGCAGGTGATGACCGCTGCGTGCCTTGAAGGTGTGCTGGCCGTGCGCGGTGGTTTTTCCGCCCGGCGGGCCGATCACCAGCGGCGAGCCTTCGTAGCCCGGCTCATAGACTTGCGCGCGGTCAGCGATGTCGGTTTGGCGTGCGTTCCAAACCTGCTCGAATTCCGCACGATCGCGGCTCGGATTGTACTGCGTGTAGAACTCCGAATCGTTTTTGATGCGCTTGGCGATAAAATCCTCGGCGATCTCATGGAAGATCGGCCGCCGTTCCTCACTGTAGGAGCGCAGCAAGGCATCGCCGCCCCAGCCTTGCAGGCGCGCAGCAAGTTTCCATCCGAGATTGACAGCGTCTTCCAGACTGCTGTTCAGGCCAAAGCCACCATAGGGCGGATGGCTGTGCGCGGCGTCGCCGGCGATGAAGGCGCGCCCGACCTGGTAGCGGTCGGCAACCGCGACGCGCATCTCCCAGAAGCCGAGATGCTCGAACTCGCAGGAAAACTTGAAACCCGCGGTTTCCTGCAACAAGCCTTGAAAGTCGAAGTTGTCTCGCGTGGTGTTGGGCGGCACCGGGGCGTGGAAGAAAAACCCTTCGCCGACATCGACACGGCCGAAGAACTTCCAGTAGCCTTTGGCATCCGGGTGCATCACCCGGAACATGGCGCCTTCCGGAAACCGTTTCAGGCCTTCGTGCAGTTCGCGCGAGCGCAGCACCGCCAGCACCATAAGCTGGTCGTATTCCTTGACGTCGCGCTGAATGCCGATCTGCTCGCGGATGACCGAACGAGGCCCGTCGCAGCCGACCACGTAGTCGGCCTCCAGCACCTCGTTCTCGCTATCGCCCTCCTTCGCAACCGCGACGCGAACGCCACCCTCATCCTGCTCGACCGCCTTGGCGGCCCACCCGAAACGGACCTCGACGTTCGGCAGATTCACCGCGAAGTCTCGCAGCACCGCCTCGGTCTGATACTGCGGCAGTCGCTCGTTGCCCTGAAAATAATAGTCGCGCACGACGTCACGGCTCTTCTGGGCATACCAGAACTCGTGCATCAGGTTGTCATAGGCGGTGATCTCGCCGATCGGATAGCCCTGCGGCATCACGCGGGCGGCGCGCAGCTTGTCGACGATGCCCCAGAAATAGAAGTGCTCGGCCGAGCGGTGGGTCAGGTACTGGCCCTTGGGGATGCGATGGGCCGCGGGGCGGGCTTCCACCAGCACGCAGCCGATGCCGCGCAACCCGAGCGTGACGGCGAGCGCCAGGCCGGTCGGTCCGCCGCCCACAACGATGACTTGCGTTTTTTTCATTTCACTCTCGACACCACCTGCCAGCCTTCGTTCTCCACTTGCAGCGACCTCATGCTGAGGAGCGCACGGAGTCCGCGTCTCGAAGCATGGGCCGCCTATCCTTCGAGACGCGGCCCATAGCGCGTCTGAGACGCGCATAAACGGGTTCATGGGCCGCTCCTCAGGATGAGGCGGATCGTCGCCCCGCTAGCGGAGAGTCTTTTTATCGTGGCAATCTTTAACGTGCATGGCACGATTGTTGAATAGCTGATGCCATCC
>Ga0310810_10005197_pt1 | contig 14521 bp, 9 predicted proteins | sample NCmetagenome_FD_207641 | JGI IMG/M metagenome (GOLD analysis project Ga0310810, IMG submission 207641) | Soil microbial communities from experimental microcosm in Duke University, North Carolina, United States - NC | ecosystem: Engineered > Artificial ecosystem > Soil microcosm > Unclassified ... | reverse complement strand
GCCCGCCAGGTGCAGCCGTCCGATCCGTTCGGCCGTGTTCAGGTCCATGTTCAGCAGGACACGGTCGATGATGAAGCGCATGAAGAGCGGCTCGACCATCTGCAGGCCGGCGCCGGCGAGCGCGAGGGCAAACACGATCGCAACGCCGAAGCGATGCGGCCACAGCCACCGCAAGTACTCTCGAAGGTACTGACGCTGCTGACCGCCGAGCCAGGTCGCGGGCTTCCACGAGTGGGCGGCGTCGATGCTCTGCTGCGGCTGGTCGGAGGGTCGCAGCCCGTTCGGGCCATGAACCTGATCGTCGAGACGGCCGTGCTTGTAATCCTGGACGAAGCGCAAATAGCGCTGGCGCGATGTTCGGGGTCGTCCATCCTCGGTGCTCATGGCCCGCGAGTCAGAATACCGTAACGGTGCGGGGGTGCGACGGTGCGGGGGTGCGACGGTGCGAGGGTGCGACGGTCCGTGGGTCCGAAGGTCCGGGGGCTTGCCGCGCTGAAGCCGCAACGCGGCGAAGGCAGGGCCGGAAGATGTAAGAATGGATGCGATGCCTCGCGCGCCTCGTTACGGAATCGCCGTCATGTTGCTCGCCACCACAATGGTTGCGAGCACGGTGTCCGCGCAGGCGCCGATTGACCTCTACGATCTCGCCGACTATCGCCTTACCGCGCCGGTTTTTGAGCAGTTCGTGCAGGCGAGCGGCCGCATTGCTGAGATCACGCGCAGCGACGTCGCCTTCAACTTCGCGCCGCTCTTCACGAAGGACGTTGCCCTGGATGGTGACGTTGTCGCGATGGCCACTGGTCTTACCGCCCGGCTCGAGAACCACACCGGGCTCGCCGCCGCACTCGAATCAGCCAAGCTCACCCCTCGTGAGTACTCCAAGTTCGCGATCGCGCTCGTCGCCGCACACCTGGCGCACGGCTTCATGAAGGCGGGCGTGCTGCAGCGCGTGCCCGAGGGAGCGCCGACGAACAACGTGGAGTTCGTGAAGGCGCACGAGGCGGAGATCAACGACGTGCTCGCCCAACTCGGAATCCGGGACTAGAATTCGCTTTCGAAACGATTACGACACACCGAGGCTCCGAGAACACCGAGACTACAAAATCTCGGGGCCTCGGTGCCTCAGTGTGTCGTATTCAGGAACGAGTGGTTCTTAAGATCTCAGGTTCACGACGAAACGGCCACGCGCCTTGCCGGCCAGCAGCGTTGCGAAGGCGTCGTGAAGACCTTCCAGCGAGATCTCCTGGGCGACCGTATGAAGCGCCCCTGGCTTCATATCGGTCGCGAGACGCCGCCAGACCTCAGTCCTGATCTCCATCGGACAACCCACTGAATCGATCCCAATCAGCGAAACACCTCGGAGGATGAACGGCATGACAGTGGTGTGCAGGTCCACACCGCCCGTGAGCCCGCTGCTCGCGATGCCGCCCCAGTGGTCCGTGGTCCGGGTCAGCCATGCCAGCATGTCACCACCGACGGCATCGACGGCACCTGCCCACCGCGCTTTCTCGAGTGGCCGTGTTCCCATCTCGAGCGTCGCGCGCGACAGCACATCTCGCGCGCCCAACTGCCGCAGGTACTCCTGCGCATCGTCTTTGCCTGTGATCGCGGTGACGTCATATCCAAGCCGGGACAGCGCCGCGATCGCGATGCTGCCGACGCCTCCAGTCGATCCCGTGACGACGACTTTGCCGCTGGACGGGCGCAAGCCATTCCGTTCGAGGCGCAGTACGGAGAGTCCGGCGGTGAATCCCGCAGTGCCTAGCGCCATCGCTTCGAAGAGGGTCAAATCATGCGGCACTGGAACAACCCAGTCCGCTGGCACACGGACATACCCTGCATATCCACCATCCTGTGACACGCCGAGGTCGTAGCCCGTGACGAGCACCTCCTCGCCTTCTCGAAAGCGCGAATCACTGCTCGACGCAACGACGCCAGCGACGTCAATGCCGCCGATCAACGGGAAGCGGCGAAGAATTTTCCCGGTCCCCGTTCCTGCGAGCGCGTCCTTATAGTTCACGCTCGAGTAGCGCGCCTCGATGACGACATCGCCGGGTGTCGATTCTTCGAGGGTCGCATTCACGATCGAGCCGTGAATCTTTCCCCCGTCATTCACGATGCGGAAGGCTTTGAACGTAGGCACTAGTGGACAGTCGCGCCGATGAGGCGGAACGCCAGAGTCTACTTCACGCATGTCTCGACCGCGCTATGATTCGTGCCGTATCAAGGGAGACGCTTGTGAGTGTGGTGACCCCCGTTGTTCAGCAGTGGCTTGATCGCGGCCTCAACGATCCAGAAGCCTTCTGGGCCGAGGCAGCCGGGCAACTGCCATGGTTTCGACCTTGGGATCGAGTCTTCGAGTGGTCCTATCCAACATTTCGCTGGTTCATCGGCGCGGAGACCAATCTCGCCTACAACGCGCTCGATCGGCACGTCGCCAGCGGGCGAGGCGGCCATCCCGCACTCATCTATATGAACGAGCGTGGTGAGCGCCGGGTCTTCAGTTACGCGCAACTGCTCGCCCTCGTGGAACGTATCGCCGCCGCTCTGCGCGCATTCGGCATCGCCAGGGGCGATCGGCTCACGATTTACATGCCGACCTCACCTGAGGCGATCGCGCTGATGCTCGCGACAGTCAGGATTGGAGCGATTCACTCGGTCGTCTTCGCCGGTTTCGGAGCCAACGCCCTGGGCGGCCGCATCAGCGCGAGTGGCTCGCGCCTGGTCTTCGCCGCCGACGTGACCTATCGCAAGGGCAAGGACGTCGACCTCAAGACGATCGTCGATGATGCGGTCAGCAGCTGCGGCGAGTCGGTAGAGCACGTCATCGTCCTGGAACGAGGAGCGCGCCGCGCCGCCTTGAACTCCTCTCGCGATTTGACCTGGGATGAATTCCTGACCCGTGGCGACGGTCACTCCAGGCACGAGGTCATGGAAGCCAACGAGGCCGCCTTCATCCTGGCGACGTCCGGCACCACCGCGAAGCCCAAGCTTGCTGTGCACACGCATGGCGGCTACCAGGTGCACATTGCGAGCATGGGCCGCTGGTGCTTCGGCCTCAAGGCGTCTGACGTGTGGTGGGCAACCTCCGACGTGGGGTGGATCGTCGGCCACAGCTACATGATTTACGCGCCACTGCTCGCCGGGTGCACGACCGTCGCCTTTGAAGGGGCACTCGATCATCCGGCACCCGATACCCACTGGCGGGCGGCGGTCGAGGAACTCGGTGCCACAGGAATATTCACGTCACCCACTGCCGTCCGATTGCTTCGGCGTTATGGTGAACGCACGCTCAGCGACATCGACCACAGCCGGCTCGAACGCGTCGTCTGCGCGGGAGAGGTCCTGAATCCTCTCGCGTGGGATTGGCTCCAGAACACGGCTCTCGAGGGGCGAGTGCCCGTGATCGACAACATGTGGCAAACGGAAACGGGCGGGCCTGTGTTTGGCAACCCGTACGGCATCGAACTGCTGCCGATCAAGCCTGGTTCGGCCACAATCCCCTTGCCCGGCATTGACGCCGCCGTTGTCAATCTCGATGGGACGCCGTGTCAGGCGAATGAGAAAGGGATCATGGTCCTGAAACGGCCGTTTCCCGGCATGACGCCACGACTATGGGGCGAGACGGAGCGATACGGGACCGACTACTGGCAGAAGATCCCGCACGTGTACTACTCGGGCGATTCAGCCCACGTGGACGAGGACGGCTACTACTGGTTCGCAGGGCGCGCCGATGAAGTGATCAAGATCGCCGCGCATCGTCTCGGGACGATTGAGGTCGAGAGCGCCTTCCTGACGCATGCTTCCGTCGCCGAATGCGGCGTGGTCGGACGGCCGGACGAAACTCGAGGAGAAGTGATCAGCGCATTCGTCCTGTTGAAGCATGGCCATCACCCGTCGCCCGATCTCCGGAAGGCGCTGCTCGACACCGTGCGCCGCGAGCTCGGCGCCGTCGCCGTCGTCGGCGAGGTCAATTTCGTCGGGCTGCTGCCGAAAACGCGCAGCGGGAAGATCATGCGTCGCGTCCTCAAGGCCGTCGTGCTCGACCGCGACCCGGGTGACATCACGACGATCGAAGACGAAGGCTCAGTCGAAGAAGCTCGGCTGGCGTGGGCCGAGCTCAAACAAAGCATCGGTGATTCGGCTTAATTCGGGCCAGCCCCTCGGCCGCCACCGCCGCCGCGAGCGGCACCGGGCAACGCCGCGCCGACGCCGGCGCCTTCCTGCACGCCGCGCCGTGGCCTGATGATGCCGCGTGCGCGATCCTCCACGAGGCGGCGATCCTCGAGCCGCTCGGCGCCAAGCGACTGGAGCAGCGCGTAATTCCCAGGATGGCAGTCATACGGGAGCAGGTTGCCGCCTTCGAGGGGTGTCAGCGGCATCGATACCGTGAAGGGCCGCTCGTATGTGAGCGGATCGTCGACGGTGATCTGGTACTGAAGGATGTCGTCGGCCACGCGGCGGAACCGTTCGGTTACCTTCATCTGCGTGCTGTGGCGGGGACCATTACCGTTGACACCGAAAGCGGTCTGGTCCGTCAGGTTCGTCGTTTCCACGACGAGATCGTCGCCGTCCCAATGGGCGCGCGCATCGCCGAGATATTCCTTGATGCCGCTGCCGATGTGCGGACGCCCGTCGGTGTAGAAGATGCGCGTGTCCGGAAGCATCTCGTACGACATCGCCACGGCACCGGGTGATTGCACGATGCGATTGCCGTTGCCGTAGATCACGCGAAGCGCGGATCCGAAAATGCCACGGGTGATGCATCGCTCGTAGAGCGAGAAGTCCGTCACCCAGTCGAGCGGACCGGGACCGAATGTGCCGCGCGGCATCTGACGCGCCTGGGCACGAGAAGTGACGGCCGGCATGACACCGTTCGGCGGATCGACAATCTGCGACGTCTGCCGGAAGGCGCGTCTCGCAAAATCAAAACGGAACGTGCTGTCCGCATCGTTCTCGGACTGCTCGACGCCGCGATCCACCTGGCTCTTCCGCTGAGCGAACTCCTGGTCGTTCAGATACAAGCGCTCGCCAAACTGCGCGGGCCGCGAGATCGGAATGTTGCTCATGTCGTCGCTCGACCACACGCCCTGAAGATCAGGATCGCCCCAGGGTGTCCGCGGCATCTTGTACGGCGGCGCCGGTGCCCCGCCGAACGCGGTGACAACGAGTGCCGGCGGTGCTGAACCTCCCTGCCCTGCGACCGGGACGACGACGAGCGCGCCGAACGCGGCGACGGCCGCAAGCGCGACGAACGAACCGAGTATCCGTCTTGTCATCGCCCAGCTCCTTGCCTTTCGGTCGATCACGTAATGGCGTGGATGGGTACTCGAACATCTGGTAGTCGTTGTCCAGCTTCATCGGATACGCGACGGTCCAGGGCGACGTCCCGGGTGCCTGAACGATCTCATTCCCATTGTTGTACGCCGAAGGGAACATCGACAGGACCCGGCCTACGAGCCTATTGATCTGGAGCCGCAGGGTTGACGCCGCCAAGCCAGGTTGACTTCGGCGGTGGCAATCCCTTCTTCACGGCATCCGCAACGGCGCGGTCCTCCGCGCGTGCCGCGCTCAGGATGTTGTTCAGCGCGTGATTGCCTTCGTGGCACTCATACGGAAGCACCTGATATCCCGGCTGAGTGGTCAGCGGCAGCAACAACTTGACCGGCTTGGTGAACGTCTTCGGGTCCGTAATCGACACTTCGTAATTCAGGACGTCTGGCGCCACGCGTGTAAAGCGCTCGACGATGTGAAGCACGTCGCTGGTGGGTGGTCCGCCACCGTTGCCGCCAACGCCGGTGGTGTTGCCCATGAAGTTGGTCGTCTCGACGACGAGCGTGTCGCCCTCGAAATGCCCCCGCGCATCGCCCATGTACTGCCTGATGCCGTTGCTGATGTGCGGACGTCCATCGAGCGGGATGATTCGCGTGTCATGCACCATCTCGTACGTGATCGAGACGACACCCGGCGACTGGAAAATGAAGTTGCCGTTGCCGTAGATCACCGGGAGCACCGACCCGAACACGCCGCGCGTGATGCAGCGGTCATACAAGCTTCGATCGGTCCACGAGCTGGGCGGGTTGCTGCGCTGTTGCTGTCGCCGCTCGACTTCCTTTTGTGCCTCGGCCGTGACCGGCAGCTTGCCATCGGCTGGTTCGACGACGAGGGAGGTCTGGCGGAACGTGCGAGTACCAACGTCGTTGCGAAATGCACCGACCCGGTTCAGCTCGCGGTCCCTCGCCTCCCCGTTGGCAGCGAGCCGCTTCGCGTACTCGGCGTCCGTAAGCTCGGCCCGGTTGCCATACTCGGCCGGACGCTGGACCGGGACGTTGCGAAGGTCGTCGCTCGACCAGGTACCCGAGATGTCTGGATCGCCCCACGGCGTCTTCGGGGTTGTATACGGTTTTTGCGACGTGCCCGTGGAGACGGCTCGCGATGGAGCCTGTGCGCCAGCCGCGGTGGATAACGCCGCCACAACGCCAATCGCGCTTACCAGCGCGCCAACAACCAGCCTGCGCATGTCGGCCTCCCCGCGTGAGAGTGACGGTTGACTCGGGCGTGATTGTGGCAAAACGGCTGGCGTGACGCAATCGAGGGTCAATCGGATACGGCAGAGACCCGGCGGGAAGACATTCTCGCGTCGGCGAAGACCTCGGTTCGCGCGGCGCTGGTGATGGCGGCCACCGCGGCATGCTTGAGCCGGCGTTCGACCGAGATCGCGTAATACCGTTCTCGCACCGGCGCGCGCCCGACGACGACGACTCGATGACTGCGCAGGATCTCAGCCTCTATGGCAGTAGGCGCCGGAAACACCACTCGGATTCGCTCGCCGAACGTCGTCAGCAACGCCGGATCCTCGAACTCCCCTGCTACCTGTGGGCGCAGCCCCTCGGCCTCGAACCACTGCTCCAGGCCACGCCGCAGCGAGGTATTGACGGTCGGCAGCAACATACGCGCGCTGGTCAACGAGGCTGGAAATCGTCGTCGCAGCCGGCGCGCCAGCGCACGTCCTGCGAAGAACGATGTGCCCGATTCACCCAGCAGATGGTTGAAGACCTTGACGCGGACGTGCGGAGCGGCCGGCGTATCGCTGATGACGACGTCGAGCGCATGCGTGGCGAGCCGGGCCAGCAGTTGATCGGTATCGTCCTCATGGCAACTGATCTGCACCGGCTCGGGGCTGTTGATGGCGGGGCTCAGGAGGCGGTACACGACGAGCTTGGGCACGGCGTTGGCAACGCCAACGGCCAACCTCGGCGCGCGGCCTGAGGGGCGGCCCTTCAGCGTCTCGAGTAACTCGCTGCCGGCAGTAAAAATCTCGGACGCGTAGCGGTCGACCACGCGGCCGACGTCGGTCAGCACGAGCGTTCGACCCTGGCGCTGGAATAAGCGCTCGCCGAGCGAATCCTCCAGCAACTTGAGTTGAGCGCTGATCGTCGGCTGCGACACCCGCAGCTTCTCGGCTGCGCGTGAGATCCGGCCTTCGCGAACGACGGTCCAGAAGTACAACAGGTGATGGTAGTTGAGCGTGTTCATGCCGAGGCCGATTCACAACATAACAAAAAGCGAAGTCGTTGTTCATAACTATCTATTTGTCAATGCAAGAGATGCTTACTATCGTCGCGGGGTTCGGCACACGGCGAGTCTGAAGGCTCGCCGCAAACGCCGCTACGTAACTGCGCGGCGCAGTGAGTAATGGCGGTGGGGGCGGTGTGATCACAGAAGGCGGTCTCGAGCGGGGTTCTCAGCACACGGTCGCGTGGCACACGCTGCCGATCGGCGAGGCGATCGAGCAACTCGCAACAACGCTGACGGGGCTCGAGCGTACCGAAGCGGCACGCCGGCTCGGCATCCATGGCCCGAATGAGCTGCAGGCACTGAGCCGCCAATCCGCCTGGCGGACGCTCTTCGAGCAATTTCAGAACGCGCTGATCCTCATTCTCCTCAGTGCCACGATCATCTCTGGATTCCTCGGGCATACCCTCGAGGCGATCGTCATCACCGTCATCGTCCTGTTCGCCGTATTGCTCGGATTCATCCAGGAGTATCGGGCGGGACGCGCATTGGAGGCACTGCGGCGGATGGCGGCGCCATCCGCACACGCACTTCGCGATGGTGAGGAAACCATCGTCCCGGCGAGCGATCTCGTCCCAGGGGACGTCGTGCTGTTGCGTGCCGGCGACCGGGTGCCCGCCGATTCCCGGATTACGGAAGCGGTCAACCTCGCCGTCGACGAGTCCGCCCTGACCGGAGAGTCCACCGCCGTTCAGAAGACGACCGCCGAACTCGATGACCGGAGCCTGCCGCTGGGCGACCGGAGAAACATGGCCTACGCGGGGACGCTCGTCGCTTACGGGCGCGGGCAAGCCGTGATCGTCGCGACAGGGATGACGACCGAGTTCGGCCGCATCGCGCAGATGGTGGAGACTGTCGATGCCGGTCGAACTCCCCTGCAGGAAAACCTCGATCGTCTGGGGACGACGCTCGCCAAGGCCGCGTTGGCGGTGGTCGTGCTCGTCGTCGTCATCGGTCTGTTCCGCGGCCTCCCGGTGCTGCAGATGTTCATGTTCGGCATCGCGCTCGCCGTCGCCGTCGTTCCCGAGGCGCTGCCCGCCGTCGTCACGATCTCGCTGGCGATCGGGGTGCGCCGGATGGTGAAGCGCAGCGCGCTGGTGCGCCGCCTGCCGATCGTCGAGACGCTGGGAAGCACGTCGGTCATCTGCTCGGACAAAACCGGCACCCTGACGAAGAACGAAATGACCGTGCGGCAGGTGTTCGCCGACGATCGTGTCCTCGACGTCTCAGGTTCGGGATATGACCCTGCCGGCGCCGTGATGGAAGCGGGCCAGGCAATCGAGCCACCGCCAGGTGTTCGCACGATGCTCAGCGCGGCGACGCTGGCATCGGATGCGCGACTTGTCTCGCACGACGGGCGCCATCAGGTGGAGGGCGATCCGACCGAGGGCGCGCTCGTCGTGGCCGCGATCAAGATTGGATTGATACCCGCGGATCTGAACGCGCTGGAACCACGGGTCGCCGAGATTCCGTTCACCTCGGAGCGGCGTCGCATGACGACCCTTCACTCCATGCGGGCCGGATCGATGGCGTATTCAAAGGGCGCTACCGAAGACGTGCTGGCGAGCTGCGTCAGCCAGTTCAGCGTCGACCGTGAGGTCCCTTTGACCGACGAGTGCCGTGCGCGAGTGCTCGCGGTCGAACGGCGCATGGCCAGTGAAGGCCTTCGCGTGCTCGCTGTCGCCAGCAAACGCGGCGCGTCGATCGAGGACGCGGAGCGCGAGATGACGCTCCTTGGGCTCGTTGGCATGATGGATCCGCCGCGGCTCGAAGCGAAAGCCGCGATTGAGGTGTGTTCGAATGCCGGTGTCCGCGCGGTGATGATCACTGGCGATCACCCGTTGACGGCAGGCGCCATCGCGAAAGAGATCGGCGTACTGGACGATCACCGCGTCGTGACCGGACGTGACCTGGACGCGATGAGCGATGCGGAACTGCAGCGCGGCGTATCGGACATCGGCGTATACGCGCGTGTCTCACCAGCGCACAAGCTCCGGGTCGTCGAGGCCTGGCAGAGCCGAGGTGATGTCGTCGCCATGACTGGAGATGGCATAAACGACGCGCCGGCTCTGAAGAAAGCCGACGTCGGCATCGCCATGGGCATCACTGGAACGGACGTCAGCAAGGAAGCAGCTGGCATGACGCTCCTCGACGACAACTTCGCGACCATTGTCGCAGCGGTCGAAGAAGGGCGCATCGTCTTCGGGAACATCAAGAAGTACCTGACGTACTTGCTGTCCTGTAACGTGGGGGAAATCGTGCTGCTGGCGGGAGGCGTGATCGCCGGTCTTCCGATGCCGCTGACGGCGGTACAGATCCTCTACGTCAACCTCGCGACCGATGGTCTGCCGGCATTGGCGCTGGCAGTCGATCCGCCGGAACAGGACTTGATGCAACGGCGGCCACGAGACGCGCGCGTCGGCATCTTCACGCGGCCCGTCGTCATGATGCTGCTCGCAGGCGGAATGTGGTCGGCGATCGTGAACGCGACCCTTTTCACGTGGCTTCTGCGCTCGGGACGCCCTCTCACCGAAGTCATGGCGATGACATTCGTGTCGTTGGTGCTGATTCAATTCTTCAACGCGTACAACTGCCGATCCGATCGCCACTCCATCTTGCGAAAGCCCTTCGCCAATCGCTGGCTCAACCTGGCGATCCTCTGGGAGATGGCGCTGCTGCTCGTGATCTTGTACGTGCCATTCTTTCAGGAGGCGTTCGGCACGTTCAGCCTCTCGGCGAGCGACTGGGCGCTCACGACGGCCCTCGCCTTCTCGATTGTGCCCGTGCTGGAAGTGATGAAGTGGATGGCGCGTCGCGGCTGGTTCGGGGAGCTCACGTAGCGGCCGATCTTAGTCCTTGGTTCTTTGTGCTTGGGCCTTGGTCCGTTGTTCTAAATCTGATCCCGGCCGCGCCGCAGCGGCACCAAGGACGAGGAACCAAGGACGGACCAGGCACGAAGGCCCACGGGACGAAGGGCGCGGGAACCTGCGTTACTTGTTCGCGGCGTCGGCCGCCGCCTTCTCGTCGGCGCGCGCGCCGCTCAGGATGTTGAATAGCGAGTAATTGCCCTCGTGGCAGGCGTACTCGTAGAACCCGTAGTTGTCATCTCGCTTCAACGGATACGAGATCGTCCACGCCTTGGTCCACGTCTTGGGATCGTGCACGCGCATCTCGTAGAGCATCACGTCGGCGCTCAAGCGTGTAAATCGCTCGGTGATCGTGATGTCGCTGCTGTGACGCGTTCCCCCCCCGTTGACGCCGATGCCGGGCGCGAAATTGCCGATGTTCTTCGTTTCCACAACGAGCGTGTCGCCGTCCCAGTAACCGCGCGAATCGCCCATCCACATCTTGATGTGCGGGCTCGGGTGCGGACGCCCGTCGAGCACCACGATCCGTGCCTCATGAATCATCTCGTTGCGGATCGCCACGTAGCCAGGTGCTTGCACGATCTCGTTGCCGTTGTTGTAAATGACGGGAAGGATCGATCCGGCGATTCCGCGCGTGATGCAGCGGTCATACAGGCTGCGGTCCGTATACGAGTCGGCCGGCCCTCGGCCCTCGCGTGCCTCGCGGGCGGCAGCCTGGCGCTGCTGCGCCTGCGGCGTGAGCGGCGGCGTGCGACCGTCGGGCGGATCCACGATCAGCGATGCTTGGTACTGCGGCTTGCCTCGCTCCAGCCAGTGAGGCGGCGGCGACACGGGACCGCCAACATCCCCCCCCGGTGTCGCGGCGGCATGATCCAGATCGAAGTCGGCTTCGTCCTGTGCGGCCTGGCGCGCAAACCGCTGTTGCACCTTCTTATATTCCGCCTCGGTCAGCACATTGCGCGTCCCGAGCTTGGTATCGCGCTGCATCGGCGTGCCCACCATCTCGGTGCTGGGCCACGTCCCCTGCAAATCCGGATCGCCCCACGGCGTTCTCGGTACGGTGTAACCGGGATCGCGCTTCACGATCGGCGCCGCGCTCTGCGCCGACCGGAGCCCGGCCGACATGACCGCGATCGCGGCGACCACCAACAACGTGTTCTTCATGACTGCATCGACGGCGGCGCCAGAGGACCCGCCGCTACATGTAAAACCGGCATGACTGCATCGACGGCGGGTCTAAAAACCCGCCGCTGCATCAAAGCGAGTACACCATCAATGTATTGCCGGCGACAACTGCCACGTACTGTTTCCCGAGCTTGCCCTGATAGCTCATCGGGTTCGCGTTAGCGGTCGCCTCGAGCATCGTCGTCCAGATTTCTTTGCCCGTTTTCGCATCGAACGCCCGGAAACGGCGGTCGTTGGTCGCGCCAACGAAAACAAGTCCGCCTGCTGTCGCGGTCGGTCCGGCGCTTCCGCTGCTGCCGACGAGCCGCTTACCTTCCGGCAGCGCATCGTTCACACCGAGGACCGACTCCCACGCGATCGTGCCGGTGTTGACGTTTACGGCGATGAGCTTCGACCACGGTGGCCGCTGACATGGAAGCTGAGGCCCTGGACGCGGCCGGCCGTCGGCCTCGTAACCGTTCAGCGGAGCGTTGAACGTGAAGAATGGGCCCACTCCGTTCACACTGGCGCGGTCATAGGGTTGTTTCGAGCCGCGAGCGTCGAAGCTGTAGTCGACCTTCGGATCCTTCTCCTCGACCCAGCCGACGAGCGACGTGTTCTGCGCATTAACGAAAATGACGCCGGCCATGGGGTCGACAGCCATGCCGCCCCAGTTGACGCCGCCGGTGCCACCGGGAAATTGGATTGTCGATTTCGCAGGATCACCCTTCTTATGAAACATGAACGGTGTAAATGGACCCGCGTTGTAGAAACCGCCGGCTTTGTCCCACATCGCCTGACACGCCGCGGCGTGCTCGGCGGTGGTATCGGCCGCGGTGACCATGTCCTCTTTCCTGAAGCTGACGCGACTGAGTGGACCCGGGCGAACGGGAAACGGTTGCGTCGGCGAATACCATTCTGTCGGTACGTCGCCTTTCGGCACCGGACGCTCCTCGACCGGAATGATTGGCTTCCCGCTCACGCGATCGAGGACGAACAGATAGCTCGTCTTCCCGACGTGGGCGATCGCCGGTACGCGACGACCGTTCTGCATGACTTCGACCAACCCGCCGGCGGTCGGCACGTCCGAGTCCCAGATGTCGTGATGGACCGTCTGGAAGTGCCAGAGATACTTGCCCGTCTGTGCGTCAACTGCGACGACGGAGTTGGCAAAATCGTTTCGGCCCGGTCGATCGCCGCCGTAGTAATTGGCGGCCGGTCCTGAAATCGGCAGGTACACAATCCCGCGCTCGACATCGACAGGGGCGGCAAAGCCCCACATGTTCGTGCCGGAGCGCTCCTTCCAGCCGTCGCCCCATGTGTCGTTGAACTTCGCACCCGGTTGCGGAACGGTTTGGAACTCCCACAGTTTCTTGCCAGTCTTCGCGTCGAATGCTCGCGGATTGCCGGGAGGTCCCTGCGGCACCTCATTGACGTTGGCACCGATGATGACGACGTTGCGATAAACGGTGGGTGTGCCGTTGTACGGGACACCGATGTCGACGATACCGTCAGTCCCGAATCCTGCTGACGCTGTTCCGGTCGCAGCATCGACGGCAAACAGCCGAGTACCGCTGAGAAACATCACCCGCGCCGCAGTGCCAGCCTCACCCGGCCAGTACCCCACACCGCGTTGTGAAGCTGCGGGTACGGGAGGTCCGCCACCGCGACGACCCCCTCCGGCAGGCGCCAGTCCCGGCGGCGGCGCCGCAGCCGCCGGCGCTTGTGCGTCGCTGACCGGGGGCGGAGGCGCGGCCGGTGCCGCGGGCACCGTGAAGGCCCAGACCTCTTTTCCAGTGTCGGCATCGAGCGCAACGACGCGAGGACCACTCGACGCGAACATCACACCATCAACTACCAATGGCACTGACGTCGCGCCACCGCCGAGCCGGTATGTCCACGCCTGCTTCAGTGACGCAACGTTGCTCGTGTTGATCTGCGTGAGGGGAGAGAAACGCGTTGCCGCGAGATCGCGATTCAGATTGGGCCAATCGCCGGGAGCGATTTGATTGCGCGTAGAGCTGGACGCCGACCCCTGCGCCCACACGCCAATCGCCGCGGCGATCACCACGGCCGCCGTCAGAATCGAAATTGGTTTCGAGTTCATCGCGGCAACGCGTAAGCGATGTAAGCCCCGGGCGCCGGCGGCGGTCCGCCTGCTCGCCCGCCACGCCCGCGTCCACCGCCCTGGGCCTCAGGCCCACCGCCCGCGGCCGCACCGTTTCCACCCCCGCCAGGTGCGGGACCACCGAAACGCGCGGGGAACAACCCCGCACCCGCAGCAACCGGAAAGACGATGAACTGACGGCCTCCTACTTCGTACGTCGCCGGAACCCCTTCCGAGCCCGTCGGAAGATCCTTCGTCCACACCACCTTGCCCGAGTCGCGATCGTAGGCGCGCACGGTGCGATCTGACGCGGTAGCAACGAACACAAGCCCACCAGCAGTGACGAGTGGACCGCCGCGAGGCATGTGAGCCCCGGAGTCGGACTTGATACCGAGCTCGGACGGCGCAGTGACTCCGCCGTCCGGAACTCGCCACTTGATCTCACCGGTATTGAGATCGTAGGCCGTGATCTCCGACCAGGGAGGACTAATCGCCGTCATCCCGTTCGAGGGGCTCAGCATGAAGTCGTACGGCGACGTGTAACGCACCGGCCCCTTCGACGCAGCCTCCTTCGCGGCCGCCATCAATTGCGCCTTCTGCTCTGCGGTTACGATCGGACTCGCCGGTCCGCCGCCAAGCGCACCGCCCGCCGTCGGCTCGTCATTGCTCAGGACCAGGCGCATCAACGTCGGCATGTTCTTGGCGACGACGTAGAACTCACCGCGAGTGGGGTCGACGGCGGAACTGCCCCAGTTGGCGCCGCCGTTGTGACCGGGCAGCTCGATCGAGCCCTCGAGACTGGGCGGTG
>Ga0310810_10005194_pt1 | contig 14527 bp, 10 predicted proteins | sample NCmetagenome_FD_207641 | JGI IMG/M metagenome (GOLD analysis project Ga0310810, IMG submission 207641) | Soil microbial communities from experimental microcosm in Duke University, North Carolina, United States - NC | ecosystem: Engineered > Artificial ecosystem > Soil microcosm > Unclassified ... | reverse complement strand
GCGCGCGCGTGGATCTTGCCGGGCAGCGCCTGGTTCGCGCCGCCGCGAACCTCGTAGCTGCGCGTGCCGAGCAGCGGCACGGTCGTGCCGTTCGGCTGCACGTACGACGCGTCGTGCTGATCGAGCAGATACGTGCGCAGGTTGCCGTCGCCGAGCGGTCCGAAGTTGTACCGATACTCGCCGCCGACGCCCTGGCCGGTCTTCGAAAACCAGTCGTACAGCACCGTCGCGTCCTCGCTCCGATCGATCGCCCAGAAGAAAGCGTTGTGGATCGACTGGCCGCGCAGCGACGAGGCCCCGTACGTCGGAAGCAGAAAGCCGGTCGCGCGGCCGTTCCGCTTCGTGGGGTAGTAGAGCACGGGCAGGTACAGCATCGGCACGCCCTTCACCGACAGAATCGCGTCGCGCATGAGCGTGTAGTGATCGATGTTCAGCGTCACGGTATCGGCGTGCAGATCCCACCGCGGCGTCGGCTGCACGCACGTCGTGAACCCGCCTTTCGTGATCTCGTACTTCTTGGGCCCGACTTTCTTGATCGTCTCGCCGAAGAAGTAGACGTAGGTCGCCTGTCCCGCGACCGGCGGCAGTGCGATGCCTCCGGCGCGCTGCCGCGGCGGTTCGACCGGCGCGACGCCCCACGCCGTGTAGAACGTGCCCGTGCGCGACTCGGTGTCGAATTCGGCGCGCTCCGCCGAAATGCGGTTGTTGCCTTGCGAGAACACGATGTTGCCGGTTGCGGTAAAGCGATGGCTGTCGGTGTACTGCCACACCTCATCCGCAAACACAGTCAAATCGCCGGAGACCAGCTCCACGCTCCCGATGTAATGCTGCGTTTTCTGGTTGTCCGTGAGCTCCTGGCGCATGCTGCGGACGTCATCGACACCCGACGTCCCGGGCGCGGGCGCAGGCGTAGGCGCGGACGACGGCGGCGGCGAGGGCGGCTGATTCTGGGGCTGCTGCGGCGGTTGTGCCATCGCCGCATGCGTGGACAGCCACGCGACGATCGCAAGCGCGCTGGCGCGGGAGGAGACGGCCAAGAATTCGAACATATCACGCCGCATCGATCGACTTCAGGATGTCTCCCAGAAGAAAGATAGAACCGGCGACGACGATGCGCGGTCCGAACTGCCAGGCCGCTGCGAGGGCATCCGCGGGCGATCGTGTAAGAACGATCTGTGTCTGCGGCGCGACGCGCTGCGCGACGGCGGCGAGCTCATCCGCGACGGCGCCGCGTGCCGTCGACGCCCGCGTGACGATCAGCGGACCGACGACCGGCAGCAGCGCAGTGAACATGCTTTCGACATCTTTGTCCCGCATGGCCGCGAATATGAGCGGCGGCGGCGGCTCGTCCGGATGCCACCCTCGAAGGTAGGACGCGAGCGCGTCCGCGCCGGCCGGATTGTGGGCCGCGTCGAGAAGCGCTTCGCGGCCATCCGGCAGCCGCCGCAGGTCGAGGCGCCCGGGCCAGTCGGGGTGGGCGAGTCCCTCGGCGACGGCGGCGGCGGGCACGCACACGCCGCGCGCGTCGAGCGTCTGAAGAACTCGAGCGGCAACGGCGGCGTTGTGACGCTGATGCGCGCCCAGAAGACCCACGACGAGACCGGCGACGTCGTCCCTCGTCGCGCGGACGATGGCCGCGCCCTTCTCGAGCGCGATTGCCTCGATCGCAGCCGCGGCGTCGCGCGGCATCGTGCCGACGACGACCGGCACGCCCGGTTTGATGATGCCCGCTTTCTCGCGAGCGATCTCCGTCAACGTGCTGCCCAGGTACTTCTGGTGATCGAGCGCGATCGATGTGATCGCCGTTACCTCGGGCAGAACGACGTTGGTCGCATCGAGCCGGCCGCCGAGGCCGACCTCGAGGACGGCCGTTTCCACCGCGGCCCGCCTGAACAGGTCGAACGCCGCCGCGGTCGTGACCTCGAAAAAGGTCGGATGGACGTCCAGCGCCCCTTCGGCCTGCAACGCCGCGATTGCCTCGCGAATGTCGCCGAGGACAGCCATCAAATCCGCGCGCTCGACGGGGCGTCCGTCGACGACGAACCGCTCGGTAATATCGAGGAGATGCGGTGACGTGTAGCGCGCCGAACGATGGCCCGCGGCACGGAGCGCGGCGTCGATCATCGCCGTCACCGACCCCTTCCCGTTGGTGCCGGCCACGTGCACGGATCGAAACGCGCGCTCCGGATGACCGAGGCGCTCGACGAGCCGCGAGATGTTCTCGAGTCCGAACTTGATGCCGAACTGGTCGAGGCGAAAGAGGTACTCGAGAGGGTTCACTCGTGTGCGGAGCCGGATCCGACCGCGACGGCCGCCGGCGCCGACAGTGCGGCCGTCCGGCTCGCCGCGCCCATGAACCGAAGCGCGCGGGCGATGACGCTCTTCATCTCGCGCCGATCGACGACCAGATCGATCATCCCCTTCTCGAGCAGGAACTCGCTTCGCTGGAACCCTTCCGGCAGTGTCTGCCGGATGGTCTGCTCGATCACGCGCGGGCCGGCGAAGCCGATGAGTGCTTTCGGCTCGCCAATGTTGAGGTCGCCGAGCATCGCAAAGCTGGCCGTGACGCCGCCGGTCGTCGGATCGGTGAGGACGGACACGTAGGGAAGCCGCGCCCGATCGAGCCGTGCGAGCGCGCCGGAAATCTTCGCCATCTGCATCAGCGACAACGCGCCTTCCATCATGCGCGCGCCGCCCGAGCAGCAGACGATGACCAGGGGCCGGCGCGTCTCGATCGCGCGCTCGATCCCGCGTGTGATCTTCTCACCCACGACGACGCCCATGCTGCCGCCGATGAACGCGTACTCCATCGCGGCGAGCACCGTCTCGATCCCGTCGATCGCGCCGGACGCGACGATCACGGCGTCCTTCAACCCCGTCGCCTCCATGCCGGCCTTCAGGCGCGCTTTGTACGGTTTCGTGTCGGTGAACCCGAGGGGATCGGTGGACTTGAGACCTTTGTCGTGTTCGACCCAATCGCCGTCGAACAGCATCCGCAGCCGCTCGGCCGCGTTCATACGAAAGTGATGCCCGCACTTCGGACAGACCCCGAGGTTCGTCGCCAGATCCTTGTTGTAAATGACCTGCGAGCAGTCCGGACACTTGACCATCAAGCCTTCCGGCACGCGGCTCGCCTTCGCCTTCGGCACGGCCGCGATCGGCTTGCGGGCTTTCTTGAACCAGGCCATTCGTGTCAGCTTATCACCATGAATACACGCCGCCAGTTCTTCATCCGTGCGCCGCTCGCGCTGCTCGTGGCGGCCGAGGCGTGCGACCGCGGCCGTGCGCCGTCGCCGGGCGCACAAACCGCGCCGTCGACGCCCGGAGCGCCTCCGACGTTCGGCACCGGCGTCGGCTCCGGCCCCGCGGTGTCGCCCGCGACGTTCGCCGAAGCGGAAAAGCTCATGCAGGTGACCTTGACTCCGGCCGAGCGGCAGCAGGCGTCGGACACGTGGCGCACGTCGCTCGCGCAGTACCTCGAACGTCGAACCGGGCCGCGCAAGGTTGCGATCGCGCCGACCGACTCGCCGGCGACGCTCTGGAATCCCGTCCTGCCCGGACTCGGCGCAGGGCCCGGACGCGATCGGTTCGTCCGATCGAAATCCGACGCCGCGCCGCTGCCCTCATCGGACGATGCGATCGCGTTCGCACCGGTGACGCACCTGTCGCGCTGGATCGAATCACGGACGCTGACGTCCGAGCGGCTGACGAACATTTATCTGAGTCGAATCGCGCGCCTCGACGGCAAGCTGCGATCGGTCATCACGCTGACGAAGGATCACGCGCTCACGCGCGCCAAGGCGGCCGATACGGAAATTGCCGCCGGCCGTTACCGCGGTCCTCTCCACGGCATTCCGTACGGCGTGAAGGATCTGCTCGACACCAAAGACATCGCGACCACGTATGGCGCCGAACCGTTCCGCAATCGCGTCCCCGCCGCGGACTCCGTCGTCGTCCGCCGGCTGGACGAAGCGGGCGCCGTGCTCGTTGCGAAGCTGTCGCTGGGCGCGCTCGCGCTCAACGACATCTGGTTCGGCGGACAGACGATGAACCCGTGGCTGCTCGAGGAGGGCGCGTCGGGGTCCAGCGCCGGCCCGGGCGCCGCCACGGCGGCCGCGCTCGTGGCGTTTTCGATCGGCAGCGAGACCGGCGGCAGCATCGTGAGTCCGGCGATGCGCTGCGGCGTCACCGGTCTGCGGCCCACGTTCGGACGCGTGCCGCGGACAGGTGCGATGACACTCTGCTGGTCGCTCGACAAGCTCGGACCAATGACCCGCTCGGTCGAGGACGCGATGCTCGTGCTGCAGGCGATCACGGGACCGGATGCGGGCGACGTGTCGAGCGTTCCGAGCCGCTTCGACTTCGACGCGAACGCAACCGTGGCCGGACTGCGCGTCGGCGTCATTCCGAAGTGGCTGAACGAGGCGCCCGCGACCGAGGTCGATCGCGCCGCGCTGGATGTGCTCAGGAAACTGAAGGTCGATGTGAAAGAGGTCACGCTTCCGGACTGGCCGTACAGCTCGCTGATGCCGGTGCTGTTCGCGGAGGGCGCGGCGTCGTTCGAGGATCTGGCGTTGAACAATCAGCTCCGCACGCTCAAGGTGCAGGTGAAGGACGCATGGCCGAACCTGTTCCGTCAGGCGCGCTTTCTGTCGGCCGTCGATTTCGTGCAGGCCGATCGGCTGCGCCGCAAAGTCGCGCTGGAGATGGCGCGCATCTTTTCGGAGGTCGACGCGCTGCTCGTGCCGTCGCTGCGCGACGAGCAGCTGACGATCACCAACTTCACCGGGCATCCGTCGGTGACGCTACGAGCCGGATTCGTGCAGGTGTCCGAGGCGCGGAGCGACTGGGCGCCCGATCCGGCGAATCCGCTGCCGACATTCAATCCGACGCGGCGAGTCCCGCACGGCATCACCCTCGTCGGTCGACTGTTCGAAGACGGGGTCATCGGACAGCTCGGCGTCGCGCTCGAGCGGGAATTTGGCGTGGCAGGGGAGCGGCCTGCGGGTTTTTAGCGGGTGCGCGGGACGTAATACTGCGTACCCGGTCCCATCGCGCGGATCTGCTTCGTCAGATCGTCGAGCGCCTCGTCGCTCGCATCCGAATCGAACTGCGACGTCTCGACGACCAGGAGCGGCGTGCCGTTGTAGTGAAAGAAGAAGTGGTGGTACGCCTCGTTCAACTCCCGCAGGTATTCGTCGTCGGGCTGGAGCGCGACCGCTTCCGCGTCCATGCGGCGGCTGTGAATGCGGCGCAGCAGCACGTCGGTCGGCGTCTGCAGGTAGATGACGAGATCGGGCTGCGGCACATCGCGCGCGAGCAGCTCGTAGAGACGCTGATAGATGAACAGCTCGTTGTCGTCGAGATTCAGATACGCGAAGATCTTGTCCTTGTCGAAGACGTAATCGCAGATCGTCGTCTGGCTGAACAGATCCGTTTGTCGCAGCGCGGTCTGCTGGCGATGGCGGCTGAGCAGATAGAAGAGCTGCGCCTGCAGCGCGGAGCCCGGCTTGTCGGCGTAGAAGTCGGCGAGAAACGGATTGTCGGTGTCCTCGCGCACGATCGCCGCGTCGAGGCGCGCGCCGAGCCGTTCGGCGAGCGCGGTTTTGCCCGCGCCGATCGGCCCCTCGATCGCGATATGGCGGAAGTGCACGGGGGCCGATGATATCATCGCGCCGTGAGGATCGATCGGCTGGAGCTGCGTCTGCTGACACTCCCGCTCGTCAACTTTTTCGAAACCAGTTTCGCGCGCATCCACGACAAACATTTCCTGATCGTTCGCGTCGACGGCGACGGAGTCGCGGGATTCGGCGAGTGCGTGGCCGATCGCGATCCGTACTACAGCGCCGAGACGAACGACACGGCGTGGCACATCATCACAGACTTCGTTGCGCCGCGCGTCGTCGGCGTCGACTTCGCGCACCCGCGCGACGTGTTTCCCGCGCTCAAGGCGATCCGCGGCCACAACATGGCGAAGGCGGCCGTGGAGATGGCGGCGTGGGATCTGTACGCGAAGCAGCGCGGCGAGCCGCTGTCGGCGTCGCTCGGCGCCGCCTCCACCAAGCCTACGGCGCCCGGGGGCACGCCGTCCCGCATCCGGTCCGGCGTGTCGATCGGCATTCAAAACACGATTGACGATCTGATCGCGAAAGTCGTGCAGGAGCGCGCGGCCGGCTATCAGCGGATCAAGATCAAGGTGAAGCCCGGCTGGGACATCGAGGCCGTGCGGGCGATCCGCGAGCGGGTCGGCGACGTGCCGCTGATGGTCGACGCGAATGCGGCCTACGCCGCCGGCGCCGCGACCGCCGCGCATCTGGCACAGCTGGACGGGTTCGGGTTGATGATGATCGAGCAGCCGCTCGACTACGACGACATCGTCGATCACGCGGCGCTGCAGCAGCAGCTCACGACGCCGATTTGCCTGGACGAGTCGATCAAGTCGGTGAACGCGGCCCGCGAGGCGATCGCGGCCGGCGCGTGCCGGATCATCAACATCAAGCCCGGACGCGTCGGCGGGTTTGCCGAATCGATCCGGCTGCACGATCTCTGCGCGTCGCACGGCATCCCCGTGTGGCACGGCGGCATGCTGGAATCGGGCATCGGGCGCGCCGCCAATATTCATCTGTCCACGCTGCCGAACTTCACGCTGCCGGGCGACGTCGCCGCGAGCAAGCGATACTTCCAGCCCGATCTGATCGATCCGCCAATCGACGTGGCGTCCGACGGCACAATTGCGGTGCCGACCGGCGCCGGTCTCGGCGTGGCGATCAACGAGGAACGGCTGCAGCGGGCAACCGTTCGCGTCACGGACCTTCACGCGATTACCACCTGAGCTGACATGCGCGCGTTTTTTGTTTGCGCCCTCGCTGTTTTCGCCGCCGCCTGCGCCAGCGCGCCGCCTGCGCCGGCGCCCACGGCCCCGGCAGCGCCCACCGATCCGCGGAGCTTCGACCAGAAGATGGCCGGCATTCTGCGCCTCGAGGATCAGCGGATTCTTCGCGATCCGGCGCCGCCACCGCCGCCACCGACGGCCGCACGCGGCCGGGCGGCCGCGCTGCCGCCTCCGCCGGATCTGGTGAAGCTTCTGTCCGACGACGAGGCGCGGGTACGGCGCCGCGCCGCGCTTGCCGTCGGCCACGTCGGGCTCGCCGAAGGCGTGGCGCCGCTCATGACGGCGCTGTCGGACACGGACGCGGAAGTGCGGCAGATGGCGGCGTTTGCGCTCGGCCTCCTCGGCGATCGGCGCGCGCGCGATCCACTGATGGCCGCGCTCGGCGACCCGTCGCTCCTCGTGCGCAGCAGCGCCGCTGAAGCGCTGGGACTCATCGGCGACGCCGGGGCCGCCGACGCCGTCGCGGGCCTCGCGTATCAGATCGTCCAGTCCGGCGCGCTCGCACAACCGCCGGGCGACGACGAGGACGTCAAGCGCGAGACGCCCGCGGCCAATTTCCGGCTGGCGGTCTTCGCGCTGGTCCGGTTGAAAGCCTATCCGCAGCTCGCGGCGGCGGTGCTCGACGGCAGCGGACAGCCCCGCGTGCGGTGGTGGCCCGTCGCCTACGCGCTGCAGCGCCTCGAGGACCGCCGTGCGCTGCCGGCGCTGCTGACGCTCGCGAAGGAAGCGAACCCCTACACGCGCGCGTTTGCGGTGAAGGGCCTCGGCGCGCTCAAGGATCGCCAGGCGCTGCCGGTGCTGATGCCGCTCTTGTCAAGCGGCACCAAAGGCGTGCTCGTCGAAGCCGTTCGCGCGCTCGGCAAGATCGGCGATCCCTCGTCAATCGATCCGCTGCTCAAGATCCTCAACGACGCCTCCGCCGATCCACACGTCAAGCTCGAAGCGGTGACCGCGCTCGGCACGATCGGCGGACAGTCGTCGCCGGCGCTCCTCGATCGACTGCTCGATTTCACGTCCGATGCGAGCCCGCCCATGCGCGCGGCGGCCCTCCAGGCAATCGCCGCGCTCGATCCGTCGCAGTTCGTGGCCGTGCTCTCGGGTCTCGACCCCGATCCGCACTGGAGCGTGCGGGCGGCGCTGGCTGGGGTTCTGGCCGGAATGCCGCCGGGACTCGGGGCGACGCGCCTGCAGTCGATGCTGGACGATTCGGATCAGCGCGTCATGCCGGCGGTCCTCGATGCGCTCGTGAAGCTGAAGGTCGACAACGTGGCCACGATCCTCGTCGAGAAGCTTCGCGTCGACGATCCCGCCGCACGCGCCGCCGCCGCGCGCGGCATCGGCGAGCTGAAACCGGCCGGCGGCGCGCAGGCGCTCGCCGAGGCGTATCGCTTCGGGCAGCGCGACGCAATCTTCACGGCTCGCACCGCTGCGCTCGAGGCCATCGCGAAGTACGGCGCGACCGATGCCGCGCCTGTGCTGCGGTCGGCGTTCGCCGACAAGGATTGGGCGGTACGCGTCCGCGCCGCGCAGCTCGCGCGGCAGCTGGACCCCGCGGCCGACCCGGCCGCGGACATCCGGCCGGCGCCGACGACACTGACCGCGGACGTCTACGAGGCGCCGCGGCTGCTGAACCCGCGGGTTGCGACGCAGGTGTACCTCGACACCGATCGCGGCACCATTCAGATCGAGGTGGCCGTCCTCGATGCGCCGCTGACGGTGGAGAACTTTCTGACGCTCGCGCGCAAGGGCTACTTCACGGGGCTGAGCGTGCATCGCGTCGTGCCGGACTTCGTCGTGCAGGACGGCGATCCGCGCGGCGACGGCGAAGGCGGGCCGGGCTACTCGATTCGCGACGAGCTGAATCCGTTTCCGTACCTGCGCGGCACGGTCGGGATGGCGCTCGATCCCTGGCCCGACACGGGCGGCAGCCAGTACTTCATCACGCTGTCGCCGCAGCCGCACCTCGACGCCCGATACACGGTCTTCGGTCGCGTCGTCTCCGGCATGGACGTGGCCGACAAGATTCAGCCGTGGGACGTGATCCGGCGCGTGCGCGTGTGGGATGGGACGACGATGACTGAAAAATGAAAAGGGGGGCACATGGCCCCCCTTTGTATTGCGGGCGAGGTCGGCTTACCGTTTCTTGCCGGCCTTCTTCTTCCCGCCCTTGGCTTTCTTCGCCATTGCTTCTTATCCCCCCCTTCAGTTGGGATTCTGCGACCCCCGCCGGAATCGTGGTGGCTGCCGCCTGGCACGCTCACAAGATCTCAGCGGTTCGCGTCGGGGCACCTAGGGATGGCCTCAGTGCGCCACCCTCATACCAGATGTAGATTATGAACCTACGCCGCGCAGTGTCAAGCACAATGTGCAGAAAAAGTCAAAAATTTCTGCGCTACACGCTCGTGCGCAAGCGTTGCTTATCGGCGTGTCGATCGATGCCGAGCGCGATCAGACGATCGAGCAACTGCGGATACGTGACGCCGCTCGCTTCCCACAACTTCGCGTACATGCTGATCGTCGTGAAGCCCGGAATCGTGTTGAGTTCGTTGACGTACAGCACGCCGCTGTCGCCGGCGAGCAGAAAATCGACGCGCGCGAGGCCGGCGCCGTCGATCGCCTTGAACGCTTCGATCGACAAGCGCCGCACGTCCGCAGTCTGACGGTCGGTCAGCTGCGCGGGAATGATCGAACGCGAGCCCTCGTCGAGATACTTCGCTTCGTAGTCGTAGAATTCGCGGGACGGCACGATCTCGCCGGGTACTGAGGCTTCCGGCTCGTCGTTGCCGAGCACGGCGCATTCGATTTCGCGCGCGGCAGGGACCGCCGCCTCGATCACGATCTTGCGGTCGTATTCGGCCGCGAGGTTGATCGCCGCGCGAAGCTCGACCGCATGCTTCGCCTTCGAGATGCCGACGCTCGATCCGAGGTTCGCCGGCTTGACGAACAGCGGAAACCCGAGGCGATCGACGACGCGCGTGAGGGCCGCCGCCTCGTTGCGCCGCCATTCACGGGCGAGCACGACCTCGTAGTCGCATATCGGCAGCCCTTTGGCGGCGAAGACCAGCTTCATCGCGGCCTTGTCCATGCCGACCGCCGATGCGAGCACGCCGTCGCCGACGTACGCCACGTTGGCGAGCTCCAGCAGGCCTTGCACGGTTCCATCTTCCCCGTAGGGCCCGTGGAGCACGGGGAACACAACATCGAGCGCGAGACCTGACACGGTCGCCGGCGCCGCGCTGGCGCCGCGGTCGATCGTCATCAGCGTGTCGCCGCCCGGGTGCGCGACGAGATGCGCCTCGGGCGTGGACGCGTCGGCCCGCTGCGTTTTCGACGCGGCGATCGCGTCGGCCGCGGCTTCCAGCGCCGGCGGCGCCGGCGGCAGGCTCCAGCGCCCGTCTTTCCCGATCAGGATCGGAACGGCATCGTAGCGATCGGGATCGAGATTCTTGAACACCGCCGCCGCGGACGCGAGCGACACCTCGTGCTCGCCGGATCGCCCTCCGTACACGACGCCGACGCGAAGCTTCTTCAATTCACCAACTCTCCAACTCACCAATTCACCAACTAAACTTAGCATGTGTCATTCGCGTTCCGCGTCACTCACACCGAGGGCACCGCACGTCGTGGTGTGATGTCGACCGCGCACGGCGACGTCGAGACGCCGGCGTTCATGCCGGTCGGCACGCAGGGAGCGGTCAAGGCGGTGGCGCATCGCGATCTGGAGGCGATCGGCGCCGAGATCCTCCTGTGCAACACCTATCACCTCTACCTGCGGCCGGGCGACGAGCTGATCGCGCGGCGCGGCGGGCTGCACCGGTTCATCGGCTGGTCGAAACCGATCCTCACCGACAGCGGCGGGTATCAGGTGTTCAGCCTCGCCGCGCGCCGCACCATCGACGAAGAAGGCGCACGCTTTCAGTCGCACCTCGACGGGTCGCGTCATCTGCTGACGCCGGAGAAGGCCGCCGACATCCAGGCGAACCTCGGATCCGACGTCGCGATGGTGCTCGACGAATGCCTCGCGCATCCGTCGGATCACGACACTGCGCGCGCGTCGATGGAACGGACGCTGCGGTGGGCGCATCGCGCGAGGGAACGCTTCCTCGCCCTCAAGTCGTCAGTCGTCGATCGTCAGTCGTCGGTCACGAATCATCAGTCGCCGACGCTGACCAACCCGGGGCAGGCGCAGTTTGGCATCGTGCAAGGAAGCGTCTTCCGTGATCTGCGCGAAGAAAGCGCACAGCGAACGGTCGAGATCGGCTTCGAGGCGTACGCGATCGGCGGGCTGAGCGTGGGCGAGCCGGTCGACACGATGTACGACGTGGTCGAGCGGACGACACCGTGCCTGCCGGCCGACCGGCCCCGTTACTTGATGGGCACCGGCACGCCGGAGGACCTGGTGGAGTCGATAGCGCGCGGCATCGACCTGTTCGACTGCGTCCTGCCGACCCGTAACGCGCGCAACGGGCAGTTGTTCACGAGCGAAGGGCGCATCAACATCAAGAACGCGCGGTACGCGGAGGACGACCGGCCACCCGATCCCTCCTGCGGCTGTTACACGTGCCGCACGTGCTCACGCGCCTACCTGCGCCATCTCTTCGCGTCGGGCGAGATCAATGCGGCGACGCTTAACACGTTGCATAACCTGCACTTTTACCTTGACACCCTGCGGCGGATCAGAGAAAGTTTAGCGTTTGGGCGGTTCGAAAAGTTCAGGCTGTCGTTCCATCAGAGCTTGTCCCGCCAGCTGCACGATCCATGATGAGACTCGCCGACGCATTCTTCGCGATGGGCGCGTCGTTCGACGCGAATCCGCTCGTCAATATCATCCCGTTCGTCCTGATCCTCGGCATCTTCTACTTCATCATCCTGCTGCCGTCGAAGCGTAAGCAGCAGAAGGTGCAGCAGTTTCTCGACAATCTGAAGGTGAACGACAAGATCATCACGACGAGCGGCATTCACGGCCAGATCACGCGACTGGGCGACCAGAGTGTCCAGGTGCAGGTCGCCGACAAGGTGCGCATCGAGATCTCCAGAGCGGCCATCGGCGGCTATCAGGGGCAGCCGCCGGTCGTCGAGTCGCAGAATCCGTAGAGTTTTGACATGAGCAATCTCCAGTGGAAGGTTCTCGCCGTTGTTGCCGTCGGCGTCCTCTTCAGCGCCCTCGGCATCTATCCCATCGTCGCCGCGCGGTACGGGGTCCATTCGCCCGGCTTCCTCATGGACAAGGCGCTCAAGCTCGGCCTCGATCTGAAGGGCGGCGTGCATCTCGTGCTCCGCGTCGAGACCGATGATGCGCTGAAGGGCGAGACCGACATCGAGATGGACCGGCTCCGGGAAGAGCTCTCGAACCGCAAGATCAACGTGACCGGCGCGACCGCCGTCAGCCCGACGCAGTTCCGCGTCGACGGCGTGCCGCCGGCGCAGGACGCCGACTTCCGTCAGGCCGCCACCGAAGTCCAGACGAACTTCGATCGCGGCTCGAACGTGAATGGCTCCTACACCTTCACGATGAAGGCGAACGTCGCGATCAACCTGCGCGACGAAGCGGTGGTGCAGGCGCGGCAGACGATCGAACGCCGCGTCAACGAGCTCGGCGTGACCGAGCCGAGCATCGCGCAGCAGGGCGCCGATCAGATCCTCGTCCAGCTTCCCGGCGTGACCGATGTCGACAAGGCGAAGAGCATCATCGGGTCGCCCGGCAAGCTCGAGCTGAAAATCGTGGAGGGCGGGCCGTCGCCGACCAAGGAGTCGCTCCTCGTGAACGGCCAGGTGCCCGACGGGATGGAAATTGTGTCGGGATCGAGCGGCACGCCCGGCGACAGTGGCACGGTCTATTACACGGTGCGGCGCGCCGCCGCCGTGACCGGCCGCGACTTGCGCAACGCTCGGCCGTCACTCGACCAGAACAACCTGCCGGCGGTGTCGTTTACGCTGAACAGCGACGGCGGACGGCGGTTCGGAAAGGTCAGCTCGGAGAACATCGGCCGGCTGCTCGCGATCATTCTCGACGGCCGCGTCCAGTCGGCGCCGCGGCTCGAGGGGCGCATCACCACCGACGGACAGATTTTCGGCAGCTTCACGCAGGAGGAGGTGCAGAACCTCTCGCTCATCCTGCGGTCTGGCTCGCTGCCCGCGCGCATGACGTATCTCGAGGAGCGCACGATCGGGCCGAGCCTCGGCGCCGACTCGATCCGCTCGGGCATCGTGTCGTCGGTCGTCGGTCTCGGGCTCGTCGTCGCGTTCATGCTGATCTACTACAAGCTCTCTGGCGTGAACGCGATTGTGGCGCTGATCTTCAACCTCGTGATCCTGCTCGGCCTGATGGCGTACATCGGCGCGGTGATGACGCTGCCCGGGATTGCGGGCTTCGTGCTCACGATGGGCATCGGCGTCGACTCGAACGTGCTCATCTTCGAGCGCATCAAGGAGGAGCTCGAGGCGCAGCGCGGCGTCCGCGCGTCGATCAACGCCGGCTTCAACCGCGTGTTCTGGACGCTGGTCGACACGCACATCGCGGCCGGCATCTCGTGCGCGTTCCTCTTCCAGTTCGGAACCGGCCCGATTCGCGGCTTCGCGGTGACGCTGTTCATCGGTCTCCTGTCGAATCTGTTCACCTCGATTTTCGTTTCCAAGACGCTGTTCGAGATGGTGCTCGCCAACCGGCAGCAGGTCACGACGCTGAGCATCTGAGTCGTTTATGCACATTTTCAAGGACACGAAATACGACTTTCTGCGGTGGCGCTATCACGCACTGGCCCTGTCGTGGCTGATCATCATTGTCGGCGTCGCGGCGCTGTGGACGAAGGGCCTGCCGAAGGGCGTCGAGTTCGCCGGAGGGACGGTCGTCATCGAGAAATTCGAGCAGCCCGTCAGCGTCGAGCAGGTGCGCCAGGCCCTCGACCGCTTCTATCCGGGCGGCGGCCAGTACTCCGTCGTCCAGTCGTACGGCGATCCGTCGCAGCGGCAGATCATGATTCGCGTGCCGCAGGTCGGCGGCGAATCGGGCCAGTCGCTGAGCGGCATGGCCGATCAGGTCGAAGCGGCGCTGAGGCAGGCGAACGTCGGCGGCTTTCAGCGGCAGGGCACGGAAATCGTCGGCCCGACGGTCGGCCGCGAGCTGACGAGCAAGGGGATTTGGGCGACGGTCCTCTCGCTCATCGGCATCCTCGCGTACCTGGCGTTCCGGTTCCAGTTCAGCTTCGGCGTCGGCGCTGTCGTCGCGACGATCCACGACTTGCTGATCACGCTCGCGTTCCTCGCGTTCTTCCGCTACGACATGACGCTCAACGTCATCGCCGCCATCCTGACGATGACCGGCTATTCGACGAACGACACGATCGTCATCTTCGATCGAATCCGCGAGAATATGCGGTCGATGCGGCGCGATGCGCTGGGCGACATCATCAACGCCTCGGTCAACCAGACGCTGGGCCGGACGGTCATTGTCTCGGGCACGGCCCTCCTGACGGCGCTCGCGCTGTTCTTCTTCGGCGGCGAGGTGCTGCACGGCTTCGCGTTCACGATGGTCGTCGGCATCATCACCGGCACGTACTCGAGCGTGTTCATCGCCGCGGCGATCGTCAGCTTCTGGCGCGGCAAGTCGCCGACGCGCGCGGCCGCGCACGCGCCTGC
>Ga0310810_10005193_pt1 | contig 14528 bp, 13 predicted proteins | sample NCmetagenome_FD_207641 | JGI IMG/M metagenome (GOLD analysis project Ga0310810, IMG submission 207641) | Soil microbial communities from experimental microcosm in Duke University, North Carolina, United States - NC | ecosystem: Engineered > Artificial ecosystem > Soil microcosm > Unclassified ... | reverse complement strand
CCCCGCCCTTTGTTTTTATGCCGCGCGACAAAGCTCCCGACGATCCCGACTCGCCGTTTCAAGATCCCGTCGTCCTCCCGATCGAGGATTCGATCGATCTCCATCCGTTCGCGCCCAAGGACATTCCCGATGTGGTCGCGGAGTACATCGAGCAGTGCCTTCAGGCGGGCATTTTCGAGGTCCGCATCATTCACGGCCGCGGCGTCGGCGTGCAGCGGCGCATCATCCAGTCGGTCCTGGCCAAGCATCCGAGGGTCGCATCTTTCAAGGACGCCCCGGCGGAGGCCGGCGGCTGGGGCGCGACCGTGGCGGTCCTGCGGAAAATATAAGCCGTCGCGCCATTTGACCTCGGGGCCGCTCCGCGTTATGGTGCGCTCCGCGATCACCCCGAGTCTTTCCATAAGGAGGTTGACTATGACACGCATAGTCCTCTCGGTCGCGGCTGCCCTGCTTTTCGCCGCCGCTCCCGTCTCCGCCGCGCCCGTCGAGCTCGGCGCCTCGGTCCAGCTGACCGGCAAGGACGCCAACACCGGACGGTACTACGGCGACGGCTATCAGCTGACGATCGACAAGATCAACGCGGCCGGCGGCGTCAAGATCGGCAACAGCAAAGAGAAACTGACGCTCAAGATGCTCGACAACCAATCCGACGTGAACTTGAGCGTGCGTCAGTACGTCCAGCTCGTGACGCAGGACAAGGTCAACTTCCTCCTCGGGCCGTTCAGCAGCAACTTTGCATTGGCGGATTCGGCGATCTCGGAAAAGTATTCGATCCCGATGATCCAGGGCGGCGGCGCCTCCGACCAGATCTTCAGCCGCGGCTATAAATACATCTTCGGCACGCTGCCGGCGGCGACGGAATATTTCTCGAGCACCGTCGATCTCATGACCAAGCTTAACCCGGCGCCGAAGAACGTGGCGCTGATTTTCGCCGACGACGCCTTCGACGTCTCAGTCGCCGACGGCACGCGCGCTTTGCTCAACAAGGCGGGGATGAAGATCGTCGTCGACCAGCGCTACAGCGACAAGGCGTCGGACTTCAACTCGATCCTCTCGCTCATCAAGAGCCAGCCTGTCGAGGCGATCCTGGTCGCCGGCCACGAGACCGAGATCTTGAATTTCATCCGCCAGGCGAAGACGCTGAACGTGAGACCCAAGTTTTATTCCTTCACCGTCGGCGTGCCGACCGCGGACTTCCGCAACGCTCTCGGCAACGACGCGGAGTACGCCTTCGGCATGACCTCGTGGCTGCCTTCGCCGACGTTCAAGGACGACTACTTCGGCAACGCCGAGCAGTTCGCCAACGAGTACAAGAAGCGCTTCGGCTACGACGCCGACTACCACGCCGCCTCGGCCGCCGCCGACGTCGAGGCGTTCGTCAAGGCGATCGAGGCCGCCGGCTCGCTCGATGCCAACAAGGTCCGCGACGCGATCTCGAAGCTCGACTTCGACAGCCTCTACGGCCGCATCAAGTTCAACGCCGCGGGGCAGATCAACCTGCCGCAGACCGTCGTGCAGGTTCAGAAGGGCAAACTTGTCGCCGTCTTCGGCCCCAAGGGGATGATGGAAAAACCGCTCTACCCGATGCCGCCTTGGGGGCAGCGCTAAGTTGCAGCTTCTCTGGCAAATCATCGTCAACGGCGTCCTGCTCGGGGGCTTGTACGCGCTGATGGCGCTCGGCCTCGTGCTCATCTGGGGCGTCCTCAATATCGTCAACCTGGCCCACGGCGCGCTCATCATGCTGGGCGCCTACGCGGGCTACTATCTCTTCACCGCCGCCGGGATCGATCCTTTCGCGGCGCTGCCGATCTCGATGCTGGTGCTCTTTCTCATCGGCTATGCGATCCAGCGCGGCATCCTGAACCTCGTGATCCGGGGGCCGATGTTCAATACGCTGCTCATCACTTTCGGTCTGGAAGTCGTCATCACCTATCTCGCCCAGGTGATCTTCAGCGCGGATTTCCGCACGGTCAATCCGCCCTATGCCGGGGCGAACTTCGAACTGCTCGGCGCGACCGTGCCGTTCGTGCGCATGCTCGCCTTCGTGCTCGCCCTCGGGCTCACGCTCGTGCTGTGGCTGTTTCTCGAACACACGCGCATCGGCCGCGGCATCCGCGCTACGGCGCAAAATCTCGTTGCGGCCCGCCTCTACGGCGTCAACCCGCGCCGGGTCTATGCGCTTACATTCGGCCTCGGCTCCGCGCTCGCGGGCGCGGCGGGAACGCTTTACGGTGTGGTGTCGCAGATCAACCCCTACATCGGCGGGGCTCTCACCGCGAAGTCGTTCGCGATCGCGATCATCGGCGGCCTCGATAATTCGCTCAACGTCGTCGTCGGCGGGCTCTTCCTCGGCATCGTCGAAGCGCTGACGGCGCTTTACATCGGACCGACATATACCGACGTGGTGAGCTTCGGGATTCTTGTACTCGTTCTGGTCGTTCGTCCCACCGGGCTGTTAGGAAGGACGGCGTGAGGCTCGGCTACCAATTAGCTATCGCGGCCGTCGCCGTCGCGGCGCTCGCCACGCTCCCGTCCTGGGGATCGGCGGTGATCGTTCAGTTCGGCACCAGCGCGCTCATCCTCGCCGTGCTCGCCCAGAGCTGGAACATTATCGGCGGATACACCGGCTATGCGTCGTTCGGCAATTCGGTTTTTTACGGACTCGGCGGCTACGGCGTCGCGATCGGCATGGTGCAGCTCCACTGGCCGTTCGCCGCCGGTCTCGCGCTCGGCATCGCGCTCGCGCTCGCCTTCGCGTTTCTCATCGGGCTGCCGGTGCTCAGGCTCCGCGGCCATTACTTCGCGATCGCGACCCTCGGTCTCGCCGTCGTGATGACCGCGATCGTCTCGAACCTCGAGATCGCCGGACGCAACATCGGGCTCATCATGCCGCTGGTCAAGGGCGACACCTGGTTCTATGAAGGCTCGCTCGCGCTGCTCGCCGCGACGACCCTCGCCGTGGCCTGGATCTCGCGCAGCCGCTTCGGCTTCGGCCTGATCGCGATCCGCGAAAACGAGGGCGCGGCGGCGGTCATGGGCGTCAACACGACGCTTAACAAGGTGCTCGCGTTCGCGCTCTGCAGCGTCTTTACGGCGATCGCCGGCGGCATCCACGCCTATTGGATTACGTTCCTCGACCCCGAGAGCGCGTTCGACATCGGCCTCAACGTCAGGATGATCATCATGGCGGTGTTCGGCGGGCCCGGCACGGTCTTCGGTCCGGTTCTCGGCGCGTTCGTCTTGTCGGCGATCTCCGAGGTCCTCGCGAGCAAGGTCACGAGTCTCGCCAGCATCTTCTTCGGCGTCGTGATCGTCATCGCTGTCATCTTCATGCCGCGCGGCTTCGCCGATCTCGTCCGGCGCTTTCGCCAGTCGGGCTGGCGCTACTTTCAAGAAAATATCCGCGCGCACGGCGTATAAAAGATGGCCGCGATTCTCGAAGCGCAGAAAGTCACCAAACGTTTTCACGGGCTCGTCGCGATCAACGACGTGAGCTTCTCCGTCGACAAGGGCGAGATTCTGGGGCTCATCGGCCCGAACGGCGCGGGCAAGACAACGCTGATCAATCTCGTGAGCGGGACGCTGGCACCGACGGCCGGAACCGTCATCTTCGAAGGGACTCCGATCAACGGCGTGCCCGCGTACCATCGCTCGCGACTCGGCATCGGCCGGACTTTTCAAATCATGCGGCCGTTTCCCGGCTTGACGGTGCTCGACAACGTCGCGGTCGGCGCGTTGTTCGGCACCGCCGGCGGCGCGCGCAAGCTCGCCGAAGCCGAGACGCAGGCGCACCGCTGGCTCGCCTTCGTCGGCCTCGACAAGCGCGCCGGCCAGCGCGCGGACGCGCTCGGCGGGCCGGACCGAAAGCGCCTCGAGCTCGCCAAGGCGCTCGCCCAGCGTCCCAAGCTCTTGCTCCTCGACGAGGTGATGGCGGGACTCAACCACGTGGAGATCGAAGAGGTGATCGCGGTCATCAAAAAAGTCCGCGCGGAGGGGATCAGCATCCTCGTGATCGAGCACGTCATGAAGGCGATCCAGAGCCTTTCCGATCGCCTCATCGTGATCCACCACGGCGAGATGCTCGCCGAGGGAAAGCCGCAAGAGGTGCTGACCGATGCGCGCGTGGTCGAGGCCTATCTCGGCCGGAGGCGCTCGTGAGCGAAGCGCTCCTCAAGGTCGAAGGGCTACAGGCGGGCTACGGCGAGGTGCCGGTGCTCCGCGACATCGCGCTCGAGATCAACCCCGGCGAGATCGTGGCGCTCGTGGGCAGCAACGGCGCCGGGAAAAGCACGCTGCTCCGCGCCCTCTCGCGCATCATCTCGAGCAAAGGGCGCATCGAGTTCGCCGGGCGTGCGCTCGACAAGATGACCGCCGACCAGGTCTTCGCCTTGGGATTAGTTCAGGTGCCGGAAGGGCGGCAGCTCTTCGATCAGATGTCGGTCGAGGAGAATCTTTTCATGGGCGCGTATTGCCGGAAGGACAAACAAAAGATCGCGGCCGACCTCAAGCGCGTCTACCAGCTTTTCCCCAGGCTGGAGGAGCGCCGGCAGCAGTTGGCTGGCAGCCTCTCGGGCGGCGAGCAGCAGATGTGCACGATCGCGCGCGGCCTGATGGCGGCGCCGCAGCTCATGATGGTCGATGAGATGAGCTTGGGCCTCGCGCCCGTCGTCGTCGATATGCTGCTCGAAGTCTTGGCGGAGATAAGAAAGGAAGGCGTCACCGTGCTGCTCGTCGAGCAGGACGTCTTCTCGGCGTTTTCCATCGCCGACCGCGGCTACGTGCTGGAGACCGGCAGGATCGTCCGCGCCGGCAAGGCCAAAGAGCTGGCGGAAGACCCGGAAGTAAGACGGGCGTATCTGGGATTATAAAGTTCTACGCCGCCGCCTTCTTCGGCGGATATTTCTCGCACAATTTCTTCCACCCCGTGGCCAGTTTCTTGGCGTCCTCTACTACCTCGGGCGGGATGTTGCGGAACGGCGGGCGCAAGGGGCCCGGCGAGCAGTAGCCGGCGTAGTTCATGGCGATCTTGGCGTGGTTCTCGCGCCAATTGAGACCGCCTCCGGTCTTGGTTCTGCCGTGGGCTTCGAGATCGAGACAAATCTGCTTGACCGTTTCCCAATCGCCCGCGCGCCACGCGTCGCGGAGATGCAGCACCGGCCACGGGCCGAGCCACACGTTGATCGACCAGCAGCCGGCGGCGCCCATCTGGACGAACGGATAGGCCTGGCTCTGATTGCACAGCACGCTGATCTTCCCTTTGATGATATTCATGAGCTGCATGAACTCGAGCGGCGTGCGGTGGCTGTCCTTCATCGCGACGATGTTGGGACGCGTGACGAGCTTTTCGAAGATCGACACCGGCAGCTTCACGTGATGGAGCGCCGGGTTGTGGTAGATGACGATGCCCAACTGCGGGAAGGCGTCGGCGATGTCGAGATAGAACTGCGCCGCGTTGTCGGCGGTCGCGGGAAAGTAAAACGGCACGCCGCAGAGCACGCCGTCGGCGCCCATCTCGGCGGCGAACTTCATCTTCATCAACGTCTCGCGCGTGTTGAGGCTCGTGCAGCCGACGATCACCGGGACGCGCTTGCGCGCGGCGGCGATCGTCGCCTCGGCGAGCTTTTTCTGCTCGTCGAGGAGCAGCGTGTGGCACTCGCCGAAGCTCCCCATGGTCGCGATCACGTCGATGCCGTCATTGATGATGCGATCGACCGCGCGCGCAAGCTCCGCGGTGTTGATCGTATCGGTCGCCGTCAGCGAATCGCCGTCCGGCGTCGTGAACGCCGGCATCATCCCCATCACGCCTCTCATGTCTTGAGCTCGCAGCATAAGTCCCCCTTTTTCTTTCGCGGCCGCTTCGATCGACCGCCAGTCGTTTTCCTAGCCGATTCTCTCGCGCGGGGCAAACGGGTCCTCGCCCTTGGTGGTGGCGAGGCGGAATAGAATCACCACGACGCCGATCGTGATGAAGCTGTCGGCCACGTTGAAGGCCGGCCAGTGGTAGTGCGACCAGTAAAAATCGAGGAAATCGATCACCTCGCCGTAGAGCAGCCGGTCGATCAGGTTGCCGACGGCGCCGCTCAATATGAATCCCAGCGCGACGGTCAAGAGCTTTTCCTCCGGCGGCAGCCGGCGCAGCATGACGATAATGAAGCCGATCGCCGCGATGGAAAAGCCGATCAGAAACGAGCGGCGGAAAAACTCGCCGCTCCGCGCGAGAAAGCCGAACGCCGCGCCGGTGTTGCGGATATAGGTTAGGTTAAAGACGTTTTCGATGACGGGGATCGACTGGTAGAGCGGCATCGTCCGGTCGACGATCGCCTTGGTCGTCTGATCGAGCAGGACGATGGCGACGATGAGAAAAAGAACGAGCTTGAATTTGCCGTTCAAGCTTTGAGCTCCGCGAGCACGCGCGCGCAGCGGCCGCAGACCATGGGATAAGCCGGGTCGCGCCCGACCTCTTCGGAATACTTCCAGCAGCGCTCGCATTTTTGTCCGCTCGCCTTGGCGACCTCGATCAGGCAGTTGAGCAGCTGGCTCTGGTACAAAAAGCGGCCGTCGACGTCCAGCGCCTCGCTCGCGCGCTGCATCGCGGTCGTGACCGCGGCGTCGGCGTTGTCCCGCACCACCGCGCCCTGCGAGACGATCAGGATGTCCTCGGCCCTTTGCTCGTCTTGCTGGAGCATCTCGCCGAGACGAGGGAGCGCGTTGCCGTTGAGCGTATGCAGGAGCACGCGCGCGTCGAGCGAATGGCCGATGATGTTGCGGCTCCGGGCCTCCTCCAGCGCCTTCAATACTTCGCCGCGTTCCTTGAAAATTTGCTCCCAGCGCTCGCTTAAGCCTTCGTCGACCGGCGCGTCGCCGGGCATGCGCGACATGAAGATGCTCTCGGCCGCGCCTCGCTTCTTCGGCATGTGCTGCCAGATCTCCGCCGCGGTGAACGAGAGGATCGGCGCCATGAGATGGACGAGCACGTCCAGGATGCGGTGGAGCGCCGTCTGCGCCGAGCGCCGCTCGCTCGAGCGCGGCGCCTCGCAGTAGAGCCGGTCCTTGACGATGTCCAGATAAAGCGCGCTCAAATCCACGCTGCAGAAATTATTGAGCGCGTGATAGACGGCGTGGAACTCGAACTTCTCGTACGCCTCGACGCAGCGGGCGGAGAGCGCCTGGGTGCGCCCCAGGATCCAGCGGTCGAGCTCGTCAAGGTCGCCCAATGCCACGGCGTCCTGATCGGGATCGAAGTCGTAGAGGTTGCTGATCAAAAACCGCGCGGTGTTGCGGAGCTTGCGGTACGCCTCGACGAGTCGGTTTAGAATCTCATCGGAAATGCGCACGTCCTCGCGATAGTCCTCCGCCGCGGCCCACAGGCGCACGATCTCGGCGCCGTGCTTTTTCATGATCTCCTGGGGCGCGATCACGTTGCCGAGCGACTTCGACATCTTGCGCCCCTTGCCGTCGAGGGTAAAGCCGTGCGTCAGCGCGCTCGCGTAGGGAGCGCGGCCCCGCGTCGCAACGGATGTCAGCAGCGACGTATGGAACCAGCCGCGGTGCTGGTCGCTGCCTTCGAGATACATATCGGCGCGACCGCCGAGGCGCGGGTCGGCCTCGACGACGGCGGCATGGCTCACGCCGGAGTCGAACCAGACATCCAGAATGTCTTCTTCCTTGGAGAAATCGCTCGCGCCGCAGCCGCCGCATTTGAGCCCCGGCGGCGCGAGCTCGGCGGCCGGGCGGATAAACCAGGCGTCGGAGCCTTCGTGCTCGAAGATCGCCGCGACATGGTCGCAGATCGCCTGGCTGAGCGTCGCCTGCTTACAGTTGTTGCAATAGAAAACCGGAATCGGCACGCCCCAGGCGCGCTGGCGCGAGATGCACCAGTCGGGCCGGCTCTCGAGCATGCCGCGGATACGCTCGCGCCCCCACGGCGGAACCCATGCGACCTGATCGATTGCGTCGAGCGAGTGGCGTCTGAGCTCGTTCTTTTCCATCGAGACGAACCACTGCTCGGTCGCGCGGAAAATCACCGGCCGCTTGCAGCGCCAGCAGTGCGGATAGCTGTGCGCGAGCTTGTCCTCTTTGAGCAGCGCTTGCGCGTCGTTGAGTTTTCTGAAGATCGAGGCGTCCGCCTTGAAGACGCTCTCGCCCGCGAGATCGCCCGCCTCGGCGGTAAACCGCCCCTCGTCGTCGACCGGCGCCAGCACCGGCAGATTGTAGCGCTGGCCGGCGACATAGTCCTCCATGCCGTGGCCGGGCGCGATGTGGACCGCGCCGGTGCCCTGATCCTGCGTCACGAAGTCGCCGAGGATCACTTTCACGTCGCGATCGATCCACGGGTGGCGGCAGACGATCCCTTCGAGCTCGGCGCCGGTCCAGGCGCCGTCAAGAATCTTGAAATCTTTTGCCCCGAAGCCGGCGGCGGCCATGACTTTCTCGATCAGCTCCTGATTGAGCATCAAGTCGCCCGCGGGCGTACTGACGCGCCGGTAGACGAAGCTCGGATGGAGCGCGATCGCCTGGTTCGCCGGCAGCGTCCATGGCGTCGTGGTCCAGATGACGAAGTAGAGATTATCGCCGGCGAGCTTGCCCTTGCCGTCCTTGACGGCGAACTTTACATAAATCGACGCCGAGGTGTGGTCTTCGTATTCGACCTCCGCCTCCGCCAGCGCGGTCACGCATGAGGCGCACCAGTAGACCGGCTTTTTCTGCCGGTAGAGCAAACCCGCGGCGATCATCTTCCCCAGCTCGCGCACCTCGACGGCTTCGTACCTGGGATCGATCGTGCGATAGGGGTTCCGCCAGTCGCCCAGCACGCCCAGCCGCTTGAACTCCTCGCGCTGGATCGAGATGTATTTCTCCGCGTATTCCTTGCACAGGCGGCGGATCTCCGCCTTGCCGAGCGCGGCCTTCTTCGCACGGCCGCCGAGGTTCTTCTCGACCTGGAGCTCGATCGGGAGACCGTGGCAGTCCCAGCCGGGTACGTAAGGGGAATATAAGCCCCTCATGCCTTTCGATTTGACGATGATGTCTTTGAGGATCTTGTTGAGCGCATGGCCGATGTGGATGTTGCCGTTGGCGTACGGCGGGCCGTCGTGGAGGATATATTTCTTCTCGCCGCGGTTCGCTTCGAGGACTTTAAAATAGGTGCCGTCGCGCTCCCATTTCTCGACCTGCGCCGGCTCGTTCTGCGGCAGGTTCGCGCGCATGGGAAAACTGGTTTTCGGCAGATTGAGCGTCTCTTTGTAGTCCATGATCGAAGACGGGAAGGAAAAAATTTACCACACGGCGCAAACAGAAGCGACCCTACCTATGACCGTTTCGGTGATAGCCGTTTCCGTGCTGGCCGTTTCGATGGTTACCGTTGAGCCCGCGCACCATCCGGAAGGCGAAATTGTCCGCCTTGTTCTCGGCGTCGGCCCAGAAGATGTAGTGGCCGAGCTCGTGGTAGACGGTGTTGATCCACTTGCGCTCGGATTTATATTTCCGGCCGCGCTTCCAGTTTTCGGGATGGACGAGATAGATCTGGCCGTTCTCATAGGTCTTCCCGGCCGTCTTGCCCCAGTCGATGTACTCGTACCATTCGATTTTAGGGAGTCTCAGATGATAGTAACGGCAGAGCTCCGCGATCGCCCGGTTAAAGTCAGACGGGTGGTACTCCTGAAAGTAGCGGCTCAGATATTTGTCCACCGAACGTCGCTGTCGTAACGGCGGCATGATCATCCGCATAGTGCTCTTCTCCGCTCATCGAAACGCAAATTTAGTAGCATTAAAAGCCGCTGAAGACAACGCCGCGGCTGAAAAACCTTCCGGCGACTATCGCATAACCCATTGATTTGACTTGCTTTTTACTTACATCGGTCCTCGGTTTGTCAAAGCTATGGCGGTTATGGTAGAGCCATACAAGCCGGGGGCTGCCGCGCCGGTGGAAAAGCTCCGGTTCCAGGCAACGCAATGCCCAAAATACGCGCGACCCTTGGATATATCGCCCTGTTTACGGGGATATGGACCGCCCGAATCTTGCTCTGGCTGCTGCCCCGAAAACTCGTCCTCGCGAGCTTTCGCGGCGTCGCCAACATCGGTCTCCGGCTCTTCAGGCGGTTTCGCGAGCGCTCGGAGGAAAATCTCGCGGTTGCGCTCCGCGGCCGGGTCGATTTGACGCCGATCGTGCGCGACTCGTTGAGAAACTTCTTCCAAAGCTTCGCCGAGGCGGCGCTCGCGGTGGACGGCGGCCTCGAGCGCATGCGCCGGGAGGTTCCCGCGACAGGCTTGGAGCATCTCCGTGCGGCGCTGGCGAAGGGGAACGGCGCGATCGTCTTGAGCGCGCACTTCGGGAATTTCCTCCTTCTCGGGAGCCGGCTGGCGGCCGAGGGGCTGGCGGTTTACACGCTGATCAACCATCCTCGCGGCGGCAAAACCGGCGACCTGGCGGATCAATATCGACTGAAAGTCGGCCAGTGGACGATCCATTCGCATCCGCGCAAGCAAGCGTTCCGGGAGTTGTCCGAGGTGTTGAGGGACAACGCCGTCGCGATCGTTATCGCGGACGAATTCCGTTCGGGCAGCGGCGTGACCGTGCCGTTTTTCGGCCGCACCGTGACGGCGCGGCGCGGGCCGGCGACGCTCGCGCTCCGAACCGGCGCGGCGGTCGTTCCCGCTTACCTTTTACGGGAAAAGAGCGGCGGTCTGCGTCTCGTCATCGAGCCTGAGATCGAGCTTCGCCGCTCCGGGGACGTGAAAGAAGACGTGGCGGAAAACACGAAAAGGATGACGCGCTGGCTGGAGACGACCGTGTCGGCCCACCCGGAACAGTGGAACTGGATGAGCATCCAATGGCAGGCGCCGGAGAACGCCGAATATCACACGCCCCCGCGGCGATCGAGCGAACAATGCATCAACCAGGAGGAGGAGACGAGGTGAAAGCAAGAGAGATCGAAGAGCTCAAGAAAAAGGTCGCGCTGGGAAACCGCATCCTGTTCCATCAGGGGCTTGCCGACTTCCATGGCCACCAGAGCGCGCGCATCCCCGGCACGAGGAAGTTTCTCATCAAGCCGGTGCTGGCGCCGCTCGGACGCATCACGGCGAAAGACATCATTACGGTGGATATCGACGAGTACAAGGCCGTCTGCGAGCAGAACGCCGCGAAAGTCGCCGGCAAGCGCCAGGTGACCAAAGTGAAGGCGCCGCCGCGCGAGACGATGCTCCACGCATCGATCTATGAAGCGCGCCCGGACGTCAACTCCGTCGTCCACACGCACCAGCCGCTCGCGACCGCCTTTTCCGTCGCCGGCGTGCCGCTGCTGCCGATCTACAACCAGGCGGCGCCGTTCGCGCCCGAGACGCCGATCTTTCCGAGCCCGAGGCTGATCTGCACCGTGCAGGACGGGACCGAGGTGGCGCAAACCCTCGGCGACCGCATGGCGATGCTGCTCCAGGGCCACGGCATCATCATGGTGGGCGACAGCCTGGAATATGCCACGGTGCACGCGATCTACCTCGAGCGCACGGCTTACATGCAGTGGGTGGCGAGCTCGGTCGGCAAGCCGGTTAAGATGCCGCAAAAAGACATCGACGTGATGAGAGAGAACATGATCTATCGCGCTTATGACGCGTTCGCCTATTTCAATTCGCTGCTGCCGAACCGGTGACGATCGCTTGAATCTCATAGTGTTTTCAAGCAAGGTGAAGAGTGCTTCGACAGGGCGTGTCCTGAGCTTGTCGAAGGCTCAGCACGAACGGAAAAACTAAATTATAATATTCTTAATCCGTTCGCCCTGAACTTGTCGAAGGGCTCCCGGACCGATTCTCACAGCCAAATTTTCGGAGGAATCTCATGGCCAAAGCCGAGAAACGCTCGCCGCAGGCGACCTCGATTAAAGAGCCGCCCCACGAACCGATCCAGGACCTGCGCGATTGGCTCGAGCGGGTAGACGAATTGGGCGAATTGATCCGCATCAAGGAGCCGCTCGACGCGGTCGAGCAGATGAGCGCGATCGGCTACCTCGTCGCCAAGCAAAATCCGTCGCCGGCGATTCTGATGGAAAAGACCAAGGGGTACGAAAAGAGCCCGATCGGCGCGCGCCATTTATGGAATATCCTGGGGCCGAGCTTCCGGCGCATCGCGCTCACGCTCGAAGAGCCGCCCGACACGCCGACGCTCGAGCTCATCCGGCGCGTCAAAGACAAACTCAAGCGGCGCATTCCGCCGAAGGAAGTGGAGAAGAGCGCGGCGCGCTTTTACGAGAACACGAAGACCGGGGCGGATGTCGATCTCGAGGCTCTGCCCATCGCCAAGCACTGGCCGCTCGACGGCGGCCGTTACGCCGGCACCGCCGACGCGGTGATCACGCGCGATCCCGACAGCGGTTATCTCAACATCGGCACCTATCGCATGATGCTGCAGGGGAAAAGGGAGGCGGGGCTTTATCTCTCGCCGGGCAAGGACGCGCGGCTCCATATCACGCGCGCGTGGCAGAAGGGCGAGCCGATCCAGGTCGCCGCCTGCTGGGGCATCGATCCGCTGTTCATGGTGATCGGCTCGCAGACCTTCGCCAAGAACGTCTCCGAATACGAATATGCCGGCGGCATCAAAGGCCAGCCGATTCCCGTCGTGCGCGGCACCACGACCGATCTTTTAATTCCAGCCAACGCCGAGCTCGTCATCGAAGGCGTCATCAAGCCAAACTCGGTGAAGACCGAAGGGCCGTTCGGCGAGTTCCCCGGCTATTACGGCCGGCCCGAGGCGGGCTGCCCGCTGGTCGAAGTGACCGCGGTGCATTATCGCAGCCAGCCGATTCTCACCAATGCGCTGATGGCGGACTATCCGTCCAACGAGCAGAGCGGCTTTTTCTCGATCATCCGCTCGGCGCGCATCTGGGACGACTTCGACAAGCTCGGCATCCCGGGCATCCAGGGCGTTTACTGCCATCCGGCGGGCGCGGGCGGCTTCGGCATGACCGTATTGAGCCTGGAGCAGCGCTACGCCGGCCACGCGGCTCAGGCGCTCGCGCTGGCGGCGCAGGTCCCCGGCGGCGCCTATTACACCAAGTGGATCATCGCCGTCGACGAGGACGTCGATCCGACCGATATGAATCAGGTCATCTGGGCGATGAGCAGCCGCTGCAACCCGATCGAGGACATCGACATCCTGCGCAACACCTGGTCGACCTGGCTCGACCCGACGCAGAACCCGCCGGAAGAGCGTCCCTACGGCTCCAAGGCGCTGATCAACGCCTGCAAGGAGCACCGCTACCTGCCGGTCTTCTCCAAGCGCACCGCGCTCCGTAAAGAGGTCTACGATCAAGTCGCCGGGATGTGGAAGAAATTGGGACTGCCCGGCGAAGCGCCGGCGGTGCGCGCCTTCGAGCAGGAGAGCAAGGTCGTCTATCACGAGGTCGGCGGCTTCGAGCCCGGCAAGCAGCCGGGCGAAGACAAGGGAAAAAAATAAGGCCCGTTTCGCTCTCTAGCACGGGAGGGGATACATCATGCGCTCACAAATCGTCGGTCTCCGCGTGGCGAGCGTGATCTTCGGCTTGATCTCGCTCGCGCAGCTCGCGCGCTTCGTCGTCGGCGGCCGTGTGATCGTGGGCGGTCACGCGCTGCCGCTCTGGCCGAGCGCGATCGCCTTTTTCGTCTTCGGCGGCTTGAGCGTGTGGCTCTGGAGCTTGAGCCGCCAGAACTTCGTTCGGCAGTTGGCCGCAGGCCTAACTAAGAAATTGTAATCGCCGATAGCTTTCTCGCTTCGCTGCTCCCGTCTCTTCCTGCTATCATCGCCCGCATGCCCGGAGAAAGGGAGTCGTTCACCACCGCATCGAAGCGCGCGGCCCTCGCGGTCGCGACCTTCGGCGCCTTCATGACGCCGTTCGACGGCAGCGTCGTGAACCTCGCGCTGCCCTCGATCGGACGCGAGTTCGGCAGCAACGTCGTCGCGCTCGGCTGGGTCGCGACCGCTTACGTCCTCGGGCTGACGATCTGCGTGATCCCGTTCGGCCGTCTCGCGGACATCCGCGGCCGGCGGCTCATCTACGTCATCGGGGTCGCGCTGTTCACGACGGCGTCGGCGGCTTGCGGTCTCGCCTTTTCGCTCGCGACCTTGATCGCCGCGCGCTTCGTCCAGGGCGTCGCCGCGGCGATGATGGCGGGCAACTCGATCGCGCTCCTTACGACCATTTTTCCGCCGCGGGAGCGCGGCAGGGCATTGGGCATTCACACCGCCGCCGTTTACATCGGACTTTCCCTCGGCCCGTCCATCGGCGGATTCCTGGTCGAGAGTCTGGGATGGCGCTCGGTTTTTTATGTCAATGTGCCGATCGGCGCGGGCGTCATCGCGCTGGCGCTGACGAGAGTGCCGCGCGACGCGGCGGAGCGGACCGGCGAGAAGCTCGATCCGCTCGGCATCGTGATGTGGGGGCTTGCGCTCACGATGATTCTCCTGGGCGTGACGCTCTCGGAGATGCGCGGCGCGCCGTTTTTCCGCACCTCGGTCGGAGCGGGGGCGGCGCTGCTGGCGGTGTTTTTATTTTATGAGATGCGCG
>Ga0310810_10005192_pt1 | contig 14530 bp, 13 predicted proteins | sample NCmetagenome_FD_207641 | JGI IMG/M metagenome (GOLD analysis project Ga0310810, IMG submission 207641) | Soil microbial communities from experimental microcosm in Duke University, North Carolina, United States - NC | ecosystem: Engineered > Artificial ecosystem > Soil microcosm > Unclassified ... | reverse complement strand
GCCGCACGTGCGAGCACCGGATCGATGCCGGTGACGTACGACAGGATCAGCAGGAACGCGAACGGAAATCCGGAGATGATGAGCGAGATCAGCACGCCCCAGTAGTTGTGCGTCAAGCGAATCGCGCCGTCGTAGAGATGCGTCAGCTGCAGGAATTGCGCGAGCCAGCCCTTCGGTCCGAAATACGTCAGCATCCCTTCGGCGATCAGCACGGTGCCAAGCGTGATTGGCACGACGAGCAACGTGGTGACGAAGCGCTGCCACCTCGATTTAGTCCGCATCCGGTACGCAATCGGTAGCGCGATACCGACGTTGACGATCGTTGCCGGCAATGCGAGCTTCAGCGTCGTCCCGATCGTCGGCCACAAGTTGTCGGTCGTGAAGAACTTGCGGTAGTTCGCGAGCGCGCCGCCTTGCGCCGGCTCGAACGAAAGCAGCAAGCCGTAGATGAATGGGTAGATGAACAGCAGCAGCATGAACAGCGTCGCCGGCAGGACGAGCAGCAACGCTCGATCGAACGGCGCGCGCGGCGCGAGCGCCGCGCTCATTGGCCGGGGTCCCACGAGCCCCGCATCGCGGACCAGGCAAATGCGCTCGAACCAGTCATGACGCGAAGCATTGCGGTCATTGCTGTGCTTCTGCCGGGTAGACGAGCACGCGCTCAGGGGGAACGTGAACGAGCACGTCGGCGCCCATCGCGACGTCGACGGGCGCGCGGACATGCAATCGCGTGCCGCCCCGCGTGACGATGTCGACCAGTGAATCGCGTCCGCCGTATTCGACGTTCTCGACACGGCCTGCGACGACGTTTTCCGCCATCGGCACATTCACGATCGTCATTTCCTCGGGACGGATCGCTACCGCCGCGTGCTTGCCGGTGATCGGCAGCTTGCGCACTCCGGTGAGCTTGATGTCGGGCGCTTCGACGGTTACGCGGTCGCCATGTTCCGCAGCGACGTCGACGTGCAGGACATTGCGATAACCCATGAAGCGCGCGACGTGCAGGTTCGCCGGCTGGCCATAGACCTCGGCGGGGCTTGCGATCTGCTGCACGACGCCATCCTTCATCACGACGATGCGGTCGGCGAGCGACAGCGCCTCGTCCTGGTCGTGCGTAACATAGATCGTTGCGCGGCCAAGCTCGCGGTGGATCCGGCGGATTTCCGAGCGCGTCTCGAGGCGCAGCTTCGCATCGAGATTCGACAGCGGCTCATCCATCAGGATCAACGGCGGCTCGATGACGATCGCGCGCGCGATCGCGACGCGCTGCTGTTGCCCGCCGGACAATTGCCCCGGCAGCTTGTGCTCCTGACCGGTCAGTTGCACGAGCCGCATCGCGCGCTCGACGCGCGGCGAGATCTCCGCTGCCGGCACGCCCTGCATGCGCAACCCGAAGCCGATGTTCTTCACGACACTCATGTGCGGAAAGAGCGCGTAGTTCTGGAACACCATGCCGAAGCCGCGGCGTTCAGGTGGCAACGTGTCGATCCGATCGTCGTCGAGCTTGATCGTTCCACCGGAAAGCGGCAGCAATCCTGCGATGCAGTTGAGCGCCGTCGACTTGCCGCAGCCGGATGGACCGAGCAATGCGATGAATTCACCGCGTCGGATCGTCAGCGTCAACTCGTCGAGCGCATTGAAGATCTTGCCGCCGCTGCCGGCAAACCGGCGTGTCACGCGATCGAGTCGCAGCTCGTTGAAGTCGTGCCTCATGGACGCTCGCCGGTGATGGGCCCGTAATCTCGCCGTGCTGGCTTACGCAGCGGCTGCATCAGCGTGTCTTGCGCGCGCCGATGTCGCTGTCCCAGCGGCGGAACGCTTCGACGACGGCCTTCGCCTCGAGGGTTGGCACATGCGGGAACTCGGCGAGCCACGCGTCGTATTCGGGGCGACCGAATTCACGAATCGCATCCTGGCTTTCCTTGGGCGCCATGGACAGCGGCACGTTCTTCACCGACGGTCCCGGATAGAAGTAGCCTTTGTCGTACGTCAGCGCCTGCGCCTCGGGCTTCAGCAGGTAGGCCATCAGGTCGAGCACGACGGCGAGCTTCTCGGCGGGAATGCCTTTCGGCACCGCCATGTAGTGCGCGTCATTCACCCATGTCATGTTCTTGAACGGTGTCACCTTGTAGCTCTTCGGCACGATGCCGAGAATGCGCGGATTCAAATCCCAGCCGGTCATCGTCACCGTCATGTCGCGCGAGCCTTCGCCGAGCTCCTTCATCATCGCGCCCGTGCCCGACGGGTAGTACTCGATGCACGTATCGAGCTCTTTCAGGAACGCCCACGTCTTGTCCCAGCCATTGACCGGATCGCGCGGGTTCTTGTCACCGAGCACGTACGGCAGCCCCATCAGGAACGTAAATCCCGGACCGGAATTGGCTGGACGCGCGTACCCGAACCGGTTCGGATTCGCCTTGCACCACGCAAGCAACTCCTGCGGTGTCGTCGGCGCCTGCTTCACCTTGTCCGGGTTGTATTCGAGCAAAGGTCCTGCCGGCATGAACGTGACGACGAGCGCGTCACCTTGCGCGAGATCCTGCATCTTGCGCGCAGCCGGCAGGTAATTGTCGAGCACGCCGGGGAACTTCGCCGCATGATCAGGCAGCACTTTGACCCACAGACCCTGGTCGATGCCCGCTGACAACGCGACCACACCCGTCAGCACCAGATCGATGTCGCTGCGACCTGCTGCCTGCATCGCCTTCAGCTTCGCCGGGAGCTCCGGCGCGGGCGCCTTCGTGAAATTGACCTTCGCGACGAGCTTCGGATTCTTCTGCTGGTACGCCTCGATCGCGGCCTGAGTCAGCGCAAGGTCACCTGCGACGTCGACGACGTTGATCGTCAAGGGCGACGCCGGTGCAGGCACTTGCGCGATAGCCGGCGCTACGAGGAGCGCTAACGCGACACTGGCTGCGCCAAGAACGCGTGATACACGCAACCTCGCGTTCGAGCGGTCTCCGGCCCACAACGAGTGAAACGATGACGATTGATTCATGAACTCATCTCCTGCGATGAAGTCGCACCGCGCCGCGCGCGGCCGCAGCGATGTTGGAATGAAAATGGGCCCCTTTCGCCGCGAGGCGAACGTCGACTCGCGTCAAACCGACGTCGCGTTGAACGTCGGCTCGCCGACGTCCAACGCGACGAGTTATCCCGTCGCGCGCTGCCGTTGCCAGAATCGCTCGAGCTGCAACGCGGCCTGATGACGTTATTTCGTCTTCTGCGCGCCTACCTGCTGGTCCCACAACCTGAACATCTCGACCTGCGCCTTCGCCTCGAGCGACTGCGTATGCGGGAACTCCTTCAGCCATTGCTCGTATTCAGGACGTCCGAACTCGTTGATCGCATCCTGGCTTTCCTTCGGCGCCATCGACAGCGGCACGCCCTTCACCGCCGGGCCCGGATAGAAGTAGCCCTTGTCATACGTCAACGCCTGCGCTTCCGGCTTCAGCATGTACGCCATCAGATCGAGGACGACGGCAAGCTTCTCGGGCGCGACACCTTTTGGTACGACCATGTAATGCGCATCGTTGATCCATGTCATGCCCTTGAACGGCGTCACCTTGTAGTTCTTGGGCACGATGCCGAGGATCCGCGGGTTCAGGTCCCAACCCGTCATCGTCACCGTCATGTCACGCGAGCCTTCCCCGACCTCCTTCATCACCGCACCCGTGCCGGTCGGGTAATACTCGATGCACGTGTTCAGATCCTTGAGATAGGCCCACGTCTTGTCCCAGCTCGCCGGATTCTTTGGATCCTTGTCACCGAGCAGATAGGGCAAGCCCATGACGAACGTGCGTCCCGGGCCGGAGTTCGCGGGCCGCGCATAGATCAACTTGTTGGGGTTCGCCTTGCACCACGCGAGCAATTCCTGTGGCGTCGTCGGCGCCTGCTTGACCTTGTCGGGGTTGTACTCGAGCAGCGGCCCCGCCGGCATGAATGCGACCTCGATGCCGTAGTCGCCGGCGAGCTCCTGCATCTTCGCCGCGGCCGGCTGATAGTTCGCCATCAGGTTCGGGAATTTCGCTGCCTGGTCCGGCAGGATCTTCTGCAGGAGCCCCTGCTCGATGCCGGCTGCCAGAAAATCGGTGCCCGTCAGAACGAGATCGATGTCGCTGCGGCCCGCCCCCTGCATCGCCTTCAGCTTGCCCGGAAGCTCGGGAGCCGGAGCTTTCGTGAAATTGATCTTCGCGACGAGGTTCGGATTCTTCGTCGCGAAGTTTTGCATCGCATCCTGCGTAAGCGCCAGGTTGCCGGCAACGTCGACGACGTTGATCGTCACGGGCGCTGCCTGTGCGGTCGACATGCCGATCGCGAGCGCTGCGCTGACGGCGACCGCGACCGCGGTGAAGGCGCGTACGACGCGACGCCGACCGTTCGACTCAATGCGGAACTCGTTCATCAACTTCCTCCTGTTGTGGGCCCGATGCCCGTCGTTTCGATTGGTTGGCTGCAATGGGGGTGCCGGTGATCACCACGGCGATTGCGATCTGCTCGTCATTTCGCGACATTGTCGCTCACGATCACGGCCGCGCACCTTTGATCTTGCGCGTCGTTGTCGACGCGCGTTGGATTCGGGGCGGCCGCGCCTCCGCCGTCTTGTCGATTCCGCGCTGGAATTCACGTGCAACGCGAGCAAGGTGCCGGTGCATCGCCGCGCGTGCGCCTTCCGGGTTGTGCGCCGCCACTGCGGAGACGATCGCCGCGTGATCACGGATCGTATGCGCGGCGAGATCGTTCGTATGGAAATGATGCTGGATCCGCGCCCACAACTCCGCGCGCTGATCCCACAATCCTTCGACGACGAGCTCGAGCGAGCTGTTGCCCGTCGCTTTCGCGAGCAACAGGTGAAAGTCGCGATCCTCCGATTCGCGCGCAACGAAGTCGTCGGTGCTCGCCTCGATCCGCTCGACGCTGCGACGCAGCGCTTCGGCGTCTTCCTCCGAAGCGACCGTCGCCGCGAGTGCCGCGATCTCGCCTTCGACGAGCTTGCGTGCGGCGAGGAGCTCGAAAGGACCAGGGCCGGCATCGCGGCTCGCACTGCGGCTGGCATCGGGACGCGCGGTGACGAAGATGCCGGTGCCGACGCGCACTTCGACGAGCCCTGTCATTTCGAGCGAGATGATCGCCTCGCGCACCGACGTGCGGCTGACACCGAGCGACGCGGCGAGCTCGCGCTCGGCCGGAAGTCGCGAACCCGATGGAAACTCGCCACTCGCAATCAACTGCGCGAGCTGATCGGCGATCTGGCGATAGAGCCGCTTGGGCTCGACGGCCTGCAGGGGCAAGGAGGACACTCCGGGAATGCGCGGCGATCGTCGTCGACGCGGCCGACCGCGCGCTCGACGGATGTTAGCTGCGCCGTTATACTGTGGTCAAGTGGTCGGGCCACCCGACCTCGGATACCTCGAATGCCATCTCCCCGCCGCCACCGTCTTGCTGTCATCGGACTCGGCATGGCTGTCACGCCTCATGCACAGAGTCTGCGCGACCTCGAAGCACGCGTCGACGTCGCAGGCGGGTACAGCCCAACGCCTGCTCGGCGTGATGCATTCGCCAAGCGTTTTCCGTTCCCCGTTACCGGCGATCTCGATGCGCTCGCCGCGGATCCATCGATCGAGGCCGTGATGATACTGACGCCGCCTCGTACGCACCTGCCGCTCGTCGAGCGATTCGCCGCGGCCGGCAAGCACGTGCTGCTCGAAAAGCCGCTCGAAGCCGACACCGCGCGGGCTGAAGCGCTCGTCGATGTTTGCGACCGCGCGGGAGTGCGGCTCGCGGTCGTGCTGCAGCATCGCTTTCGACCCGCAGCTCGGGCCCTCGCCGCACGGCTTCGCGATCACGAGCTTGGCGACATCGTCGCGGCGTCGGTCAGCGTGCCGTGGTGGCGCCCGCAGACGTATTACGACGAGCCCGGCCGCGGCACGCTCGCCCGCGACGGAGGCGGCGTTTTGATCACGCAGGCGATCCATACGCTCGATCTGTTCCTGTCGCTCGCCCCGCGCGTCGCCGAAGTCGCCGCATTCGCCACCACATCGGCGCTGCATCGAATGGAAACGGAAGACATCGCGTGCGCGGCATTGCGCTTTGCCAATGGCGCACTCGGCACGCTCAATGCGACGACGGCAAGCTTCCCCGGCTTTGCCGAGCGCATCGAGATCGTCGGCACCAAAGGAACGGCAATCCTGACTGCAGGCAAGGTCGATTTTTGGTGGCACGACGGTCGCCACGAATCGCTCGGCGAAGAGGCGACACTTGGCGGCGGCGCCGACCCGATGGCGTTCGCCAACGATGCGCATCGCGCGGTGCTGGCCGAGTTTCTCGACGCGCTCGACGAGAATCGCGCGCCGGTGAACAGCGGCCACGCGGCGCTGCTCGTACACGACCTGATCGACGCCGTGCTGCAATCGTCGCGCGACCACGCGCCCGTCGCAGTGCGCCAGCGCTGAAAGCCGTATGAAGATCACGTCCGCACGCGTCATCGTCACGTGTCCGGGACGCAACTTCGTCACGCTCAAGATCGAGACCGACGAGGGACTCACCGGCATCGGCGACGCCACGCTGAACGGTCGCGAGCTCGCCGTCGCAACGTACCTGACCGAGCACGTGATTCCCGCGCTCATCGGTCGCGATCCGGCGCGAATCGAAGACACGTGGCAGTACCTCTATCGCGGTGCCTACTGGCGGCGCGGCCCGGTGACGATGTCGGCAATCGCTGCCGTCGACACGGCGCTGTGGGACATCAAGGGCAAGATCGCCAACCTGCCGATCTACGAGCTGCTCGGCGGCGCGAGCCGCACGGGCGTCATGGTCTACGGCCACGCGAATGGCAACGACATCGCCGAGACCGTCGAGGAAGTCTCGCGCTATGCGGAGCTTGGCTACAAGGCGATCCGCGCGCAATGCGGGATCCCCGGCCTGCCGTCGACGTACGGCGTCGCGAAGGACAAGCTTTATTACGAGCCCGCGGACGCGGCGATCCCGACCGAGAACGTTTGGTCCACGACGCGTTATCTCGACCACGTGCCGAAGCTCTTCGATGCGATTCGCGTGCGGCTCGGCTTCGAGCACCATCTGCTGCACGACGTCCATCATCGGCTGACGCCAATTGAGGCCGGACGGCTTGGCCGCTCACTCGAGCCTTACCGGCTGTTCTGGATGGAAGATCCAACGCCTGCCGAAAATCAGCAGGCGTTCCGGCTGATCCGTCAGCACACGGTCACGCCGCTCGCCGTCGGCGAAATCTTCAACACGGTGTTCGACTGCCAGTCGCTCATCACCGAGCAGTTGATCGATTACATCCGCACGACCGTCGTTCACGCCGGCGGCATCACGCATTTGCGACGCATCGCCCATCTTGCCGAGCTCTACCAGGTTCGCACTGGCTCGCACGGTGCGACGGACCTGTCACCGGTGTGCCTGGGCGCCGCGCTGCATTTCGACACGTGGGTGCACAACTTCGGCGTGCAGGAATACATGCGACACACGCCGGAGACCGATGCCGTGTTCCCGCACGCGTACTGGTTCGCCGACGGTTACCTGCACCCAGGGACCGCCCCCGGACACGGCGTCGACATCGACGAGGCGCTCGCGGCGCGCTATCCGTACAAGCCGAGCGCGCTGCCGGTAAACCGCCTCGAGGACGGCACGCTGTGGAACTGGTAGCTTCGGTGACGCCGCGCTAGCGGCTCGTTGCGTGCATCAGCCCCGCGAATCCATTCGCAGCAGCAGGCACAGGCATCCGGCAACCATCGCCGCGGTGCCGCCGAGAAACAGAGTTCCGACCTCGAAGCCACCGTACGTGTAGTGCCCAGAAATGCGCACGACGAGTGCCATCGCGCACACGAGCGCGCCGATCACGCCGAACATGCGTCCGAGCCACAGCAACATGTCGTTCATCGCGCCTCCCTAATCAGTTGCGCCGGCGCGAAAATCACCGGATCGACCACCGCGTTTCTCGATCAGATGAATGCCTTCGATCCGCATTGCACGGTCGGCGGCCTTGCACATGTCATAGATCGTCAACAGCCCAACTGCAGCGCCCGTCAAGGCCTCCATCTCGACGCCGGTCCGATCGCGTGTCTCGACCGTGACTTCAATGGCGACCGCGAGGTCCGCGTAGCTGAACTCGACGCCGACGCGCGTCAGCATCAACGGATGTGCGAGCGGGATCAGGTCCGACGTGCGCTTGGCCGCCTGAATGGCCGCGATACGCGCGACGCCGAGCACGTCACCTTTCTTCGCCGACCCGTCCTTGATCATCCCGAGCGTCGCTGCGCTCATCGAGATGCGCCCGCCGGCGCGCGCGATTCGGTGGGTGATTTCCTTCGCCCCGACGTCGACGATGTGCGCCTGGCCCGACGCGTCGAAGTGGGTAAAATGTCGATCGGGTTCGCGATTCTCCGGGGCGGACACTTGTGCAACCTCGAGATCGGATCGAATGCGTGAACGCGGCATGGCCGCGCCGGCCGTGCGGATGAACTCCGCGGCGACCGCGGCATCTTAGCATCACCGCATTTCTCGCCTAACGACGTGTCACCCCGACCACCATCGATGCTGCGTCAACGGCTGATCGCTGCGGCGGTCGGGGTTGCGCTGGTCCTTGCACCCGGCGCGCGGTTGACGCCACCGATCGGCGCGAGTGCACAGCCGCTGCCGGACTTAGGCGATGCGTCGCAGGCGAACTTCTCGGCGGCGCAGGAACGCAAGCTCGGCGAGACGATCATTCGCCAGTTGCGCGCGAACGGGGCGTACATCAACGACCCCGAGGTCAACGATTATCTGAACGATCTCGGCCACCGCCTGGTCGCCGCGTCGAAGGACGTCAAGCAGGACTTCGAGTTCTTCGGCGTCCCCGACCCGCAGGTGAACGCGTTCGCGTTGCCGGGTGGCTACATCGGCGTGCATACGGGACTCATCCTGCTGACGCAAAGCGAATCCGAGCTCGCCGCCGTGCTCGCTCACGAAATCACGCACGTGACGCAACATCACGTCGCGCGGGCATTGTCTGCGCAGAAGGACTCGATGCTGATGACGCTTGCAGGACTCGCGCTCGCGATCCTCGCAGCGCGTGGCGGAGGCGCGTCGAGCGGCGACACCGCTTCCGCCGCCATCGCGGCGACACAGGCACTGACGATCCAGAACCAGCTCAACTTCACGCGCGAGAACGAGTACGAAGCTGACCGGATCGGTTTCCAGCGCCTCGATGCCGCAGGCTTCGACGTGACGGCGATGGCGACGTTCATGGAACGGATGCAGCGGGCGTTCCGCTTCGCCGAGGGCAATGCGCCTTCGTACCTGCGCACGCATCCGATCACGTACGAGCGCATCGCCGAAGCGCAGGCGCGCGCACAGGGACATCCCTACCGGCAGGTCGCGTCATCGCTCGACTTCCACCTCGTTCGTGCATTGCTGCGCAGCTACCAGGGCGAGCCGAAGGAAGCGGTTGCCTTTTTCGATGAAGCGCTGACGGAGCATAAGTACAACAGCGAGATCGCAGCCCAATATGGGCTCGTTGCGTCGCTATTGCGCGCAGAGAATTTCACGCGCGCGAAGCGCGAGCTCGCGAAGCTCGAGAAGATGGCGCCCGAGCATCCGATGATCGACGCGATGGCCGGCCACGTGCTGCTCGACTCGGGTGACGTGCAGGGTGCGATCAGGCGCTTTGAAGCCGGCGTTGTGCGTTATCCGAACAAGATGCAGCTCGTCTACGACTACCCTGACGCGCTGCTCAAGGCGGGTCGCGACGTCGAGGCGGCGCAGTTCGTCGAGAAGCAGCTCGCGCGCTTTCCCAACGACGGGCCATTGCAGCTGCTGGCAGCGCGTGCGTATTCATCGCAGAACAAGCAGATGCTCGCGCACCGCCATCAGGGCGAGTACTACGCCTGGCAGGGCAATCTCAAGGGCGCCGTCGAGCAGCTCGAGATCGCGTCGAAGCAAACCGACGGCGACTTCTATCAGGCATCGGTCGTCGACACGCGGCTCAAGGCGTTGAAGCGCGAAGTGGCCGATCAGGACAAGTCAGCGTTCAACTCGCAGGGCTAGCCAGCATCGGTGAACGCCTCGCCGATCGCGATCGACGTCACGATCGAGGTGCCACGCTTCAGCTTCATCAAGCGCGGATCGTCGGGCAGCATCGACTTCATCTCGCCACTGCCCTGCCCTTACAACTATGGCGCGGCGGCCGACTACATCGGTCTCGAAGGCGACCTGCTCGACGCGCTGGTGCTCGGCCCGCGCCGTCCATATGGCACGCAACTGACTACACGCGCGTGGGGCGCGGTCACATTCACCGATCGCGGCATGTCGGATGACAAGCTGATCTGCAGCGACGAGCCCGTGACGATGCAGCAACGCGAGGGTGTGCTGCAATTCTTTCGCTTCTACGCGCGCTGCAAGGGTCTGCTGAACGTATGGAGGCGTCGGCCGGGTCGCAATGGATGTGATGGCTGGTGCGACGCGGCGGAGGCGATCGCGCGCGCAACGCCGCGATCGGTGGAATGGAAGGGACCGAGAGTGAAGTTCTGATGCCGGAAACCCATCCGTTAGATTAAAAGCCTTCATGGCAACCAAGGATCAAATCGCATCATCGGTCATCAAGTCTTGCGAGGCACGCCGGCAAACGGCGAAGCAAAGCAAAGGCGGCCGCTTCCCGCGAGAACGGAAAAAAGCTGGACGGCCGCGCAAGGTCGAAAGGCCAACGGAAAGCCACGCCGCCGTTTAGCTCGATCGACGGCCTAGCAATTATCGCCAGTCCGGTTGCTGCCAGATTTGCCAGTCCTGCGCCCATCCGCCTCCCCGTAGATTCGCATCGTGCGCAAATCGATGCGCATCACGCGAGCCTTGGGGAGACCGCATGAAGATTCTCGTCGTCGACGACCATCCGCTTATCCAGCAGGCACTCGCGCACGCGTTGCCCGCGTTGCACGGCGCGATCGATGTCATTGCGGCCATCGACCGCGACGAAGCGTTGACGGCACTTGCGCGCCACCCCGACTGCGCGCTGGTCTTGCTCGACCTGACGCTGCCGGGTGCGCACGGACTCGATCTCCTTGCGCAGCTTCGGCGCGATTTTCCGCTGCTGCCCGTTGTCGTACTGTCCGCGACCCACGATCGCGCGACGGTCGGCGCGGCGATGGCTGCCGGAGCGCAGGGCTATATCGCGAAGACGTCGACCCCGGACGAATTGCTCGACGCCGTGCGTACGGTGCTCGAGGGCGGCCGCAGCGTGACGAGTCGCGTCGCGGCACTCGCACCCGTCGTCGGTGGCATCGCCGGCGAAGCGCTCGGCCTCACGCACCGCCAGGCCGATGTGCTGCGGCTCCTGCTTCAAGGCAAGCCGAACAAACTCATTTGTCGCGATTTGCAGCTGTCGGAAGGCACGGTCAAGGTGCATGTGAGTGCGATCCTGAAAGCGCTGAACGTTCGCTCACGGGCACAGGCGATCGCCGAGTTGAGTCGGCGCGGTGTCGTCATCGATGGCGCCGCGCGCGCGGAGAGGCATTGATCGCGGCGCGATAAGTTCCAAGCACGTCCCGTGGCGACGCTCGCGACGATCGCGCCTGCCCTCCTCGCGCGGGCGCGTACCGACCAGGTCGCGACGCTCTATGCGCATGGGCACCTGACGTCGTGGTCGATGGGACTCGGCGCGCTGATTCTCTGCGCGGCGATGTGGAACGAGGTTCCGTTTCGATGGATGGCGAGCTGGTGCGCGCTGATCGCGCTCAATCAGCTGTGGCGTACGGCGCTCGTGCACGCATACCGCCGCATCCAGCCGGGCGCCGATGCGGCGCCGCGCTGGGGCCGCTATTGGGCAACGGGATCAGCCGTCGCAGGATCGCTGTGGGGAGCGGCGGCGGTGGTGATGTTTCCGCAGGCGCCTGCTCACCAGGCGCTGCTGATCGTTTGCCTGTTCGGCGCAGCGCTCGGCGGACTGAACCTGACGGCCGTCTACAAGCCGTCGTTCTATGGCTTCGTATTGCCGGCGCTCGTGCCGCTGATCGTTCGTGTGGCGCTTGCCGGCGACTCCGTCCATTGGCTGATCGCCGGCGTGACGAGCGTCGTGCTCGCATTCGTGATCGGGTTTGGCCATCAGTTGAACGACGTGTTGACGCGATCACTCGTCATTCGCTACGAGAACGTCGACCTCATCGACGAACTCAAGCACGAGACGCGCAGCGCGCTCGACGCACGCGCGTCCGCCGAGGCGGCCAATCGCGCGAAGAGCCAGCTCCTTGCGGCAGCGAGTCACGACTTGCGTCAGCCACTGCACGCACTCGGTCTCTACGTCGCCGCGCTGTCGGCGCGCGCCCGCGAAGCCGAATGGCGACCGCTCGTCGAGCACGTCGAGACGGCAGCGACCGCGCTCGAGTTGCAATTTGCCCAGCTCATCGATCTTTCGCGACTCGACGCCGGCATGCTATCGCCGGAGCGGAAAGTCGTCCCGCTCGCGTCATTGTTCGCGAAGATTCGCGCAGAATTCGTGGCACAGGCTGCAGAACGTAACTTGACGTTCGACGTCGTCGATACGAGGCTTGTCGTCGTCACCGATCCATCACTGCTCGAGCGGATCGTCGGCAATCTCGTCGCCAACGCAATCCGCTACACGAACCGAGGCGGCGTGCTGGTCGGTGCCCGTCGCCGCGGCGAGCGGGTTGCAATCGACGTCGTCGACACCGGCGTCGGCATCGCGCGCGAGGATCGCGCGCGTGTGTTCGAAGAGTTTTTCCAGGTGCGCAGCGAGCGGACGACGTCGCCCGCGCATCGGGGCATGGGACTTGGGCTTGCCATCGTGCGGCGCTTCGCGGCACTCCTTGGCCACACGATCGAGCTCGAGTCGGAGCCGGGATTCGGTTCCCGCTTTCGTGTTCTGCTGCCGCGAGTCATCGGGCGCGAAGTGCGCGCGAATCGCACACGCTCGAACGTGACTGCGGCGCCGGCGCGGTCAAACGTCCGCCCGTTCGACGGCCAGCTCGTTGCCGTTGTCGACGACGACCCGGCGACCGTCGATGCGATGCGTACGCTGTTCGAAACGTGGGGCGCAAAGGTCGTCGGTGGTGCGACGCCCGATGCGCTACTCGCCGGCATCGGCGATCTCGCTCGCTATCCCGACTTGATCGTCGCCGACTTGCGGCTCGCTCGCGATCGTTGCGGCATAGATGCCGTGCGCTGCTTGCGCCACGAGCTGGGCTTTGCGGTCCCGGCGATCATCGTATCCGGAGACACTGGTACGCACGCGGCACGCGATGTCCGCGATGCCGGCCTGACGCTGCTGCCGAAACCCGTTGTCGGCGCGACGTTGCAGGCTGCAGCGCTCGATGCGATCAGCGATTGCATTCGTCAGCCCGCAGGCAACGAATGCCCCGGCTCCTTGCCAACGACGCTCCACCGTTCGAAGCCGCGCAACGTGCAGCGTGCAGCTGCGACGTCGAACGTCATGCGCGACGACGCACGGCAGTCATGAGCGCAAGACCTGCGCCCAGCAGCGCAAGCGTTGCGGGCTCCGGAACGCGCGCAACCGCGGTCGGTTCCGCATAGATGAAATCGTCCATGACCACGATGTCGTCATTTGGATTGCCGAGCACGCCGTTCGACACGATCGTGTTACGACCGGCCGTGATCCGGACACGACTGATCGCTCCGCCCGTAACGGTAGCGCCGAGGAAGCTCAGTCCCTGATTGCCGCCGACCAATGCGTAACGCGAGTAGATCAACATGTTGTTGTTATCGAAGAATTCGATCTTTGTCAGGTCGGCCACTTCCACGTCGACGAATATCAATCCGAACGCGGAAGTCGTCGCCGAGGTATTCGTGCCCGGTTCGAAGAAGGAGACATCCGTTATGTTGCTGTCTACCGCCGTAAATAGGCGCTGTGGGCTGAAGGTCTGGAAGTCGTTGGGAAAGCCAAACAGTACCGGTGTGGCGCCGCCGGCATCCGCGCTGACGAGAAACCCCGTTCCCGGCGTAGAGAATTCGACGCCCCTTGGCGAGTTGACGTTGAAGAAATCAGCGGGCAGCAAATTAGGATCGGCCCTTGCGTCGGGTACGCCATCCCAGTTGATCTCGCGCCTTTCACCGCCGAACGACCCATTCGCGCCGGCGACGGTGCCCCCGCCGATCGCCACGCGAAAGGCGTCGACGACTGGGTTAATCGCTGCGGGGGTGGACCCGGTCGCCTCGAACGTCGTCAATATGGGCGAAGCCGATACGGCGGAGCACAACACGCACGCACCGAGCAGCGCAACCGATCTACGGACATCCATCGCAGTCCCCTCCCAGGTGATGGAACCACCCGGGATGCAGGATGCGGACCCGTGCCTCTAGAGGGTTGTTTCAGCGCGCGTTTTCGATGCCTGGCCGCTTCGCGTTTACTGCGTTGTAAGCTTCGTCGACGGTACAAGGGCAGCGCAGTCGATCGCCGAATCGCCTCGACGCGCAATATCAACACCGGGGCGGTGCCCGGCATGAAGCGCAGACGGCCGGAGGGACCGGCCGCTTGCATTACGGAGATCGAACGGCCTCGGTCGAG